>ERZ1031347.1212-NODE-1212-length-10601-cov-4.852551_pt1 | contig 10601 bp, 9 predicted proteins | sample MGYA00517106_ERZ1031347 | MGnify/ENA primary metagenome ERZ1031347 (study PRJEB33719, sample SAMN04261392) | wastewater metagenome | biome: periurban shantytown; feature: human; material: feces | host: Homo sapiens | place: Peru: Lima | collected 2012-07-19 ...
GGAACAGCGAGCTGTCGCCATCGATGACACAATTGGAGATGTAAAGCGTGCGACAGATGTCACCCGTGCCCGGGCGCTCGACCTTGATGACGCGGGCGCCAAGGTCGGCAAGTCTGAGCGTCGCGGACGGCGCGGAGAGGAACTGGCTCAGGTCGAGCACGGTGATTCCCTCGAGTGGCCTCATGGCTACTCACCCTCTTCCTGGTCCAGGTGGAACTCTTCGATGATTCGCCGCGTGTCCTCTCCAAGGCGCGGAGCGCTCTTCGAGGGGCCAAAGTCCTCGCCGGCAAACGTGATGGGACAGCGCGTGGTGAAGACGTGCTCCCCCTCGACGCGGCTGACGTCCTGGATGAAGTCAAGGGCCTTGAACGCGTCGGAGGCCATGAGCTTCTCCCAGGTGTAGACATCCGAGCACCAATAGTCGTGTGCCTGGAGTGCCTCGAGCCAGTGGGCGGTCGTCTCGTGGACGAGCGTGCGCTGGATGGCGCGCTTGATCTCGTCGCGGCGCGTGAACCACTCCTGCTGGTCCGTGTAGGCCTCAACTTCTGCCGACCCGATGATCTTGCCCAGCTCGGGGACGGATCCCATGGCGAGCGCGATGTAGCCATCGGACGTCTCGTAAATGCCGTAGGGGGCGGCCAGGTAGGCATGTGCGTTGTTGAACTCGCTGCGCCGGGGTGCCTTGCGCCCGTCGTTCAGGTAAGTCGTGATGACCTCGAACTGCAGGTCGAGAACGGATGCGAGCAGGCTTACCTCGACATGGCCGCCCTCGCCGGTGGACTCGCGCCGAATGAGGCACGAGAGAATGCCCTCCGCGGCGTGGACGCCGGTGTAGGAGTCTGCGAGCGACAGCGCAAACGGCATGGGGGGCTGGTCGGCGTTGCCGTTGAGCCAGGCGAGCCCGGAGAGGGACTGCACGAGAAGGTCCTGCCCCGGCTTTCTGGCCCAGGGACTCGTGGCGCCATATCCCGAGATGCTCGCATAGACGAGGCGCGGGTTGAGCTCATGCGCTTCCTCGTAGCTCAGGCCCATCTTGGCCATGACGCCCGGACGGAAGCTTTCGATGAGCACGTCTGCCTGGGCGATGAGGCGCTTGGCCATCGCGAGGCCCTCGGGACTCTTCGTGTTGAGCTCGATGCTCTCCTTGTTACGGTTGATCGTGTGAAAGTTCAGGCCGTCGCCGTCTGCGACGCAGCCCTCGAGCACAAGGTGGCGCGAGCCGTCCCCGGTGCCGGGCCGCTCGATCTTGATGACGCGGGCGCCAAGGTCGGCAAGGCGCAGGGCCGCGGAGGGCCCTGCGAGGTACTGACAGAAATCGAGGACGAGAATTCCCTCAAGTGGCTTCATCTGGATCACCTAGGCCTTCGCGTGCGAGGTCACGAAGATCTCGTCGAGCTTGTCGAGCGCCTGCGTGGCTGTGAGCTTGCCCTGAACGAACTCGTGCAGCACGGGGCCGGCGTTGTCCTGGAAGTAGAGGTAGCCGCTATAGCGCGGGCGCAGGTAGGCGGCGTCGAGCGAATCGAGTGTGTCCCTGAAGAAATCAAGCGTCGTGCGGTTGCACTCATCGTCGAGCCAGGCGGCGCGGTGCCCCGGCTGGCCACCGTTGTCCGTGTAGAGCGTCGACTGCACCTCGGGGGAGAGCGCGTAGCGCACGAAGTCGATGGCCTCTTCCACGTGCTTCGTCCCCGATGAGACGGCGAGGCCCGTTCCGCCGAGGACACCTTGCAGGATGCCGCCGTGGTAGAGGGGAACGTTCGTCGCCTTCAGGCGATGGGCCGCATAGCCTCGACGTGAGTAGTTGACGTAGCCATAGACCCAGGGGCAGTAGGCGGCGGCGTCGCTTTTGGCGAGCTCCTCGTGCACGTCAATCGTGTTGAGCGAGAAGACCTTGGCCGGGCAGAGGCTGGCGAGCTCGCGCATGTCCTCGAGCACGGCCAGGCCATGCTCGCGGTCCACGACGTGCCCCTCGTTGGCCGGGTCGAACAGGCCGGCGTCTGCGGTGGCGCACATGCCGTAGAAGTCCATGAGCAGGTAGGTGGGCGTGGCGGCGTAGATGACCTTGCCTTGCTTGGCGAGCTCGAGGACCTCATCGAACGTCTTGGGCAGATCCTCGGTGCCGATCTTGTCCGGGCGCGAGAGGGCGACGGGCGAGGCCGCATCGATGGGAAGCGCGCTCTGGAAGCCGTCGAAGTTATAGCTCTCGAACGACTTTCCCACTGAGTTCTCGCGCTGATTTGCGAGGAACTCGGCCGGCAGGTACTCGTTGAGCGGAAGCAGTACGTTGTGCTTGGCCGCAAAGCCCGCCCAGGGGTGGTCGATGACGAGGAAGTCATAGGTGCCGGCGAGCTCCTGGATGGGCTTGCTCTCAAATTCGGAGAGTGAGCGCTTCTCCCAGACGACGTCCGTCTCGGGGTGCAGCTCTGCATAGCGCTGCGTGACCCCGACGATCGAGGTGAAGCCTCGGCTGTGGTTCCAGGTGATGCCTCTCAGCGTGGTAGCCATATACATGCTCCTTATGGCGGTTCGTCTCTCGGGCGGCCCATGTGCGCATGGGCCGTGCTTGAGTGCCTGTTGGGTGGCTTAAAGTCTAAGTGGTAGTACCACGCATGTCTAGTTCGGCATTGTAAACACTGGATTGGTAGTACCAAATATCGCGTTCATCCCGAGATATCGACCGTTCAGCCGTCTATTCCGCCTGAAATACAACGTTTTTGTTGCTAAGTCTAACTTTCGTGACAATGATTGGTGCTACCAGAAGCGAACACGGCATCCGCGGGCCACGTCGCTTCAGTGATTCCGCAGCATCACATCAGACACAAGACAAAGACAAGGAGCCAAGAGATGGCAGCAGCATTTGGAGTGCTCTTGCTTGCGACCCTGTTCCAGGGCAGCTTTGGCATTTGCTTCAAAAAGTACCAACCGTTCTCCTGGGAGGCCTTCTGGGCGCTCTTCTCAATCATCGGCGTTCTTCTCATGCCCCACATCTGGGCGTTCATCGGCATCGGTGGGGACTACTTCTCCTACCTTGCCCAGACCCCGGCGCCCATGCTCATCGGCGGCGCGCTGGCTGGCTTCTTCTGGGGCATCAGCTCCATCTGGTACAGCCGAGCCATTGACTACATCGGCGTCTCTCTCGTGACCGGCATCAACCTTGGCCTGTCGAACCTTCTCGGCAGCCTCGTCCCCATGGCCATCCTGGGCACCTGGCCTTCCCCGAGCGTTCTCGCCCTCATCCTCGTGGGCCAGGCCGTGCTTCTCGTGGGTGTCGTCATCCTGTCCAAGGCTGGCTTCATGAAGCGCGCCGAGCAGGGCGAGGAGGAGCAGTCCGGTGAGGGCGGCGGCAAGAAGTCGCTGTTCATGGTTGGCTTCATCATGGCGCTCGCCTCTGGTGCCGGCTCCGCTGCCATCAACATCGGCGCCACGGCCTCCGGCACGCCCGTCAACATCGCGGTTGCCGCCGGCGTCGATCCCATGTACGCCTCGCTTCTCCAGTGGACCGTCGTGTTCGCGGGCGGCTTCGTGGCCAACTTCTTCTACGCGCTCTACAAGCTCATCAAGAACCACACGTTCTCCGACTACACCAAGCCCGGCTGCGCCAAGGCCTATGGAAAGGTCCTGCTGACCTCCTTCGTGTGGTTCGCGGCGCTCGGCGTCTACGGCTTTGCCACCTCCATGCTCGGTGACCTTGGCCCGGCGGTTGGCTGGGTCATGTTCAACGGCCTCGCCCTCATCGTCGCCAACGCCTGGGGCTTCAAGGACGGCGAGTGGAAGGGCTTCGTCAAGCCGCGCAATGTCGCCCTCGTCGGCAACCTCGTGATCATCATCGCGCTGGTCATCCTCGGCGTCACGAACGTGATGTAGCCCGTTCCCCGTGCGGGTCGCACCCCTCGGCCCGCACGAGCGCCGCCTGGCGGCATTAAGGTCATACCTTTCTTCTCACACAACGTACGTCATGCAGCAAGTTCCTACCGGATACCGGGGCGACGCCTCGCCCATAACTCAAAGGAGCAACACCATGGCAGTCGACAACGTCTCTTCTATCGATGAGCTCACCTATTGTCCCGAGATGCCCGAGAAGCCGCGCAACATCGTGAGCATTGGCACGGGCGGCATCGTCCAGGGCTCCCACTACCCGGCCTACAAGCTCGCGGGCTTCCCCGTGAAGGCCTGCTACGACCTCAACCATGACACGGCCGTCAAGGTTGCCGAGGAGTGGGGCGTCCCGCACGTGGCCGAGACGGTCGCCGAGCTCGTTGAGTACGGCAAACAGTACGACGCCGTGTTCGACATTGCCGTTCCCGCCAACGCCATTCCCGAGATCCTCGTCCAGCTGCCGGACAACGCCGGCGTGCTCATCCAGAAGCCCATGGGCGAGAGCATCGAGCAGGCCCGCAAGATCCTCTCGATCTGCCACGAGAAGAACCTCACGGCGGGCATTAACTTCCAGCTGCGCCAGGCCCCGTACATGATTGCCGTCCGCGACCTCATCAAGCGTGGCGTAATCGGCGAGGTCGTTGACATCGACCACCGCCTCGTGGGCGAGCAGCCCTGGAACCTGTGGCCCTTCCTGTTCCCGAAGGACCGCGTGGAGATCAACTACCACTCCATCCACTACATCGATAACATCCGCAGCCTCGTCGGCGATCCCCAGGCCGTCTACTGCAAGACGATGCAGCACCCCAAGATGCGCGAGCTCGCCCAGACCCGTACCTCGATCATCATGGACTACGGCGATGACCTGCGCGTGAACCTGCACATCAACTTCAACCACAACTACGCCAAGAAGTACCAGGAGTCCATCCTCAAGATCGAGGGCCTCAAGGGCGCCATTCGCGTCAAGCTCGGCCTCATGTACGACTATCCCGAGGGCGAGCCCGACCGCGTCGAGTACATCACGTTCGACGAGGGCGAGTGGAAGGAGCTTCCGGTCCGCGGCAGCTGGTTCAACGAGGCATTCATCGGCACCATGGGCGGTCTGATGAAGAAGATCGACGACCCGAACTACGAGTACATGAACTCCGTCGAGGATGCCTTCCACACCATGTGCGTCGTCGAGGCCTGCTACAAGAGCAGCGCCGAGGGCGGCACCCCCGTTGACTACTCCGAGAAGTAGTCGCCAAAGCAGTCCCACCCTCGGGATGGGGCGGCGCGACTTTGGGGGCCGCGCCGCCCATGCAAGCCCGAGTCCCATCTACCCGCAAGCAAGCGCCAGCGAAGGAGCCCCATCGTCATGGTGAACATCATCGACACCCACGTGCACGTCTGGGATTTGGACAACTACCGCCTGCCGTGGCTTGACGGCGAGGGCCCCACGCTCAAGCGCACCTGGTCGGTTTCCGACTACGCTGCCTGCCAGGACGAGTCGCACGGCTACCACGTCGAACAGGCCGTCTACATCGAGGTCGACATGGCCCACGACGAGCGCGAGCGGGAGAACGAGCTCGCCTGCAAGATGGTCTCCGACCCGTCGTGCATCTATGGCGCCGCCTGCATCTCGGGAAACCTCGATGAGCCCGGCTTTGACGAGTACATCGAGAGGTGGGTCGCTCACCCCCAGGTCCGCGGCCTGCGCCAGGTGCTCCACGTGCCCTCCGCGGCGCCCGGCACCTGCCTGAAACCCGAATTCCTCGCCAACGTCCGCAAGCTTGGCGAGCTGGGCCTCGTGTTCGAGGGATGCGTTCGTTGCCCGGAGCTTGGCGACCTCGTCACCGTGGCCAAGGAGTGCCCTGACACCACGATCGTGCTCAACCACATGGGCATCGTTGACGCCGACATCATGGGCGCCGAGAACCCTACGGCAGACGAGCGTGCCTACCAGGATGCGTGGAAGCGCAACATGGCGCAGGTCGGGAAGCTGCCCAACGTCGTGTGTAAGGTCTCGGGCCTCAACCCCATGAAGCCATGGAGCACGGAGAGCTTGTCTCGCGCCGTCGACGTTGCACTTGACGCCTTCGATGCCGACAAGGTCATGTTCGCGAGCAACTTCCCGGTGCTGCACGTGGCCATGTCGCTCGACGAGTGGATCTGCCAGATGCTCAAGATGACCGAGTCCCTCGATGGACCCGCCCGCGAGGCTCTGTTTGCGGAGAACGCGCGTCGGGTCTTCGGGCTCAAGTAGAGAAGAAGCCAGATTGTGCCACGGCCGAGGTCGTGGACGCAGAAGAAGGAGAGTCACTATGTCCAAGGTCATGCGTTTTGGTTCCGTCTCCCGCACCGACGGCGAGGAGGGCTACAAGAAGTACGCCACCTACCACGCGAACCCCTTTGAGGGCGTTAACGAGATGATCAAGGCCTGCAACCTGCAGAACTACTCGATCTACTACTACGACGGCCTGCTGTTCTCGTACTACGAGTACGTCGGTGACGACTACGAGGCCGACATGGCCAAGATGGCCGCCGACCCCAAGACCCAGGAGTGGTGGGCCGCGGTCGTTCCCTGCATGAAGCCGCTGACCGACGACGGCCCCTGGGTTGACATGAAGGAGGTCTACCACCTGGACTAGCATCGCTGCCAGGTGAGATCTACAGACGGAAGGGCGGGCGCCACTCCCCGGCGCCCGGTCTGGTCGGGGCGTCCGCACGGGCGCCCCGTTTTCAAGGAGGTAGGGATGGAAGGGCTGTACGTTGCGTCGATGGTTCCCTTCGATGAGGACGGGAAGATCAACGACGCCGTTGCGCGCGAGATGATCGAGACGAATCTCGCGGAAGGTGCCGCCGGCTTTTTTGTCGCGGGTTCCTCGGGCGAATGCTTCTTGCTCACGCCGGAGGAGCACTTGCACCTGTTCGAGCTGTTTGCCGAGTACAAGGACCGCTGCATGCTGTTCGCCCACGTGGGTTCATGTGGTACGGACGAGAGCGTGCGCTATGCCAAGGCTGCGGCCGACATGGGCTACGAGCGCATCGCCGCCACGCCGCCAATCTACTTCGGATACTCTTCGGCTGCCGTTGCCGGCTACTACGATGACATCGCGAGCGCGGTGGGTCACGGCGTCTACTACTACAACATCCCGATGAACACCAAGCGCACGCTCGACCTCTACGATGCGGATACCCGCGCGATGTTCGCATCGGGCTCCATTGCCGGCGTGAAGCATACGAATCTCGATCTGTACGAGATGGAGCGCCTGAGGGCCATCAACCCCGAGCTCAAGTGCTTTGGCGGCTTCGAGAACGAGATGGTGGCCTTCCTGGCCATGGGTTGCGACGGCTTCATTGGCTCCACGTTCAACTTCATGCTGCCGCACTATCTCAAGATCTACGAGGCGTTCAACGCTGGCCGCATCGAGGAGGCCCGCGAGCTGCAGGTCAAGGCCAACAACATCATGGAGGCCATCATGGGGGAGGGGCTGTTCCCCTCGATCAAGCACATCCTTTCGGCCCGCGGTGTTGCCGTGGGCGAGATGCGCAGGCCCTTCCGGCCGCTGTCGCCCAAGGCTGCAGCCCACGTTGACTCGGTCGTTGCCGAGAACCTCGTGAGGTAGGCTCGCCATCGACAACCGATTGCGTGTGAACGGGGTCGGCCTCCGCTGTGCGTGGGGTCGGCCCCGAGCGCTGCAAATCGGTCACTATCGGGGCATTTGGAAGCCTTATAGTGACCGATTTGCAGCTTTCGCGCATGCGGTGACCGCGCTACTCGGTCGTGAGCTGGCTGATGGAGTTGGCAAAGAAGCCGTCGACGTTCGAGACGACGCGAGAGCGGTCGTCTTGGGCAAACGACTTCAGCACCTTTACGCGCCAGAGCACCGCGCTCTCCTTTGATGCCGGGGTAGAGAGAATCTGCAGTGCGCTTTCGTGACGCAGGACGATCATCGTCTGCATGAGCTTGTCATAGATGCCGTTGCCGCAGTGGGCGCCCACGTAGGTGTCGATCTCATCGATGAGGGAACTGAAGCGCTCGGCCGAGACTTTGTTCGTGTCGAGCGAGAAGAGCTGTTCGGCGTAGTCCTGGAGGGTGTCGACGACCTCGTCCGTGCGACGGTCGAAGCACGAGAGGTAAACGGTGCCCTCGATGAGCTTGCGGGCGTCATAGAGGTTCTCGTAGTCAGAGATTTCGCGGTGGTAGCTCCATAGGATGGTCTCCTTGGGGATCTGCGCGCTCTGCTCGGAGACGAAAGAGCCTCCTCCCGGGCGGATGTCGATGAGCCCGATGAGGGACAGCGCGCGCAGGGCCTCGCGGATGCGGCTGCGGGTGACGCCGAACATCTCGGCTAGGGAGCGCTCGTCTGGGAGACGCTCGCCGGGCTTGAGCTCACCAGAGGTGATCTGCTCGGCAAGCTGGTTCATGATCTGTTCGGTGAGGGTTTCTTTTTTGACGGGCTTGACTTCCACAGCGGCTCCAGTGACGCATCGGGATGGCTCGCACCTATGATAGTAAGTGGTAATACCAGTTTATCCCATGTTTTCCCAGCGTATGCGTGCGATGAGGGCTTTTTCGTACGGTGCGTTCGGTTTTGTCCAGAGACGACATTTGGGGGCGGGGTCAAGCTGTCACCGCTTTCGGCAAGCTCCGCTCGCCCCATCGTGCTAGCGTAGCGTGCGTCAAAGCCGCCGCCGCAGGGGAGGACCCATGCAAGAGCTCAGCCAGCGCACATCGCAGTTCACGGACTCCGTGATTCGCCGCATGACGCGCGTGTCCATGAAGTATGACGCCATCAACCTGTCCCAGGGCTTCCCGGACTTCGACCCGCCCGTGCAGATTACCGACCGCCTCGCCGAGGTGGCCCACACCGGCCCGCACCAGTACGCCATCACCTGGGGCGCCCCCAACTTTCGCGCCGCGCTTGCCGCCAAGCAGAGCCCGCGCATGGGTCTCGACATTGACCCGGAGACCCAGATCGTGGTCACGTGTGGCTCCACCGAGGCCATGATGTGCTCGGTCATGACCGTCACGAACCCGGGCGACCGCATCGTCATCTTCAGCCCGTTCTACGAGAACTACGGAGCCGACACGATCCTGTGCGGCGCCGAGCCCACCTACGTGGAGCTCCACGCCCCCACGTTCACCTTTGACGAGGCCGAGCTCGAGGCTGCGTGCGCTATCCCCGGCACCAAGGCACTCATCCTGTGCAACCCGTCCAACCCCTGCGGCCACGTCTTCAGCCGCGCCGAGCTCGAGACGATCGCCAAGATGGCCGAGAAGTACGACCTGTGGGTCATCACGGACGAGGTCTACGAGCATATCGTCTACGCGCCCCACGAGCACGTCTACTTCGCGAGCCTGCCCGGCATGGAGCAGCGCACGCTGTCCTGCAGCTCCCTGTCCAAGACCTACTCCATGACCGGCTGGCGCCTGGGCTACGTCATTGCGCCGGCAGACGTCATCGACCGCGCGCGAAAGGTTCACGACTTCCTCACCGTGGGTGCCGCCGCGCCGCTCATGGAGGCTGCCGTGGCCGGCCTCACGCTGCCGCAGTCCTACTACGACGAGCTCACGGCGCTCTACACCCACAAGCGGGACCTCTTCTGCAACGGCCTGCGCGACCTGGGCTTTGACTTCATCGAGCCGCAGGGAGCCTACTACGTCATGGCCGACGTCTCTGGCCTGGGCTATGAGGACGACTACGACTGCGCCGTCGACCTGTGCCGAAAGGTGGGCGTGGGCACGGTGCCCGGCAGCTGCTTCTTCAACGCGCCCGAGAACCGCTTCGTGCGTTTCCACTTCGCCAAGTCCGACGAGGTGCTCAAGGCGGCCCTCGACCGTCTTGACGGCTGGCGCGAGAAGATGGCGCGATAGAAAACCGCCGGTTACGCATCGTTAACAAAAAAGTTCTTGCGCACGGCCGCAGCGGGCGCGTATAGTCGCACCCAACAAGCGCACGGGGCGCTTATCGACCCAAGAGAGGAGTGCACCATGTTCCAGTCCATGAACAACAACTGGTGGTGGCGCAACTCGAACTCTCTCGGTCGATGGTGAGTCTTGTCGCGCCTTATATCTCGCGAATGAAAGGGCTCCCGGTTCGACCGGGGGCCCTTTTTTCGTATCGCGGCAACGTCCGCGAAGCCCCAACCCACATTGCCAGTAACCCCGACGACCAACCGGGAACAACAGAAAGGTTCACCACCATGTCCGAGAACACCCAGCAGGCTCGCATCGTCACCACCAACACCCGCGGCAAGCTCGACCTCCAGGCGCTCGTACTGCTCGCCATCCTGCTCGCGGCCGGCTTCATCCTCAACTTCACCGTGGGCAAGGCCATCTCATCCATCTCCGGCGGCATGATCAGCCCGGAGTTCATCATCTCGGCCTTCTGCCTCACGATCCTCGTCGTGCGTCCCAACATCGGCCAGGCCCTCGTCATCGGCCTCATCTCCGCGGCCGTCATCCAGCTCACGACCACCTCGCCCTTCATTGACTTCGCGGCCGAGGGCGTCGCCGCCATGCTCATGGCCGGCATCGTGGGCGTGGCCTCCAAGAAGGGCTCCGTGAGCGTTCCCGTCACCGCCGTGGCCACCTTCGTCACCACCGCAGTCTCCGGCCTCATCTTTATGGTCATCAAGATCGCGATGGTTGGCGCCGCCGAGCAGCTCGCCGCCGCCATGACGCCGGTCGTGCTCCTCACGGCCGTGTTCAACGCCATTCTCGTCGCCGCGCTCTACGTCCC
>ERZ1031347.1218-NODE-1218-length-10591-cov-6.317483_pt1 | contig 10591 bp, 6 predicted proteins | sample MGYA00517106_ERZ1031347 | MGnify/ENA primary metagenome ERZ1031347 (study PRJEB33719, sample SAMN04261392) | wastewater metagenome | biome: periurban shantytown; feature: human; material: feces | host: Homo sapiens | place: Peru: Lima | collected 2012-07-19 ...
GCTAAAGCTTTATCGAACCCCTGGTCTAACCAGGGGTTTTCTATATACAAAAAAAGACTGCCGCTGGGGCAGTCTTTTTTGTAGTACAGAACAGTGTGTCAGCCGTTCATCGCGAACTTGACGACGGCTTTCATGCCTGGCTTGAGGCTGAAGTTGAGGCCGGACGGGATGGAGATGCGGATGATCATGACGTCTTCATCCGCATCATCTGCATCTGTGACCTCGGCAGTTGTCTTGGGCTGATTGCCTGCGGCAGGTTGGCCATTGGCAACGTCGCCGTCAGCGGCATCAGCTGTCCCAACCTGCGCGCTCTGCGCATCCTGGCCGTTCTGGCCGGCACCAGCACCATTTGCGCCAGCTGTATCCGCCGCATTGGCGTTGCCGGCGCTGGCAGCTGCATCTGCGCTATCGACCGAAGCCTGGTCATCTTTCTTGACCGGCTGCTGGATATCCTGGACGGAACCCTGGAGCTGGTGGCCTTCGATCTCGTAGGAGACGAACTGGCCGAGGCGGATCTTCGCGGCCTTGTCGGGGCTGACCTTGGCCTCAATCCAGATGTCGTCGGCATTGCCGACGCTCGCGACCGTCTCGCCTGCCTTGACCGTCGAACCCTCGTCAATGCCCTGCGCGTAGTAGACCGTGCCGGCTACCGGCGCGACGATGTCCGTCTCAGCGGCATCCTGCTTGGCATTGTCGAGCGCGGTCTGCGCCTGCTTGAGCTGGAGCTCTGCATTCTGCACGGCCTTCGGGTCAGGCGGCTGTGTCGTCGTCTGGTAGCGGACGGCCGGCGAAGAAGACGGCGCAGAAGCAGCAGGAGCCGAAGACGAAGCTGCTGCTACGGCTGCATGATAGGCCGAGACGGCGGCATCGCGCTGTACGGCGCTGATGGCACCCATCTCGAAGAGCTCGTTCATACGATTCATGCGGGACTCAGCACTCGCGACGCTCTGCGAGGAACCGCTGCTGCGCGGTGCGCTCGCAGCCGGTGCCGGCGCAAGGCTCGGCACGGCGACCGTCACGGTCTGCCCCTTCTTGACCTCATCGAGGTTGCGCTGCGAGAGCGCGACGGTCTGCTCGAGGTTTGCAATCTGCTCGTCCGTCACCGTGCTCTTTACATGGGCGATGACATCGCCGGCTTCAACGTGCTCACCGTCTTCGACGACCTTCTCCGTGATCACCGCATTGCCGTGTACTTTCGCCGCGACGAGCGAGCTCGTGACCTGCGCGTCGTAGACGTTGAAGTACTTATGCTGATGCTGGTAGTAGTAGATGCCGCCAGCACAGAGCACGGCAATGAGAATCAGGCCGACGAGGCCGTATTTCATCAAATACTGTACTTTTTTTGTGATATCGACTTCCAAGATTCAGGACCCTCCATCATCTATCATCTGTTTATAAGGTGCCAAGATATCAAGGAACCTCCCTCATAAGGAGGGAGGTTCCTGCTGTAATCTCTTAAGCAAGCTGTGCTTCGATGACGGCCACTGCCTTCTCGAATGCCTGCGGCAGGGCTTCTGCCTTCTTGCCGCCAGCCTGTGCCATGTCCGGACGTCCGCCGCCGCCGCCACCGACGACTGCTGCGGCTTCCTTGATGATCTTGCCGGCATGGATGCCGCGCTTCACGGCATCCTTCGATGCCTTGACGACGAGGTTGACCTTGCCATCGTTGGCGCAGCCGAGCACGACGACGCCGCTCTCGATCTTGCTGAGCGTGAGGTCGGCGACTTCGCGCAGGGAGTCCATGTTCTCGACGTTGGCCTTGCCCGTGACGACGGAGATGCCGTTGACTTCCTTGACGCCAGCGATGAGCTGCTGAGCATCGGCCTTCTCCTGCATCGCCGCGACATCAGCGAGCTTGCCGGCCATCTCCTTGTTCTCGGCCTGCAGCTTCTCGACAGCTGCGGGGACATCGTCCTCGTTCGCCTTGAGCAGGGATGCTGCCTTCTGCAGGACAGCGAACTTCTCGTTCGCGTAGTCGAGCGCAGCCTTGCCCGTGATGGCCTCGATGCGGCGCACGCCCGAGGCGATGCCCGTCTCGCCGACGATCTTGAACATGCCAATCTGGCCGACGTTCTTGACGTGCGAGCCAGCGCAGAGCTCCATCGAGAAGCCCGGCACGCGGACGACGCGCACGACGTCACCGTACTTCTCCGAGAAGAGCGCCATCGCGCCGGCCTTCTTGGCCTCCTCGAGGCTCATGTGCGAGATCTCGACATCCTGGCCCTTGAGGATGACCTTGTTGACGAGCTCCTCAACATCCGCGAGCTGCTGCGGCGTGACCGGCTCGAAGTTCGTGAAGTCGAAGCGCAGGCGGTCCGGCGTGACGGAAGAACCGGCCTGGTTGACCTGGTCGCCGACAACCTGCTTGAGAGCTGCCTGCAGGAGATGCGTTGCCGTGTGGTTGCGCGCCGAAGCGAGCTTCTTCTCCTGGTCGACTTCGATCTTGACCGTCTCGCCGACCTTGAGCTGGCCTTCCTCTACGTACGAGACATGGTAGACCGTGCCGTCCGGCAGCTTCTTGGCGTTCGTGGCCTTGATGCGGCCGAACTCGCCGAGCAGCATGCCTTCGTCACCGACCTGTCCGCCGCCCTCTGCGTAGAACGGGGTCTTGTCGAGGATGATGCCAGCCTCTTCGCCGTCCGTGATCTCGTCGACGAGCTTGCCGTCCTTCCAGATGGCAACGACCTTGGCCTCTTTGGCCTCCGGATCAACCGTGAGCTTCGATACGTCGATGCCCGAGAGATCCGGCACAGCGACGCGCTGGTTCTCGGCACGGGCATTTCTCGCGCGCTCGCGCTGCTCGTTCATGGCCTTGTCGAAGCCGTCCTTGTCGAGGTCGAGACCGTTCTCGTGCAGAATCTCTTCCGTGAGCTCCCACGGGAAGCCGAACGTATCGTAGAGGCGGAAGCCGACTTCGCCCGGCAGTTCGTCTTTGCCATCAGCCTTCAGCGCTTTGATCTCCTCGTCGAGCAGGTCCATGCCCTGGTTGAGCGTCGCGGCAAAGCGGTCTTCCTCGATGCTGATGACTTTCTTGATGTAGTCGTGCTTGGCGACGAGCTCACCAAAGTCGCTGGCATCGCGATAGATTTCAACGACGGCGTCAACAGCGCCCTCGAGGAACTTGCCCTTGATGCCGAGCATGCGGCCGTGGCGGATGGCGCGGCGCAGGATGCGGCGCAGCACATAGCCGCGGCCCTCATTCGACGGCAGGATGCCGTCCATAATCATGACAGCCATGGAGCGCGCGTGGTCGGCGATGACCTTCAGCGAGATGTCCGTCTTCTCGTCCTTGCCGTACTCGACGCCTGCGACCTTGGCCGCGTACTCGATGATCGGGTAGAGAAGATCCGTCTCGAAGTTCGTCTTCTTGTTCTGCACGACGGATGCGAGTCGCTCGAGGCCGCAGCCCGTATCGATGTTCTTATGGGCGAGATTCTTGTAGGAGCCGTCCTCCTGGCGGTCGTACTGCGTGAAGACGAGGTTCCAGATCTCGAGGTAGCGGTCGCAGTCGCAGCCGACAGCGCAGGTCGGCGAGCCGCAGCCGCGCTCCTCACCGAGGTCGATGTAGATCTCGGAGTCCGGGCCGCACGGGCCAGGGCCGATTTCCCAGAAGTTGTCCTCCATCTTGACGATGTGGTCCTGCGGGAAGCCCGGCTGGGACTTCCAGATCTCGATGGCTTCCGTGTCATCCGGGTAGACCGTGACCCAGAGCTTGTCCTTCGGCAGCTCGATGACCTCCGTCAGGAACTCCCAGGCCCAGGGAATGGCCTCGCCCTTGAAATAATCGCCGAACGAGAAGTTGCCGAGCATCTCGAAGAACGTCTGATGGCGCGCCGTGCGGCCGACGTTCTCGATGTCACCCGTGCGGACGCAGCGCTGGCTCGTCGTCACGCGCGTACGAGGCGGCTTCATTTTGCCCGTGAAGAAAGGCTTCAGCGGAGCCATGCCGGCGCCGATCAGCAGCAGGGTCGGATCGTCCTGCGGGATCAGCGAGAAGCTCGGCAGACGCAGATGACCTTTCTTTTCCGAAAAGAACTGCAGATAAGCTTCACGCAGTTCGTTACCACTCATGTACTTCAAAAAAATCTACCCCCATAAGAGAAATCCTGATGATTATCTCTGGTATTACGCATGGAATTTACTGGAAATTACATAACCATTCTCAAGTATACCACAAGCATCCTGTGCTTTTCCAGTCTGTTGACCATTTTTCAGCCGATTTCGTGAAAGTTTTCGTCAGCTGTCACTGCACTCGGCCAGCACGGCAGCGGCCTGCTCAGAGTTCATGAGGATCTCGCGCGGCTTGCTGCCGATGTTCGGCCCGACAATGCTGAGATCCTCCATCTCGTCGATGAGGCGCGCAGCGCGCGTGTAGCCGACGCGGAAGCGGCGCTGAAGAGACGAGGCCGATGCCTGGCCCGTCGACATGACGAGATTGACGGCATCCGGCAAGAGTTCGTCGTACTTCGAGGCGCGGCGCCCCTTGCCCTCATCCTTCTCCTCGTCCTCTTTCATGGCATTCTCGGTGAAGGTGATGATCTCCTCGTTGGCCTCCATCTCCTGCCCCTGGCTGCGGATGAAGTCCAAGAGATGCTCGACCTCCTCGTCGCTGATGAAAGCGCCCTGCACGCGCATGGGCTTCGCCGCGCCGACCGGATAGAAGAGCATGTCACCGCGCCCGAGGAGCTTCTCGGCGCCGCTGCGGTCGAGGATGGTGCGCGAGTCGATCTGGCTCGAGACGGCAAACGAGATACGCGACGGGATGTTAGCCTTGATGATGCCTGTGATGACGTCGACAGACGGGCGCTGCGTCGCGAGCACCATGTGGATGCCGGCAGCGCGGGCCTTCTGCGCGAGGCGGCAGATAGCGTCTTCGACGTCGTGCGGTGCGACCATCATGAGGTCGGCAAGCTCGTCGATGATGATGACGATAGCCGGCATCTTGTCCTCGGGGAACTTTGTGTTGTAGGTCTCCATGTTGCGGACGTTGTGCTCGGCAAACTTCGCGTAGCGCTTCTCCATCTCCTGCACCGACCAGTTGAGCACGGAGGCCGCCTTCTTGGCCTCCGTGACGACCGGGACCATGAGGTGCGGGATGCCGTTGTAGTTGGAGAGCTCGACCATCTTCGGGTCGACGAGGATGAACTTGACCTCCTCTGGCTTCGCCTTGAAGAGGATGCTCGTAATGAGCGTGTTGATGCAGACAGACTTACCGGAGCCCGTGGCACCAGCGACGAGCAGATGCGGCATCTTCGCGAGGTCCGCGAAGATGGCTTGGCCGCCGATGTCCATGCCGAGGCCGACCGTCAGCTTCGACTTCGCCTTGAGGAACTTCTCGTTCTCGAGGACTTCGCGCAGCTGCACCCCCTCGAGCTCCTTGTTCGGCACCTCGATGCCGATGGCTGCCTTGCCGGGGATCGGCTCGATGCGCACCGATGTCGCGGCGAGGCTCAGCGCGAGGTCGTCGGCGAGGTTCGTGATCTTGCTGACCTTGACGCCCGGCGCCGGCTCGAGCTCGTAGCGCGTGACGGCCGGCCCGTGACAGGCATTGATGATCTTCGCCTTGACATGGAAGTCCTCGAGCGTCTTCTGCAGGATGTGAGCCTTGTCGGCAATCTCCATCTCGAGCGCGGCATTGTGCTTCTTCGCGTGCTTCGAGAGGATCTCCGTGACCTGCGGCAGCACGTAGGGGCGCGGCGGCGCAGCAGGTGCTGTTGCCGCCTCAGACGAGCTGGCAGCAGCACCCTGCGAACCACTGTCCTGCCTGCTCTCCATGCTCCTGGCCGAGCCGTCGAGCAATGCCGCGGCCGGCATGATTGGCGCGATCTCGTCGTACGAGGGCATGGCCGTCGGCTTCTTCTTCATCGGGCTCGGCGAAGGCGGCACGACGGACTCTGTCTTGGGCACGATGAAAGGAGCTGCTGGCGCCGGGGCAAGCTCCTCTGGCTCGCCAAGTGGCTCTGAAGGATCTTCTGGAGGTGCCGCAGGGCTCGTTCCCCTGCCTATCGGCCCCTCGACGAAGGGGCTTCCCGCGCGCAGGCTCGCCGGCGGTGTGGCCATGCCGATTGGCTCGATGGAGTCCGGCAAGCCCATCGGGCGCTCCTCTGCGGACTCTGCTGCCTGTTCATGTGCTGTGCCGTACTCGATCGTGAAGTCCGGCATGGCACTTTCCACATTGCCTGTATCGCCTTTCGCCTCTGCAGTCTCGGCCGCCATGCGAGGCTCTGCCGCGGCCACCGTCTCTTCGGGTGCATCGGCAAAGCGCTTATCCACCGCCTGATTGTAGAAGCTGGCCTTGCTGACTCTGCTGACCTTCTCGCGCACGGCTTCGACGACGTGCTCTTCGACACGGCCGCTGACTTCGGCGACCTTGCCGCAGGTCGACTGGATGGCCGAGCCTGCGGCAGCTGCGCCCTGCTTCGCCTTTTCCTGCGTCTTGAGGAGGCCTGTCGCGAGCGACCAGGTCGTCGAGAGCAAGACGGAGCCGACTGTGCCGACACCGAGAATAATGATGGAGCCGTCGACGCCGAAGCACTTGCGCAGCGCGAGCAGCAGGCCACCACCCAAGAGGCCGCCGCCCGTCGGCAGGCTCTGCGGCAGGATCTCCTCGCCGACCGGTACCTTGAAGTGGTGCCAGATGGCGAGCGCGGAGATGAAGAGCGCGAGCAGGCCGAAGAAACGCGGTGAATAGCGCGGCGCGTGGTGTTTCGTCATGTAAGTCCAGGCGATCAAGAATACCAGGACGGCGATGAGGATGGAGCCCACACCGAAGAAGTAGCGCAGGAACTTCGCGAAGTATACGCCGACGAAGCCCACGTTGAGGCCGCAGATACCGCAGATCGAGATGAGGCCAGCTGCCAAGAGCGCCAACCCGAAGAGCTCAGAGCGTCTGCCGGTGTGTGCGCGCATCACGCGGTGGCCCGTCTTTGTCGCCTTGCGCACCGGCTTGCGGCGCGCCCGCGTGCGGCTCGTAGTCTTTTTCAAAAGTCTCCCCCCTGTATCGATTATCGATGACAAGATTACGAAAGCAAGGCTGTCGCGCGAAGCGGCAGCCCTGCTGTAGATTCACTGTAAGTTGCGGCTCTGAGTCTCTCACTTCGTCAGGCGCTCTGCGCACTTCTGCGCCTCGTAGAAGATGCGCTCCTTGTCGAGCGTCAGGAGCTCGCCGTCTTCCATGAGGACCCTGCCGTCGACGAGCACCGTCGAGGCGGAATCGGCATGGGCCGAGTAGACGAGCTGCGACGCGAGGTCATTGCGCGGATACCAGGCAGCGCCCGCCATGTCAAAGAGCGTGATGTCGGCCTTGCAGCCGGCTTCGAGCTTGCCGACACCCGTGAGGCCGACGGCCTTGGCGCCGTACTCCGTGCCCATCTTGAGCGCCGTGCGCGCGGGGACGGCCAGCGGGTCGAGCGTGCTGACCTTGTGGAGCATCGCCGCGAGGTTAATCTCCTCGAGCATGTCGAGGTTGTTGTTCGACGAAGCACCATCCGTGCCAAGTGCGACGCAGACGCCTTCCTTGAGGAGGCGCGGCACCGGCGCGATGCCGCTCGCGAGCTTCATGTTGCTGCCCGGATTGTGGGCGACGCGAATGGCGTGCTTCTTGATGATGGCGATGTCCTCGTCATCGAGATGGACGCAGTGCGCAGCGAGCGTGCCCTTGCCGTCGAAGAGGCCCGTCTCCTCAACGTAGCGGAACGGGCGCTTGCCGTATTCCTTCACGATCTGCTCGACCTCAGCCTTCGTCTCCGCCATGTGGATGTGGATCTCAGCGCCGAGCGACTGCGCCGCGCTTGCGACTTTCCTGAGAAAGTCCGGCGGGCAGGTGTAAGGAGCGTGCGGGCCGAACATGACCGTGATGCGGTCGTCTGCCGCGCCGTTGAAGTCCTTGTAGAGCGAGACGTTCTCCTCGATCTTGGCATCGCCGTCCGGCGCGACGCCGATGATGCCGCGCGAGAGCACGGCGCGCAGGCCCGCGTCGTTTGCAGCCTCGGCGACCTTCTCCATGTACGGCCCGTACATGTCGGCAAACGTCGTCGTGCCGCCCTCGATCATCTCGACGGCAGCGAGCATCGCGCCCCAGTAGATGTCTTCTTCCTGCATCTTCGCCTCAGCCGGCCAGATCATGTTGTTGAGCCAGTCCATGAGGTTCATGTCGTCCGCATAGCTGCGGAAGAGCGTCATCGAGGCGTGCGTGTGGGCGTTGATGAAGCCCGGCACGGCGAACTTGCCCGTACCGTCGATGACCTTGGCCGCGCGGAAACCGTCCGGCACCTCGCCGATAGCGGCGATCTTATCGCGGTCGATCATGATATTCGTCAAAGGCGTCGTGCCGTCCGGCAGCAGCGCGCGTACATTCTTGATGAGTGTCTTCATATATCCCCCTCAGGCCATGTTCAGGTATGCCTTCTGCTCCGGCGTCAGCGCATCGATGGCGATGCCCGATGCCTTGAGCTTGATCTCGGCGATCTTCGTGTTGATCTCTTCCGGCATGAGATGGACGCCCTTTGCCATCTCCTTGCCGTGATGCAGGAGATGCAGCGCCGAGAAGAACTGCACGCCGAACGAGAGGTCCATGATCTCTGCCGGATGGCCGTCGCCAGCGGCGAGGTTGACGAGGCGGCCCTCTGCGAGCAGATAGATCTTGCGGCCGTCCTTCAGCTTGAACTCCTCGATGTTCTTGCGGACCGGGCGGCGCGAGACCGAGAGCGACTCGAGCTCCGGAATGTTGATCTCGACGTCGAAGTGGCCGGAGTTCGCGAGGATGGCGCCGTTTTTCATGACCTCGAAGTGATGCTTGCGGATGACGTCCTTGTCGCCCGTCAGCGTCAGGAAGATGTCGCCGATCTTGGCGGCCTCATCCATCGGCATGACGCGGAAGCCGTCAAAGACAGCCTCGATGGCCTTTATCGGATCGACTTCCGTGACGATGACATTGGCGCCGAGGCCGCGCGCACGCATGGCGCCGCCCTTGCCGCACCAGCCGTAGCCGGCGATGACGACATTCTTGCCGGCAATGACGACATTCGTCGTGCGCATGATGCCATCCCACGTCGACTGGCCCGTGCCGTAGCGGTTGTCGAAGAGATACTTGCAGTACGCGTCGTTGGCAGCGATCATCGGGAACTCAAGCTTGCCCTCATTGGCGAGCGCGCGCAGGCGATGGACGCCCGTCGTCGTCTCCTCCGAGCCGCCGATGATACCCGAGAGCAGTTCACGGCGCTTCGTGTGCAGCATGTGCACGAGGTCGCCTCCGTCGTCGATGACGAAGTCCGGCTTGATGTCGAGCGCCTTGTTGATGAAGGTGTCGTACTCCTCCGGCGTGCAGTCATGCCAAGCGAAGACGTGCAGACCGTCCTCGACGAGCGCTGCGGCCACATCGTCCTGTGTCGACAGCGGGTTGCTGCCCGTGATGGCGACCTCCGCACCGGCATGGTGGAAGATCTCCGCCATGTAGGCCGTCTTGGCCTCGAGGTGCAGCGTGATGACCATCTTCTTGCCCGCGAACGGCTTCGAGACGGAGAATTCCTTATCGACAGCCGCCATGACCGGCATGAAGTTCTTGACCCAATTGATCTTATCGTGGCCCGACGGAGCCAGCTTGATATCGCGAATCATTGATTCCATGAATATTGCCTCCCGTAACAAATCTATTCTATATTCTATCACAAGTAGATGATGAAAAAAAGACAGAGCTCAGCGGTCCAGGAGCTTCTCGATGGCGATGTAATCCGTGAGATCGACCATCAGCGGCGTCACAGCGATGTAGCCCTGCTCGACGGCGTAGATGTCCGTCGGCTCGCTCTTGTCCGTGTCGAAGATCTCGCCGGCAACCGTGTAGAAGATGCGCCCGTCCTCGCGCTCCTGCCTGAGGAAGGCGTTCTTATAGTCGCGCTTGCCCTGGCGGCCAAAGACGACCTGCGGGCGGCCGTCCTCGCCGAGCGCATAGGCGCGCGGGAAGTTGACGTTCCAGAATACGGGGCGCGGCTCATCGGCTGCCAGTCGGGCTGCCATGACGCGCTCCAGGATCAAGGCGAACTCCTCTGCCGCCTCATCGTATGAGATAGTACTCGCGACATCGAGCGACACGGCAAACGAAGAGATATCGTGCAGCATGCCCTCCATCGCCGCGCCGACTGTGCCCGAATAGAGGATATCCGTCGCGAGGTTCGCGCCGTGATTGATGCCCGAGACGACGACATCCGGCTTCTCCTCCGCCAGAGCCTCGAGGTAGAGCTTGACGCTGTCCGTCGGCGTGCCGTCGACAGCCCATGCCTCGATGCCGTACTTTTCGGCGAGTGCCTCGCCGCGGATGAGCTCGAGCGGACGGCCGACGTTCAGTGCATGGGCCATGCCGCTCTGCTGGCGCGCTGGCGCCGAGACGACGACCGTGTGCTTGCGCGCACAGAATGCTTTGACGAGGGACTCTAGCCCCTTGGCCTGGATGCCGTCATCATTGGAGATCAGGATTCGCATGATGTCATTCCTTTCTGTTCTGTTTCTCTGTTGCAATCTCTATTGGCAGATACAAAAAAGGCTCCTTCTGCAAGGAGCCGTTATCTCAAAATGGTGACCCACCACGGAATCGAACCGT
>ERZ1031347.1229-NODE-1229-length-10543-cov-5.617754_pt1 | contig 10543 bp, 9 predicted proteins | sample MGYA00517106_ERZ1031347 | MGnify/ENA primary metagenome ERZ1031347 (study PRJEB33719, sample SAMN04261392) | wastewater metagenome | biome: periurban shantytown; feature: human; material: feces | host: Homo sapiens | place: Peru: Lima | collected 2012-07-19 ...
GGAGGTTGATGACACCCGGCTCATACACGCATTTGTCACGGAACAGCTTGAAAAAGTCCTTGAGTACGACAAGACCCATCATTCATCGCTGACGGACACCCTGTACGAATATTTGAGGTGCAGTGGCAGTGTTCAGCACATCTCTGAGAAAATGTTCTGCCACAGGAATACGATAAATTACAGGCTCCGGATAATAAAAGAAGAGCTGGAATATGATCTCTCCGATGCGGAGGTCAGATTCCAGCTCATGGCTGCGTATAAGCTCAGGGAAATACGAAAAGCATAACTCTCTTCAATTATATCTATTACATAAAATGCGAATACACCGACGCAAGTATAACCGTAAGTATTCCCGTAACTGCAATCGACAAACTGCTCATGGCTCCTTCAACCTCACCGATCTCCATCGCCTTGGCAGTTCCTATGGCATGGGCTGATGATCCGAGAGCAAGTCCCTTGGATATAGGCTCTTCGATACGGAATATCTTGAATACGATCTCTCCGATTATATTGCCGATCACTCCGGTCACAACTATGACAGCAACCGTGATCGTCACATATCCGCCAAGCTCCTCCGAAACACCCATTCCGATAGCTGTGGTTATGGACTTCGGAAGAAGTGTCACATAATCTTTATGGGAAAGTCCCATGACCTTGCTCAACACAAGGACTGTAGTCAGACTCGTTATAACTCCGGCAACTATACCGCCGAGCACAGCCTTATAATTGTGCTTTAAAAGTTCCCACTGCTCATAGAGTGGTATTGCAAGGCACACTGTAGCCGGTGTGAGAAACCAGCTCAGATACTTTGCGCCTTCATTGTACACATCGTAATCCACGTCAGCCACAACCAGCACCACTATAGTCACTATGATAGACACCAGCAGTGGGTTAAGTATAGCTATCTTAAGTTTCTTTTTAAGTACACTTCCAAACATATATGCCAGGAGGCTTATAGTCACCCCTGCAAATATTGACGATTCAAACAGATCACTCATTTTCAGTCTCCTTCTTCCTGTCTCTCCTTATTATAAGCTGCGATACCCAGCCTGAAGCAAGCATGACCGTGATGATGACGACCACCGTTATGACGCTGACTGGCACAAGCACAGGCTTAAGCGTTCCCCACGACGACATAAGGCCCACACCGGCTGGTATGAACATAACCGGCATGATCTCTATGAGAAACTTGCCCACACTCTTCACATCGTCCAGCTTGAGGATCTTGGTCTGCAGACATATGAACATGATCACCATGCCATATATACTCGCCGGAATCGGTAGCGGAACTATATACTTAAGTATCTCACCGATAAATGAGATGGCGAGGATTATAAGAAACTGCTTCAAATATTTCATCTTTTTTGTCTTCCTTCTATATAGAATATTTATCATACATATATGGAGCAGCTGTTCACATCTTTGGTATACATGCCTGTATACAACCTCCACATATCGGGTCTTTTTCATAAAAAAGGAGGTTCGATACACACATATAGTTACTCTGTATATTCAAACCACCCTTTAACCCTTTGATTATTATATTCTCACTCGGATTTTATTCAATAGAATATTCTGCATTTTCTAAATTTTGATAAATATAACAAATTTTTTAATTCAATCTGAAAATATTTCGTAAATATTTCTATTGACTATTATTTTTGCAGGAATCTCATCCTATGAATTTTTCATGATCACTGTGTTCACAATATCCGCCGCATGCTCGCACACATCCATACAGTTCTCTATGCAGGCATATATGTTTTTCCACACGACCACAGTCCTAAGGTCACTCTCACCGTACAGTCTGTGCATATTCTCCACATACAATCTGTCTCCCTGTTCCTCAAGATCATTTACCCTGATTATGCTCTGCTCAATGGTCTTTGAGTTCTTGAATCTCTTCAACTCCCTGATCACATCCTGCAGCGCCTTGATGCACTCGAGGAGCAGTTCTACCATCTGGGGTACATCCTCTCTGATAGTATCCACATTGCACATATAAATCTGCAGGAACACATCCTCAACAGCATCGGTAATATCATCCAGATAGTTAGACAGGGCAACCAGGTCCTCCCGCTCTATAGGTGTTATGAATGCCTGACTGAGCACAGTCATCATCTTATGTTTCTTGCCATCGGCCTTCTGCTCAAGCTCATGCATACGATCAAGATTTTCCTTGATGGTGTCCACCGAAAAATCCACGACTACGTTCTTCAGAAACTCCGCAGCCTGATACGAGATCTCCACACATGTATTCAGATTTTTAAAATAAAACTCGTCCTTTTTCTTCTTCACAATATTTTCTCCTTCAAATTCCTAACTCTAACAAAGGGGTCAGGCCCTATTTAACACGTTAGTGCATCAGAGGGTGCCTGACCCCTTTTAACACGTTAATGCATCAGAGGGGTGCCTGACCCCATATGCCTGCAGGCGGTTGCAAACTCAACCCACATCTGCAGCCACCTACAAACTACCCCAGCCACACGATCAGCAGCTTTGCCATGCCATATCCTATGACACCGCAGCCAGGGAATGTGAGCACCCAGGCGAGCACCATATCACGCACCACCTTGAGGTTGATCGCAGATGCCCTCTTCTCAGCACCCACACCCATGATGGCTGTCGTCTTCACATGGGTGGTGCTGACCGGGATTCCAAATACCGTCGAGAGCAGGATACAGAATGCCGCCGACAGATCAGCCGCAAATCCCTGATATTTCTCAAGCTTTACCATATCCATTCCAACAGACTTGATGATCTTCTTTCCTCCAATTGATGTGCCAAGTCCCATGACAACCGAACAAAGTATCATCATCCATATTGGGATCGTTACATTTTCGGCACTGCTCTGGCCATTTACGAGAAACAGCCCAAGCAGGAGAACTCCCAGGAACTTCTGGCCATCCTGGGCTCCGTGCATGAATGCCACCGCCGCCGAGCTGGCCACCTGTGCTTTTGAGAAGAAAGCATTTGTCTTTCTTCTGTCAAATCGGTAACAGATAACCGTGAGCAGCTTGCACACCACAAATCCAACTGCGAATCCGAGAACAGTTGACAGTACAAGACCATATATGACTTTTATCCACTCTGAAGGATTTACACCGTCCAGTCCTCCCTGAAGTGCTATGGCTGCGCCCGTAAGTCCGGCTATCAGTGCATGGCTCTCACTTGTCGGTATGCCAAATGCCCATGCACCGATTGCCCATATTACGATCGCCGTCATTGCCGCACACAGAGCGATCATCGCCGAGTCTGTGTCACCTCCGAAATTCACCATGTTCTTGATAGTCATGGCTACCTTTGAATTGACAAGCGACATGATAAGCACCCCAAGGAAATTGCAGGCAGCCGCCATAATTATCGCCTTATCCACATCTATGCATCTGGTGGATACACACGTCGCTATGGCATTTGGTGCATCCGTCCATCCATTTACCAGAATTACTCCAAGTGTCAGCAGAACGGCGATCAAAAGCGCCGGATGACTCACAACCTGCTCTGCAAAATATGAAAATGTAATATTCTCCAGCATGTCTATCTCCTCTTGTCCTGTATGGCCTTAATGATCTGTATTATCGCAGTCGGTGCAAATGCAAGTCCCGCTATCTTCAGCACATCAGCCGCTCCAAGACTTACGACGCTGAACAGACTGTGAAGTCCCGGTATGAACAGGACCGAAGCCAGAAATGCCACTCCGGCTAAAAATGCATATACGCTGTATTTATTTGATCTAAATCCCAGCTTAAACATCGACTCCTCACTTCTGCAGTTAAAACCGTGGAACAATCTGGCAAGTGTCAGTGTTGCAAATGCCATGGTAGTGGCTTTTGCCGAACTCACCGGCAGGCCAAGATGGAATGCTGTCATGGTCGCTATAGCGATGAGAAAGCCCTCCGAGAGCATCTTTGCCATAAAGTCAGATGTCAGTATTCCCTTCTTAGGATCCCTCGGTTTTTCTGAGAGCAGCGATGGATCAGCCGGCTCCATTCCTATCGCAAGCGCAGGAAGAGAATCTGTGAGCAGGTTGATGAACAACAGATGTACAGGTGCAAACGGAACAGGCAGGGCAGCTATAGAGGTATAAAGCACCGCCAGTATTCCAGCTGTGTTTCCTGACAGCAGGAACAGTATCGCATTCTTTATGTTCCTGTATACATTTCGTCCATTTGACACAGCCTTGATGATAGTTGCAAAGTTGTCATCTGAGAGGATCATAGCCGCCGCGTCCTTGGACACCTCCGTGCCGGTTATTCCCATGGCAACACCTATGTCTGCCTTCTTGAGTGCCGGGGCATCATTGACGCCATCGCCTGTCATGGCTACTATATTGCCGTTCTTCTGCCATGCATCAACTATCCTTATCTTATTCTCCGGTGACACCCTGGCATATACAGATATCTTTGTTATGTCACGCGCAAGCTCCTCATCAGACAGAGCGTCAAGCTCCTCTCCCGTGAGTGCCATGTCCCCATCTTCGTATATTCCGATCTGTTTCGCTATGGCAACCGCTGTGATCTTGTGGTCTCCAGTTATCATGACCGGCTTTATGCCCGCACGCCTTGCATCGGCAACCGCTGCCATAGACTCCGGGCGTGGCGGATCCACCATGGACACAAGTCCAAGGAATGTAAATCCATACTCAGTATCAACTCCCAGCACCTCGTCACTTTCCTTATATGCAAATGACAGTACACGGAGGCCATTCTCTGAGAATGCCTTGTTCTGAGCCTTGATCTTCGCTTTTTCTTCATCTGTCATAGGCTTTACGCCATCGCTGTACCTCACGCTCACGCATCTGTCAAGCAGCACATCCACAGCACCCTTGGTGAGTATGGTCGGTACCCCATGAAGCAGATACTTTGTACTCATAAGCTTTCTGTCTGAGTCGAACGGAACCTCCTCCATTCTGTCCATGCAGTCCCTGAGTACATCCTCACTAAGATTCCACGCACCGAAACCACTTTGTCCAATGGGGTCAGGCCCCTCCGTTACAGGCACATTGTTTCCCGGCATCATGTGGACCTGGCGGAACATCTCAAGCAATGCATATTCCGTCGGATCTCCTATTCCTTTACCATCCACTATGCTGGAATCATTGGTGAGAACCGCATCGTATAACAGGTACCTATGGAGCTGGTTATGGGAATCAAGCTCCTCCGGCTTGTAAAGTTTTCCATCCAAATATATTTCCTGCACGGTCATCTTGTTCTGTGTAAGTGTTCCGGTCTTGTCTGAACAGATGACTGACACGCATCCAAGGCTTTCAACCGCCTTGAGGTTCTTGATTATCGCATTCTCCTTCGCCATCTTCTGGGTGCCAAATGCCTGCACGATGGTGACTATTGAACCTAGAGCCTCAGGTATAGCTGCAACTGCAAGGGCGACTGCGAACATCATAGAATCAAGCACCGCCATCTTCCTGTATATACAAAGGACAAATACCAGTGCACACACAATCATGATAAATGCCGCAAGCCTTGCACTGAACTTGTCAAGGCTCTCCTGAAGCGGAGTCTTTCTCTCCTTTGCAGCGTTCATCAGTCCTGCGATCTTGCCGAGCTCTGTGTCCATTCCTGTTCCGGTCACAAGCACCTCTGCTCGTCCATATGTAACAAGACTTCCTGAGTACACCATATTTGTCCTGTCTGCAAGTGGCACGGAACCTTCTATTATCGCATCATTCTTTTCCACATTTGTTGATTCTCCGGTAAGTGAACTCTCATTTACCTGAAGCGAAAAATTCCTAAGTATCCTTCCATCGGCAACTATCATATCGCCCGCCTCAAGCAGCACGATATCACCCGGAACTATCTCGCGGGACGGAAGCTCCTGCTTCACGCCATCTCTCATAACTTTTGCATTTGGGGATGAAAGCTGTTTCAGACTGTCAAGCGAACGCTCAGCTTTCACGTGCTGCACTGTTCCCAGCACAGCGTTCATGACGAGTACCGCCAAGATTACTATGGTACTCTCGATATTGTCAGAAAACATAGAAATGACCGCTGCTATGATCAGTATGATCACCAGCAGGTCACAAAACTGACTGAGGAACACCTGTAATGTGCTCTTTCTCTTGCCTTCCTGGAGAACATTTTCTCCCTTCTCATTGCGGATCTCCTCTGCCCGCTCCGTCGACAGTCCGCGGCTGTCTGTCTTGAATTCTTTTAGTAATTCATCACCGGAACAGTTCCAAAAATTCTTTTCTGTCATACACACCAGACTCCTTTTCTTCTTGATTTCGGATACCAGACACATGCCCGGTGTCCATTTTCCATTTCCCAGATCAGCAATATTATCTATGCATCAAACATAATGTCATCTGATCTTATATGCTTATCACGCAAAGAAAAGTCTGTTGTGTATTCAGCTATCTCTTTTTCTTACATACAACAAAGGAACGAGACCTTCATTGCATGATAAACACACAATAAAAGTCTCGTTCCTTTCAAATTCTATATACACTACTATATATATACTCCGAAAGCGTGCGCCCCGGTTCCCTGCACAGGTATGTCCCAGCCAGAAAACGTGATGACGAGATCGCACAACATCTTATAACCGATGTGAACTACTCCCTGATATTTCCGACATAATAACACGGGAACCCTTTGATTGTCAAAGGATTCCCGACTAGTATTTGGTAAAGAAATTATAAACTTTTAATTCAGAGCATCATAGCCGCTCTCCTTTGTACGGATCTTAGTTGCAGTACGGATCTCATAGCTGAATATCTTTCCATCTCCAACCTCACCTGTATATGCCGCCTTCTGGATAGCCTCTATGGTCTTCTTCTCCCATTCCTCAGATGACACAACTATCTCAAACTTGATCTTCGGCTGCATCACCACATCTACCTCAGTACCACGGACAAGTTTCTTATATCCTCTCTGTGCTCCGCATCCCATAACCTGAGACACTGTAATTCCATTTACATCTATAGCGTTCAGTGCTTCCTTGACGTCCTCAAAGACCTCCTCGCGCACGATAGCCTCAACCTTTATCATCATATCAGATCTCTCCTTCCTATATCATATGCTGTCCTATGAATCAAGTCCATTGAATGTTGGATATGCACTCTCGCCGTGCTCTGAGATATCCAGACCCACCTTCTCTTCTCTGTCTGTTACACGGAGCGGTGTGAAGAGTCTCACGATTCCAAGGCAGATAAGTGTTCCGACCACTGCTACTGCGATTGTAACCACGATACCAACAAGCTGCATCAGGAACAGATGTACATCACCGAATACCAGTCCATCCCAACGAGCTACACTGTTGATCGAGCTCTTTGCAAATAAACCTGTTGCGATACCTCCCCAGATACCTCCGATACCATGACAGCCAAATGCATCGAGTGCATCGTCTATCTTCAGCTTACCCTTCAGGAATGAGATTGTAAAGCAGCAGATCGGGCTGACAAGTGCACCGATGATGAATGATGACCAGATTGGTACAAATCCTGCACCGGGTGTTATAGCCACAAGACCAACTACAAGACCTGTTGATGCACCGACCAGAGTAGGCTTTCCGTCCTTTATAACATCTATTATCATCCATGAGAGCATTGCGCTGGCGCTGGCAATCGCTGTTGTCATGAATGCATGTGCTGCAAGACCATTTGCACCGAGGGCACTTCCGGCATTGAAACCGAACCATCCAAACCAAAGGATGAATGCACCGAGTGCTACAAATGGAATGTTGTGAACTCTGTATGCTGTATTCTCATATCCCTTTCTTCTTCCAAGGATGATAGAGAATACAAGAGCGCTCACACCTGAGCTTATATGTACTACATTTCCTCCTGCGAAATCAACTGAACCGATCTCCCCAAGGAAACCGCCCTGGCCCCATACCATGTGAGCCATTGGGTAATAAACGATGATCGACCAGAGCATGATGAAGAAGAACAATGCCTTGAACTTCACACGTCCGACCAGTGAACCGGTGATAAGTGCCGGTGTGATCATTGCGAACATCATCTGAAATGCAACATATACAAGGTGAGGTATATTGTCCGCATAAGGACCAGCCTCATCCATCTTTATCCCGTTGAGTGCAAACCACTTGAGGTCTCCTATAACACCTCCGTGATTAGTTCCAAATGAGAGTGAGTAACCGAACAGCACCCACATGACAACTGAAAGTCCCATGATGGCTGTACATGCCATGATGGTATTTACAACATTTTTCCTCCTGACGAGGCCTCCGTAAAAGAATGCAAGTCCGGGTGTCATGAAGAACACCAGAGCCGCACAGATCATAATAAAACCAGTATCTCCCGTATTCATAGTTTCTTCCTCCTTATTTTTTCCTAAAGGGGTCTGCCCCCCTTTGCTGCATTAACGTGCTAAACGGAGTCTGACCCCCTTGTTAATGAAACAAAAAGGCGCCAAACGAATCTTTTCGATTCATTTGACGCCTTTGTCGTGATTTATAATAGCAGACTTCAGAAAATAATGCAAGAGGTATTTTTGAATTGTTTTTCACAAGCTATTTTGTTATTTTTATAAGGTTTCTTAACCGAATCTTTATCGCGCACTCAATTTAGACATATCAGATTTTTTACGGAGTGCTATTCCTACGCCACCCCTGTGGACTCCATTCCAGCATTTCCAGCTGCTGCCATACTTACATTTGCCGTAACCGGTATATGTTTCTTACATGCAATTGCAACATCCCGCATGGATGGCACTGACACACTCTCTGTCTGCCAGAACCGCTCTGTAACCACGGATATTGCATGTGTGATATGTCTGTAATCATTCTCGCATCCCGGAGCCTCACTGACATACCTGTCATGCATTTCTCTGAGATATTTCACTATGTCTCGCCCATCATCTATGCTTTCCATATTGACACCTACTGAAGATATCGTCTTATTCACATAGTCATGCAGTTCTGTCTCGTACTGGCAGTGCTCTTTGAGATTTCCGAAAAATAAACTGTTGTGTGGATATGTGAATGAATCTGCCACGTAGTGAACAAGCTTTCCGAGAAGAAAGCTCTGTCTGACAGTTCCCATTCCGCCTTTCTCAAGTTTCTTTGTGAGTTTTTCCATATACTTCATGACATTTTCGTAGTTGTGTCCTCTAAGCTTCTCCTCGCCATGGATGCTACCCCTGAAATAAGTCAGCATATTGATATCCGGCTCTATGCTGCCAAATATGAACGCCGCCTTCTGCAGCTTAGATGCGCCGGCATCCATGTGGTCCATAATATATCTGCTCAGATTCATGTGGTCTGCTGTTCTCATATTTAACGCCTCCTGCCTGTTCTGCCATCAAGCACAGCTTGATAAGCTTCTCATGTACAAATGTATCCTCTATATCTTTTTCGTTATATATAGTGTAAACGATAGATATAAAATCCACAGGAAGAAACTATAAATACTTTCTAAATAGACCGTAAAATATTCAGAAATTCATAGCAATTAAGATAGTTCCAGCAGTGATGCATACCACACCAACAGCCGCTTTCTTGGTCAGCTTTTCGTGGAACACGATTCCTGAAAATGCAATGGTGATGAGCATGCTCAGCTTGTCTATCGGGACGACCACGCTTGCCGGTCCGTCCTGAAGTGCCCTGTAATAACACAGCCAGGATGCTCCCGTGGCTATTCCGGAGAGCGCAATAAACAGCAGCTCCTTCTTCTCTATGCCCTTTATCTCATGCTGTTTTCCTGACACAAACACCATAAGCCAAGCCATGACAAGAACCACCGTTGTCCTGATCGCCGTGCCCAGATTTGAGTTGATATCCGATATCCCTACCTTGCCGAGTATCGCTGTCAGACTGGCAAAAACAGCTGAGAGCACGGCGTACAACAGCCAGCTGCCATTCAAAAGTCCCATTCCCCGCCGTTTCTGTGCCACACTGCCACCGTCTGTTGACATATGTTCGACATCTTTCCCTGACAGCTCCTGATCATCTGCAGTTTTCTTTTTGGTGATCATAAGCATGGTACCCACACCTATCATAACTATTGAGATACCCTTAACCCAGGTGATCCCCTCATGTAGGAATATAAGGGCAAGCAGAATCGTGAGCACGGTGCTTGATTTGTCTATGGGAACGACCTTGTTGATATCCCCTTTCTGCAGCGCCCTGAAATAACAAAGCCAGGATGCTCCGGTTGCAAGTCCAGAGAGGATCAGAAAAAGCAAAGTCTTGCCGCTGATATATGTGTCTGCATTCCAGGCTCCTGTGACAAATACCATCAGCCAGGCAAACAGCAGAACCACAACTGTCCTTATAGCCGTCGCCACATCAGAATCTGTCTTTCTTATACCGCATTTTGCAAGTATCGCCGTAATCCCCGCAAAGAACAAAGAACCCACTGCAAATAATATCCACATTTTACGCGCCTCCCACTTACGTGTAACAGTAAACTACACATACATTTATCATTTTGTATCGGCTTTGCTATATGGTAACACTATTTTAGCCCCAAATCCATCCCTGCGAAAATCCTGCCCAAAGCCGTATAAATGCTTGTTTTTATCCGCTCTGTATATTTTGGTGAAACTTTTGTTAAATCGTTTTT
>ERZ1031347.1235-NODE-1235-length-10521-cov-6.049780_pt1 | contig 10521 bp, 10 predicted proteins | sample MGYA00517106_ERZ1031347 | MGnify/ENA primary metagenome ERZ1031347 (study PRJEB33719, sample SAMN04261392) | wastewater metagenome | biome: periurban shantytown; feature: human; material: feces | host: Homo sapiens | place: Peru: Lima | collected 2012-07-19 ...
GGCTTTGAATTGCAGGACGGTATTTTCAAAAAGTTTGTTGCCCGTGCCAGAAAGAACTATGAGGACTCGCAAAAATCCAGAGAAGCGGTTGAAAAAGAGGTTACAGTTCAGGAATCCATTACGGAGTTTTTCTCCGGTATAGAATTTGGCGTTGACACTTTTAAGACGATTAACGGGAATGAATTCACTATTACCGGTGTGGATGACGAGCATATCAATATCTCCATTCCCGGAAATGCGACGGTCAACAGGCTTGCGTTGAATCTGGATGAAGTCAGAAAAATGCTGGAATCCGGGCAGAAGTTTGAAAAAATAAAGGATATTACGAACTTTTTTGGAAAGGCTTTTGCTACACAAGGGTACTCATATGACTTCGCCATCTACAAAGCTATCCGAGCAAAGAAAACCATTGCCTCAAAAACAAGAACAAAGCAAGAAGAACTGAAAAAATACATATTTATTATTGATGAAATTAACCGAGGTGAAATTTCAAAGATATTTGGTGAACTGTTTTTTGCAATAGACCCCGGCTATCGCGGTAAAGCCGGAGAAATCTCTACGCAGTATTCCAATCTGCATTCTGATCCCGATGAAAAGTTCTATATCCCGGAGAATGTCTATATCATCGGGACTATGAACGATATCGACCGTTCCGTAGACAGCTTTGATTTTGCCATGCGCCGCCGATTCCGCTTCGTAGAGATTCGGGCGGATGATCGTCTTGAGATGCTTGCGTCGTTAGAAAACGAGGAACTGGAAGCTGAAGCAATTAGAAGAATGGCTGCGCTCAACAAGGAAATCGCTGCAGTTGAAGATTTGAACGAGAATTACCAGATCGGCGCATCTTACTTCCTGAAGCTGAAAACGCTTGATTTTGACCAGCTTTGGACGGACTATCTGCGACCGCTCCTCCAAGAATACATTCACGGGATGTACGACGAGGAAGGGATTATGAACCGTTTTGCAAAGGCATACGGCTATCAAAAATCCACCCGAGGTGATGTGAATGAAGCAGATCAAGATCAAGGATAATTCCCAACAGAAAAAAGAGACTTTTTCGCAGGTCAAAAATCTTACAGGTAAAATCGCCGATAAAACCTTAGAACAACTTGAGCGTGAAGGCGTGTTTGTGTTCCCTGATACTGTAAAGGACGCAGGAGATATTACACAAGACCAGATGATTCTTCAAAGTGTGAATGACACCTATCGCTCTGGCAATGTGATGGGGTTTCTCGGCTGCGGCGATGAGCGACTTATTATCGAGTCCCGATTTTGTGGAGGAAGCGAGGACTATTTCTTTCAGTATCTTTTGGACAAAGTTCTGGATTTCCCAAACATCGTAAACTTGGAATCTGATGCCAATCAGGATGACCGGATGTTCAATTTCTTTCTATTCCTATTTCCGCGTTACCTTCAGGCAGCTATGCGAAAGGGTTTGTTCAAAAAGTATATTCGGCACAGCTACAACGACGGGAATGTAAAAGGTACGATTGATATTGCAAGGCATATAGAGGCAAACACCCCATTTGTAGGAAAGATTGCATATAGTCAGCGGGAGTTTTCTTACGATAACAGCTTAATGGAGCTGGTGCGGCATACCATAGAGTTTATCAAGAGAAAGCCCTATGGGAACAAGCTGCTTGTCAAAGCAAAAGATGAGGTGAAACTCGTAATAAATGCGACTCCCGGATATGAGCCTTATGACCGGCAGAAAATCATTGAGCAGAACAAAAAGAATACTGTTCGTCATGCCTACTTTCGGGAATATCTTGCGTTACAAAGATTGTGCCTCTTGATCCTTCAACATCAGAGGCATCAAATCGGTTTGGGTGTGAAGCGGATATATGGCATACTGTTTGACGGTGCGTGGCTGTGGGAGGAGTACATCAACTCGCTTATTGGGGACGCTTTCTATCATCCGATGAACAAGGAGGGCAAGGGCGCTCAGCGCCTCTTTAATGGAAATGTTGGGCTAATCTACCCTGATTTCATCAGCCGTAACAGCGAAAAGCGCATGATAGCCGACGCAAAATATAAGCCGATCAATAACATCGGCAATCGTGATTATCTACAAGTGCTTGCTTATATGTTCCGCTTTGATGCTAAGATCGGCTACTATCTTTATCCAGAAGCTGAGAACGCTGATGATCTGCTGTTACGGATGAATCGAGGGTCTACCTATGAGAAAAATGTTATGCCTCGTGATGATATCAGCGTTTTGAAGCACGGCTTGAAAATTCCCATGGATGCTCAGAATTATGCCGACTTTATCATGAGAATAAAGCTGAGTGAGCGGGAGTTTGCAGGCGAGTTTTTGAGCGATCATTTGAATACACACAGATAATACTGTCTAAAGGAATAATCTGTAAAAGCAAAAAGGAGTTTCCATGACAGATCATAGAAATCGCAAGCGACCGATACAGGTCAAATTTTTCGTAGATGAAAAAGAGCTTGCTGCCATCAAGCAGCGAATGATGGAGTCCGGCACGGATAATCTTAGTGCCTATCTTCGCACCATGGCTATGGAGGGGACTTTCCCAACTGCCGATGGCAAGAAAATCTCTAAACAGAGAGAACCACAAAAGTCGTGACTATCTTATTACGATTTTTAAGAGGAACAGCACCAACGGTGCGCAGCCAATTTCTCCGAAATTGTTAAAGGGTTTGGGATGCTGCCCAACAAGTTTTTGCACGAGTGGGTACCGCCGTGCATTGCTTGCTAACTCCATCTATGGGGTTAGCAAGCAAACTGGATTTTGCAAAAATCGCAGAGTGTAGCTACACCTGCTGTGCTTGCTATTCTGCAAGTTCAGCAGGTGGCAGGCACGGCGATTTTCTCAAGTGGGGCCCCACTTGATTTGCTTGCTATTCTCCGTTTCCCATGTTAGCAAGCGCCATTTCCTTAAATGGAAATCGGCGGCAACCGCCGCCTTGTCTGCCAAAAAGCGAAACGGACGGACGCTGTCAATGGCGGCGCAGCCGTTCATCTTGACCATTGACGGCGTTCGTCCGTTTTGCTACTCCGACTGAATTTTTACATAAAATGAACTGAAGTGAAGGAGGCTTGACAAAGTGAATCCGAAAGAAAATGACAATGAGATCATCAAACTGAGTGACGAGGAACTGGATGAGATTTTCGCCGATGATGATTTTGATAACGGCGAGGAGAACGGTGAAATCCGCTCGTTTTATTTCTCCAATTCTGACCCGTATGCAAAGGTCAAGCCACGCCCCGACGATGCCCCCAAGAGGGAGTTTTCTTTCGATGAAAAGGGCAGCATTGTTGTGAAAAACCCGTCCGCCTATTGGCTGCCCGACATCAAAATCGTGGACGAGCATGGCGGCACGGAATACACGGTGACGGGCAGCTATGAGGGAACAGAACCCCTCGATAAAAAGCTCAAACGCATCATGGAGCAGAACGCCGCCGATGATAAGACAGATATCACGGAGGACGCCGATGAGTAACGACGCCTCTCTTGATATAAACCCAAAATCCAATCCTGTTCAGACAGTTGCCCCGACAAAGGAGGATAACAATATGACAAGGGCAACCGACAAAATCACAGCGCTTTATTGCAGACTGTCCGTGGAGGACACCAAAGAAAAAGGCGGCAAGGATGACCCGTCGAACTCCATCCAGCATCAGCAGATCATGTTAATGGAGTATGCAAAATCTCAGCACTTTCCGAACCCGACGTTCTTTATTGATGATGGGTACAGCGGCGTGGATTTTTCCAACCGCCCCGGCTTTCAGAAGATGCTTGCGGAAATTGAAGCCGGTCATGTGGAAGTGGTGATTACGAAAGACCTTTCAAGACTCGGTCGTAATTCTTCGTTGACAGGGCTTTATATCAACTACACATTTCCTCAGTACGGCGTTCGGTATATTGCTGTCAACGACCACTTTGACACCATTGATCCCAACAGCACCGACAACGACATTGCGGGCATCAAGAACTGGTTTAACGAGTTTTTTGCAAAGGATACCAGCCGCAAAATCCGTGCCGTCAACAAAGCGAAGGGGGAGCGTGGAGAGCGCTTGACCACCAACGTTCCCTACGGCTACAAGCATGACTCTGGCGACCCCAAGAAATGGGTGATTGACGAGGAAGCGGCACAGATCGTGAAGCGGATCTTCTCGCTTTGCATGGAGGGAAAAGGACCGAGCCAGATCGCCGCTCTGCTTGAAAAGGAGAAGGTGCTGAACCCCACCGCCTACAAACAGCGGGAGGGCAGAAAAACACCGCATCAGACCCCGGAGAACGAGTATCGCTGGCACGAAAGCACCGTTGCTTACATTCTCGAATACATGGAGTACACAGGCTGCACGGTCAATTTCAAGACCTACACCAACTCCATCTGGGACAAAAAGCAGCGGGAAAATCCAATGGAGAATCGCAAGATTTTCTATAACACCCACCCGGCAATTATCTCTCTGGAAGTCTTTGATAAGGTACAGGAGATTCGGCAGCAGCGGCACCGCAGAACAGCGACGGGAAAGAGCAATATGTTCTCCGGCTTGGTGTTCTGCAATGACTGCAAGCAGAAGCTCTACTACTCCACCACCAGCTATTTTGAAAAGCGGCAGGACTTCTTCATCTGCTCCACCCATCGTGCCAAGAAGGACAAGTGCAGCGGACATTATATCCGTGCCGTTGTGCTGGAACAGATCGTCTGGAAGCACATTCAGGAGGTCGTATCGGTAGTCACTCGCTATGAGGCGTATTTCCGTTCTGAAATGGAGCAAAAGCTCCGTATGCAGAGTGAGGAATCGCTGCGGCTGTCTCAGAAGCGGCTGGCACAGGCTGAGAAGCGAATCGGCGAACTTGACCGTCTTTTCATCCGCATTTATGAGGACAATGTTGCCGGTCGGCTGGATGATGAACGCTTTGCGATGATGAGCAAGAACTATACCGAGGAACAGAAAGACCTCAAAGCCGAGGTCAAAGGTCTGCAACAGCAAATCCATGAACAGGAACAACAGGCAGAGAATATAGAGCAGTTTGTTCAGCGGGTAAAGAGGAACAGCGCCCTCACGGAGCTGACGCCCTATGCCCTCAGAGAGCTTGTCAAGGCGGTCTATGTGGATGCACCGGACAAGTCCAGCGGCAAGCGCAGGCAGAAGGTACATATCGAGTACGACCTTGTGGGCTACATTCCCGTGGATGAGCTGCTAAAAGCGGAACAGGCATGACCGAGATCATGCCTGTTCCAAGAAATTTGAATTTTACTGTCTTATCAGCAGGGAGCGTGTGAGCCGCCGGTTTATTATGCCGTTAAGCATGAGCAGTGACATTGGCATTCTTTATTCCAAAGCATTGTTATGCCCCAGAACCTTCCATGCTCCTTTGATTTTGGCTACATAAACAAGTATATTTCCCCTATATGTTTCCTTCTCTCCTGTTACCACAAACTCGATATTTACCTCTTTGCACGCTGTAATTTCTTCCTCGTCAATGTTAAGTCCATCAAGGAGTTCCTCTGTCCGAAGTCTTAAAAGGTCTACTCCGTATAGCCTCTTGAGTTGTAGGCTTTTAATACTCGTATCTTTTATGTCTATCGCCTTCATGCTGACCGCATAGGCGCCAAACATATCTTCAATGTCTTTTCGGATTCTTTTATCAATAAATTTATAATAATCATTAAGTGATAAAAACTTCTCGCCAAACTCTTTGTTAAGCTGTTCAAGCAGCTCATTATCGTTTTTGCAGCCATAGCGATACCTCAAAAATTCATTCTTGCCGCCCGGGCTCAGATTAAAGGCTTCCCTGCGCGACGTTTCGCCCAAACCTCCTTTTAAGTACCGTATCGCCACACATTGTGGGCCGTTCCATTTTATTATAAGAAAGGCTGTTATAATCATGGCTATTGCGACGGCCGCCGCAAGCACCGCAAGCATAAGCTTTTTATTTTTCGTGGTTTTTACCTGTTCATTTGCATTGTTTGCGGCTTCATGATGGCTGTTGTTTATCTGCTCCATACTGCCCCCCCCTTCCATGTTTTACGCTTTATGAATACAAGCTCCGTAACAAGTATAACATATCTTTTATGCGCTGACAAGCAACGGGTGTTACATATTGACTTATGACTTCATTCGGGAAAGGACGCGGTATGACGGTAATTTATACTGTGCAAAAACCGGCAGCCCTTACGAGCCGCCGGTTTATTATGCCGTTAGGTGAAGCTTACTGCTTCTTGGCCTTCTGCGCCTTGATGGCCTCGGTCAGCATCGGGGTGACCTTGAACAGGTCGCCGCAGATACCGTAGTCGGCAATCTCGAATATGGGCGCGGATTCGTTGGTGTTCACGGCGATTATGCATTCGGAATCCTGCATACCGGCCTTGTGCTGTATCGCGCCGGAAATGCCCAGGGCGATGTACACCTTCGGGTGAACGGTTTTGCCGGTCTGACCAACCTGATGGTCGGCGGAGAGCCAGCCGTTGTCTATCACCGCGCGGCTGCCGCCTACAACGCCGCCCAGAGCCTCGGCCAGATCCTCGGCCAGCTTGATGCCCTGCTCAACGTTCTTGCTTATGCCGCGGCCGACGGAAACTATGAAGTCCGCGCCGACAAGGTCAACTATCTTCTTGGCAGCCTTAACGACTTCCACAACCTCGGTATGCACATCCTCCGCGGTCAGCTTGACTTCGGGACGGACGATTTCCACCGCGTCGGCCTTTGCCTGGTCGAACTCGGCCCTGCGCATAACGCCGGGGCGCACGGTTGCCATAGCGGGACGGAAACGGGGGCATATGATGGTTGCCATAAGGTGACCGCCGAACGCGGGACGTGTCATCTTCAGGTTGCGGTCCTCCATATCGAACTTCATGCTGTCGATATCAAGGGTGGAGCTGGCGCGCAGGAAGTCAAGGTACTTGGGTACGTCAACGTCCAGATGCGTGCAGTCCGCGCAAAGACCGGTGTGCAGCCTTGCCGCGCAGCGGGGGCCAAGGTCGCGGCCGATGGTGCTTGCGCCGATAAGGAATACCTCGGGCTTGAGCTCCTCTATCGCGTCGCATATCACCTTGGCGTAAGCATCAGTGGTGTAATATTTAAGAAGCGGGGATTCGCAAAGGACTATCTTATCCGCGCCGTAGCCGGCAAGCTCCTTGCAAAGGCCCTCTACATTGTCGCCAAGCAGCAGACCGCAGAGCTTAACGCCCAGCTCGTCCGCAAGCTTACGGCCTTCCGAGATAAGCTCGAAATCGGTGGGCATCAGTTTGCCTTCGCGCTGCTCGCAGAATACCCAAACGTCCTTAAAGGCGGCTAAATCCATGCTATTGTAAGCCATGTGTGTTCTCCTTTCTCCTTAGATAATGTGCTTGGCGGCAAGCGTTTCGGCAAGGCCTTCGCAGGTGGCCTTGTCGGCGCCTTCAAGCATCTGGCCAACACCCTTCGGAGGAGGAGTGAAGGACTTGAATATGTTGGTGGGGGAACCCTTGAGGCCTATGGTGGTCAGGTCGATCAGGGGATCATCCTTCAGGGTATTGAAATCGAACACGGCGATGGGCTTCTTAAAGCTTTCGTATACGCCGCCAACGCTCATGTAGCGGGGTTCGTTCAGTTCCTTTATGCAGGTGATGAGGCAGGGAGTCTGCACCTTAACGGTCATGTAACCATCCTCCAGCATGCGCTGAACGGTTATGGTGTCGCCTTTCTTCTCTATCTTGGCGGCATAGGTGACCTGGGGCAGATGCAGCTTTTCGGCGATCTGGGGGCCAACCTGCGCGGTGTCGCCGTCGATAGCCTGACGGCCGCACATTACTATGTCGTCCTTCTCAATGCCCAGGTGGTTAATGCCCGCGGCAATTATCTGGCTGGTGGCGTAGGTGTCGCTGCCGCCAAATTCACGGCCGCTTATCAGCACACCTTCGTCCGCGCCCATGGCCAGCAGCTCACGCAGCATGCCCATCGCCGGCGGGGGACCCATGGAAACAACAACAACCTTGCAGCCGGTCTCGTCCTTAAGCTTGAGGGCGGCTTCAACGGCGTTCATGTCGTCCGGGTTGGTTATGGTCTGCATGGAGGCACGGTTCAGCGTGCCGTCCGGATTGACGGCAACCTTACCGGAAGTATCGGGAACCTGTTTTACACATACTATAACTTTCATGTCTGCCTCCTTACTTCACGCCCAGGTTAGCCGCGATGACCATGCGCTGGACTTCGCTGGTGCCTTCGTATATCTCGGTTATCTTCGCATCGCGCATCATGCGCTCCACGGGATATTCGCGGGTGTAGCCGTATCCGCCGTAAAGCTGAACGGCCCTGCGGGTAACGTCGCTGGCGGCTTCGGCTGCGAACAGCTTGGCCATTGCGGCGTCGGCAGAGTAGCTTTCGCCCTTCTTGCCCGCCATTTCGGCCTCAACATAGGCCTGCTTCTTGCACGCGGCTGAATATACCAGGAACTGCGCGGCCTTCATGCGGGTATGCATATCGGCAAGCTGGAACTGAGTGTTCTGCATCTGGGAAAGACGCTTACCGAACTGCTTACGTTCCTGCACATACTTTATGGTTTCTTCCACGGCGCCTTCGCCTATGCCAAGCGCCTGGCTGGCGATACCTATACGGCCGCCATCGAGCGTCTTCATGGCTATGGCAAAGCCCTTGCCTTCTTTACCCAGCAGGTTTTCCTTGGGAACGATGCAGTTTTCCATTATCAGCTCGCAGGTGGCGCTGCCGCGAATACCCATCTTCTTCTCCTTCTTACCAACGGAGAAGCCGGGGAAGTCCTTTTCTACTATAAAGGCGGAAATGCCCTTGGTGCCGGCGGCCTTGTCGGTCATGGCGAATATGATATAAACGCTTGCATAGCCGGCATTGGTTATGAATATCTTGGTGCCGTTGAGCACATAGTGGTCGCCCTCAAGCACGGCGGTGGTCTGCTGACCGGCGGCGTCGGTACCGGCGCCGGGTTCGGTAAGGCCGAACGCGCCTATCTTCTCGCCGCTGAGCAGGGCGGGCAGATACTTCATCTTCTGCTCCTCGGTGCCGTTCTCGAATATGGGGGCGCAGCACAGTGAGGTATGCGCGGAAACTATAACGCCGGTGGTGGCGCAGCATTTGCTCAGTTCCTCAACAGCCATTGCGTAAGCCAGAATGTCTCCGCCGGCTCCGCCGTACTTGGTGGGGAACGGAATGCCCATGAAACCGTAACGAGCAAGCTTCTTAACGGTTTCCATCGGGAAGCGTTCTTCCTCGTCTACCTCTTCCGCAAGGGGCTTCACTTCGTTTTCAGCGAACTTGCGGTACAAATCCCGAAGCATCAGATGCTCCTGTGACAGGTTGAAATCCATCTTTCTCTCCTTCTTTTAAGTGTGTAATAAAAAAACTATTTTGTATAATCGTATATCCCGCGCCCCGTTTTGCGGCCCATAAGCCCCGCGCGCACAAGCTGCCTCAGCTTTATATGCGCCCTGTACTTACTGTCGCACGTTTCGGTATAAAGCGTATCCATTATGAACAGGCACACGTCAAGCCCTATCATATCCGCAAGCGCAAGCGGGCCCATGGGATGGTTGCAGCCAAGCTTCATGGCCGTGTCTATATCCTCCCTGCTCGCTATGCCCTCAGCCCAAAGGCCGATAGCTTCGTTTATCATGGGTATCAGCAGCCTGTTCACTGCGAAGCCGGGGCATTCGTTCACCTCAACGGGGATTTTGCCCGCCGCCTCCGCCAAAGCGCGCGCTTTCGCGTACACTTCATCGCTTGTGAACACGCCCCTTATCAGCTCCGTAAGCTTCATAACGGTTGCAGGGTTGAAGAAATGCATACCCACCACCCGCTCGGGGTGCTTGGTAGCGGAAGCGATATCGGTTATGGATATGGAGCTTGTGTTGCTGGCAAGTATTGCGTCCGTGCGGCAAATGTCGTCCAACTGGGCGAATATTTGCTTCTTTATGTCCGCGCGCTCAACAGCCGCCTCAACCACCAAATCGGCATCCTTACAGTCCCCCAACTCGGTGGTGAAGCTCATGCGCGAAAGTATCACGCTGCGCTCCTCGCCGCTCATTTTGCCCTTGGCCACTCTTTTTTCAAGGGAAGCTTCAAGCCTTGCCTTCGCGGCGGAAATGATATTGTTGTTGATGTCCCGCACTATAACAGCCGCGCCCGCGGTTGCGAACGCCGTCGCTATGTCCAGCCCCATCGTACCTGCGCCTATTACGGCAATCCTTTCATCCATCATCGTTCGTCATTCTCCTTTGAACTCCGCCTTGGGCCGCTTCGCAAGGAAGGCGGTCATGGCGTTGAGCTGATCCTCGGTCTCGAAGCACTCGCCAAACACCTGCGCCTCGTAATCCAGGTCGTTTTCCAGGAATCTATCCACCCTGCGGCTCATGGCTACCTTGCAGTAATGCACGGCAAGCGGCGCGTTGTTGGCAATGGTCTCTGCCATTTCCATTGCGCCGTCCATAAGATCCGCGTCCGGATATACCCTGTTCACCAGCCGCATCCTGAGCGCGTCCTCAGCGCCCACGGGTTTCCCCGTAAGCGTAAGCGTCATGGCGTTGGATGTTCCC
>ERZ1031347.1242-NODE-1242-length-10493-cov-4.536789_pt1 | contig 10493 bp, 5 predicted proteins | sample MGYA00517106_ERZ1031347 | MGnify/ENA primary metagenome ERZ1031347 (study PRJEB33719, sample SAMN04261392) | wastewater metagenome | biome: periurban shantytown; feature: human; material: feces | host: Homo sapiens | place: Peru: Lima | collected 2012-07-19 ...
ATTACCCAGGGCGATGCCCTGGGCTAGGGGCTTCTGCCCTTTCAGGGCGTGTGGGCAAAACAAGGCGTGTGGGCAAAACTTGCGAAAGTTCAGAAAGAGTATATTTTACACTCGTGAAAACGTTTGCGTAAGAAAAATGTGCCAGGATGGTTTATAATAGATATTTTTTCACTACTTTTGCATTGTAAAATTCAAAAACAAACAAAAAAATAAATCTAACAAACATTCATTAAAATGAAAAAAGCTTATTTATTATTGTTGGCTGGAATGTTGTCTACGGCAGTATTTGCCGGCAGCAAACAGACGGTTAAGATTGATGGTCAGCTCATAGAAAAGACTGTCTCAGAGATTACCTTCGATGGTGACAATGTCGTTCTTCATTATGCAGATAACACATCTGGTCCGGCAGACATGTCGCTCGTAACCCTTTCATTCTCTTACACCACTACCGGCATCAGCCAGGTAGAAGATATAAAGAAAGCATTGCAAGGAAAGGTTTATAACCTTCAGGGCCAGTATGTAGGTTCTTCCCTCCAGGGTTTGTCTAAGGGTGTTTATATTATTAATGGTAAGAAAGTAATCATCAAGTAAAAAAGGAGGATTGAACAATGAAGAATATCGTATTTACTTTGGCACTCCTCCTGATGAGTTTGAGTGCAGCTTTGGCACAGACATGGACATTTGGTGCAATGAGCGAGGCTGATAAGGCTTTATGTGCAGCTGATGCCAACTGGGTATCGGGAACTGATCGCTACGGCTATACCTTAGCTTTGGAAAATGAAGCTCTTGTAGCAAATGGCTCAGAATTGGCTTATGCTAAGGGCTTGAAGTTTACTGCTGGTGCTCCTGCTGATAAAACCGAAGGAAAAGCAAAAGTCCGCTTGAACTATGGCTCTTCTCGCTTGGAATTGAACGGAAATGGTGTTTCTTTGACTATTCCGAGTTTGAAGGCTGGTCAGAAAGTTACTGTAAGTTGCTCTACTGGTAAAACAGGAACGGCACGTGGCTTGGATGCTACAAATATCACTCCTGTTTCTGGCTCTTTCAATGCTACTTCTGCAGATCAGGTTACCAACGTAGGTACTGTAACAGCTGATGGTGATGTCGTGTTGAAAACCAATGGTGGTGGTATGAATATCTATAGCATCAAGGTTGAGACTGTAGGTGGCGGATCTAGCGATACTCCTGGTTCTACCGACAAGATTACCCATGCCGTGGCTCGTAACAGCAAGGTGAACCAGATGTATGTTACCACCAAGTCGGGTGATGTGAAGTATTATAATACTGCAGACTTGACAAGTGTGAAGTTCGAAGGTGATAAGGCAATCATCGCACCTAAATCAGGTTCAGAGAATGATGAGTACAATGCTTCAGTTCAAGCCATCAGATTTGCTAAGAAGGCCGATCAGGGCGAAAGTGGTGATATTGACAATCCTGCAGGTGTGATTCAGATTACTGAGGCAAAGGGCTGGCAGGAGTCTGCCTACCTGAAGTGGGCTCCATTCGAGGGCGCTTCTTCTTATAATGTATATGTAGATGACAAGAAGATTGATGCTCAGCTGGTTCGTCAGTATGCTTCTTACTATCGTGCTGATGTTCTCGGTTTGAAGGAAGGCACTTATTCTGTAAAGGTTGTTCCTGTAAATGCTGAAGGTAAAGAGATTGCTGGTGCCAATACTGCTTCTAACTTGGTAGTAAAGAGCTACAACCGTGAGGGCTTTGCTCATTTCAAGTATGCTGGTGTAGGTGCTTATAATAATGATGGTACTTTGAAGGCTGGTGCTAAGGTTCTCTATATTACAGCCAAGACAGCTAAGACCGTTTCTACAACAGTTAATACAGGTAAGCAAGAGACGATTACAGGTCTTCAGTCTATTATTGATGCATATTCAAAAGGTAAGGATAAAACCCCAATCGCCTTCCGTATCATCGGTAAGGTAAATCTTTCTGACTTGGATCACATTTCAAGTTCTGCAGAAGGATTGCAGATTAAGGGAGCTATGATGAATATGACATTCGAAGGTGTCGGTGATGATGCTACCGTATATGGCTTTGGCTTCTTGCTTAGAGAGGCTGAGAGTGTAGAGTTCCGTAACTTTGCTATCATGCGTTGCCTGGATGATGCTATGTCTCTTGATACTGATAACTCTCATGTATGGATTCACAACATGGATCTCTTCTATGGCAAGAAGGGTGGTGCTGCCGACCAGGCTAAGGGTGACGGTACTGTAGACATCAAGGGCGATTCTAAGTATGTTACTGTAGCTTACAACCGCTTCTGGGATAATGGTAAGGCTTCTATGTGTGGTATGAAGAGTGAAACTGGTGAAAACTGGATTACTTATCATCACAACTGGTTCGACCATTCAGACTCTCGTATGGCTCGCGTTCGTACCATGAGTGTTCACATGTACAACAACTACTATCAGCACAATGATGTTTATGGTATTGGTGCAACCAGTGGTTCAAGTATATTCATGGAGTCTAACTACTTTGATGCTGTTAAGCGTCCTATCATGAGCTCTTTGCAGGGTACTGATGCTATGGGTGATGGTACTTTCTCTGGTGAGAAAGGTGGCTTGATTAAGGCATACGGCAATGTATTTGCCAACAAGCCAGCAAACTTCAGCTATATCCCATACGCAGAAAACAATACAAGCTTTGATGCCTACGAGGTTTCTAATCCAAGTGAGCAGGTTCCTACAAGCGTAAAGACTTTGGTTGGTGGTACTTCTTACGACAACTTCGATACGAATCCAAGCCTCATGTATGCATACACAGCAGATAAGGCAGAAGATGTTCCTTCTATTGTAGAAGGTTTCTATGGTGCAGGTCGTTTGAATCATGGTGACATTGATTTCGTTATTCCTGATGAAACAGTCGTAACAAATGGTCACCAGCAGCCATGGCCTGCTTTGGCAAGTATTCTTGACGCTTATACTTCTGGTGTTGTTAAGGTGTTCGGTGAGAGCAATGGTGGCACAGTAAATCCTACCCCAGATCCTACTCCAGATCCAACTCCAGATCCAACTCCAGGTCCAGATGCTCCAGTTATTGAGGGTACAGTAACTTGCAGTTTTGCAGCTGATGGTACTCTTTCTAACACTTCATTTGCTTTGACAGGTGAAGCTAAGAATGTTAAAAAGGAAGAAACAGTTATTGATGGTACAACTTATACAGCAAGTCTTAAGATGGAAAGTAAAACTGAAGTTTCTTTCACCACATCTCAGAAGATGACTCTGTATGTATATTATGGTCTTTCTGGTACAAACACTAATGTAAAGGTAGATGGCGTAAAGCAGACAGGAGCTCCTACAACAGTTGTGCTTGAGGCAGGTGCTCATAAGATTACAAAGGGTGACTCTACTACAGTAGCTCTCATCAAACTTGTACCTGTAACAGAATAATGAATGTGTTTTGCCCGATGAGGGAAGGATGTATACAATAATTTCAAGGGCTGTCTTTTCTTGAAGAGGACAGCCCTTTTTTAGAAACAAAAACTAATCTTATCTAAAATGAAACAAACAAACTCTACTTTTTCTGCACAGCTTAAGGCTGTTTGTCGTAAAACTCTCTTGGCTTCTGCTTTGCTTTGTAGCTTCTCTATGATGGCAAATGCACAGACCCTGGATGGTCGTGACTTCTCTTTGGATGGCTTCGCTGCCTATGAAGGTACTCCTGGTACCAACTGGTATCGTGTCGGAGGAACTACCGGTGGTGCCGGTGGCAAAGTGGTGAAGGCTGATAACTTCTCTCAGTTGCAGGCTTATCTCCAGGCAACAGATCCATATATCGTTATCGTTGACCATGATATTACTACAGGTATCAAGTGTTATGTGGATGATTTGAGTACCGGTCGTTTGCTTGACGACCAGAGTGGTAAGTCTGGCGTGGAGTCTGTCTATGGCGAGCGCATTATGGTTGCTCCTAATAAGACTTTGATTGGCGTGGTGAACCCAACAACAGGTGAGGCTCCTCTCTTTTCTCATATCACCTTCGTGATGCAGTCGGTTGATAACATCATTATCCGTAACTGCCGTTTCACCATGAAGGGCGTTCCTGTGCTCAGAACAGGTGAGAATAAGATTGTGGCTTGGCGTAATGGAGCACAGGTAGAAGTGGGTGACCCTGACTGCATCGGAATCCAGGCAGATAAGGTAAGTGCCAAGACCGACTGGGGTGGACATATCTGGATAGACCATTGTGAATTCTTCAATGGGGGTGCAGCCAATAAAGACCGCTATGATGGTTTGCTCGACTGCAAGAACAATGTGCAGTGGATGACATTCAGCTATAACTATTTCCACGACCATGACAAGAGCTGCTTGTGGGGTAAGGGTGATTCTGATGTTTATGAGAACTGCCGCACCATCTCTTTCCATCATAATTTCTTTGATCAGATAGAAGGCTCCCGTCTTCCTCTCCAGCGTGGTGGTCATGTACATTATTATAATAACTATATGCGTGGTTGCGAGGATGGCTGGGATATCCGTACAGGAGCTGTGGCATACGAAGAAGGTTGCTATTTCGAAGATACGAAGTCGCCTATCCGCTCTGATAGAGGTGGTAGCTTGAATATCTCTAAGACTGAAGGCTATGATTGTATCTACAAGGGCTGTAACAACTTGATGGAAGGTTATGCCAATATTGATGGCGCTAAGATTAGCAAGTCTCTTCCTGTAACCAAGACAGATTGGGTTCCAACTCAAACCACATCCTCTTACACCCAGCATTATCTCGACAAGACGGTAGATGTTCCTGCCATCTGCGAGAAGTATTCTGGCGCAGGTAAGGTAGAAATCTGGAAGGCTTATACCTCTGCAATTCCTATGGTGGATGTGTCTGAATTCGATCATGCCATCAAGAATTACAGCACAGCTAAGACCTACGATGCAGAAGGAAAGGAAATGGCAGGTGCTACAACCGGTATTTCCCATACCGACATGTTAGCAGAAACCGGCTCCTCTCGCATCGAGTATTATGATTTGGCTGGTTCCCGTCTTTCTGCACCTCAGAAGGGAATCAATATCGTCAGGAAGGTGAGCCTTGATGGACATGTAAGCGTGAAGAAGGTAATTATCAGGTGAGAATCCGATAAAGATTCCTGCCTCTTTAAAGAAAAAACGGACAAAAGCTAGATAAAGATTTGCTTTTGTCCGTTTTTTCATTATTTTTGTCTTAAATCTATCTGCTGTTTTTCTCTTTTTTCTTTACTTTTGCAACCGAAAACAATTTTAAACGTAAAACGCAACCTAAAAGTAAAACAATGAACGCAATCCAGAATTTAGCAAAGAGAAGTTTGCTTCTCGTGGCATTGTTCGTCATCGGATGTCTGCAACTCATGGCGCAGACAAGAACCATCAAAGGTGAGGTGACTGATGCGCAGAATGGTGAGGCTCTGATTGGCGCCACTGTCATGGTGGAAGGCGAAAAGGGCGGTACAGTTACTGATTTTGACGGTAACTTCAGTCTTCAGGTATCTTCTTCAGCCAAGAAGATCAAGGTATCTTATATCGGTTATATTGATAAGGTACTTTCTATCTCAGACAATATGAAGGTGAAACTCGAATCCGACAGCAAGGCGCTGGCTGATGTCGTGGTCATCGGATATGGTACGGCAAGAAAGAGTGACCTGACTGGTTCCGTAGCTACCGTGAAATCGAAGGACTTTAATAAAGGTCTCGTTTCTTCTCCAGAACAGTTGATCAATGGTAAGGTTTCGGGTGTACAGATTATGTCCAACAGTGGTTCTGCCTCTGCCGGTAGTACCATCCGTGTGCGTGGTGGTGCATCTCTTAATGCCAGCAACGACCCTCTTATCGTGCTCGATGGTGTGCCATTGGAGCAGGGTGGTATCTCGGGTAACAGCAGCAACTTCCTCAGCATGATCAACCCTTCTGATATCGAGAGCATGACTGTATTGAAGGATGCTTCTTCTACAGCCATCTATGGTTCCCGTGCATCTAACGGTGTCATTATCATTACCACCAAGAAGGGACAGCAGGGTGCTGTAAAGGTGAACTTCAATACCACCAACAGTTTGCAGACCCGTGCGCAGATGGTAGATATGCTGAGTCGTGATGAATTTGTGAATGTCATCAACCAGTTTGGTGACGCTAATCAGAAATCATTGCTCGGTACTGCCAATACCGACTGGAATGATGAGGTTTACCGTACTGCCTTCGGTACAGATAATAACCTCAGCGTGAGCGGCAGCATCGACAAGTGGTTGCCATTCCGTGTGTCTGTAGGCTATTACAACCAGAGCGGTCTGGTTCGCAAAGATAATGTAGAGCGCTGGACAGGTAACGTGGTATTGACTCCTAGCTTCTTCCAGGATCACCTGAAGTTGACCATCAATGCCAAGGGAACCCTCAATAACAACTCATTCAATAATGGTGGTGCCGTATGGGCAGCTGCCACATTCAACCCAACCATCCCGGTTTATTCCGGTAACGACAAGTATGGTGGCTATAACGAGGCACTCGATGCTGACGGCTATCCAGTGAATGCCGGTGTAAGAAACCCTCGTGGTCTGGTTGATCTGTATGATTCAAAGAGTAAGGTAAGCCGTTTCATCGGTTCTATGGATGTAGATTACAAGGTTCATTTCCTGCCAGACCTCAAGCTCCATGCTACCGTGGGTGCTGACTATGCCAAGGGCGACGGAACCGTTTATGTTCCTGCCTACGCAGCACAGAGCTACAACAAGGATGAGTCTTTGGGCGGTAGCGATTACAAGTATGGTCCTCAGAAGAACGAGAACCGTCTGCTTACCCTCTATGCCAACTATGCAAAGTATTTCGAAGATATCAAGAGCAATGTAGACCTGACAGCCGGTTACGACTATCAGTACTGGAAGAGTACTACACCTCTTTATTATACCAAAAGTGCGGCAGGCACAAACCTGTCAACCGTAAAGGCATCAGATTACCGTCATGTAATGTTGTCATATTACGGACGTATCAACTATTCATTCGATGGAAAGTATCTCCTGACGGCTACCGTTCGTCGAGACGCATCTTCCCGTTTCTCTAAGGATACCCGTTGGGGTACTTTCCCATCTGTTGCTTTGGGCTGGACTTTGACAGAAGAGCCTTGGTTGAAGAACCAGAAGGTACTTTCTAACTTGAAGCTCCGTGCCAGCTATGGTGTTACCGGTCAGCAGGAAGGTATCGGCAACTACAACTATCTGCCGGTTTATACCTACAGCGTAGCAGGTGCCGAAGCATTCATCAACGGACAGTATATCAATACTTACCGTCCTGAGGCATACGTATCAGACTTGAAGTGGGAGACTACAACCTCCTGGAACTTCGGTCTTGATTTCGGATTCCTGGATGGCCGTATCGGTGGCGCCATCGATTTCTATACCCGTAAGACCAAGGACTTGTTGGCATCAGTACCAACAGCAGCAGGTACCAACTTCTCAAAGACTATCCTTACCAACGTAGGTAATGTGGACAGCAAGGGTATCGAGGTTTCTCTGAATGCAACCCCTATCCAGACCAAGGATTGGGAGTGGAACCTGAGCTACAACTTTACCTGGCAGAACATGAAGGTGAAGAACCTTTCATTGACAAAGGGTGGAAGCCAGACCAACGTGAAGGTAGGTCCATCTATCGATGCTTACCAGTTCCAGGTACTCTCTGAGGGATATGAGCCATACATGTTCTATGTATATCATCAGCTCTACGACTCTAAGACAGGCAAGCCTATCGAGGGTGCTTATGCCGATTTGAACAATGATGGCGTAATCAATGAGTCAGATCTCTACCGCTATCACTCTCCAGCCCCTAAGTACATCATGGGCTTGAGCACATCTTTGAGATACAAGCAGCTGACACTCGGTATGAGTTTCCGTGCCAACATCGACAACTATGTATACAACGGCATGGGTATGAGTACAGGTGCTTTCGAGACAGTAAGTTACAACAACTCACAGCTCAACAACCTCAACACCAGTTTCCTGAAGACAGGTTTCAAGACCCGTCAGTATCTCTCTGATTACTACGTAGAGAATGCTTCCTTCCTGAAACTCGACAACCTGAGTTTGAGTTACAATGTAGGCAAGATCAACAAGTGGGCTTCGCTCACCGTATCTGCAATGGTACAGAATGTATTCACCATCACCGGTTACTCAGGTACAGATCCTGAGGTGCCAAACGGAATGGACAACTCATTCTATCCACGTCCTCGCACTTACTCAGTAAGCCTCGGACTTCAGTTCTAACAATCAAAACAGATAACAATGAAACTTAAGAATATATTATATAGTATGATGATGGGAACAGCGGTGCTGACCAGCGCTACCAGCTGTGTTTCCGATCTCGACCAATATCCTCATACAGAGACAACCTCTAAGGATGTTTATACCTCGCTTGCCAATTACGAGGCAGTGCTGGGTAAGATTTACGCTGCCATGGTGACCAGTGGTCAGGGCAAGGGCGGCGATAATAAGGATATGGAATCCGTGTTGAACAAAGGAGCAGGTTTCGACTACATGCGTATGTTTATCAATATGCAGGAGTGTGGTACCGATGAATTTGCCTCTACCTGGCTGACAGGTGAGCAGACTACGGGTCTTACTTATCTTTCCTGGGATGCCAACGATGCGTGGGTATCAGATATGTATTATCGTATCTACTACAACATCGCCCTCTGCAACGAGTTCCTCCGCAATGCCAACAGTGCCAGTTTCTCAGGTGCTGATGCAGAGAAGATGAAGGAGTATAAGGCAGAAGTCCGTTTTATGCGTGCTCTGTTCTATTACCATGCCCTCGATTTCTATCGCAACATTCCGATGGTGACAGAGAACGACCCTGTGGGCAGCTACATTCCTCCTCGTTATACTCCACAGCAGACATTCGATTATATTGAGAGCGAGTTGAAGGATTGTGTAGGTGATATGCTTCCTGCATCCACCTGTCCTTACGGTCAGGCTTCTCAGGGTGCTGCCTATACCTTGCTTGCCAAGCTTTATCTAAACAGCGAGGTTTATACTGGTGTGCCTAAGTATACTGAGTGCAAGGAGGCTTGCGATAAGGTGATGAGCATGGGCTACTCTTTGGAGTCTGATTACAGCAAGCTCTTCAATGCAGATAACGACAAGCGTACCAACGAGATTATCTTCGCCTTGCCGGTAAGTGCAGAGCATACTGTAAGCTGGGGCTCATCTACTTATCTGGTTTGTGGACAGGTAAGTATGTCGAATGCTAACCAGAATGTAGCCGATTATGGTGTAACTGCCGGCTGGAGTGAATTCCGTCTTCGTCCTGAGTTCGTGGATAAGTTTACCCAGACCGATATTGATGGCAGTGGCGACAAGCGTTGCAAGTTCTTCACCAATGGTCAGAGCAAGGATATTTCCAGCATGACTACAGAAACCGCTGGCTATCTTTCTGAGAAATGGAGTAACCTGAAGGATGATGGAACCACTGCATCCAATACAGGAGATGCAGGTGTGGATACCGATTTCCCTCTCTTCCGTTTGGCAGATGTCTATCTGATGTATGCCGAGTGCGTGGTTCGTCTGCATAATGACTGGGATAACTGGGCTGGTGGTAGTGATGCCACTGATCCAACCGTGATTGCTTCCCGCAAGCAGGGCGCTATCTATTGGATCAACCAGCTTCGTGAGCGCTCTAAAACTTCTGATGTATGGGCAAGCAACTTTGCTGATGACGATGCCTTCCTCCAGTTCATTCTCGATGAGCGTGCCCGTGAACTCTATCATGAAGGTTATCGCCGTACCGACCTGATTCGCTATGGTCAGTTTACTACTAATAAGTACATCTGGCAGTGGAAGGGTGGAACTCACGACGGACAGGCAGTGGATAGCAAGTACAACATCTATCCAATCCCTAACACCGAGCTTACCGCAAATCCAAATCTTCATAACGACAACTATTAATAGGATAAAAGAATGAAAAAGATATTTAGAAACCTGATGATGCTTCTCTGCGCACTCACCGCCCTGGTGAGTTGCGACGAGAGTGGCGACAAGATATATCTGGATGGCTTCAAGGCATCCGATCTGATGGCATCGGCCAGCGATGTGAAGCTGTCTGTAGATAACAGTAAGGACGTTGTCCTCTCGTTGGCTTGGCAGAATCCTACCTTGCTTTCGAGCGATGAAACCAAGCCTGCGGGCAGTGGAGTACTGAAAACTTATCTGCAGGTATCAGCCTCAGAGAACTTTACTTCAGAAAAGGAATACACCGTAACCGACCTTTCCAAGGCTTTCACCGGTGCTGACCTCAATGCTGCAGCCAAGGATCTCGGCTTGTCTCCTGATGTGAGCTCACCTCTCTATTTCCGTATCAAGAGTCAGATGGGTGCCAATCTTGATGTCGCTTACAGCAATGTCTGCCAGGTAAAGGTTACTCCATACCTCATTGATATGAGCTACATCAATATCCTGAATGCGGGTAAGGATGTGGATCACCCACTGACCTATCTTTATTCTCCAAACTCTGATGGTGTTTATTCCG
>ERZ1031347.1259-NODE-1259-length-10428-cov-15.126000_pt1 | contig 10428 bp, 9 predicted proteins | sample MGYA00517106_ERZ1031347 | MGnify/ENA primary metagenome ERZ1031347 (study PRJEB33719, sample SAMN04261392) | wastewater metagenome | biome: periurban shantytown; feature: human; material: feces | host: Homo sapiens | place: Peru: Lima | collected 2012-07-19 ...
CTCACGTTAACCGCGTAGTTTATGACATCACGTCCAAGCCGCCGGCAACGATTGAGTGGGAATAAAGATATAATATAACTTGGTGAGGGAAAGCCTATATTTCGGGATTTTGATGAAGGAAGTCCCACTTACAAAAACGGTAAAATAACATGGTTGTTTGCCAAAAAGACTCAATATGAAGAAATTCATATTGAGTCTTTTTAGTATACATAGGTATGGGATATAATGAAATATGTATGCTAACCTTCCAAAATTAAGGAAGATACTGATAAATGGAGTAAATAATTGTTAGGAGTAAGATATGAGTACATTTAATGAGTTGGTTAATCAAATTGATAACTACATAACGAATCAAAGGGATAGAGGTACGGCCTTTGAAAAGCTTGCAGTTGCGTATTTAAAAAATGAGCCTGCATTTAAGAATAAATATAGTGATGTTTGGATGTTAAATGAAGTCCCTGCGGAGTATAACATTTCTAAGCAAGACACCGGCGTTGATATTGTTGCTAAAGACCGTATCACGGGAAAGCTTACAGCGGTTCAAGCTAAGTATTACAAAGGCAAGGTAGGTAAAGATACCATTAATTCCTTTATTGCTGAAAGTGGAAAAGATTACTATGCTGATGGGATGATAATTTCATCAACTGATGATTGGAATAAAAATGCTAAGAAGGCAACTGAAGAACTGTCAAAGGATATTTCAATCATTGGGTTATCACAACTTCAAAATGCAAACTTTGATTGGCAATTATTTGACTTTGACTCTCAAGACAAAAAACTAAGTCGTAAGCCTAAAGAGTTACGTGATTATCAAAAAGAAGCGATTCAAAAATCTTTAGCATACTTTAAGGAAAATACTCGTGGAAAGCTTGTTATGGCTCCCGGAACTGGTAAGACTTTTACAAGTTTAAAAATCGCAGAAGCCTTAATGAATGAAACAGGAAATAATAACTTTAACGTTTTGTACCTAGTGCCAAGTATTCAATTACTTTCACAAACGTTATTTAATTGGAACTCCGACAAGTCAGATGATATTTCCATGGTATCTTTCTCTGTAGTTTCTGATAAAAAAGCAACCAAGAAGAAAACTGGTGAAGATGATTTAAGTGCTAAAGATGTAGGTTTTCCCGCTACTACTAATGTAGATGAACTAATGGCAAATTATGCTAATATTCAAAAACAATCACAAAAGAACATGACGGTGGTATTCTCAACTTACCAATCTATTGATGTTATATCTAAGGCACAAAAGCAGGGTTATCCTGAATTTGATTTAATCGTTGCTGATGAAGCACACCGGACAACTGGAGCAAGTCAAATGGGAGACGCTAGTGTATTTACAAAAGTTCATGATAATAGCATTGTGAAAGGTAAATTACGCCTTTATCAAACAGCTACACCAAAGGTTTATGGTCCGGAAGCTAAGAAAAAAGCTGATGATAACAGTATGGTTATTTCATCAATGGATGATGAAGCAAAGTATGGCACAGAGATATTCCGTTTAGGTTTTGGGGATGCTGTTTCACGAGGTTATCTGACAGATTATAAAGTATCAGTTCTTGCAGTTAGTGAAAATTACATTAATAAGAATATGCAGTCGGTAATGGCTTCAAGTACAAGTGAACTTGATACAAATGATATTGGTAAGATTATTGGTGTATGGAATGCCATGGTTAAGAGAAATGGTATTACTGGAGAAATTACCGGCGCACCGATGAAGCGGGCGATCGCCTTTACTGATACGATTGAACATTCGAAACAACTCGCTGAAGAGTTTAACTATGTAATTAATGATTATCTTGGAGCGCAGGCGGAAGATAGTTTCTCTGTTAATGTTCACCACGTTGATGGTGGGCTAAATGCCCTTCAAAAGAAAACACAACTTGATTGGCTTGCTAGTGATATGGAAGAAAATGAAGCGCGTGTATTATCCAATGTGCGTTTCTTAACAGAAGGTATAGATGTACCTAACTTGGACGCAGTTATTTTCTTATCGCCTAAGAAATCACAGGTTGACATTGTTCAAGCGGTAGGGCGAATTATGCGTAAATTTGAGGGTAAGGAATATGGATACATTATTTTACCTGTTGTGATTGATACGAACTCAGACCCCGCAAGTGTTCTTGATAATAATGATAAGTACAAAGAAGTTTGGCAAGTTTTGAATGCTTTACGGTCAACTGATGAACGTTTTGAAGCTGAAATTAACAAACTTGAACTCAATAAAAATAAGAGTGGCAGAATTAATGTCATTGGTACTATTCCTCTCCTGAGGAAGCTGTTACCGAAGATAATGGTAAGGCTATCGAAAATGGCGAAGGTAAGCAACCGGTACAGATGGCATTGAATTTAGATGAAATGTCCGGCTTAGAACAAGCGTTTTATGGACGGATTGTTAAAAAGGTTGGGGACCGCCGTTATCTTGAAGATTGGTCCAAGGATGTCGCTGAAATTGCTAAACGGCATATTACTAAAATTAATGATTTGATTGATAGTCAAGCCGGAGCCAAGAAAGCCTTTGATGTCTTCTTAACCAGTCTACAGCACAATATCAATTCATCAGTTGATAAGAAGCAGGCAATCGAAATGTTGGCTCAACACCTGATTACGCAACCTATCTTTGAAGCATTATTTGAGGGGTACAGTTTTGTTAAGGATAATCCAGTATCTCATGCTATGAATGATGTCGTTAACGAATTTTCTAAATACGGTTTTGATAAGGAACAAAAAGAATTAGCACCATTTTATGAATCTGTTAAATTACGTGCCTCAGGAATTGATAATGCCGAAGCCAAACAAAAGATTATCGTTACACTTTATGATAAATTCTTTAGAACTGGGTTCAAGGACATTACTGAACAGTTGGGAATTGTGTTTACTCCGGTTGAAGTAGTTGACTTTATTATTAAGTCTGTTGACTATGTTTTAAATAAATACTTTGGTAAGCGTCTTGCAAGTAAGAATGTACATGTTCTAGACCCATTCACTGGGACGGGTACATTTATAACAAGAACACTTCAATACTTAAAAGATCAAATGGATAGGGGAGAAATCACATTTGAGGATATTCTTCATAAATACAACCACGAATTACATGCTAATGAGATTGTATTGTTAAGTTACTACATTGCGTCAATTAATATTGAAGCAGTTTTTGATGAAGTAAACGGTCCTGAACGTGGGTACCAACCGTTTGAAGGAATTGTTTTGACAGATACATTTGAAAGTACCGAACGTGAAAATTCATTTGCAGATGAGTTACTTGGTGAAAATAATGAGCGGTTGAAGAAGCAACAGGAACAGCCAATTACGGCAATCATAAGTAATCCACCATATTCGGTAGGGCAGAAAAACGCTAATGATGATAACCAAAATCTGCGATATGAAGCTTTAGAAGCAAGTATCCAAAACACCTACGTAAAAAATAGTAATTCTAATTTAAGTAAAGGTGTATATGATAGTTACATTAAAGCATTTAGATGGGCAACAGATAGAATAGGTAATAAGGGAATAATTAGTTTTATTACTAATTCGGGTTATATTGATAAAGGATCCTTAGACGGTTTTCGTAAAAATATTTTTAATGAATTTAACTATGTTTATGTACTGAATCTTCGAGGAGCAATAAAAGGAAAATCAGGAGATGTTGCCAGGAAAGAAGGGGGAAATATATTTGATATTTTAACTGGGGTTGCAATTACAGTTTTAGTAAAGGATGGTAGCGATAACCATAAGATTTATTATCATGATGTGGGGAACTATTTGACTAAATCAAATAAACTAAAGATTATTAGCAATTTAGGTTCGGTCGAAAATGCTGAATGGGAGACAATTTTACCAGACGAAAATAATGATTGGATAAATCAACGGGACCCTAATTATCAAAAGTATGTAAGTATTGTTGGTGAATATAAATCACCATTTTTATCAAATGCGCCGGGAGTAAGTACCAATCGAGATATTTGGGTATCAGGTTTTTCTAAAGAAAAGACAATTAAGAATACTGAGTATATGGTGGGGAATTACAATGAAGCTGTGAAAAATAAAAGGTCAAATGAGCCTGAAATTGATGATACTAAAATTAAATGGACTGTTAATTTGAACAAAATGTACAAAAATAGTCAAAATATTAACGTAAATCGTAATAATAATGTTACTTTAGAAATGTACCGTCCATTCACTAAAAAGTGGCTTTATTATGATAAACAAGTAATTGAACGTCCAGGTCAATTCTATTCTAAATGGGGAGAAAATAACCTTGTTTTAGTAACAACCGGTCGTGGAGTTAGAAATAATTTTTCAACTTTAGTTACTAATGAAATTCCATGTATGGATTTATTAGAAAAAACTCAAGGATTTATCAGATATAATAATTCAGACCAAGGAATTTCGTTATTAATAGATAATGGCAATGTAAGTCAACAATTTGCTGACGAATTGGGATTATCATTAGATGACACATTTGCTTATATTTATGGTTTATTAAATTCAAAAGAGTACCAAGAAAAATATGCTAACGATTTAAAGAAGGACTTAGCAAGAATTCCAGTTGTTAAGAATAAAGAGCAGTATGTAGAGATTGGAAAGAAGTTAATGGACTTACACCTTAATTATGAAGAAGTACCAGTATTTGATAATGTTTCTATTGAAAGAAAGAGTAATCCAAGTTATGAAGTCAAGAAGATGAAGTTTGCTAAAGTTAGAAACTCTGAAACAGGTAAGTTAGAAAATGACCGCTCTACAATCATTTTCAATACTGATATTACAATTAGGGATATTCCGGAAAAAGCGTACGAGTATGTAGTTAATGGGAAATCTGCTATTGAATGGATTATGGATCAATATCAGATTAAGACTAATAAGAAATCAGGTATCACTGATAATCCAAATGATTTTAGCAATGACCCTAAGTATATTTTCAATCTTTTACTACGTATTATTAATGTTTCTGTTCAAACGGTTGATTTAATCGATAGTTTACCTAAATTAGAAATAATATAATGAAGTAGTAAAGAATCTGGAAAAACGTTTCAAAAGTAATAAACCGCAAGAAATTATGTTAGAAAGCATTAATTTCTTGCGGTTTTATTGTGACATCAATTTTCCACGTTTCTTTGTATTATGCAATTTTTAATTAAAATTCTGGATAATTTTGAGGATATTTCATTTGATCAATTTCTGATTCTAAAGCCTCAATTCGTTCATTTTGTCCATAAATTATACCCAGTAAGTCAATAATTATATCTTTTGCTGTTTTTGTAAGATCCGCAGAAGTTATTTTCCGTTCTAGGGTTTCGATTTCATTGACTCTTATATTTGAATGCCCAAGGAGATATAAAGGATCTACATTAAAGAAGCGTGCTAATTTTTCGGCGGACTCTGCAGAAGGTTTTCTTTTTTCGTTTTCGTAAAGACTCAAAGTATTGTACTTAATGCCAACTTTTTCTTCTAGTTCACGAAGCGTTAAACCTTGTTCGTTTCTTAGTTCCCTTATCCTATTATGGTATTTTACCGGTGGAATTTCACTCATGTTAAACACTCCTAATATATTATAATATGTATCAACACTTGTATTATATGATTTTTTTATTGAATAATCAATTTATTTTTCGTTAACTATATGGATAACAAAAAAGATTTTTTTCACTTTTTTTGAAAAAAGTATTGCAGGTAAAAGGGAGAGGTGTTATATTATTCTTGTGAACAAGTTATCTAATTTGCGAACAAGAATATATTAGCAAAGAAGGAGGTCTTCACAATGAAGATCAACACATTTAAAGGTGGTTACAGTCCACAAATATATACGACTCAATTTGGAAATTCAGTTCCTCGTATTTTACTCGGTTCTGGACTTGAGGTTCGTGTTAAGTATGATAAAGAAACCAATCGCCCGGTTGGAACAGGGGAAATTGATAGTAAACGTGGGTGGTTATATTATCCGGGGCTTGGGGTACAGTCAGTTAAGTTACCTGCAGATTCTGAAATTCCTAAAGGGGTAGAAGATTTGGTAGAAGTGGAATTAGATTCACCAGAAGCATGTATTGTCGGTCGTGAAATTTACGTTCGTGCTAATGGCTTAAAGGCGCACTAACGAATTGAATGTGTGACATAAATTGTCGGGACAGAGGTGGGTATTATAAAGGGGGAACCTTATGATTATATCAAGTAAAAAGGGTAATGAGTCCATTGATATTCTACCTTACATCAAGTCGGTTCTAATGTATACTTTGTTTTCTGATGCCGAACAAAATGCGGAGTATACCATTGAACAGATGGATGAGGGTTTTATCTTTATTCCAATTTATCCAATAACTTATGTGATAGATGAAGCATTCTACAATAAGTTGTTTACGATTCTTAATTTAGCGCTAACGCCAATGTATACGCTAATTAGACCATTAACGATGCAAGTTATTACATTAGAAGGAAAAGAGCCGTCAAGGTCAAGGGGGCTGTTAATACCAGCTCGAAAAGGAAAACCACAAAGACTAAAAGGAACATTAAGTGAGTTGGTAACTCAATCGAAAGAAAAAGGTGATATTCCAATTATGGATATTATTAGCTGGAACTACGTTAGGAGCCCTCATGCTTTAATTACAGGTGTCAGCGGTTTTGGGAAAAGTTATGCCCTGAAATACATTTTCAAAGTTTGTTCGAATATTGGTGAGACAATTGCCATTGATCCTAAAGGTAGTGATTTAGCACGTTTAGCCAAGCAATCTGGGACAAAGGATATTGTTATTCCACCATTTGTGAATTCAGGAGATGGTCAAAATGGTATTGGTGGAAAATATCTACAAGAAGTAGTCGCCGTACTTAAACAAGTTGAATCAGAAATGTACGCTCGTCAAAGTAGGTTATATCAGGCAACAAATAGGGTATCTACGGATTACCGGGAGCTTGGCATTAAGCCGGTATTTGTATTTATTGATGAATTGGCCGCATTAATGACTGGAGCTAGCAAGCAAGTAAAGCAAGATTTTCAGGATACGTTAACTAGATTAGTTGTACTAGGGCGTGAAGCAGGAATTTATTTAGTGTTGGCCATGCAATCAGCTAGAGCGGAGTACCTGCCAACTATTGTTAGGGATTCAATTTCATTGAGGGTACAGCTTGGTCGAATTAATTCAGAAAATACACGCTTTTTGTTTCCTGAGCTATCAGAAATGCCTATGGTACCTATTGGTGGTAAAGGTTCGGGGATACTTTCAATCGCAGGAGACCCACGTTATGCAGGAATTGAACCAGTTTTGACACCGACAATTTTAGATTAAGAGAGGTTGCGTAAATGTTCTATTTTAGAAAAATTTGGATTATTTCGGAATTGTTTTTGTTAATGTTGTGGACTATATGTAAGTATGTAGGCTCATATTTTATAAAATTTATCATTAATTCATTATGGAGTGCGAGTGCTAGCGGTAAATTACCATTAAATCCTACTAATTTAATAGCAAAAATGCAAAGCTTAAATGTTAGTTTAGCGGTTTTAGAAAGTAAAGTGCTTTATATCATTATTTTAATTGCGTTATTAGTACTGTTGTGGCTAGTGATTGACCTATTTAGTGGCCAATTAGTAAGAGATGTTAAGTTAGTTCCAATTATAAAATTTCTTGTTCGTGATGTAAATCAGGATAGCTTAAATGTAGTGATGGTGGAAGAAAATAAGGCTAATAAATGGATTAGAAGAAGCAGAATTATTAAATGGAAGAAAAAGTTGGTATTCATTATGCCGATTGCACTAAAAAAAGGGAGGGCCTGTGAAATGGGTTATCGTGAAACAAAAATGAGTAAGTACTTTATCAAGAAGGCTGAAAAAGTTAGAGTTACTCGGATTAGATACACCGAAAATTATATTGAAAGAGAACATACAATGGCTCGTATTAGCTTAATTACTGGAGTTCTATATTTGTTCGGTGGCAGTTTAAGTCAAGCTAAACGACAACTTGGAATGTGGCGGTATCTTCGTTCGAAGAAAGATTAATACTTTAGCGCTCTGGAAGGTGAAGGTTGCTTTGCTTTAGCAAAGAGCATACCTTCACCTTCTGGAGTGCAAACGAGGAGAAACGCTTGCGTTTCGGGCTGTAGGCCTCTGAATTAATGGGGGCTACTACGACCCCCCATTAATTCAGTAATCAAAAAGGTGATAGTATTGAAAACAAAACAAAAAGAAGCAAGATCATCAAAGTGGGCATTTTTGATATATGAAGAAAGTGCACCTGAAGATTATATTGAGAGATTGGATGGAAAACATGTACCGTATATTATTAGTCCACTGCACAATTTGGACGTTAATTCGGAAACTGGAGAGCTTAAGAAAGCGCATTGGCATGGGTGTTTGTTTTTTGAATCTCTAAAAAGCCAGTCTCAAGTATCTGAATTACTTTCTGACTTAAACGGACCTAAATATGTAGAGGTAGTTCATTCTCCTAAGGGTATGTATGACTATTTTGTACACGCTGAAAATCCGGATAAAACACCATATGAAGTGGAAGATATTATATCAGGTTGTGGATTTAATTTAGGAAAATTTCTCAGTGAGCAGGACGAAGATGAATTTATTTCTAAAATTATTGATTTGATTGAAGAAAATGATTTCATAGAGTTTCGTCAACTGGTTTTCTATGCTAGAAAAGAAAATATGCAACTATTGAAGTTGATTATTAGTAGAGCGTACTTTTTTGTGAAGTACCTAGATTCAAGAAGAAATGCAGAACGTGATAATGAAAAATAGCCGTTGTTTACCGACCAAAGCAAAACAACAGCTAGATGATAGTAATTTTTGAGAAGCAACTATCAAGTTCATTATCTAATAAAGAAAGGATAATGGCAACTATGAATAAGCAAATGATTGAATTTAAAGACCTTGTAAAAATGGGTTTTCCTGTTAACCAAGCTAGAAATATTATCCGGGAAGCAAAAGCTATACTTGTTTCCAGGGGATATGGCTTCTATAATGGTAAAAGAGTAGGACTTGTCCCATCTTCAGTTGTCGCTGAAATTATCGGTTTGCCTTCACTGGATGAAGGGGACGATTGACAATGAAGAAGACAAGATATGCTAATGTTTACCAGGATAGTAAAGGAAAATTTTTCTATCAGGTTTTCCTTGGACGTGATGAACATGGAAAGCAAAAATTCAAGAAAGGGAGAAAAGATTCAAAAGGGAATCCATTTTCTTCTGCCAGGGCAGCATACATTGAAGCTGTAAAGATTAAAAACAATTATTTGGAAAGTAGTGGTAAAGTAATCTACCGAATGACTTACAAGACTTTCATGGAGAAAAAGTATATTCCTAAGTACAAGGGTGATGTTGAAGAAAGTACATTTCAATCACATTCTAAGGCGTTTGATTATGCTATTGATCGCTTTGGTGATAAACTTTTGGAAGATATTACTGTACTTGATTGTGATGAGTATCGAACTTGGTTACTAACTGAAAGCGGATATTCAAAAAGCTATTGTAGTATGGTTTACATCTCATTTCGTCAATCGTTAGAATACGCTGTATCAGTGGGAATTCTAGACATAAATGTTTCAATGAAAACAAAATCAATTCCTAAAGGGAAGGTGGTAGTTGCTTACTGGAATAAGAAACAATTTGAAAAAGTAATTTCGCAGTTCTACATTGATGATTATCATGAATACTTCTGTTTTATGATGATTTGGTTGTACTTTATGACAGGTGTTCGGGTAGGTGAGGCACTAGCCTTGAAGTGGTCTGATATTGATTTGAAAAATGCCAAGGTAAGAATACATCATACCTTGGAATATAGAAACAAGCAGGACTACACTATCAAGCCATATACTAAAACAGCTAGCGGAAAACGAGTTATTTCGTTAGATTCTGATACGCTCAACTTTCTAAGAAACTGGAAGAAAATTCAAAGGGAGTATGGTGTTAGGACTTTCGTTATTTCCTATGATGACACGCCAACTAGTCGATCGACAGTTAATAAGATTGTTAAAAGATACGCTAGACTAGCTGAGATACCGGAAATTGAAGCCAAAGGTTTAAGACATAGCCATGTTTCATACTTAATCAATGAGTTCAATGCGGATGTGTTGACTGTATCTAGACGGTTAGGACATTCGGGACCAGATATTACGTTAAAACACTACAGCCACTTATGGAATAGAAATGATGATGGTTTAACTAAACTAACGACTGGTAATATAAAAGTTAAATTTTCAGATAAAAAACATGCAAGTTTTAACGGCGATCAGGCATTTAAAATCAATAAGTAACCTGTTTGCCAAACCGAGTAAGAGAGTAAAGAAAGCTTGATATAATAAGGCTTTTTGAAAGAAAAATATATTGAGTGGGAATAATTGAAACTAAGAGACTAAAAAATTAAATGTCGAACAAATGAGGTCTGTACTATGTCCTGTCAAGTATACAGTTCAAATATAAAATTTTAACTAACAAGAT
>ERZ1031347.1267-NODE-1267-length-10403-cov-5.481832_pt1 | contig 10403 bp, 9 predicted proteins | sample MGYA00517106_ERZ1031347 | MGnify/ENA primary metagenome ERZ1031347 (study PRJEB33719, sample SAMN04261392) | wastewater metagenome | biome: periurban shantytown; feature: human; material: feces | host: Homo sapiens | place: Peru: Lima | collected 2012-07-19 ...
CAGGCGTCGTAGTCCGTGGGCCAGGGGTGGAAGCTGTACCAGCCGTAATAGGGGGAGTTTTGACTCTGGGCCGCGCCCAGCTCCGGGTAGAAGCCGTCCGCGTTGAAGTACCGGCTTCTCGACCCGGTGTGGTTGAACACGCCGTCCAGCAGCACACGCATACCACGCTTGTGGGCCTCCCGGCACAGGGTACGGAAGTCCTCCTCATCGCCCAGCAGCGGGTCGATGGCCCGGTAGTCGGCGGTGTCGTAGCGGTGGTTGCTGGCGGCCTCGAAAATGGGGTTGAGGTACAGCGTGGTCACGGACAGGCTTTGCAGATAGTCCAGCTTCGCCGTGATGCCCGCCAGCGAGCCGCCAAAAAAGTCACGGTTGGTGATCTGCCCGTTCTCGTCGGGGCGGAACACCGGCTGGTCGTCCCAGCTTTCGTGCAGCCAGCGATGGCCCACCATGCCGGACACGTCCGGCAGGCCGGTGCGGTGGAAGCGGTCGGGGAAGATCTGATACGTCACGCCCCGTCCGAACCAGTCCGGCGTGGCGGTGTCCTCGTACACCGTCAGCTGCCAGCGCGCCGCGCCGTCCCTGTCGGGCCGCAGGCCGTTCTTGCCCAGGTAGGACACCGTGCCGTCCCAGCGGGTCAGCCGGAACACGTACCAGCACAGCTCACCCTCGCCGGGGACGGTGTACGTGCCGGCGAAGCCGCCCTCCGCCGGTGGCAGGGGGCACACGTCCTCCGCGGCGGCAAACTCCCGGTATACCAGCAGCTCACAGCCGCAGAACGCATCGTCAGAAAGTGCGAAACGCACCTCAGTGCCGCATTTGGCAGCACCAAAGGGCGTTTTGCAGCGTGTATCGCGGGGATCGAAATAGGTTTCCATAGCGTACCTCGTTATTGCAGCAGAGTGTTTTCTCCCGCGGTGCTGCTGTTGCTGCCCCGGGAGAACCAGGCGTTGATGATGTCCACGGCGGCGTTGGCCAGCAGACTGCCGCTGCCGCCCTTCTCCACCACGATGGCCACGGCGATCTCCGGGTCGTCATAGGGGGCGTAGGCCACGAACACGCCGTTGGCGATGTCCGTGCCCACCTGAGCCGAGCCGGTCTTTGCGCCGGCCTCCACCACGCAGCGGGAGAAGGCGGAGGTCAGAGAGTCGTGGGTCAGGTCGTGCATACCCTTCGTCACCGCGGCCATGGTGCTGTCGGAGATGTTCATGTCGTTTAGCGGCTTTTCGTCATAAGCGTAAATTAAGCGCGAATTGTCGTATGATTTTACGGTTTTCAGCAGGTGGGCGGCGTAGTGCTCACCGCCGGACACCAGCGTGGCCACGTAGTTGGCCAGCTGAAGGGGGGTAAAGGCGTTGTAGGACTGGCCGATGGCGGCGGTGATGGTCTGACCGTCCGTCCACTCCCGGTCGTGGGCCTCCGCCCACTCCGGGGAGGCCAGCACGCCGCTGACATCGCCGATCTCGATGCCGGTGGACTGACCCAGGCCGAACTGGGTGGCGTAGTCGTCCAGCCGGGCGATGCCGGTAAGGCGGCCCACCTCGTAGTAGAAGTAGTTGCAGGAGTCCACGATGGCCTGGCTGACGTTGATGCGCCCGTGGGTCATGCGGGCCTGCCGCCAGATCCAGCACGCGGGCTGGGGATCTTTGTAATAGGTATACACGCCCCGGTCCTCGATGATGGTGGTAGGGGTGATGACACCGCTCTCCAGCGCCGCCACGGAGGTACACAGCTTGAAGGTCGAGCCGGGGGCGTAGATGCCCTGGGTGGCCCGGTTGAACATGGGCAGCCGGTCGTCCTCCGCCAGCGTCTCATAGTCCCGGTTGAACGTCTCCAGGTCATAGGTGGGGTAGCTGGCCATGGCCAGTACCTCGCCGTTGCCCACGCCCATCACCACCGCCGCGCCGCCGCGCTGGTAGCTGTCCTTGTCCATCATGCCCTGGATGGTGCTGGCCAGCGTCTGCTCCGCCACGGCCTGCAGATCAATGTCCAGCGTCAGGGCCACCGTGCCGCCAGGCTGGGGCTCGCGGGTATACAGCTCGCCGGTGAGCTTGCCGTTTTCGTCGGTGGTCACCAGCCGCCTGCCGTCCTCGCCGTGGAGGTACTCCTCAAACGCCTTCTCCACGCCATCCTTGCCCACCAGGTCGTTCATGGCGTAGCCCTTGTCGGCATAGCCCACGTAGCCGGTGCTCTCGTCGCTGCTCCATTCCTCCTGCCATATCGGGCCGATGGTGCCCAGAATATGGCTGGCCAGCTTGGTGTTATATACGCGGGCGGAGGCGGTCTTGATGGTCACGCCGTCGAAATGCCCGTCGGTGATCTGACTGATGATCTCCGCCGACACGTCCTCGGCGAAGGTGTAGCTGCTGCGGCTGTCCAGCTCGTAGCGCACGCCGGCGATGTCGCGGGCCTGGGCCACGGTGCAGCCGCTGTCGATGTGGTACAGCTCACGCAGGGCCTCCAGCAGCTCTGCGGCGGTGGCGTTCTCCGGCAGCTTCCGCTTTTCCAGATAGGATTTGAAGCTCCTGGAGCGGGCGGCGGTGGTCAGCTGGGGCGCAGACCCGGCGGTCATGGGCAGGGAGTCGCTCCACGCGGTGTCCGTCTCCCGGCACAGGTCGATAAGCCGGAGAATGGCCGCGTTCAGCGCATCCTCGTCCTTTTTGAAGCCGCTGCGGTCGAACGCCAGCGTATAGGCCAGCCGGTTGGACACCAGCACCTTGCCGTTGCGGTCGGTGACGATGCCGCGGGAGGCCGTCACCGTCTCGCTGGAGGCGTTGCTGGCGATGGACTTGGCCCGGTTCTCGCTGCCATGCGCCACCTGCGCGTCATACAGCACGGCGGCGAACAGCAGCAGAAACGCGGCGAAAAAGCCCAGCAGCAGCTGGACGCGCCGTTTTGTGGGATGGGGGTTCTGTATCATAGGGGTCTCCTCTCGCTGTGGGTCAATCCCGCTGGGTCAGCAGACATATTCTGCGGAACGGATAGTGGACCAGCGCCGTCAGGGGCAGGGACAGCGCGGCCTCCTTGCCCGCCAGCACCGCCGCCGCCGTTACGTCCACGGACTGACTGCCCGCCAGCACCGCCAGGTGCAGCACGCCGCACACCACCAGCGCCGACGCGGCGGCAGCCAGGGAGCACACCAGTCCCGCCGCCACCACCCGGCCCGACAGAAGCCAGGCCAGTCCGCCGCTGACGAGGAACGCCAGCGCGTAAAAACAGGGCAGCCCCGCCACCGGCGTCAGCAGGTCGCACGCCAGCCCGAAGAACACGGAGAACAGCAGCGCCCCCTCGTCCCGCTCCAGCGTCACCGGGATGACGGCGATAGCCGGCAGCAGAAAGGGGTGTACGCCCCATACCTGTACCCGTACCAAAAGCAGGCTCTGCACCAGCACCAGCGCCAGGGTGCACAGGCTATACAATATCCACTTCTGCACCACAGCGCGGCGGGTCATAGGCAAGCTCCTTCGTTATTCGATGACATCAAAGTCCGTGATGATATACAGGTCGCGCAGGTCACTCAGGTCGCAGCGCGGCGTGAGCACCGCGTAGCGGGCCAGGCCGCCGTCGTCGGTGCGTACCTCGTCCACCGTGCCGATGACCAGCCCGGCGGGGTAATAGCCGCCCAGGCCGGACGTGACCACCAGGTCGCCCTTGATGAGGTTGGCGGAGTCGGACAGGTATTGCAGCTTCAGCTTCCCCTCGCTCATCAGCGCCAGGTCGCCGCCGGCCACCGCCGTCTCCTCCGTGCGGAACACCATCGCGCCGAACTGGGCCTCCGTGTCCGCCAGGGTGGCCATGCAGCACCAGTTCAGGCCCACGTCCGTCACCACGCCGGCCAGGTTGCCGGTGCTGTCCACGGCGCAGTCGCCCACGGCCACGCCGTGCTGACTACCCCGGTTCAGCACCACCGTGCTGGCCCAGTTGGACACGTCACGCTGGGTCACGCGGGCGGCCTCAAATTGCAGGTCGGTGCGCTGCTGGCGCAGACCCAGCAGCCGGCGCAGCTCCTTATTCTCGTCGGCGGCGTTCTGGGCCTTCCGCAGCTCGTCCTCCAGCTCCGCCACCCGGCGGTTCAGTTCCGCGTTCTTCTCCTGGAGCTGCTCCACGCTTTCAAAGCGGTCGCCCAGGTCGGTGAACCACCCGGCCACCGCCGCGCCCGCCGCACGGAACGGCGACGCCACCACGCCCAGGGCGTTGTGCAGAAACCCCGTCCCCGAGCCCAGCGCCGACACCACGCACAGCGCCACCGCGATGGTGGCCGCCGCCGCCAGCAGCCATATTCCCGTTTTCGTAAAAAATCGCTTCATAGTGCCCTCAAATCATCCCAACAGCTTTACGCCGAACTCCGCCAGCATCCGACTCAGCAGCAGCACCGGCAGGCCCATCACGTTGAAGAAATCCCCGTCGATGCGCTCCACCAGCAGCGCCCCCTGGCCCTGCACGCCGTAAGCTCCGGCCTTGTCCATGGGCTCACCCCCGGCGATATACGCCCGCAGCTCTGATTCCGAGGCAGGGCGGAAATACACCTCTGTCCGTTGGGCACGGGTCAGCATTCTGCTGCCCTGCCGTACCGTCACGCCGGTACACACCGCGTGATGGTGGCCCTGCAGGGCCGTCAGCATGGCCAGCGCCTCCGCCTCGTCGGCGGGCTTGCCCAGCTTTTTATCGTCCAGAAACACCATGGTGTCGGCGGTGATGACGATCTCGTCCTCCGCCGCCTCCACTGCCTGTGATTTCTCCCGGGAGATGTAGCACACCGTCTCCTCCGGCGTAAGCCCGGCGGGGAAGTACTCCTCCACCTCCGGCACGCGGACGTCAAACTCCGCCACGCCGATGCGGCGCAGCAGCTCCTGCCGCCGGGGCGACCCGGAGGCCAACACGATCTTCGCCATGCCCGTCACCGCCCTGTCGAGCCGAAGCCGCCTGCGCCCCGGCCGGTGTCGTCCAGCTCCGACACCTGCACCACCGTGGGCTGCACCACCGGCGTGACCATCAGCTGGGCGATGCGGTCGCCGGGCCGCACGGTGTATTCGCTTTGCCCCAGGTTCACCAGCCCCACGCCGATCTCGCCCCGGTAGTCGCTGTCGATAACGCCCACGCCGTTGCTCAGGCACACGCCCTGCTTGATGCCCAACCCGCTGCGGGCGAACACCAGCGCCACATAGTCCGCCGACGGCAGCGCGATAGCGATGCCCGTGGGGATCAGCCGCCGCTCTCCGGCTTGCAGCGTCACCGCCTCGTCCAGGCAGGCGCACAGATCCATGCACGCCGCCCCGGCGGTGGCGAATTTCGGCAGGGGTATCTCCGTCCCTATCTTGGGGGACAGGGCCTTGATCTTCAGCTCCATAGTAACACCTTTTTCTCTCAAAATTGAATACTAATTGTAAATTATTGCAATCGTTATACCGTTTGTTTTCGGAAGTTGCCCTCGTGCGCGCAAGAGCACCGCTATCCCTGTCGTTGCGAGGAGGGCAAAGCCCGACGCGGCGATCCGTTCTCTTTTTTCGGGGATGCGGATTCCCACGTCAGTGACCTCGGTCACTGGCCCGGAATGGCAGAGAGCAGCAGGCCGGTTTTCACTCCACGCCCCGGTAGAACAACCCTCGCGTCACATCCGCGTCCGCCGTCACCGCGCCGGTGCGGTGTGCCCGCAGCACGGCGGCGCACTCCTCCGGCGACTCCGTGGTGAACCGCAGCCGCCCGTAGGCCAGCCCGCAGCGGAACACCTCCGGCTTATCCGCCAGCACCAGCGTCTTGCCGTTTTCGATCTCGCACCGGCAGCCGTAGCCGCACAGCACCGGGAACTGCGCTCCCGTGCGGTCTGTCAGCACGCTGCCGCCGCCGTGGGCGCAGCCCACTGCGTTCTTCGTCATGCAGTTCTCCGTCACCATCAGCGGCAGCCGCCCGTAGATAACGGCCTCGCAGGGGACGTACTTCGCCAAATCCCGCACCTGCTGCCACCGCAGCTCAAAGCTCACCGCCGCAGAGGTCAGCCCCTGCTCCTGCCAGAAGCGCAGCGCCCGGCTGTTGTAGATATTCAGCCCGCAGTCGCCCCGCAGCGTTTTGCCCAGCCCCCGGACGATGGACAGATGGCCCAGGTTGCCGATGGCCACGGAGGACACCTCGCCGTGCCGGGCGAGAATATCCCGGAGCACGGCCTCGTCCGCCGTGCGGAACACACGGGGCAGCACGGCGCAAAGCTCTGTCTGTCCCGCGTAGGAGGACAGCTCCATGGTATCCAGCAGCTCCGCCGGAATATACACGATGGCTGGTTTTTCCGCCAGTAATTCCGCCGTCAGCTGGTCGGCCCGTGCGATGGAGCAGGTGAATTGCAGCTCCGCCGCGCCCGCCGGCGCGTCCGGCAGAGGGGAGGGCGCGCACACCCGGCGCTCCGGCTTGTCCGTCCGCCGCGCTGCCAGCTCGTCCAGCAGCTCCCGCCGCAGGCCGTTCACCGCGCTGGCGGACACCATCAGCCCCTCGTCCAGCTCTATTTCAATGCTCTCCGCCGCGAACACCGTGCCGCCGGTCTTGGCCAGCCGCTGCCACAGCTCCTCCTCCGTCACGGCGCGGTTTCGCGCTTCCTCCGGCATATCGCCCGTGGCCATGCCTATGGTGACGCCGCCCGGGATGGCGCAGGCGCCGCTCAGACGCACCGGCTCGCCCCAGCGCACCGTCATACGGAGGTTCACCGGGATCTTTCGGTTCTCTTTTCCGTTTTCGTATACCGCCCGGGCCTGGGCAAACAGCTCCTTCGGCTCAGGGGCGTTCTCCGGCCTCGTGCCGAACATGGCCCGCCCCTTGCGGCCCAGCCAGTAGCCATCGGTAAAGCCGCTGCGGGAGAATGCCTGCTCCAGCGCGGCGCTCTCCGCCGCCGTGGGGCGGCGCTTCTCGTCCAGCAGCCGGCGGTAGATGCCCGTCACCACCGCCACGTATTCGGGCCGTTTCATCCGGCCCTCGATCTTCAGGCACGCTACGCCCATGCGCTCCATGTCCTGCAAATAGGCGGACAGGTTGGCGTCCTTCAGACTCAGGGGATAGTCCCCGCTGCAGGGCGCGTTCACGCCGTAGGGCAGCCGGCAGGGCTGGGCGCACGCGCCCCGGTTGCCGCTGCGCTGTCCCAGCACGGCGCTCATCTCGCACTGGCCGGAGTAGCACATACACAGCGCCCCGTGGCCGAATATCTCGATCTCCGCGCCGCACCCGGCGCAGATCTCCGCCACCTCGTCCCGGCTCAGCTCACGGGCCAGCACCACCCGCTCCATGCCCAGCTTCTCCGCCTCCCGCGCACCGCCCAGGGTGAACAGGCTCATCTGCGTGCTGGCGTGGATGGGCAGGTCGGGCACGGTCTCCCGCGCCAGCGTCAGCAGCCCCCAGTCCTGCACCAGCACCGCGTCCACGCCCATGGCGCTGGCCTTTCGCAGCGTGTCCGCCGCCTTGTCCAGCTCCCGGTCGGTGAGCAGCGTGTTCAGCGTCAGGAATACCCTGACGCCCCGCAAATGGCAATAGTCCACCGCCGACGCAAATTCCTCGTCGGTGAAGTTCTTGGCGCTGCGCCGTGCGTTGAACGCGCCAAAGCCCATATATACCGCGTCCGCGCCGCTCTGCACGGCGGCGATCAGCGCTTCATAGCCCCCCGCGGGGGCGAGCAGCTCCATCATCCGCGGCGGTTCTGATTCTGCTGATTTTGCAGCTTGCGCCGCAGCTCGGCGGCCTCGCTCTTGGCCTGGCTGGCCTCGTCCAGATACGTCTTCAGCTGCCGCCGCAGGTTCTCCGAGCCGTCCTGCGCCTTGCAAAGCTGGTCGGCCAGGTTCACCGCCGCCAGCACCGCCGCGTTGTCCCGGCTCATGTGGGCGCTGTCCATCAGGTCGCGCATCTCCTTGTCCACCAGCGCCCCCACCTTTTCCATGTAGGCGGCGTCCTCCTCCGCGATCAGGGTGTACTCCGTCCCGCAGATGGTCATGGTCACTCGGTTCGCCATACGTAAGGCCCTCCTTTATGTCTTCGGTATATAGATACCTATTCATTGTCCATTATAGCACAATTTTCCCCGCTGAAAAGGCTATTTTGCCGAAAGTCGGAAATTTGTAAAAACGCCGCTTTACGAACGGTGGCTTTTCATGTAGAATAGGGTCAAATGACGAGAGGGGGCGCGGCCATGGCCGGCTATATCCTGCGGGGCGGACAACAGAATATCTCCCTGCCCGCCGAGGCGCTGGACAAGCTGCTGCAAAGCGGTCAGGGCGACGCGGCGCTGCTGTATCTGGCGCTCCAGCGCTTTGGCCGGGGCGTTACGCCGGAGGAGCTGGAAAAGGCGCTGCCCATCAGCCGATTGCGTATCGACGCGGCGGAGCAGGTGCTCCAGCAGTTGGGCCTGCTGCCCCGTCCCGCCGCCGCTGCCGTTCCCGCCCCGGCGGAGGAGCGGCCCGTCTACTCCGCCGACGACATCTCCGCCCTCTTGCAGGACAACGAGGGCTTCCGCCTTCTGCTGCCCCAGGTGGAGCAGCAGCTGGGCAAAAAGCTCCGCACCGCCGACCTGCAGATCCTGGCCGGGCTGTATGACGACCTGGGCCTGCCCGCCGATGTGGTCTACCTGCTGGTGTGCCACTGTGTGGAGCGGGCCAAGCGCCGCTGGGGCGAGGGCCGCCGTCCCACCCTGCGGCAGATTGAGAAGGAGGGCTACTACTGGGCGCAGCTGGGGATCTACGACCAGACCACCGCCGCCGCGTACCTGAAAAAGTGGGCGCAGCGGGAGGAAAAGTCCGCCGCCTATATGCAGGCCCTCCACCTGCCCCAGCGGCAGATGGTGGAGGCGGAGCGCCGCTACATCGCCGACTGGATGGATCAGGGCTTCCCGCCGGAGACAGTGGCCCTGGCCTATGAGCGGACGGTGTTTTATAAGAAGGATCTGAACTGGCGCTATCTCAACGGCATCCTCCGCCGCTGGCACGAAAACGGCTGGCACACGCCCCAGCAGGTGCAGCGGGGCGAGGAGAAAAAACCGCCGTCCCAGCCGCCCAAGCCCGCCTCCGGCGGGGAGAAGGACGCCTGGATGCGGCGCTATATCAAGAGGTGAGACGGTATGGCATACGATGGCAGCATCATGCAGCGGGCGCTGGCCCGCTATGACCAGGATAAGCAGCGCCGCGCCGATGAGCTGGAGCAGCGGCGGCGCATGGCCTTCACCCGCCAGCCTCGGCTGGCGGAGATCGAACGGGAGCTGCGGGGGACGATGGGCCGCATCGTCACCTCCGCCCTGCAAAAGGGCACAGACCCGCTGCCCGCCATCCGGGTGCTGCGGGACGAGAATCTGGAGCTGCAAAGGGAGCGGGCCGAGCTGCTGACGGCCATGGGCGAGCCCATCGACTATCTGGACGACAAGCCCGCCTGCCCGCTGTGCGGCGACACCGGCTACCGCAAGGGGCAGGTGTGCGACTGCCTGAAAAAGTATTACGCCCGTGAGCAGCTCCATGAGCTGTCCCGTCTGCTGCCCCTGGGTGAGGCGACGTTCGACAGCTTCCGCTTCGACTATTACGATGACGCGGTGTGGCCGGATTACGGCACGTCCCCCCGTGCCAACATGGAGCGGAACTTCGATGTCTGCCGGGACTACGCCCAGCAGTTCTCCAAGGGCAGCGGCAATCTGCTGCTGTCCGGCGGCACGGGGCTGGGCAAGACGTTCCTCTCCGCCTGCATCGCCCGGGTGGTCAGCGATGGCGGCTATTCCGTGGTGTACGACACGGCGGGCCGCATCTTCTCCCGGTTCGAGGAGGCCAAGTTCCGGGGCGACGCCGAGGGCGACGCCGACGCCAAGCGCTGCCAGCGCTGCGACCTGCTCATCGTGGACGACCTGGGCACGGAGATGACCACGTCCTTCGTGCAGAGCGCGCTGTACCAGCTGGTGAACGGGCGGCTGATGGAGGGGAAGGCCACCATCATCAGCACCAACCTTGCGCCGGAGGAGCTGGGCACGCGGTACGGCGGGGCGGTGCTGTCCCGGCTGGAGGGCGAGTACGAGATATTGCCCTTCTTCGGCGAGGACATCCGACGGCTGAAGCGGCAAATGATGTGAACAAGAAGGGAAAAGGACGCCTGCGGGCGTCCTTTTTTGTGCCGTAAAATACGCAAATAAGCATGATTTCCCGACAAATTGCGCGGGCTTTCGCGGCTTCTGTGGTGTAGAATAGCGGAAAACACCGAGCAAAACGTGAAGTGAGGGGGACAAAAGCGTGAAACGGGAGCAAAAATCGGAATTTCTGTCCAGCCGGGTGCGGTACATACCCATCAACACCATCCAGCCCAACCCGCAGCAGCCCCGCCGCCGGTTTGACGAGGCGGGATTGCGGGAGCTGGCGGACAGCATCGCCGCCTACGGCATTTTGCAGCCGCTGACGGTGCGGGACAAGGGC
>ERZ1031347.1271-NODE-1271-length-10394-cov-51.459619_pt1 | contig 10394 bp, 6 predicted proteins | sample MGYA00517106_ERZ1031347 | MGnify/ENA primary metagenome ERZ1031347 (study PRJEB33719, sample SAMN04261392) | wastewater metagenome | biome: periurban shantytown; feature: human; material: feces | host: Homo sapiens | place: Peru: Lima | collected 2012-07-19 ...
AGACCTGATGAACCTTTCTGCCGTTTTCAAACAGACTTCTCGTTGCCTGCCAAATTGCTTCGGCCGTTTTTGCATCGTTCATCGTGTACAGATGAATGCCGGCAACTCCTTGCGTCACCAAATCGACGATCTGATCGATTGCGTATGCCAAACCGGCTGCCCTGAGCGATTCCGGATCATCCTGATACTTGTTCAAAATGGCCGTAAATTTCTTTGGCAGGGTTGCCGAACTGGTCTTTAAAATCCTCAAGGCCTGATTGCGCTTGACGATTGGCATGATGCCGGCAACGATCGGCGGATTGATGTCCGCCAGCTCGCAGCATTCTCTGAAACGGTAAAAACTTTCATTGTCAAAAAACATCTGCGTGATCAAACTGTCGACGCCTTGATCAGTTTTGTACTTGAGATGCTTGATGTCGTCGACGCGGCTGTTTGATTCCGGATGGATCTCCGGATAGCAGGCCGCGCTGATGTGAAATTCAGGGAAGTTTTCATGAACGTATGCGATCAGATCGCTTGCGTGCCTGAAATCATCCTTTGGCTTTCTGCCTTCGATGCGATCTCCTCTAAGTGCCAATAAATTCGTGACTCCGAGTGTTTCCAGTTCGTTCAAAATCTCCGAAACCTGCTGCTTGTCAAGATACGCCGCCGGAAGATGCGCAATGCTCGGAACATTCAGCCTGTTTTTGACGTACCCGGCCAGTTTGACCGTCAGCCGTGCCAGATCATCGTTTTTGTTCGTACAGGTTACGCTTATGAAATCAGGCGAAAGCCCGACCAGTTCATCAAGCGTTTCCGTCAGCTTTTCGGCTGCGCTCTCCTTGTTTGGAGGAAAGATTTCAAAAGAAAGCGTTGTTTGTCCCATAAAATCACAGCTCCTCTCTGATGTTTTGCGCTGCCTGCGTCAAATTCTTCAGACTGGCTTTGGTCTCCTTTTCACCGCGAGTCTTCAAACCGCAATCGGGATTAACCCAGACTTTTTCTTTTTTGACTTTGGCCAAAATGCGATGCAGGGCCTGTTCGATTTCTTCAACCGTCGGGATGCGCGGCGAATGAATGTCGTAAACGCCAGGACCGACTTCGGTCTTGAAATTCTTTTCTTTGAGTTCGTCAAGAATTTCGAGATTTGAACGCGAGGCCTCAAATGAAATGACGTCGGCATCCATGTCATCGATTGCCGAAATAATGTCGTTAAACTCGCTGTAGCACATATGCGTATGAATCTGGGTTTCCGGCTTGACGCCGCTATGTACCAAACGGAAGGCCGGGATGGCCCAGTCAAGATATTCGCTTTGCCAATCGGAACGTCTCAACGGAAGCTTTTCACGCAAAGCGGCTTCATCGATCTGAATGATGCGAATACCGTTTTTCTCAAGATCCAAAACTTCTTCTCTGATTGCCAAAGCAAGCTGCAGAGTTGATTCTTTGATGCTGATGTCTTCGCGCGGAAACGACCAGTTTAAAATCGTCACCGGACCCGTCAGCATCCCTTTGACGATTTTTTTCGTCTGCTTTTGCGCATAAACCGACCAGCGAACGGTAATCGGGTCTTTTCTTGAAACGTCGCCCCAGATAATCGGCGGCTTGACGCAGCGAGTTCCGTATGATTGCACCCAGGCTTTTTTGGTGAAGACGTATCCTTCAAGATGCTGTCCGAAATATTCGACCATGTCGTTTCGTTCAAATTCGCCGTGAACCAAAACGTCCAGGCCGATTTCTTCCTGGAATCCGATCCAGGAATCGATTCTTTCAGCAATAAATTCGTCGTATTCTTCCTGGCTGATCTCATGCTTTCTGAATGCGGCACGCTTTTGCTTGACTTCTCTCGTTTGCGGGAAGGACCCGATCGTCGTCGTCGGAAGAAGCGGCAGATTGAACTCTTGCTTTTGAATCTTTTCGCGCACGGCAAACTCCGGTTGGCGCACGAAGGCTTCAGGATTTAGATCAGCAATTTTTTGATGCAGCTCTGCATTTTCCAAAACGCGCGGCTTTTCGAACAGCTCAGCGTTCTTCCTTAAAAATTCAGGGCTTTGATTCTTGAGCAGCGCATCAAGTTCGACAAGCTCTTTGACCTTTTCTTCGGCAAATGCAAAATGCTTCGTTACGTCTTCTTCGAGTTCTTCGCTTGCGACGGTATACGGCACGTGAAGCAGCGAGCAGGAGGTCGTCAGCACCAGGTTTTTGACGTTCAGTTTCTTCAGCAGGTCAAGCGTTTTTTGGTAATTGTTGCGCCAGATGTTTTTCCCGTTGACGACGCCGGCAAACAGGACTTTTCCGTCATCAAAGCCTCTTTCGACAAGTTCAGACGTTTTCCTGCCTTCGACAAAATCAAGCCCGATTCCGTCAAAAGGAAGCTTCAGCAAAACGTCATAAGCATCGCGAACGTCACCGAAATATGTCTGTGCCAGAACCTTGAGCTTGCCTTTTTGCAAAAGCAGCGGCTCATAAAGCGCCTTGAACAAAGCCAGCTCCTTTTCGTCAAGATCTTTGACCAAAGACGGCTCGTCAAGCTGAATCCAATTTGCGCCGAGATCTTCAAGCCGCTTGAAAATCCTGGCATATGCTTCGATGAACGCACCGACAAAATCTTCTTTGACGCAGCCGTGAAATTCGCTCAATTGAAGCAAAGTGAACGGTCCGACCAAAACGGGACGCGTAATCGTTCCGTCTTCTTTTGCTTCGACGAATTCATCAAAAATTTTCGTTCCTGCCAGTTTGACGTCCGTATCCGCCGTAAACTGCGGCACGATATAATGATAGTTCGTGTTGAACCACTTCTTCATCGGCCAAGCCTTGACGTCGCCCTTTTTGCCTTGATATCCTCTTGCCAGGGCAAAATATTTGTCCAGGTCGGACAAATCGAGTTCAGCGATGTTTTCAGGAATCACGTTGAACAAAAAGGCCGCATCGAGCATCTGATCATAAAAAGAAAAATGGTTGCTCGTGAAATTCGTCAAACCGCTGTCCAAAAGCAGCTTGCGATCATGCTGACGAAGATCTTTGGCCCGTTCTTTTAATTCTTCTTCAGTTGCCTCATGTTTAAAATATTTTTCCGTAATAAATTTAAGTTCACGATTTTCTCCGATTCTTGGAAAACCCACAATAGTTGCCGTCATAAGTCTGCCCCCTTGATTTGTTATCTATAAATCTAACACTTTTGCGTTAATTTGAATAACAGAAAAAAATATGCATTCGTTATAGTTTTGGACTATAATGAGGTAACAACATATAAAAAAGAGGTTATTTTATGAGAATCCAACAGCTTGAATATTTGGAAAGAATCGTTGAAGCAGGCTCCATCAACGAAGCAGCCAAAAGGCTTTTTCTCACTCAGCCCAGCCTGTCGAACGCCGTCAAAGAATTAGAAAACGAAATGGGAATTCAAATTTTCCAGCGCAGCTCAGGCGGAATTTCGCTGACCGCAGAAGGGCGCGAATTCATGACGTATTCCAAACAAATTCTGGATCAGGTCAACCTGATGAACGAACGCTATAAAAACGGGCAGCAGCGCAAGCAGTCCTTTTCCGTTTCCGCACAGCACTATGCCTTCGTCGTTCATGCATTTGTCGAACTGATCAAAAGCGTCAATGCAAACGAATATCAATTCACGCTGCGAGAAACCGAAACCCAAAATATTTTCAATGACCTTGCCCAGTTCAAAAGCGAGCTCGGCATCCTCTACACGAACGGATTCAATCAAAAAATCATGCAGCGTCTCTTCAAGGAAAACAACCTCGTTTTCACGCCGCTGTTCGTTGCCAAACCGCATATCTTCGTCAGTCGCTATAATCCGCTCACGTCAAAGTCTTCCGTGAATCTGTCAGACCTCGAAGACTACCCCTACTTGTCATACGAACAAGGCGAGGTCAACTCGTTTTACTTCTCCGAAGAAATTCTCAGCACCCTGAGCCACAAAAAAAGCATCAAAGTCAGCGACCGTGCGACGATTTTCAACTTGATGGTCGGATTGAACGGCTACACCATCAGCTCCGGCATCATCAGCAGCAAGCTCAACGACGATAAAATCGTTGCAATTCCTTTAAACGTTGACGATGACATCACGATGGGCTGGCTCAAGCATCGCCAAGTCGAACTGAGTCCCTTGGCCGAGCGCTATCTGACAATGCTGAAGGAACACATCAAAGGATACGGATTCAAAATCATCAGCTGATTTTTATCCTTGAAAAATGCAGAGCATTGCTCCGAATAAAGCGACTTCAAAACACCGATCGTCATTGACGCACTGGATTTTTCATAATTTTCGTCCGAATCGAGAGACTGCGACAGCCGAAGCAGACAAAAACAACGCCTTTTCAACAATTTTTGTCTACTGACGACTTCAAAACGAAAAGAAGCCGGCGGCAAATTTGAATGAGAGCTTGGTGCGCTGCTTTAGCGGACTCTGCATTTGGCAAAATCACTGCCGTTTACGGACAAATCAGCAAAAATGTGCCATTTGTCCGTAAATCCGGATGAGATTCTGACTGAAATTGGTTGAGCAGCGTCACTTTTCAAAAAGATAGTTTTTCACACGCGAAAAATCAAAAAAATTCCGGACAAAGTCAGCCTTAAGTCGACCTTGTTCGGCATTTTCTTTAATTCAAGATGGAAACGGGAACTTTCTTCTCAAGCTTTCTTGCAATATTTATTGATGATGACATCTCTTCCCTTGACCGGCATTGTCTTCTTGCCGACGAAATCAAAGCCGCTCTTCATGATGACGCGGTTGCTTGCCAGGTTTTGCTCTTCTGCTTCAATCCTGATTTCAGGAAAGCCCTCTTCAAGCAAATAATCGCTAAACCCTTTGAAGGCTTCCGTCATATAGCCTTTGCCCCAGTATCTTCTTCCCAAAACGTATCCGATGACCGGCACATCGTCTTCATGACCGACGACATCGATCATGCCGATCAATCCGTCGTTTTCTTTAAGGCAGATGCCGTATCGATGGCACTTCTCATCCTCGTAGGCACGCATCCATTCCGCAATGATCTTCTTGGTCACGTCGACGCTTTCGTGAGCGTCCCAAGTCAGATAACGCGTGACTTCAGGATCATTTGCCCACGTTTCATGGATTCTCATTGCATCATGCTCGTTCAGCCTGCGCAGATAAAGCCTGTTCGTTTCGACTGCTTTTTTCGGCGAAACCCATTCATAAAGTTCTGCGCCCTTTTCACCGATGTCATCGTAAAAAAGTTCGGTTTGCTTGACAAGCGCAAAGCCGTTTTTGCGATATAATTTTCCGGCGGCATCGTTGCCTTCGATCACGTCGAGGTGAATCGCTTTTTTTGCACTGGATTTTATCGCAGAAAGCATCGAAGAAGCGATGCCCTGCCCCCTGAATTCCGGCGAAACGGCAAACAGATGCAGCACGCAGACATCTTTTGTTTCCTTCCAGTCCGCATGATTGTATGCATCATCGTCGCCGTCTGACAAAATTCCCGCTGCTGCGATTTTTCCATCGATGCGTCCGAGCAAAAACAGCCGATTTGCGATCGCATACTCGAGATCGTCACGACACGGATATTGCCCCCAGTGCCAGTCAGGCGAATATTTGTCAAATTTTTGCTGCTCGCAGACCTTTTCATAAAAAATGCAGAGCTCTGATAAATCATTTTTTGTTGCTTGAACTATTTCCAAAATAAACTACCCCTTCTTGCCAAAATGCCTCGGTAAATCCTGCCTCTTCCTGCGAATTTTTCTGGCAATGCGCTCCGTTGCATGCGTCAAATGCCTTAAAATCGAATCGGCCGCAAACATGAAGATGACGACCAGCAAAAAATCGGCCCTTGATAGCGGACTGATTGCAAAAAGATGCTTCAAAAACAAGAAGCAAAAGACCAGACCTGCAACATTGAGCCATAGAATTGCCCACTTTTTCTTATTGAACGGCCGACTGATCCGAACCAAAACGATCAGCCCGATCGCACCCAAAAGCAGGGTTGCCATCGTCGAAATCTCATCATCGGAAATGCCGAAAATCTTGCCGCAGACCACAAGCGCAGCAACCGAAACCATATCGGTCAATCCGGCCGGAAAGGCCTTGATGAACACGTTCGTCAAAAAATGCCCCTTGATTCGGTCTTTGGTCGGTTCAAGCGCCAGCAAAAAGCCGGGAACGCCGATCGTAAATCCCGTCACCAGGGAAATCTGCGAAGGCTCAAGCGGGTACGTAAACATCAAAACAGCCGAAAAGACCGCCATCAGCAGCGAGAAAATATTCTTGACCAAAAACAGGCTTGCCGACCGCTGGATGTTATTGACGACTTGTCTTCCTTCAAGCACGACGTTTGGCATGTGCACGAAATCGGAATCAAGCAGGACAACTTGCGCAACTTGTGCGGTTGCCTCGCTGCCGGATGCCATCGCAACGCTGCAATCCGCATCCTTCATCGCTAAAATGTCGTTGACGCCGTCGCCCGTCATCGCGACGGTATGCCCGTTTTTTTGCAGAGCGGATACGAAAGCCTGCTTTTGCTTCGGAGTCACGCGTCCGAAGACCGTTTTTGTCTCAAGCGCCTCTTCCACCTGCGCATCGGTTGTCAAAGTCGAAGCATCGACGTAATTTCTGGCACCATCGATTCCGGCCTGTTCGGCAATTTCGGAAACAGTTTTTGGATTATCGCCCGAAATGACCTTGATCGCGACTTTTTGTTTTTTAAAATATTCAAACGTCTGCTTGGCGTTTTGACGAATCGGATTCTCAAAAATCACATAGGCCAACGGCTCAACACTGCCTGAAAGACCATGTTCAAGCTCAGCGCCATCGTACTTCGCAAACAAAAGCGCACGGTACCCCTTGTCCGTATAAGGCAAAATTTTATCTTCGATTTTTTCAAATTCAGAGCGCATGATGAACTCCGGTGCCCCCAACAAGTACGTCGCATCATCGAAGATTATTCCGCCATACTTTGTCGAAGACGTAAACGGAACAACCTTTAGAGCAGCATGTTTTTGCTCTGCATCTTCCGGGATAAACGACTGCAGCGCCTGCATCGTCGCATTGTTGTCCCTTGAGGCAAGCACGTAGTCCGTCAGCCTCTCAGTGACGTCTTCTCCTTCAAAGACGACTTCTTTGACCTTCATCTCAGGTTCGGTAATCGTTCCGGTCTTGTCGACGCACAAAACGTCAACGCGAGCCAGCGTTTCGATGCTTTTCATGTCATGCAGCAAAACCTTGCGTTTCGAAAGCCTCATCGTGCTCAAGGCCAGGGCAACCGTCGTCAAAAGATACAGTCCTTCGGGAATCATCCCTAAAACGGCCGCAACCATTGACGTAATGCTCTTTTGAAACGTGACGCCGTTTAAAAAGAAGCTTTGGTAAAACAAAATGACCCCGATCGGAATAATGACGATTCCGACCCACTTGATGATTTCATTGATCGAACGCACCATCTCAGACTGTTCATAGCCGTCGATCGTTTTGGCTTCCGACGTTAATTTTGATATGTAGGACTCGTTTCCGACCTTGTCCAGGCGCGCATAGCACCTTCCCGAAACGACGAAACTGCCGGAAAGAAGCGTATCCCCTTTTTTCTTGTCGATTTCATCCGATTCGCCCGTCAAAAGCGACTCGTTGACCTGAACGTTTCCTTCAAGCACCGTCGCATCCGCACAAATCTGCTCACCGGCCGAAAGAAGCACAACATCGTCTTGCACCAGTTCTTCAGACGTGACCTTGCTTTCTTTTCCATCACGCACGACGATTGCATGCGGAGCATTCAGCAGGTTCATTTTGTCAAGCGTTTTTTTGGCTCGCCATTCCTGAATGATTCCGATGATGATGTTCCACAAAATAATCGGCAAAAAGGTCAGATTGCGAAACGATCCGACGATGCACAAAAGCACCGTGATCACCAGGAAGATCAAGTTGAAATACGTCAAAGTATTGCTCAAAATGATCTGCTTGACGGTCAGTCCGGTCGAAGCGTCCGACTGATTGGTTTTTCCGGCGTTGATTCGTTCCTTGACTTCTTTTTGAGTCAAGCCGCCGTATCTAGCATCTTCCATCCATAAACTCCCTTTCGAAAAGCTTCTAAGTAAATAATAACTCAAGTTAAGTCAAAACGCCTATAAGAATGCATTAAGATTGGGTTTTGCCAGGCAGATCCTTTCATGTTGCCGATAAAAAACAGGGCTTCTGAGAACACCGGGGTTCAAAAGTCCTGTTTTGCAATTTGTTCATCTATATGAAAAAGCTGCCTGCAAAGCTTGACAGGGCACCAAAGTCACGGGGGTTCCGGCTGGACATAATTAAACATACAGCACGCAGACATCGATTAATTTCTCGCTTCAAACTTTAATTTCAGCACCAAGCCCAATGCGATCAAAGTTATCGCCAAAATCAGCACAATCGAAATGCGACTGCCGACCATGCTGCCGTTTGGCATCGTTTTTTGAGCCCAGCCGAAGATGACGGAAACGACAGTCGTCGAAAGCGCTCCGGAAAACTGCTGCAAAGTATTCAAAACGCTGTTGCCGTCGATTGCTTCTTCGCGTTCAAGTTGACTGAGACTTGTCGCAACCAGACTGCTTGCCGCAAGCCCCATGCCGATCTTTGTGGCAACGTCGCCGCACAAAAGCAGTTTCACCCCTGCATTTGGCAAGACAAAGGCCAAAAAAGCCAACCCCAAAGATGCAAGCGTCAGTCCGAAGACAATCGGTTTGAAATAACCCAATTCATCCATCAATCGACCGGAAACCGGTGCGAGCAGGAACACGAACGTTGCTCCCGGAAGCATGAACAGCCCTGCCGTGACGGTATTTTGATGCAACCCGATCTGAAGATAATTCGGAAAAATGAACGAGATGCCAAGCGCGATGGCCTGCGTGACCAAAGCACCATACATGAACCAGACGAAGCGCTGATTGGAAAAGACGTTCAGACTGATGAGACGCTTCTTTTTGTTGGAAAAATAAAACATCAACAGTGCCATGATGCTGAGCAAAAGCAGCCAAGGCGAAAAACGCTCGATTGCAATCAGCAACAGCGCCAGGCCCAATGCCAAAAAGAAGTATCCGCCAAAATTGAAACCGGTCCTTGTTTCAATCTTTCGCTGAGGAATCGACATGATTCCGACGACAAAAGAAATCGCAAGAATCGGCACGAGAAACAGGAAAATCTTGTTCCAGTCAAAATGATGCAGAATAATTCCGCCATAGGTCGGACCGATTGCCGGCGCAAAGCAGGTCGTCATCGTGGCCACGCCGACCATGAAACCGCGTCTTTCCAACGGAACGTGCTCCAAAATAATGTGCATCGCAAGCGGCAGGGCAAGTCCGGTGCCGATTCCCTGAAGGATGCGACCGGCTAACAGCAGTTCGAAATTTCCCGCAATCGAATCCAAAATCACGCCAAGCAGGAAAAAAAGATTTGAACTGACAAACAGATTTTTTTCGGAAACGTTTCGAATCAAATAGGCTGACAACGGAATGCTGATGGCAACCGTCAGCAGATTGGCAGTCGTCACCCATTGAATCAGTCCCGCATCGATTCCGAACTGCTTCATGAGCGTCGGAAAAGTCACGTTCATCGACGTTTCGATCAAAACGCCGCAAAAGCTCATGATCGTCGTTGCGACGACTGCTGGCATTACGTGCCACTTTTTCTTTGTTGCCATATTTTCACCTCGAATTCCAGAAATTACGCATAGAATCCATGATACGCTACAAATGTCAGCCAAGTCAAGCAAAATACGAACGTTATCCGGCAATATCATCTTTTTTGGTAAGTCTCATCAAAACGCTGAAAACCGCGAATCTCAAAGAAAACGTCCTTGCGCCAAAAACAGTCGCAATGATTGCCGAAGTCCGTTTTGTCTGCAAGCTTGTTTTACGGGCAAATCCCTGTTTTTCTCGTTTTGCCCGTAACCGCCCGTCTCGTTTTACGGGCAAATCACAGTTTTCCACGTTTTGCCCGTAACCGCCCGTCTTGTTTTACGGGCAAATCTCAGTTTTCCATGTTTTGCCCGTAACCGCCCGTCTTGTTTTACGGGCAAATCCCTGTTTTTCACGTTTTGCCCGTAACCGCCCATCTCATTTTACGGGCAAATTCCAGTTTTTCACGTTTTGCCCGTAACCGCCCGTCTCATTTTACGGGCAAATTCCAGTTTTTGACCTTTTGCCCGTAACCACCCGTCTTGTTTTACGGGCAAATCCCTGTTTTCCACGTTTTGCCCGTAAGCAATAATTTTGCCAAATCCAGCGTTGCGCATCGCAGGCTTGCCAAACAGCTACGCATCTGCTCAACCTGACCACCATCAGCGTGATGCGGATACTGCATTTTTCAAATAAAAAAGATTTCCCCCGCACTCCTCAAGAACAGGAAAAATCTTTTAACGACTATAACAATTGCGCAAACAAACGCATGATCATCTGACTCAAGCGATGAGGCGCGC
>ERZ1031347.1274-NODE-1274-length-10380-cov-4.900339_pt1 | contig 10380 bp, 6 predicted proteins | sample MGYA00517106_ERZ1031347 | MGnify/ENA primary metagenome ERZ1031347 (study PRJEB33719, sample SAMN04261392) | wastewater metagenome | biome: periurban shantytown; feature: human; material: feces | host: Homo sapiens | place: Peru: Lima | collected 2012-07-19 ...
ATTAAGGCTTGCCATGCCCGAAAATGCCGATACGTCAGACCCGCTTTCGGTGAATACGAAGGAGATGCTCGGCTTCTTTTCGCTTATATACGAAAGCCTTATAGTAATTGACCAATCGGGCGTAGTTACGCCTAAGTTAGCGGAAAATTGGAGCTGTGACGATACCGGCCTTGTTTGGACGATGAAGCTGCGTTCTTCAGCCCGCTGGCAGGATACAGGGGCAAACGTTACCGCGGCGGATGTTGTATATTCGTTTGAACGCATAAAGCAGACAGGCGGATACTATTCATACGCCACGGATAAGGTAGAATCCATTGCCGCGGGAAGTGACGGCAGTGTTGTAGTCACAATGAAGCAGCAAGGCATAGCCTCGCTGTACGCGCTGAATTTCCCTATTATAGAAAATCCCACTGCGTCAACATCCCGCTATGGCGCAGGGACAGGCCCTTATTACATCACCTCGATATCAGGCGATAAAGTTACGCTTGAAATAAACCAGAACTGGTGGAAGGAAGAACCCTATATAGAAAAAATAGAGTTCTATCAAAGGAGCAGCAACGATGTTTCCCTCGCTTCTTATGTTGCCGGTCAGCTTGACATGGTATTCACATCGTCGCTTTCCGTGGGGCGGTATCGTGAGGACGGCGTTACGAATGTTATGGACGTTATGACGCAAACGGCAGAGGTAATGCTGTTCAATTATGGCAATTCGGAACTTTCCAACCCGCTCGTGCGCCAGGCCATAGCCTATGCCTTAAACCGCAGCGCCATAATAACGAACGTTTATATGAACCGTGCGCGTGCGTGCGACGTGCCGATCGCACCTGACAGCTGGCTGTATAACAGCCGCTCCAAAGTATATGATTATAATACGGAGCTTGCGCTCAGCCTTTTTGATCAAGCTGGGTGGAAGGATACCGACGGCGATGGTTATCTTGAAAAAAATGCGCACCGCTACGATGAGCTTACTTTAAAGCTGCTTGTGAACAAGTCAACCGATTCAACGCGCGAAACTGCGGCGGGCGTTATCGCAAGCCAGCTTGAAGCGATCGGCATACACGTTGAAATCGTAACCGCTGGCTTTACCCTTGGCGACAGCAGCAGCGAATACGCCCAAATGCTTGAAAACAAGGATTTTGACATTGCGCTTGTCGGTTTCAATCTGGCGCGTGACTGCGATATTTTGCCCTATATTGACGCATCAGGCGCATATAATTACGGCGGATACAGGAACGACGCCCTGTCAGCGCTTGCAAGATCGCTCAATACCGCGCGTGACGAAGCCGCCTGCCGTGAAGCCGCGGACGCGCTGCAAATGAGCTTTGTTGAGGATCTGCCATTCATAACGCTGTATTTCCGCCTTTCAAGCATACTGTACCATGATTCTATCAAAGGCTTAGAAAGCGAGCGTGAGCCGGATTTGATGAGCAATATAGCAAATTGGTACATAGAAAGTTGAATGCAGCGCCAAGGCATGATAGAATATGCACCGATGAAGGATTTGGGGGTTGACCTATGCTGAGCATAATTATAATACTTATAGTAATAGCAATAGACCAGCTGAGCAAAATTGCCTGCGCAAATGCGCTTAAGCTGGGCGAAAGTGTAGAGATAATAAAGGGAGTGTTCTCCATTGCATATGTTGAAAACCGCGGAGCGGCATTCGGCATGCTTCAGAACGCGCAGGTTTTCTTCATAATTGCTACGGTAATCGCCTGCGGAGCAATGCTGTATTTCATGATAAAGGAATACAAGCGTATGCATACGGCCATGCGTATATCGCTTGCGCTTATATTCGCGGGCGCGCTGGGTAACTTTATTGACCGCGTTGCGCTGGGCTATGTTCGCGATATGCTCTATTTCAAGCTTATTGATTTTCCCGTTTTCAACGTGGCGGACAGCGCAATATGCATAGGCGCTGCAATATTGATAATAGACGTACTTTTCTTTAAGGGCAAAACGTTTATAGACAGCCTTGATAAAAAGAAAAATACCGACGGCAGCGAAGAAAAGGAATAAACCGCAATGGAGCAGCCCAATTTGCCGATAATTGAATACAGCGAATACGGCCGCACTATAAAGGCAACGGCGTCCGGCGGTGAACGGCTAGACGTATTCCTTGCATCGGCCTGCGGCGAAACGCGCTCCTATGTACGGCGGCTTATTGACGAAGGTGAGGCCAGCGTAAACGGCAAGGATGAGACAAAGGCAGGTGCAAAGCTGAAGGCTGGGGACGCAGTTGAATTGTTTATAGCCCTTCCCGCAAGCACCGAACTTGCCGCAGAAGATATACCTCTGTCTATAGTATATGAGGACAGTGACATTGCCGTTATAGATAAGCCGAAGGGCATGGTGGTTCACCCTGCGCCCGGTAACGAAACAGGCACTCTTGTGAACGCCATAATGTATCATATAAAGGACCTTTCCGGCATAGGCGGCGAAATGCGCCCGGGCATAGTACACAGGATAGACAAGCTTACATCCGGCCTTATAGTAATAGCCAAAAACGATAACGCACATAGGAGCCTTGCCGCGCAGATGAAAACACACGAAGCCGGCAGGGTGTATCTGGCGCTGGTAAACGGGAATATAAAAAAAGATAGCGGCACGATAGACGCACCGATAGGCCGCCATAAGGCGGACAGAAAAAAGATGGCTGTGCGGCCGGACGGTCGCAGCGCGGTAACGCACTTTTCCGTGCTTGAAAGGCTTGGCGATTATACGCTTATCGCCGCAAAGCTTGAAACCGGACGCACACACCAAATAAGGGTTCACATGGCGCACATAAAGCACCCCGTTGCGGGAGACAATGTATATGGGCCTGAAAAAAACAGCCTTGGCCTTGAAGGGCAGGCGCTGCATGCCGCGCGGCTTACGCTTAGGCATCCGTCCTCGGGCGAAACGTTAACGTTCCGTGCAGCCATACCCGAATGGTTCACGCTTGCGCTGAAAAAAGCCGGACATGACAGCAATATCGATATAGATAAGCTTATAGACGGAGCGAAGTTTGATGGATAAGCAGAAGCAAAACGGCAGCGCTGCAAAGGAAAAACGCGCAAACATATTGCTCACGCTGTGCATTGTGCTTATTGGCATAATGCTGTTTCTCATGACCGATAAAGGCGCCGCAATCCTTGCTTCGCTCGGCATTAGCAATACAAATGCTGATTATTACGAGTACACCGTAATAGGTGAAAATGAGAAGGTAGACCCCGAAATTTACGCCGATATTGATCCGGAGGCAACCGTAAAAGCAATATCAGCCGATTGGCCGAGCAGCGAATGGTGGAACGCTTATTCCGATGCCGGCAAGCAGGAATATAGAATAGCTTCAGAATGGCTGAATATAGATATTACTTTTATCAGCACCAGCGGCGTTTTCAGCAGCATTACCGTTCAGTATGCTGCGCAAAGCGAACCAAGCGAACCTAAAGGCGAGCTAAGTCCAATTGAGCAATATATGTTTGCAAAAGAGCGCGAAACCTATGATGCGCATTGCCAGGAAGTACGCATAATGCTCAATGCTCTGCTTTGCGCAATAAACGGCGGCACAGACGGAATAGACACCGCGCTCAATATGTTGCACAGTGCAGCGGTCTCAGCCGAAGAAAGCGGCAAAGTTAATTCATTTAGCGAGATGCACATGGACTTTCGCATATATACAACCGGCTCCAAGGCCGAAAAGGCGATAGTTATCAGCATTGAGCAAAATAACCAAACCAAATAAAATCAGCCAAATCATACAATATGTAGATGAAAAAGGTTGAAAGTTGCCACAACGCATAGTATAATATGACTGAGGTGTTGCATCTATGGATAACAATCGCACTATCGTGCGTATAGCCGGAATGGAATTTAAGTTGACCGGCGACGAAAGCCAGCAGTATATGGATTCTCTGGCCGAAATGGTAAATGCAAAGGTGGACGAGGTCAAGCGTACATACCCCATGCTGAGCACGGGTAACTGCGTACTGCTTGCGGCGCTCAACATGGCGGACGAGCTTACCAAGCTTCGCAGCGATTACGAAGCGCTAGATCAGCGCATATCCGATCTTAGGGAAATGCCAAAACGCAGCGGCGCTTCCGCGCCCGTAAAGCGTCCTTTTGCCGCCAAACAGGAAACTGGCGTACACTAAAAGGGGCATTGGCGGAATAGACCACCGCAATTCATGACCATAGATTATTTGGCGCGGCCGGAGCGTTTTGTTTCGGTTGCCTTTTTTATGTTCAATAATTGCGGCGTTGAAAGAATAACGGAGTAAACAATGGAAAAAAGAGTACTGAAAACACTTGAATACGATAAAATACTTGCCATGCTAAAGGAGCGCGCATCGTGCTGCATCTCACGGGAATTGGTGGATACTATGGAACCTTCCGGCGATTTTGATACGGTTGAACGCGAACTTAAGCTTACCGCGGAAGCCGAGACGCTTTTCTATAAAACCGGCCGCTCGCCTGTGGACGATTTTCCGGACATGCGGCACTGCCTTGAGCGTATGCATGCGGCGCTGTTCCTTTCAACCGGCGAATTGCTGGGCATAGCAAGCTGCCTTAAAGCGGCAAGGATAGCCAAAGACATACTTGCCAAGGAAGTGGGGGAGGAAAGCTATCTTTATAACCTTGCCGGCCTGCTCATTACCCACAGGAGCGCAGAGGAAGAAATAAACCGCTGCGTAATAAATGAAGACGAGATATTCGACGGGGCATCGCCCGCGCTTGCACGCATACGCCGTGCCATGCGCCTTGCCAACGAAAAAGTGCGCGAAAAGCTGAACAGCATGATACGCTCCACTGCATACCAAAAATATCTCCAGGAGCCGATAATAACAATACGCAACGGCCGCTTTGTAATCCCAGTTAAGCAGGAATATCGCCAGCAGGTCCCCGGGCTTATACACGACCAAAGCAGCAGCGGCGCAACGCTGTTCATTGAACCGTCGGCGGTAGTCGAATTCGGCAATGAATACAAAAAGCTGCTTGCGGAAGAAGCCGACGAAATAGAGCGCATATTGACGGAGCTTACGGCAATGCTTGCGCCTTATGCCGACGAAATACGCGAAGATCTTAACATAATGGGCCAGATAGACCTTATATTTGCTAAGGCAAAGCTTTCGCGTGAGCTGAATGCCGTTATGCCCAGGCTCAATCGCAATAACTATGTGCGCATAGTGCGCGGCCGTCATCCGCTCATACCTGCGGATAGGGTAGTGCCCATCGATATATGGATAGGTAGTGATTACCGCTCGCTCATAATAACCGGCCCGAATACCGGCGGCAAAACGGTTACGCTCAAAATAGTAGGCCTATTTGCGCTAATGGTACAAAGCGGCATATTCGTACCCGCAAACGAAGGCAGCGAATTCCCGGTGTTTGAGCATATTTATGCCGATATAGGCGACGAGCAGTCCATTGAGCAGTCGCTTTCCACGTTCTCTTCGCACATGAAGAACATCGTGGGCATACTCGATAAGGCCGACGAAAACTCGCTTGTACTACTGGATGAACTTGGCGCAGGTACAGACCCGATAGAGGGCGCTGCGCTTGCAATGAGCATATTGGAAGAACTTAACGACCGCCATTGCATATGCGTATCCACAACGCATTACAGCGAAATAAAAGCATTCGCAATGACGCATGAGGGCATGGAGAACGCCTCCATGGAGTTTGATATAGACCGCCTATGCCCAACATACAGGCTTTATATCGGCATTCCCGGAAAATCGAACGCATTTGAGATATCCTCACGCCTTGGGCTGCCTAACAGCATTATAGATAAGGCAAAAGGCTTCCTAAAGGGAGAAGATGTGCGCTTTGAGGACATTATTTCAAGCGCGCAGTCTCAGCACCGCATAGCCGAAGAGGAGCGAAAAATGGCAGAAGAAGCGCGCGCAGAGCTTGAAAAGCTGCGTGCCGATGCCGAACGCGAACGCAGAAAGCTGGACGAGGATAGGAATCGCCTTCAAGCCAAGGCAAAGGAGGATGCAAAGCGCATAGTTGCGGACACGAAGCGCGAAATGGAGAAGCTTATCGTTGAGATACGCTCCATAAAGGATATAGACAGAAGCGCCGCCGACAGGGTCATACAGGCCGCGCGGGACACGCTTAGGGCAACCGAAACCGCCGTGAACGAAAAAGAGGCAATAAAGAAGGAGGATAATACCAAGCCTCCCAAAACAGTGCGCGCGGGGGATACAGTAAACATTGTTACGCTTGACCAGAAAGCAACCGTGCTGTCCGCTCCCGATTCAAAGGGCGAGGTCATGGTACAGGCCGGCGTTATGAAGCTCAACGTAAAGCTTAAAGACATACGCCTTATAGAAGAAAAGAAGGCCGCTGCGCCCACATCCGGCAAAGTTGGCCTTGGTGCGGGCAAGCAGGTAGGGCTCGAGCTTGACGTGCGCGGAATGCTTGTTGACGAAGCCAATATAATGGTGGACAGATACCTTGACGATGCGTATAATGCAGGTCTCAGCGAGGTAAACATAATCCATGGCAAGGGCACAGGCGCGCTGCGAGCGGGCGTACAGGCATTCTTAAAGCGCCATCCGCTCGTCAAGGGCTACCGCATGGGCAGCTACGGCGAGGGCGACGCCGGCGTTACCGTTGTCACGCTTAAAAAGTAAATTAATTAGGGCATTTTGTCCTTATTCATACCATGTTCACAAATTGATGCTATTATTATACCTATCATGGTGGCTTTTAAGCCGCCGATAGGCAAAGGGAGGTAGACATGGAAAACAATAACGTTATATTGGTTGTTGATGACGATACTAACATACTGGCTATAATAGAAATGTACCTGAAAAAGGAAGGTTATACCGTGGCCACCTGTACCCGCGGTGATACGGCAATAGACGCATTCCGCAGCGTTAAGCCCACGCTTGTTCTGCTGGATGTTATGCTGCCGGGCATGGATGGCTGGACCGTACTTGAAAAGCTGCGCAGCGAAAGCACCGTGCCCGTTATAATGCTCACGGCAAAAGGCGACACGCTCGACAGGATACAGGGGCTTGAACTCGGCGCGGATGATTATATTCCAAAGCCGTTTGAAGCAAAGGAGTTGCTTGCCCGCATAAGGGCCGTGCTGCGGCGCAGCGCCACACCCGGAGACGAAAAGGAACTCAGATTTCCCGGCCTTACCATATCGCTTGATAATTACACCGTAACGCTTGACGGCAAGCAGCTTGATATGCCGCCAAAGGAAATAGAGCTGCTGTTCTTCTTAGCTTCGCGCGAGGGTAAGGTATTTACCCGCGAGCAGCTGCTTGAGCAGGTTTGGGGCTTTGATTTCTTCGGCGATTCGCGTACGGTAGATGTACATATCAAGCGCATACGCGAAAAAATAGGCGAAAGGCCCGAATGGGAGATAAAGACCGTTTGGGGCGTTGGGTACAAATTTGAAACGGCTAAGTAATATGGCTTAGCGGCGGAGGCCGAATGGGCAAAAAATCGTTCAACACATTGTTTTCGCGCATGCTCAGCACATATTTAGCCATAATATTGCTGATAATATTCCTTTTGGGCATCACCATAAGCGGAATGTTCAAAAGCCAATACATGACAGAAAATGAAAACGAGCTCAGGCGTGAAGCCGCCGAAATAAACCGCGTTATAGTTACCCAATATGTGGACGCCGAAAAGCGCGCCGTTGCAAAGGATACGCTGAGAACTACCATGCGCAAGTACGACGCAATGCTTCAACTCTATTTCATAGATTCGGCATTCGGTAAGGTGATATTGCGCGACGAACTGAACGAAGCAAAGTGGGACCCGCTTTGCGATGCAGATCTTAGCGCGGACGCATCGGCAATAATAATGGGCAATGGCGAAATAGATATAAGCTCGGATAGGTTTACTTCCGGCAATATCCCCATAATGACGCTCAGCCGGCAGATAACCACCACCGAAGGCGAAGTTATAGGCGCAATGTTTTTCCATACGGACGTGAGCCGCACAAACGATTCCATCCGCAAAGTATACCTTGATGTTTTGCTTTCGGCCTGCATTGCGGTAATTCTGGCCATTCTTGCGGTAACGTACATAACAAGCCGCATGACAAAGCCGATAGTGGACATGAACAACGCTATAAATCGTTTCTCCCGCGGCGAATACGAAGCAAGGGTGAATATCACCAGCCATGATGAAGTTGGCCAACTTGGCCAAAGCTTCAATGAAATGGCAAATGAGATAAACGCGCTGGAGCAATCCCGAAGGAGTTTTGTTGCAAACGTTTCGCACGAACTGCGCTCCCCACTCACCAGTATGAGGGGCTTCCTTGAGGCAATGCAGGACGGCACGATTTCAAGCGAGGATCAGCCAAAGTATCTTGACATAGTAATAAACGAATGCAAGCGAATGACCGGAATGGTGAACGATTTGCTCGACCTGGCGCGAATAGAATCGGGCCAATACGAATTAAAGCTTGAGCCGTTTGATTTGAATGAACTTGTTATTCGCACCGTGTTTACATTCGAAGCACGCATCAACGCAAAGCATATAGACGTCAATATGGATTTTGATGCGGAGCATACAATGGTTGAAGCCGATCAGTCTCAGATAGCGCAGGTCATACGTAATTTGGTGGATAATGCTATAAAGTTCTCTCCCGATGGCGGTGCGCTCACAATGCGCATAGTCACGGATAAAAAGCTTGCCGTAATGAGCGTTATCGACCAAGGCGATGGTATTTCGCCGGATGATCTGCCATATGTGTTTGACAGGTTCTATAAAGCCGAGAAGGCGCATACGCCCTCCGGCTCGTCGTCAGGGCTTGGACTCAGCATAGTCAAACGCATAATTGAGCAGCACGACCAAACCATAAAGGCCGAATCACAATTAGGCAAAGGCGCAACGTTCACGTTTACGCTTAAATTATATGAACAGCAGGGAAGGCCAAAGGCAAATCCCGCACAACGGAGGTAACAAAAGATGGAGTATCCAAACTATTATTTCGACGGGTACAACAATACCCCTCAGCAGGAGCCCAAACCGCCAAAGCGCGGCATAGGCGGCTATGTGGTAACAGCGATAATATTCACAATCGTCGGCGCGCTGCTTGCCACCATATTTATGCCGGCGGTGCTAGCATCGTATATGCCAAGTGCGGATAACGGCACGAATAATAACGCCCCCGAGCCTACGCCTTTCTTCGATGGGCTTATTCCTCAGCTTCCGAGCGCTATTCCCGAACCCGGCAAAACAGCGGAGCCTGAGGACAGCAACTCCGCCCCCGCAATGACTCCAATTCCGCCTTCCGGCACCATGCCCCAGCTTGACGGCGTAGCCCCCGAAATAACCAACCCCAGCAATCCGTTGCTCGATATAGTGGACAGCGTAAGCGAAGGCGTTGTTGGCATAATCAACTATGGTTACAGCGAAAAATACACCCGTGAACTTGAATTCGGCTCCGGTTCAGGCTTTGTTATATCGTCCGAAGGCTACATAATGACCAATGCGCACGTTGTGGAAGATGCGTCAAAACTCGGCGTAATGTTCGTTGACGGTGAAGAAGCGGAAGCTCAGCTTGTGGGCTACGATAAAACGTTTGACGTTGCCGTGCTGAAGGTGGATAAAGCCAACCTTAAGCCGCTGAAGCTTGGCGATTCGGAGGCCGTGCGCGTGGGCGAATTCGTTATAACCATAGGCGACCCCACCGGACGTGAACTTTCCGGCACGACTACATTCGGCATAGTGAGCGCAACGGCAAGGAGCGTGAACATAGACGGCGTTACAAATGTTTACATTCAGACTGATGCCGCCGTTAACCCCGGCAACAGCGGCGGCCCGCTGATAAACATGTCCGGCGAGGTAATAGGCATAGTTTCCGCAAAAACCGTTACCGCAAGTTATGACAATTACGGCAACGCAATAAGTGCAGAGGGCCTTGGTTTCGCCCTGCCGATAGATCAGGCGATGAAGGTGGCGGAGCAGCTTATAAACGAAGGCCGCGTGCTGCGTCCCGGCATAGGCGTAAGTGTTACCACATGGGGCGAAATGTACGCCACAACATACGGCACGCCCGAAGGCATACTGGTCGCATCGATAATAAAAGACGGCCCGGGCCATAAAGCCGGCCTTGAGCCCAACGATATAATAGTTGAAATAGAAGGCCAAAGCGGCATGACTCAGGATGAATTTGTTGCATTGATAAGGGGCAAGATGGTTGGCGACAGCATAGAGATAAAGTATTGGCGCGGCGGCAAATACTATACAACAACGCTGGTACTTGCCGACCTTAACAGCCTTGGCGACGAAAACGTTGGCGGCGAAGCCGACTATAACTTCTTTGGCGAATAAAAAAGCATTGTTAAAAAGAGGGTGCAGTATGTGATCTGAACCCAAAAAGTTAGACACGAAATCGATATCAAGCGGCATCAAGGG
>ERZ1031347.1277-NODE-1277-length-10373-cov-33.618434_pt1 | contig 10373 bp, 4 predicted proteins | sample MGYA00517106_ERZ1031347 | MGnify/ENA primary metagenome ERZ1031347 (study PRJEB33719, sample SAMN04261392) | wastewater metagenome | biome: periurban shantytown; feature: human; material: feces | host: Homo sapiens | place: Peru: Lima | collected 2012-07-19 ...
AGGAGCCCTACACCTGCTCGAGCGAGCCCTATCCCTGGAACGGGCAGATGGACTCCATCGAGATTAAGGTGCCCGGACTGGCAGGCGTGGTGCTTAAGCGCCGCGGTCCCAGCAGCTACAAGCCGCCCGTGGTCGAGGAGCCCAAGAAGGCAGCGCGTAAGCGCACGTCCACGGTGAAGCCCAAGCCTGCGGCTGCCAAGAAGGCTCCCGCCAAGGCGAAGGCCACGACCACCAAGGCCAAGGCTAAGGCAGCCGCAAAGCCCGCTGCTAAGGCCGCAGCCAAGAAGCCGGCTGCCAAAAAGGCCGCTACCAAGGCCAAGTCTGCTTCTGTTAAGTCGTCTGCCAAGGATGCGTAACAAAGCCGTTACAGCTGTAATCACCCGCCCCGACAGGGCGTAGGATACAAGTCATAACCGTTCCGGGAGAAACATCCCCGGGGGAAAGGAACGTATGAATAAGATCTTCGACAACAAGCAGGAGTTTACCGAGCTCTATCGCGATGCCGTCATGAGCATCAGCGGCAAGAGCGTCGAGGCCGCCAGCGACCTCGACCGCTTTAACGCCCTGGCCAAGCTCGTGGCCGAGAAGGCACGCACCGTTGCCACCAAGAGCGACGCCCGCGCCACCGCCGAGGGCAAAAAGCGCGTGTACTACTTCTCGATCGAGTTTTTGATCGGCCGCCTGCTCGACAACTACCTGCTCAATTTTGGCGTGCGCGACATGGTCGCCGAGGCGCTCGACGACATGGGCTTTGACCTGTCCGTCATCGAGAACCAGGAGCCCGATCCGGCTCTGGGCAACGGCGGCCTGGGCCGTCTTGCCGCATGCTTCCTGGATTCCATGGCAGCCGAGGGCATCGCCGGCTACGGCAACGGTATGCGCTACCGCTACGGCCTGTTTAAGCAGGAGATCGTCAACGGCAGCCAAGTCGAGGCTACCGACGAGTGGCTCACCCACGGCTATCCCTGGGAGGTCCGCCGTCAGGACAAGGCCGTGACCATCAAGTTTGGTGGCCATGTTGAGGGCTTTGAGGAGAACGGCCGCACGTTTTACCGCACGGTGGACACGCAGGACATCCTGGCTGTCCCCTATGACATCCCCGTGGTGGGCTATGCCGGCGAGACCGTCAACAAGCTGCGCGTCTGGGCCGCCGAGCCGGTCGAGGAGCACTTTGACCTGGAGGCCTTCAACCGCGGCGACTACGCCCTGGCCGACGCCGAGCGCGCCGAGGCCGAGGCCATCAGCGCCATCCTCTACCCCAACGACGCCGGCGAGCACGGCCGCCTGCTGCGCCTGAAGCAGGAGTACCTGTTTGTCTCGGCCGGCATCTACAGCCTGCTCGACACCTTTGAGAAGGAGCACGGCGAGAACTGGGAGCTGCTGCCGCAGTTTGTGGCCATCCACACCAACGACACGCACCCCGCCATGTGCGGCCCCGAGCTCATGCGTATCCTCATCGACGAGAAGAAACTCGAGTGGGATGACGCCTGGAACATCGTGACGCAGGTCGTGAGCTACACCAACCACACCATCCTGCCCGAGGCTCTGGAGAAGTGGCCCATCGGCACGTTCTCCAAGCTCCTCCCCCGCGTGTACCAGATCATCGACGAGATCAGCCGTCGTTGGCACGAGTCGTTCGACACCACGCAGGAGGGCTGGCAGGAGCGTCTGCGTCAGACCGCCATCCTGTGGGACGGCGAGATCCGCATGGCCAACCTATCTGTGATCTGCAGCCATAGCGTCAACGGCGTGGCCAAGATCCACTCCGATATCATCAAGAACATCGTGCTCAAGGACTTCTATGCCCTGACGCCCGAGAAGTTCAACAACAAGACCAACGGCATCTCGCACCGTCGCTTCTTTGCCGAGGCCAACCCCACCTACGCCAAGCTCGTGACCGAGGTCATTGGCGATGGCTGGCTCAAGGACGCCTTTGAGCTGGAGAAACTCAAGGAGTTTAAGGACGACACCGAGTTCCTGAAGGCCGTGGGTGCCTCAAAGCGCGCCAACAAGGAGCGTCTGGCCGCCTACGTTAAGGCCGAGACCGGTCTGGTCATCGACCCCAACACCGTCTTCGATGTTCAGGTTAAGCGCTTCCATGCCTACAAGCGCCAGCTCATGAACATCATGAAGGTGATGGACATCTACAACCGTCGCATCGCCGACCCCAACTTCCACGTGACGCCGACGACCTTTATCTTTAGCGGCAAGGCTGCCTCGAGCTACACCTTTGCCAAGGAGACCATCCGCCTCATTAACTCCGTGGCCGACGTCATCAACAACGATGCCCGCGTCAACGAGGTCATGAAGGTCTGCTTTATCCCCAACTTCCGCGTGAGCAACGCCCAGCTCATCTACCCCGCCGCCGAGATCTCGGAGCAGATCTCCACGGCCGGCAAGGAGGCCTCGGGCACGTCCAACATGAAGCTCATGATGAACGGCGCCATTACGCTGGGCACCCTCGACGGCGCCAACATCGAGATCGCCGACCTGGCCGGTCGCGAGAACGAGGCCATCTTTGGCCTGACCGCTCCCGAGGTCGAACAGCTCTGGGCATCCAACAGCTACTTTGCGTGGGATACGCTCAACAACGATCGTGAGCGTCTGGGCCGCGTGATGGACGAGCTCAAGGACAACACCTTTGCGGGTCTTTCGGGCAACTTCGAGAGCATCTACAACGAGCTCATGAACAACAACGACCCCGACCTGGTCATGGCAGACTTCCGCAGCTACGTGGATGCGTGGGAGAAGCTTACCGGCAGCTATGGCGACCACGAAACGTGGAACCGCAAGGCACTGCTCAATACCGCCTCGAGCGGCTGGTTCTCGAGCGACCGCACCATTCGCGAGTACCGCGACGAGATCTGGCACGCGTAAAGGCGCGCGAGCTCCCTTATGCCAGCACGGCATTACTCGACGGGCGCGACCGAGCGCCGCGCCCGTCGCTAATGGGTTTAAGAACATCGATGACAGAAGGAGAAATCGATGAGTAAGAAAGAATGCATCGCGATGCTCCTCGCAGGAGGACAGGGCAGCCGATTGGGGGCACTCACCCAAAAGATCGCCAAGCCGGCGGTTAGCTTTGGTGGCAAGTTCCGCATTATCGACTTTTCGCTCTCCAACTGCTCCAACTCGGGCATCGACACGGTGGGCGTTCTGACGCAGTATCGCCCCTACCTGCTGCATGCCTATGTGGGCTCCGGCGAGGCTTGGGATCTGGACAGCCGCGACGGCGGCGTGTCGATCCTGCCGCCATACGAGACGCAGACCGGCGGTGCCTGGTATGCGGGCACGGCCGACGCCATTACGCAGAACCTCGACTACATTAAGGCCAACGACCCCAAGTACGTCCTGATTCTTTCGGGCGATCACCTGTATCGCATGGACTACCGCAAGATGCTCAAGACGCACATTGAGAACAACGCCGACCTCACGGTGAGCGTTATGCCCGTGCCGTGGGAGGAGGCCAGCCGCTTTGGCATCCTGACCACCGACCCCGAGGACGGCCGCATCACCAAGTTTACCGAGAAGCCCGATAAGCCCGATTCGAACCTCGCGTCCATGGGCATCTACATCTTCTCGGCCGACGTGCTGATCGAGGCGCTCGAGGAGGACGCTCTGGACCAGCGCTCGAGCCACGACTTTGGCAAGGACATCATCCCCAAGCTGCTCGGCGAGGACAAGCGTCTGTACAGCTACGAGTTCCACGGCTTTTGGAAGGACGTTGGCACCATCGCCAGCTTCCACGAGACCTCGATGGACCTGCTGGGCAACAACCCCGAGTTCGACCTGTTCGACAAGCACTTCCCCATCATGTCCAACATCACCACGCGTCCGCCGCACTACATTGGTCCCGACGGCCGCCTGGACGACTGCCTGGTCTCTAACGGCTGCAAGATCTACGGCACCGCTCGCCACTCGATCCTTTCGACCGATGTCATCATCGAGGAGCGCGCCGTGGTCGAGGACTCCGTGCTGCTGCCGGGTGCGCACGTTAAGAGCGGCGCGCACATCTGCCGCGCCATTTTGGGCGAGAACTCCACGGTCGAAGAGGGCGTGAAGCTCGGCTCTGTCGATACCACCAAGGATACGGCCGTCGTTGGAAATGACGTCGTTATCGGGAAGGGGGAATGATCCGATGATCAATCGCAAGGCCATCGGTTACATCACCGCTAACTACTCTTCGACCTACGGCAGCGTGCTGCTCAAGGACCGCCCCATCGCGTCCGTGCCGTTTTTGGGCCGCTACCGCCTGATCGACTTTCCGCTGTCCAACATGATGAATGCCGGCATTAAGACCGTCGGCGTCGTCATGCCGGGTAACTACCGCTCGCTGATCGACCACGTGGGCTCGGGCAAGGACTGGGGTCTGGACCGCAAGAAGGGCGGCCTGTTCATGGTCCCCGGCAACGCGTATGGCACCACCAAGGGCGGCATGCGCTTCCTGCTGCGCGACATCATCTCCAACAAGACGCTGTTCCAGCGCTCGGACAAGCCCTACGTTGTGATGATGGGCACCAACATCATCTTTAACATGGACCTCAACACCATCATCGAGGCGCACGAGAACTCCGGCGCCCAGATGACCGTCGTGTACTGCAAGGCCACGCGCAACGTTGAAGACGAGACCAAGCTCGAGATTAACGAGAACGGCCGCCTGACGGGCGTGAGCGCCGGCGTCGTGTACGGCGACAACGCGTCCATGGATTGCTGCATCGTCAACCGCGAGACGCTGCTCGAGATTATCGATCACTACCAGGCCGCCGACTATCTGGACCTGCTCGAGGCACTCCAGGGCGACTTTGGCAACATCGACGTGTGCAGCTACGAGTACAAGGGCGAGGTCGTGGGCGTGTTTAGCGAGAAGTCGCTGTATCGCCGCAGCATGGACCTGCTCGACCAGACCGTGGCCGACCAGCTGTTCGATCCCGAGCGCCCGATCCTGACCAAGGCTCACGACGTGCCGCCTTCGCGCTATGCGACCGGCAGCCACGCCTGCAACTCGATCATCTCGGCCGGCTGCATCATCAAGGGCACCGTGCGCAACTCGATCCTGTCGCGCGGCGTTGTGGTCGAGGAGGGCGCTTCGGTGACCAACTCGATCATCAACCAGAGCTGCATCATCAAGAGCGGCGCCCGCGTTGAGAACGCCATCCTGGACAAGAACAACGTGGTGCCCACCAACACCGAGCTTCGCGGCACGCCCGAGAACATCCTGGTGCTGGGCAAGGCTCCGTTAACTTCCGATACCACCATCGCTCGTTAACATTGGCGTCGCATAATCGCACGTAAACTTAAGAATAGCCGCCCGGTTAGCGCCTGGCGGCTATTCTCGAATTGCAACATGGGAGACAATATGGCAGAAACCAGCAAAAAGATGCAGATCGTGTTTGCCTCGGCCGAGTGCGCACCGTTTGTAAAGACCGGTGGCCTGGGCGATGTGGCGGGCTCGCTGCCTGCGGCGCTTGTGCGCGCCGGCGCCGAAGTCATCGTGATGGTGCCCAAGTACGCCACCATCAAGGACGAGTACAAGGCGCAGATGGAGCATTTCTCCGACTTTTACGTGAGCCTGGGTTGGCGCAACGAGTACTGCGGGCTCGAGAGGCTCGAGCACGACGGCGTCACCTATATGTTTATCGACAACGAGCGCTACTTTGCGCGCGACTATCCGTACGGCTTCTTTGACGACGGCGAGCGCTTCGCGTTCTTCTCCAAGGCCATCACCGAGAGCCTGCAGCACCTGCCGGCCGGCTTTGAGTGCGACATCCTGCACTGCAACGACTGGCAGACGGCACTGGCGCCCGTGTTCCTGCGCGAGTTCTACCAGGGCCTGCCGCTGTACGACCGCGTGAAGACCGTGTTCTCGATCCACAACGTGGCGTTCCAGGGCCAGTTTAGCGACACCGTGATGGAGGACATCCTGGGCGTGGCGCATATTCCGGCGGCCGCCTCGCAGCTGCGCTGCGACGCCTGCAGCATCAACTACATGCTGGGCGCGCTGCGCTATGCCGACGCCATCACCACGGTGAGCCCCACCTATGCGGGCGAGATCCAGACGCCCGAGTTTGGCGAGGGCCTGGACGGCGTGCTACGCGAGCGTTCCTACGCGCTGCAGGGCATTCTGAACGGCATCGACGTCGCAGGCTTTGACCCGGCGACCGACAAGCGCATTGCCGCGAACTACACGGTTGATGACCGTGGGGGCAAGGCCATCTGCAAGGCCAAGCTGCAGGAAGAGCTGGGGCTCGAGGTGCGCGACGACCGTCCGCTGATGGTGATGGTCACGCGCCTGACGCGCCAGAAGGGCATGGACCTGGTCATGTACGCGCTCGACCGCATTTTGGCCGGCGGCGTGCAGGTGGCCGTACTGGGCACCGGCGACCGCGACTACGAGGACGGCCTGCGCTACTTCCAGGACAAGTACCCCGGCACCATGGCCGCGCGCATCGAGTTTGATCCGGCGCTGTCGCAGCGCATGTACGCCGCCGCCGATATGTTCCTGATGCCTTCGAAGTTTGAGCCCTGCGGCCTGTCGCAGATCATCGCCATGCGCTACGGCACCCTGCCCATCGTGCGCGAGACCGGTGGCCTGAAGGACACCGTGATCCCGTACAACGAGTTTACCGGCGAGGGCACGGGCTTCTCGTTTAGTAACTTTAACGGCGACGAGATGGGCGACGCCGTATTCCGCGCGGCTCGCCTGTTCTGGGACAACCGCGACGCCTGGAACCAGCTGGTCACGCAGGCTATGAGCCAGGACTTTAGCTGGACGCGCTCGGCCGACAAGTATCTGGACCTGTACTTCTTTATGCATCCGGAGATTGAGAGGCCGGCGGCTGTGGTTGAGGCTGCCGCGCCTGCTGAGGAGCCCGCTGCTGCTGAGGAGCCCAAGGCCGAGGAGAAGCCAGTTGAGGCTGAGCCCGAGGTGAAGGCTGAGGCTGTTCCCGAGGTGAAGGCTGAGGCCGCTCCCGAGGCTGAGGCCAAGCCGGCTGCGAAGCCTGCCGCCAAGAAGACCACGACGCGCAAAACGACGACCAAGAAGGCTACGACGACCAAGGCTGCTGCTACCAAGAGCGCCGCAGCTAAGACAACCGCTGCCAAGGCAACGACGACGCGCAAGCGCACGACCGCCGCTGCCAAGAAGGCTGCCGAGGCTGCTCCCGAGGTAAAGGCCGAGACCGCGGCTGAGGCTCCTGCCACCGAGACCAAGCCGGCCGCCAAGGCTCCGGCCAAGACCGCTGCCAAGAAGACGACCGCCGCTAAGACCACGGCCGCCAAGAAGACTACGGCAACGAAGGCAACGACCACCAAGGCCGCCGCAACGAAGGCTGCCCCCAAGGCTGCCGCAAAGCCGGCGGTCAAGGTCGAGGAGAAGCCCGCCGAGTCCAAGGCCGAGGCAACCGTGGAGGCCAAGCCCGCCGCCAAGACCACCACGCGCAAGCGCGCCACGACGACGGCCAAGAAGACCACGGCAAAGGCAGCTGCTCCCAAAGCAGAAGCCAAGCCCGAGGTAAAGGCCGAGCCGGCGCCGAAGGCCACCGAGGCTAAGACCGAGATCAAGGCCGCTCCGAAGGCTGAGACCAAGGTTGAGGCAAAGACCGAGCCCGCCAAGGAGGCCCCGGTCTCCCCCGCTACTCCGACCGAGGAAAAGGCCCCGTCCAAGAAGACCTCCGTCCGCAAGGCAACTGCCACCCGCAAGCGCCGCTAGCCCGCAGACGATCTAAAACCTAATCAAAACCCTGAACAAGGGGCGCTCCAACCGGGCGCCCCTTCTCTGTAGATAGTTGGTAAAACGATTTTCTAGGACAACCGTTCGCCGATGGTAAACGGATGTTGTTTATACACCCTGTGTACAACAGATATACTTGTATCCTGTGCGTAAAGCCCATGGCCCGCAGGCCGTGATTCTATTGAACTGGACCGTACTATGAGATTGATACACAACAGCCGCCTACCGCAGTTTCGCACTCCGTTTGGCGCTGTGACCACAGGAACTACCGTTGCACTCTCGGTGATTTTGGAGGATGCCGATCCCAACCAGGCAACACTCACCCTACGTACCTGGGTCGATGAAGTCGGCGAGACCCTGATTCCGATGGAGCACGAAGGCGATGGCATTTTTACCGGCGAGCTCAAATGCACTGAACCGTGTCTTGTGTGGTACAGCTTTATCTGCAATATCGAGGGCCAGCCCGAGGTTCGCCTGGGCGCGCCCCAGGGCCGCACCGGCGGCGAGGGCGTAACCTACGACTACGCCGAGGTGCCGTCCTTCCAGATTACCGTCTATAAGCACCGCGAGAACCGCCCCACCTGGTACGAGCGCGGTATGGTCTACCAAATCTTCCCCGACCGCTACGCCCGTGACGAGCATTGGCGCGAGCGCACAATGGCCGAACTCGAAAAACCGCGCAAGGGCATTCAGCGCCGGATGGTCGAGGACTGGAACGAGCCGCCCGTGTACGAGCGCGCCGAGGACGGCTCCATCAAGACCTGGGACTTCTACGGCGGCTCGCTCAAGGGCATCCAGGAAGACCTGCCCCGCATTGCCGAGCTGGGCTTTACGGCCATCTACCTCAACCCCATCTTTGAAGCCGCGAGCAACCACCGCTACGACACGGCCGACTACACCAAGATCGACCCGATCCTGGGCACCGAGCAGGACTTTACCGAGCTGTGCCAAGCAGCCGAGAAGCTGGGCATCTCCATCATCCTGGACGGCGTCTTCAACCACACGGGCGACGACTCGATTTATTTCAACCGCTACGGCAACTACCCCGGCGTGGGTGCCTGGCAAAGCGAGGATTCGCCGTGGCGCGATGCGTTTACCTTCCACGAGGACGGCTCGTACGACTGCTGGTGGGGCGTGGGCAACATGCCAGCCATCAACGAGAAGTCCGAGCTGGTGCGCGAGAGGCTCCTGGGCAAGGACGGCGTGATCCGCAAATGGCTGCGCGCCGGTGCCCATGGTTGGCGCCTGGACGTCGCTGACGAGCTTTCCGACGACTTCCTGGCCGAGATCAAAAAGGCCGTTCTTGCCGAAAAGCCCGATGCACTGTTGCTCGGCGAAGTCTGGGAAGACGCCTCCAACAAGATTAGCTACGGCCACCTGCGCCGCTACCTGCAGGGCTCCGAGCTGGACTCTGCTATGGATTATCCCTTCCGTGACATGGTCATCGGTTTTTTGATGGGCTACAAGAACGCCTACCAGGCAGCCGAGGATATCGAAACCCTGCGCGAGAACTATCCGCGCGAGGCACTGGCCTGCGCACTCAATCTGCTTTCGAGCCACGACCGTCCGCGCATCATCTCGGTGCTCGGCGGCGGCCCCGACGAGTCGCAGCTGCCCGAGAGCGAGCGCAGCAAGTGGCGCCTGGACGAGAACTCTATGGGCCTGGCCAAGAGCCGTTTTTGGTTGGCAACGCTCATGCAGATGACCTTCCCGGGCGTGCCCTCGATCTATTATGGCGATGAGTACGGCTTGGAGGGCCTCACCGATCCGGGCAACCGCCGCACCCTGCCGACCAAGGACCAACTCCACGACTTCGATACGCTAGCCATCGTTAAGAACGCATCTGCTGTGCGCCGCGCGCTGCCCTTTATGGTCGATGGCGAGATCAAGGCCTTCGCGCTCAACGACGAGGTGCTGGCATACAACCGCACGGGCAAGAATGGCGAATCCGCGACGGTTATCATCAACCGTAGCCTGCGCAATTCACACCGCGTGACGATTCCAGCACTCGGCGAATGTGCGAGTGACGTGATCAGCGGCCACGAATGCGAAATCCACAACGGTACCGTCACGCTCGACCTGTACCCGCTGGGCTCTTCGATCATCTATCACCATGCCGAGAAGCGCCTGCAGGAGCCGCTCGATCATGGCGCGGGCGTCGTGTGCCACATCACCTCGGTACCGACCGATGACGGCAAGCCTGGCACAATCGGTGCGCCCACGCGTCGCTTTATCGACCATCTGGCCGCCATGGGCATGCGTTACTGGCAGGTTCTGCCCGTCAACCCGACGGACTTCTTCCGCTCCCCTTACGCTGGACCTTCGGCCTTTGCGGGCAATATTGACCTGCTGCCCGAAAGCCCGGAGGAGCTGGCGGCCGACTTTGAGACTTGGAAAGCTCGTGGCGGCGAGGACGCAGACCCGCTCTACACGGCGTTTAAGCATCGCAACGCCGATTGGCTCGAGAAGTACTGCGCCTACATGGCCGTCAAGAAGTACTTTGAAGGCGAATCGCGTCACGATTGGCCGGCAGATGTCGCGCGCTACAACGAGCATCTGATCGATGACGGGCGCTTCCACGACGAGGCAGAGCTGCAGGCGTACATGCAGTATCGCTTTGACCTGGCCTGGTGCGAGCTCATGA
>ERZ1031347.1293-NODE-1293-length-10311-cov-6.480987_pt1 | contig 10311 bp, 11 predicted proteins | sample MGYA00517106_ERZ1031347 | MGnify/ENA primary metagenome ERZ1031347 (study PRJEB33719, sample SAMN04261392) | wastewater metagenome | biome: periurban shantytown; feature: human; material: feces | host: Homo sapiens | place: Peru: Lima | collected 2012-07-19 ...
AAAGAAACTTTCAGATTGTTCTTTATCTAACAAAAATCCCGCCATTTCTGACGGGATAAAAACTCAGGCGTGTGAGAGGGTATCATTTTTTGTCAGCAAATAAACACAATACTGATTCATACTGATGCCCTCTTCTTTCGCATGAGCTGCTAAAGCATGATGAAGAGATTTCGGAATGCGAAGCTTAAACTGTCCTGAATAGTCGTCAAGACTGACAGGTTCAGGAATTTCAATCCCATCTTCCATAGCAGCGATAAGCCATTCTCTTTTTGCCTCTTCCCCATTTACAGCAGCCTGTTTCAAGGTATCGGCACAAGTAAGACAGCCGGGCAGTTCAGGAAAAGATACAACGTATCCTCCCTCTTCTGTATCAGGAATAATTTCCATTCGATACGGCAATTTCATATATTCATCAAGCGTTTTCATAGCGGTCACTCCTCTCCGTTCTCAATCACTTCTTTGACCATTTGGACGTATACTTTTTTAATTGGTTCATGCTTGGAAATTGTAATGGGCATTTTGCCAGGCTTTCTGAATGTGTAATGACTGCTGCCGCCTTTGGGTGAATACATCGTATAACCATAACTTTCAAGGACTTTTCGCAGTTCATCGAAACGCATATCTTTTGACAATGATGTGATGCGTTCTAGCAATTTATCGAACTTAGACATTAGGATTCCTCCTTACTAAGTATATTATACCACGACACCACATATGGTGTCAAGCAAAATCCGAAAAAGAAAGGAGCATTTTATGATAACAATTGATATTGAAACAAAATCCGATAAGGATATATCAAAATGCGGCGTTTATGCTTACACAGACACCCCATATTTTGATATTTTGCTGTTTGCCTATTCCATAGACGGACAGCCTGTTCAGGTAGTGGATATGGCAAACGGTGAAGAAATTCCCGAAAATGTTCTCGTTGCTCTTGTTGATGAAAACGTGATAAAAAGGGCATTTAATGTAAATTTTGAGAGAGTTTGTCTTTCAAAATATCTTCGTAAGAATTATCCTCAATATTTTCAGAGTTACAGCATTGACGAAGATACTGTCGGAGATTTCTTAAATCCCGAAAGCTGGCATTGTTCTATGATTCATGCAAGAACGCTCGGACTGCCGTCCTCACTTGCAGAGGTCGGAAAGGTTCTGGGTATTGAACAGCAGAAAATGACAGAGGGCAAGGCTCTAATTAAATTCTTTTGTGTGCCATATGACACAATTGATGGTGTTCCGCAGTTTCATAATCCGAAAGATTATCCTGAGAAATGGAAGATTTTCAAAGCATACAATAAACGTGATGTAGAGGCTGAACTGGAAATTGACAGAAAACTGTCACGCTTTCCTGTCCCCAATTTTATCTGGCAGGAATTCTATCTGGATCAGGAAATCAACGACAGAGGTATTCTCGTAGATATGCAGCTTGCTGATAAGGCAATTAGACTTGATGCAGAGGCAAAAGAAGAACTGACGTCTGAAATGAAAAGGCTGACAGGCGTAGAAAATCCGAATTCTGTATATCAGTTGCTGGATTGGCTTGAAACACAGGGTTACAAGTCGGATTCTCTTGGAAAAGCACAGGTACAGGAACTCATCAAAACTGCAAAAGAGCCTGTGAAATCCGTACTTCAGATGCGTTTGCAGTTGTCTAAATCTTCTGTGAAAAAGTATCAGGCAATGGAAGCTGCAAAATGCAAAGATAACAGGGTTCGTGGAATGTTCAGCTTTTATGGTGCATCACGCACAGGTCGATTTTGTTCAAAAATTATTCAAATTCAAAATCTTCCGCAGAACCATTTGCCGGATTTGACAGAAGCACGTGAGCTTGTAAAGTACGGTTCTTTTGACAGTGTTCAGATGCTGTATGATGATGTGCCTGATACGTTATCACAACTGATCAGAACAGCTTTTATTCCAAGACAAGGTATGAAATTTATCGTTGCAGACTTCTCTGCCATTGAGGCAAGAGTGATTGCGTGGCTTGCAGGTGAAGAATGGCGAATGAAGGCATTTGCAAACGGCGAGGACATTTACTGTGCATCGGCATCAAAGATGTTTGGTGTGCCAGTTGTAAAGCATGGTGAAAACGGACATTTAAGGCAAAAAGGCAAAGTGGCGGAATTGGCGTGTATTGCTGAAGGGCAGCTTGTTCTTACAAATCATGGATTGAAACCAATAGAAAGAGTTTCTGTTTCCGATAAAGTATGGGACGGCGTGAAATGGATACCGCATCAGGGCGTGATCTATAAAGGAAAACGCAATGTCATTTCTTATGACGGACTTACGGCAACACCCGACCATCTTGTGTGGGTTGAAGGCAGGATAACACCCATTCCATTCGGTATTGCCACTGCAACAGGCTCTCAGCTTGTTAGCACAGGAAACGGTGCAATTGCACTGCAATATTCATGGAAAAACCACATTTTCGCAAATGAGAAAACAGCAGATGAGGTCCTTATCAGTAAAAGCCAGTCACGTGTATATGATTTAAAGAATGCAGGTCCTAATCACAGATTTACGGTTTCAGGAAAACTCGTCCACAACTGTGGCTACGGCGGTTCGGTCGGTGCTATGAAGGCTATGGGTGCGGATTCTCTCGGCTTATCCGATGCAGAACTGAAACAGATTGTAACCGACTGGCGTGAGGCTTCACCGCATATTACAGAACTTTGGTGGGCGGTAGATAAAGCTGTAAAAAAGGCGATCAAAGAAAAAACATCAGCAGAAACACATAGACTTAAATTCTCATATGAATCAGGTTTTCTGTTTATTGAACTTCCAAGTGGCAGACGGCTTGCTTATGCAAAGCCACGCATTGGAGAGAATCAATTTGGCGGTGAATCTGTTACATATATGGGCATTAACGCTCAGAAGAAATGGGACAGGCTTGAAACATTCGGTGGAAAGCTTACGGAAAACATCTGCCAGTCAATTGCAAGAGATCTGCTGATGTATTCCATGCAGACACTCTCCCACTGCTTTATTGTCGCTCATGTACACGATGAAATGATTATTGAAGCGTCAAAGGATATGTCCCTTGAAGAAGTTTGTCAGCAGATGGCAAGAACTCCAAAATGGGCAAAAGGTCTGATTCTTCGTGCCGATGGATATGAGTGCGAATTTTATAAAAAGGATTAGGAGGTAAAAACATGGCAAGCCGATATAACAGCGAAAGATACTACAGCCCTACGGAATATGAAGTGTTCACCAAAATCGAAAAAGAAGAAAGAGCAGCAAAAGCTGCCGCCTTCCGCCCTATCGTATATATCTGTTCCCCATATTCTCACGGCTGCATTAATATTAACATCGAAAATGCACGTAAATACAGCCGTTTTGCAGTGGACAGGCACTGTCTGCCGATTACTCCCCACATCTATTTCACGCAGTTTATGGACGATACTGTTTCCAAAGAGCGTGAAACTGCAATCTTCATGAACTTTGTGCTGATGAGCAAGTGCGTAGAACTATGGGTGTTCGGAGATACGATTTCCGCAGGTATGAAAGCTGAAATTGAACGTGCAGAAAGAAAGCATATGAAGATCCGATATTTTACGGAAGAACTGGAGGAAAAGGAATGAAAGTAATACAGACTGAGTATAAAGGATATTTATTTTGCTCACGCTTAGAGGCAAGATGGGCAGTATTCTTTGATGCTTGTGGAGTTGACTGGGAATATGAACCTGAGGGGTATGACCTTGGAAACGGTATACGCTATCTCCCCGACTTTCTGCTTCATGGTCTTGAAGGCAGAATTAAAGGTGACCTTTATGTTGAGGTAAAAGGTAATCTGACAGAAAAGGATGCAGAAAAAATACATAGTTTCTATGAAAATGGTATGCCTATATTGGTAGTTGGTAAAATTCCTGACGGAACTACTGCTAATGAACTGTGTCACTTTATTCAGAAAGAAGTATATGACAAAGAAGTAAATAATGTAAGTTTTCTAAATTTCAGAACTGTTGATGGCGATTATTTTGCAGCACATCCGGGAATCAACAGAAATGGAAAATTTGAACTTTTTGGAGATGATAGCAGTTACTTGTGCAAACAAGATGATTTTGCTACCCTTAATGCTTACAAAAAAGCTCGCAGAGCAAGATTTTAGGAGGAGAAAAAATGAGAAATTTGAAAGTTGCTTATGGTAACAGCAGAAACTCAAAAAAATGGTCAAATAAAAGTATCAGCTATGATGACCTGAAAAACCGTTTGCGTGTGCCAATCCGTACAACAGAAACAGTGGAAGAATATGCAAAAATGAATAAGGCACAGCGTGATTCCGCAAAAGACCACGGTGGCTTTGTTGGCGGTGCATTGAATGGCGGTTTACGCCGTATTGATTGTGTGGATTGTCGTTCTCTGATTGCACTGGACGGTGATAAAATCAGTACTCAGTTTCTTGAATGCTTTGAATCTGTTGCACCTTATACTGCTTGTCTTTACACTACACACAGTCATACTCCCGATAATCCAAGAGTACGTATTGTTTTCCCTATTACAAGAGATATTACATCAGAAGAATATGTAGCTGTTACAAGATATTTGGCACAGATTTTGGGTATTGATTATTTTGATGAATGTTCCTATCAGCCAAATCAGCTGATGTATTGGCCATCCTGCCCGCAGAATGGTGAATACATATTCAAGGAAATCGATAAGGACTGGCTTAATCCCGATGATATATTAGCAGCACACCCTGAATGGCATGACCCTACCCGACTCCCTACATCTTCTCGTGAAAGCAAAGCAAATCAGATAACACAGCAGAAAGTACAGAACCCATTGGAAAAAGAAGGTGCTGTCGGTTTATTCAATCGTGTTTTTTATCCGATTTCACTTGCAATTACAGAATTTTTGTCGGATGTTTATGAGCCTACAGATAACGATAATCGCTGGCATTTTATCGCATCAAGCAGTATGGCGGGTGTTGAAATCAAGGAGGATAAATTTGTATATTCCCACCATGCCAAAGACCCTGCATATCTGAAACTTTGCAACGCCTTTGATATTGTTCGTATACACAAATTTGGTGATATTGACGATAAAAGCTCTTTCAAAGCAATGTGTGATTTTGCAATGCAGATTCCATCGGTCAGAGAACTTGCAACCACAGAACGTCAGAAAGCTGCTGAGAATGATTTTTCAGTTGATGATGATAACTGGACAAAAAAACTGCATCTTGGCAAGAATGGTGTTCTTTTAAATAATCTGCATAATATTCGTCTGATTATGGAAAATGATGCATATATGAAGAATATCGTATTCAATCAGCTTGCAGATGGTCTTGAAATTCGTGGCGAAGTGCCGTGGAAACATCCTGCAAGATTTTGGAGAGATGTTGACGATGCACAGCTTATATGTTATGTAGATGCTAACTATGGTACATTTTCAGCACGAAACTATGATATAGCTGTAGCAAAAGTGGCGGACGACCGTTCCTATCATCCAATTAAGGAATATTTTGACAGCTTAACCGCATGGGACGGTATTGAACGCATTGACACTATGCTGATTGATTATTTTGGTGCTGAAGATAATACCTATGTTCGTGCAGTATCTCGAAAAATCATGTGTGCCGCAATCAGACGTGTCTATGTACCAGGGATTAAGTTTGATAATATTGTAGTTCTGAACGGACCACAGGGCATTGGTAAATCCACCTTTATTTCAAAACTTGGCGGAGAATGGTATTCTGACAGCTTAAACCTTTCAGATATGAATGACAAGACGGCTGCTGAAAAACTTCAAGGCTACTGGATTATGGAAATCGGTGAACTTGCAGGAATGAAAAAAGCGGATATTGATAAGGTAAAAGCCTTTATATCACGTCAGGATGATAAGTATCGTGCATCTTTTGGCAGACGTGTTACACCTCATCCAAGGCAGTGTATTTTCTTTGGCACAACAAATTCGGAAACAGGCTTTTTACGTGATATAACGGGTAACCGCCGTTTCTGGACGGTTAAAACTCCTGGCACAGGAAGATGGAAACCTTGGGAGCTTACACAGTATGATGTTGATATGATGTGGGCGGAAGCACTTATTTATGCAAAAGATGGTGAATCTCTCTACCTTTCAGGTGAACTGGAAGAATATGCAAAAAAAGAACAGTCCGCAGCAATGGAACTTGATGACCGTGAGGGACTTGTCGCAGCTTATCTTGATACGCTTCTTCCCAACGACTGGAGCAGTATGGACATTTACCAGAGAAGAAATTATATCAATGATTCAGATGACCCTACACGTCCTCTTGGCACAGTACAAAGAACAACAGTTTCCAATATTGAAATATGGTGTGAATGCTTTGGCAAACTGAAAGAGGATTTTAAACCTTCTGACAGTTATGCTATAAGTGCAATTATGGCTCGCCTCACTTCATGGGAGAAAACAAATGTGCGAAAAAGACTCCCCATATACGGACAGCAAAGAGTATATTTTAAAAAGTCATAGAAATGTGACAAACCAAGTGTGACAAGCTGTTTAAGGTTGTCACACTTGAAGATGTCACACCATATAACCCTATAACTATGGGAAAAATACGATAAATAGTGACAACTGAAACAACTTTTTCTATATAGTACAAATAATAGTTTATTATATATATTTATATAGCGTATGCGTATATGTATACGCGCGTATAGGGATTTTTCGTCAAGTTGTCACCTTAGGAGCACACGGAAATCAATTTTCAGATTTAAGCCTTTCCTTTTAAGGAGAGGTGGGCGACGTAGTCGCTCGGAGAGGTTGATTTTGCTTACAAATTCAATTAAAATCACATCTAAAGTGACTGGTTTAAACCTCTCAGTCAGCTAAAGCTGACAGCTCTCCTTAAAAGGGGAGCCTTATATTCTACATTTTTTCATAAAACAAATAAATATTTTTAAAAATTGATTTCCGTGTTAGGAGCATGATATGCGAGAAAAAATAATTGAAGAAAAACTCACAAAGGCAGTAAAGCAAAATGGCGGTGTATGCTGGAAATTCACTTCACTCGGAACGGCAGGAGTTCCCGACCGCATCGTATTGATGCCAAAGGGACACATTGCCTTTGTGGAAGTGAAAGCACCGGGAGAGAAACCGAGAAAATTACAGCTTTCAAGGCACAGACTTCTGAGGCGGTTAGGCTTTCAGGTTTACGTTCTTGATGCCTTAGAGGACATCGACAAAATCATAAAAGAGGTGATGAGCAATGAAGCTTCATGATTATCAGGAATATGCAGTTAAGTTCATTGAAGAACATAAAATTGCAGCACTTCTGCTTGATATGGGTCTTGGCAAGACGATAACAACTCTGACTGCCATTAACAATCTGATATATGACTTGTTTGAAGTAAGAAAAGTTCTGATTATTGCACCGCTGAGAGTAGCAAGAGATACTTGGTCGGCAGAAGTGCAAAAATGGGATCATCTGAAGCACCTGAGATACAGTGTTGCAGTCGGAACAGCAGAAGAACGCATTGCAGCTTTGAAGGCAGATGCCGACATCTACATCATCAATCGTGAAAATGTGGACTGGCTTGTCAGCAATACAACATTCGATTATGACATGATCGTAATTGATGAACTAAGTTCGTTTAAAAATCATCAGAGCAAACGCTTCAAAGCATTGATGAAAGTCAGACCTAATGTGAAACGAATCGTGGGACTGACAGGAACTCCTGCAAGTAATGGCTTAATGGACTTATTCGCTGAGTTTAAATTGCTGGATATGGGCGAAAGATTGGGAAGATTTATCGGGCAATACAAAAACGAATACTTCAAGCCGGATAAGCAGAACGGCTATATCGTGTATTCCTATAAGCCTCTTCCTGATGCGGAAGAACGAATATACGATAAGATTTCTGACATTACCGTTTCCATGAAAGCGATTGACCACCTCAAAATGCCGGAACTGGTTTCTGAGGAATATACCGTGAAGATGTCGGATACCGAAAAAGAAAAGTATAAAGAACTGAAAGATGAATTGATTCTGGAAGTTCAGGATACAGAAATCACAGCAGCGAATGCAGCGGCTTTAAGCAACAAACTCTGTCAGATGTCAAATGGTGCAATTTACGATGATGAGAATAACATCATTCCGATACATAGCAGAAAGCTTGATGCACTGGAAGATATTATTGAATCTGCAAACGGTAGACCTGTCCTTGTAGCCTATTGGTTCAAACATGACAGAACGAGAATTGCAGAAAGGCTTAGCAAGCTTGGAATTGTATATCAGGAAATCAAATCAGCACAAAGCATCAAAAACTGGAACAGTGGAAAGCTGCAGGTGGCATTGATACACCCTGCATCTGCCGGACACGGTTTGAACCTACAGGCAGGAGGAAATTTTCTTGTTTGGTTTGGACTGACCTGGAGTCTGGAACTGTATCAGCAGACCAATGCCAGATTGTGGCGACAGGGGCAGGAATCCGAAACTGTCATCATACAGCACATTATCACAAAAGGTACGGTTGACGAGAAAATCCTGAAAGCACTTACCGAAAAAGATAAAACACAGACAGCCTTGATGATTGCGGTCAAGGCGGAACTGGAGGAATAATGGACGAAGGCTACAAAGAATTAGCAGCAGCAATTGTAGAAAGAGCGGTTGTCGATTACAAAACAGCTTTAAAGTGCCAGAACGATTCGGCTACATACAGCCTTGAACGATTTTTCTGTTCGGCTTGGTTTGAGGTGCTGTCGGATTGTAATTGCGAGATACTTATGCAAATGGTAAGGAGGAGCGTTTCATGAGAGAATTATTTGAGAATATGGTTTCGCAGGAAAAGAAAGTCAGAATGATGCAGGAAGAATATCATCGCATAAAACAATCCCTTGATATTTCAGGCATCAGCTATGAAAATACAGGTGCAACATCTGGAAGCAAGAAAACTGATAGAATGGCAGAAGTAATTGCAGAAATGGTTGATTTTGAAAATGAGATGAAACAGGAAGAATCCAAATTAGCTGTAATGCGATTGAAAGCTACTGTGGCAATCAGCAAGTTAACTGATGATAATGAACGAGAAGTTCTACGTCGTTGGTACCTGTTACAGCAGTCAGAAGATAAAATATCTAACGCTATCGGTTACAGCAGAACAATGATTTATGAGTTCAGAAAGCGTGGTTTAAAGCATTTGAAAACTTCGGACTAAATCGGACAAATTCGGACTGAAATTGCATTGACATTCTTGATAAAATGTGTTATCATATAAACTGGAAAATTAAAAAAGAGACGAGCCATAGCGGAAAATCTGCTGTGGCTATTTTTATACCCTGACGGAGGTACAGTATGAAAGCAAGAGAATATTTAAGAACGATTCAAAAGCTTGAAAGCGAAACCAAGGAGTGTTATGGACAGGCTGAATATCTGAAGAATGCCATCAACAATCTTTCAAATCAGAATGCCATTGAAACCGTTGAGGAACTTATCATCGACCTTATGGACGAGGCATCTGATTATGCAATTCATCGTGTTCATCTGATAAATGAACTCCTAAATGTTGATGATCCAATGCAGTATACGCTTCTCCATTACCGCTACTGTCTTGGCTACAGCTGGCATAAGATTGCTTACAAGCTGAAAGCAAGCGTAGGCTTTGTGAAGAATCTTCACGGCGAAGCATTGAAGTCGCTTGACAGATACCTTGAGGAATGTTGCCATGCCGAAGAAGTGTAAGCACCCTTGCAGTTACCCTGGCTGTCCACAGCTTGTTGATGCAGGACAAAGATACTGCGAGAAACACCAACAGCCTGACAGCCCGTCAGCTGCAAAGCGTGGTTACAACAGCAAGTGGCGTAGGCTCAGTAAAGTTTACCTCCGCAAGCACCCGATGTGTGTACGTTGCCTGCAGCAAGGACGATATGTTCCTGCAACTGTGGTTGACCATATCATTCCACACCGTAACAACCCTGCTTTGATGTGGGACGAAAGCAACTGGCAAGCCTTATGCAAGTCCTGTCACGATAAAAAGACGTGGACGGAAGATAAGAATCCTGTTTATACATACTGAAAAGCCTCCGGGGGTATAAAAATCTCTAAAAATGGACAAAACACTGACCGGTGGCCCCTCTCACACAAAAAAACGGGTATTCAAACACCCTATTGACCCGCTCAGAGGTATAAATATTGAAAAATACCGATAACATCTAACTTTGCCGACTTTTGCAGTCGGCATTTTTCATGCCCGATTTAACATTTTTGTTTGAATTTCTTTGATTTTCGGAGGTGATGACATCATGGCGAAAGACGGTACAAACCGAGGCGGTGCAAGACCGGGGGCAGGAAGACCAAAAAAGGCACTCACGGAGAAAATTGCTGAGGGAAAA
>ERZ1031347.1308-NODE-1308-length-10263-cov-4.390184_pt1 | contig 10263 bp, 8 predicted proteins | sample MGYA00517106_ERZ1031347 | MGnify/ENA primary metagenome ERZ1031347 (study PRJEB33719, sample SAMN04261392) | wastewater metagenome | biome: periurban shantytown; feature: human; material: feces | host: Homo sapiens | place: Peru: Lima | collected 2012-07-19 ...
GCGGGCGGGGGAATTTACCGAGCGTGCGTTTCTGAACGGCAAAATGGACCTCACCGAGGCGGAGGCGGTCATCGACCTCATCGACGCCGAGACCGCCGAGGCGGCGCGGAACGCCGCCGCCCAGGTGGACGGCGCGCTGCGCCGCCCGCTCGAACAGGTCTACGACGCGCTGCTGGGCCTCACCAGCCGCTTCTACGCCGTGGTGGACTATCCCGACGAGGACATCGAGGACCTGACGCTTGCCGAGACGGAGCGGACGCTCACGGAGAGCGAACAAACGCTCGCGGCGCTGCTCGGCACCTTTGCGCGCGGACGCGTGCTCAAAAGCGGCGCGGCAACCGCCATCGTCGGCGCGCCGAACGCGGGCAAAAGCTCGCTGCTCAACGCACTTGTGGGCTACGACCGCGCCATCGTCACCGACCTTCCCGGCACGACGCGCGACACCGTGGAGGAGAAGGCGGTGGTCGGCGGCGTGCTGCTGCGGCTCATCGACACGGCAGGCATCCGCGAGACAGACGACGCCGTGGAGCGGCTCGGCGTGGAGCGCTCGCGCCGCGCGGTCGAGAGCGCCGATCTGGTGATCGTGGTAGCGGACGGCAGCCATACGCCGCTCACTGTGGAGCCAGACATTCTCGCACTTGCCGCCCGAGCGCCGCATTGGATTCTGGCCATCAGCAAGGACGATCGAAACCCCGCCGTAAAGACCGCCGTTTGGAGACTGCCGGACGGCGCGCCTGCGCCGGAGCATCTGGTCTCCTTTAATTCCGTAATGCCCGGCGGGCTGGATGCGTTGATCGACACGATCGGAGACTGCTTTCCTGCCGGCGTTCCCGCGGGCGGCACGCTGCTCACCAACGCCCGGCAGGCCGAAGCCATCCGCCGTGCGCTCGAGAGCGTCCGTGCGGCGCACGAGGCGCTCACCGCCGGGCTGACGCCCGACGTGGTGCTCACCGAGGCCGAGGGCGCGCTCGACGCGCTCGGCGAGCTGACCGGCCGGACGGCGCGCGAGGATATGGTGACGCGCATTTTTGAACGCTTCTGCGTCGGAAAGTAAACGGAAAGCATTGTTTACAGAAAATGATTGATATTATCTTAACGTTCTGCTACAATACTGCCATTCTAAGGAAGAATCGACTCAATTCCCCCAAAGGGGCCGTTTGTCTGCGGCCCGGAAAGGAACGCCATGCGTGACTATATTATCATGACCGACAGCTGCTGCGATCTGAACCAGCAGGAGGTCGACGAGCTCGGGCTTACCGTTCTGCCGCTTTCCTTTACGATCGACGGCAAAACCTATCTCAACACGCCTGACCATGCCGAGATGTCCCCCGAGGAATTTTTCGCAAAGATCGCTGCGGGCGAGAACAGCACTACCGCCGCCGCTAATGTCGGTCAGTTCGACGAGGCGATGCGCAGGGCGCTCGACGCGGGCAAGGATATCCTATGCATCTGCTTCTCCGGCGCACTGTCCACCACCTACCAGTCCGCCTGCATCGCGGCGGAGGACCTGAAAAGCGAGTACCCCGACGCGAAGATCGTTGTCATCGACTCCCTCTCCGCCTCGCGCGGACAGGGGATGCTGCTCTACCGCACGGTACAGGAGCGCCGGAGGAGCAGCCCCGACATCGAGACGCTGGCGGCATATGTGAGGAGCATCCTCCAGACCCAATGCCACTGGTTCATCGTGGACGATCTCAACCACCTCAAGCGCGGCGGCCGCGTGAGCGCCACGGCGGCCTTCGTCGGCACGATGCTGGGCATCAAGCCCGTCATGCACACCGACAGCGAGGGCAGGCTCATTCCCATGAGCAAGGCGCGCGGCACGAAGGCTGCGCTCAAGGCGCTGGTCGACAAGGTGGAGGAGCTGGGCGTCGAGCCGGACAAGAACCAGCCCTTGTTCATCTGCCACGCCAACTGCCCCGACTCCGTGGCGTATGTCAAGGAGCTGCTGGAGGAGCGCTTCGGCATGACGGACGTCCGCGCGGACTTCATCGGCCCTGTGATCGGTGCACACACCGGCTGCGGCACGCTGGGGCTGTTCTTCGTAGGGACGCAGCGATGAAGTGGCTGGAGCTGCATATCGACACCGCCCGCGCCGGTCTGGAGCCGGTCAGCGAGCTGCTGCGCGAGCAGGGCGTCGAGGGTCTTGTCATCGACGACGAGGCGGACTTCAAGGATTTTCTCGAAAACAACCACCAGTATTGGGACTATGTGGACGATGAGCTGCTGGCGGAGAAGCACGGCAAATGCCGCGTGACCTTCTACCTCGAAGAAAGCGAGAGCGGTTTTTCCACGCTGGCGCAGGTGCGCATCGCGCTCTCGGCGCTCAAGAAGCAGCATCCCGAATACGCGCCGCTGCTCCTCACGATGGAAAACGTGGAGGACGCCGACTGGGAGAACAACTGGAAGCAGTTCTATAAGCCCATGGAGATCGGCGAGCGCCTGCTGGTCATTCCCGAGTGGGAGCAGGCGAAGCCGACGGAGCGCGTGAAGCTCATCCTGAATCCCGGGCTGACCTTCGGCACGGGCAGCCACGCGACCACACGCCTGTGCCTTCAGGCGCTCGAAAAGCACATCCGCGGCGGCGAAAAGGTGCTCGACCTCGGCTGCGGCAGCGGCATCCTCTCCATCGCGGCGCTGCTGCTGGGCGCGCGGGACGCCTTTGCCTGCGACATCGACGACAAGTGCGTGGGCGTCGCCTACGAGAATGCCGCGCTCAACGGCATCGGGCGGGAGCACTACACCGTCCGCGCGGGCGATGTGCTCAGCGACAAAAGGCTCGCGCGCGAGTTCGGCGGAGACTATGATATCGTCGTGGCGAACATCGTGGCGGACGTCATCATCGCGCTCGCACCGCAGGTGCGGCCACTGCTGAAAAAGGGCGGGCTGTTCCTCTGCTCGGGCATCATCGACGACCGCGCGGTCGAGGTCGCGGACGCGCTGCGTCTTGCGGGCTGGGCGATCATGGAGGCCCGCGAGAGCGAGGGCTGGTTCTCATATTTGTGCAAATAACAGCATAGCAAAAGGGGAGCGTTCTCTGCCATAGAGAACGCTCCCCGTGTTTGGTGCCGTATCGCGTGCAATTTATTTCCTGATTTTTTGCAGCATCCTTGTGAATTCATCCGGCAGGGGACAGGAAAGCTCCACGACCTCGTGCGTGCGCGGATGGAGAAAGCGCAGGCCGACCGCGTGCAGGCATTGCCCCGTCAGGCCGGGGACCTCCTTCTTTGCACCGTATACCGTGTCGCCGAGAATGGGATGCCCGATGTAGGCCATGTGGACGCGGATCTGGTGTGTGCGTCCCGTCTCGAGCCGGCAGCGGACGTGGGTATAGCCCGGATAGCGGGCGATGACCTCCCAATGCGTGACCGCCTCGCGCCCGCCGGCGACCACCGCCATGCGCTTGCGGTCGGTCGGATGGCGCGCGATGGGCGCGTCCACCGTGCCGCGGTCCTCGCGCAGCTTGCCCACAACGATGCACTCGTAGGTGCGCGCGAGCGTGTGGTCGGCGAGCTGCGCGGAGAGGTACTGGTGCGCCGCGTCGTTCTTCGCCGCGATGATGAGACCGCTCGTGTCGCGGTCGATGCGGTGGACGATGCCCGGGCGCAGCGCGCCGCCGATGCCCGAGAGCGTTCCCGCGCAATGGTACAGCAGCGCGTTGACGAGCGTGCCGTCCGGGTGCCCCGGCGCGGGGTGGACGACCATGCCGCTGGGCTTGTTGACCACGATCACGTCCGCGTCCTCGTACACCACATCGAGCGGAATGTCCTGCGGCACGGCCTCGACCGGCTCCGGCTCGGGCAGCGTCACGGCGATGTCCTCGCCGCCCGCGAGCTTATAGCTTTTGCTGACGGCTCTCTCGTTCACCGCGACCTCGCCGCTCTCGATGAGCCGCGTCGCCTGCGAGCGGGTCAAGCCGTCAAGGCTCGACGCAAGAAATGCGTCGAGCCTTTGATTTTTGCTTTCTTCACTTGCCCTGAGCAGGATCGGTTCCATGGTCCTTCTCCCAATTCTTCGCGTCGGTGTTCGGGTAGATCCAAATGTAGTAAATGAGTGCCGCGATGGTGCCGCAGACCACAAAGCAGTCCGCGACGTTGAAAACCGGAAACTCGATGAACGTGCAGTCGAGCATATCCACCACATAGCCGAGGCGAACGCGGTCAATGAGATTTCCCACGCCGCCGCCGATCACGGCGGTCAGCGCCCACACGCCGAGCGGGTGCCGCACGATCCGCGCGAGCAGCCATGCGAGCGCGAGCATCCCCACGCCCGTCACGCCGATGAGCAGCCAGCGCTCGCCGGAAAAGCTCGACCATGCCGCGCCGAAATTGCGCACATAGTGCAGCCGCAGCAGCTGTGGGAGAAACTCCGCGCTCTCGCCCACGGCGAAATGGGTCACGATATAGGCCTTCACCCACTGGTCCAGCGCGACGATGGCCGCGATAGCCAAAGGGCAGAGCCACAGCGAACGCTTCTTCACGGCTGCGGCACCTCGCTGTCGTCATTGGGATAGACGAGCACCCACTCCGCGTCCGCGGGGGCAAGTGCGAGCGTTTCCGCCTGCGCCTGCCTCATGCCGAGGCCCTCCGGCAGGTCGCGCAGCGCGGCGATAGGGGCATAGTAAAAGCCCGCATCGCCGTCCTTCACGCCGCCGCTTGAGAGCACATAGTCCGTCGCGCCCGCGCCGTACAGCTCAAGCACCACGGGACCGTACCACGCGGTGAGCAGGCTGCCCTCCTCGCCGCTTTCGCCGATGGGAGCGGTCTCGCAGTAGTATTCTGCCTCTGGGCTGCCGTTTTCCAAGTCAGCGGGTGCGTTTGCGGTCTTGAACCCGTCCGCCGCCGCGCCGCCAAGCTGGCGGTCATAATACGGGCTGGACTGCACCGTTTCACAGCGCTGCTCGGGATATTCCACCTCGGCGTCCGTATCGGGCAGCGGATCGCTGGGCGGCGCCGCCATCGAAAACATCGCCTGATCCTCCTGTGCGGCAGGCGCGGCAGGTGCAGCGTCGTTTGCTTCCTGCTTCATCGCCGTTCGCGGGATCGTTACCGCCGCCGCGAGTGCGACGATCGCCGCGCAGGCCGCCATCGGCATCCACCGCCGCCACGTGCTCCGCTTTTTCACCTGCGGCTTTGCTGCCGCCTTTTCCGCGCGCACCGCCGCCATCACGCCCTCCGTGAAGCCTGCGGGCACGTCCTCGTCCTCCAGCTCGCCGAGGGCGGCGTGCAGGGCCGTCAGCTCACCGAGCAGCCTTCTGCATTTCTCGCATTCGCTCACATGAGCGAGCACCTCCGCACGCTCCTCCTCCGTCAGCTCTCCGTCAACAAAGGCCGAGAGCAGCGGCGCAAATTCTTCACATTCCTTCATATTGCGTTCCTCTCCCCTCCGACAGTCTGATTACATTCTGTAACCTTTGACGCTGGCTTTTCAAAAAAGTTCCCGTCTGCCGCCAAATAATTTCGCAGCAGCAGCCGCGCGCGGTTGATGCGGCTCTTCACAGTGCCGAGCTCCAGCTCCGTGACCTCGCAGATCTCCGCATAGCTGAGCTGATGCAGCTCGCGCAGCACGAGCACGCGCCGGTAATCCTCCGGCAGCGCGGCAAGCCCCTCGCGCACCAGCCGCTGCGTCTCCCGGCCCTCGACGTGCTCCTCCGGCGTGGGCGCACGGTCGCGCACCTCAAGGTGTACGTCCTCGTCGTCGAGCGATATGCCGTCCACCGTGCGCTTGTTGCGCCGCAGCAGGTCAATGCAGGCGTTGCTCGCCAGACGGTAGAGCCATGTGGACAGCGCCGCATCCTCGCGGAAGCCCTCCAGTCCGCGCCAAAGGGCAAGGAAGGTATCTTGCGCGGCCTCCGCCGCGTCCTCGCTGCTGCCGCACATACGCAGGCAAAGGTTGTATATTTTTTTCTCATGCAGCCGGACGAGCTGTTCAAAGGCTGCCTCGTCGCCGCCCCGCGCGGCTTGGATCAGTTCACTTTCGTTCATGTCCGCTCCGTGTGTTCAGTCGCTCAGATCGCGCTTGATGCCCGCCGTGATGCGGTAAAGATCCTCAAGCGTCTCCATATGGTTGATCTGATCTTTATAGTAGTTGGCGTATTTCACGCCCTTGAGATACCAGCAGTAGTGCCGCCGCGCTTCGAGCAGAGCGACCTTTTCATTGCGGAATTCCGCGCTGCGCTCAATCTGGCGCACCAGCGCGTCGCAGCGCTCGGCAAGCGGCGGCAGCGGCGGGATCGGCTCGCCCGCGAGCGCGGCTCTGCACTGCTGAAAGAGCCACGGATTGCCAAAGCAGCCGCGCCCGATCATCACTGCGTCCGCACCGGTGAGCTTCAAGGCTTTTATCGCATTTTCCGGGGTAAAAACATCGCCGTTGGCGATAACGGGGATCTTCACCGCTTCCTTGACCGCGCGGATGGTCGACCAGTCTGCCTGTCCGCCGTACATCTGCACGCGCGTGCGCCCGTGGACGGTGATCGCCGCGACGCCCACGGATTCTAACAGCACCGCCAGCTCCGGCGCGTTGATGCTGCCCTTGTCCCAGCCGCGGCGCATCTTCACCGTGACCGGAACCTTTACCGCCCTGACCACCGCCTCGGCGATGTGCGCCGCCTTTTCGGGATCGCGCATCAGCGCCGAGCCGTCGCCGTTGTTGACGACCTTGCCGACCGGGCAGCCCATGTTGATGTCCAGAATGTCCGCGCCGCTCGCCTCAATGGCGATCTGCGCGGCCTCGGCCATGCAGACCGGGTCGCTGCCGAAGATCTGGGCCTGCATCGGATGCTCGCCCGGAAAGGGCGCGAGCAGTGTGCGGCTCTTTTTATCCTGATAGCACAGCGCCTTCGAGCTCACGAGCTCCGTGCACGTCAGCCCCGCGCCGAGGGACGCGCACAGTTCGCGGAACGCCGCGTCGGTCACGCCCGCCATCGGCGCGAGCGCGAGCTGCGAGTTGATCTCCACTGTACCGATGCGCATGGACGTTCCCTCCTTCTCCATGTTTCATAGAAGAAAATTATACCACAGCTTTCCCAAAAGCGGAAGTCCTTATTTTTGCGCGGCAAAACGCGGCAAAAAAGGGCGGCTCCGAAGAGCCGCCCCGGTATGTCGTATGCTGTTTTGCTCAGGCTGCGTCGCGGCTCTCGCCGGAATAGCTGCTGCCGTAGTAGCCGTTGCCGAAGAAGCTATTGAAGAAATCCCAGGGATTGTAGTAATAGCCGCCGTTGCTGCCGCCCTGCTGTTGCTGCTGGCTGTTGTCCTGCGCCGTTTCCTGCGTCTGCGGGACGGCGTCGAAGGTCAGCTCGACCTCCTTCGTTCCACCCGCGCGATAGATGGTCAGCGTCACGGTATCGCCCGCGCGGTAAGACTTCTTCGCGGCGTTCAGGTCGTTCATGTCGCTGATCGCCGTGTCGCCGATCTTGGTGATGACGTCACCCATCTGAAGGCCAGCCTTTTCCGCGGCGCTGCCCGGCTCGACCGAGCAGACGAACACGCCCTGCGTGACATCGTAGCGGTACTGCTGCGCCATCTGTGCGGTCATGTTCTGCGGTGTGATGCCAATGTAAGGCTTGTTGGTCACATAGCCGTCGGTCATAATGTCCTTGACCATGGCGAGCACATCGTCGATGGGGATGGCGAAGCCGATGCCCTCAACGGTGGTGTTGGAGTAGCTCGAATACTTCGCGGACACAATGCCGATGACCTCGCCGTAGCTGTTGAAGAGCGGGCCGCCGGAGTTGCCGGGGTTGATGGAGCAATCGACCTGGATCATGTTGAAGGGCTTGCCGTCCACATTGATCGCGCGGTTCACGCAGGAGACGATGCCCTGCGACATCGAGAAGGTCAGCTCGCCGAGCGGGTTGCCGACCGCGGCGACCGTCTCGCCGATCTGCACGCTGCCGGACTTTCCGATCACGACCGGCTGGAAATTCGTGCCCTCGACCTTGATGACAGCGATGTCGTAATCCTCGTCGCCGCCGATGACGGCGGCATCATAGGTCGTGCCGTCGTAGGCCGTGACCTTGACGGTGCTCGCACCCTCGATGACGTGATAGTTGGTGAGGATGTAGCCGTCCTTGGTGATGAAAAAGCCGCTGCCGCTGGCGGCGGACTCTGTCGTGCGGCCGAAGACATTCGTCGTGGTGGACACGTTGATGCTCACGACGCTGTTGACGTTGGCGGCGTAGACCTCGGGCATGGTGAGCTGCTGCTTGCCGTCCACCTTGACCTGCCGGACCTCGGCGACCTGACGGTCGGAGACCTCGATCTGCGTCGAGCCGCGCGCGGAGGCAAAGGCATGGTGCGTGATGACCGCGCCCGCCGCGCCGCCGATGAGCGCGCAGGCGAGCGCCAGCGCGGCGATCTTCAGCCCCAGCCGATTCTTCTTCGGTTTCTTTTCCTCCCAGGGGTCTGCCTTTGCCGCGGTGTTCGGCACCTCGGTGTAGTCCACGTCGCGGACATTCTCCACCTTGTCGCCCTTGCGGTAGCTGTAATGGTACAGGTTGTTTTCGTCTTCGTAATACATAGATAAGCCTCCTTGCCGTGAAGCGTTTATTTTTCTTTTGATGCTACCGATGATACCCCCTGTTTATGTCCATTTCGTGAAGCCGGAACGAATTTTTTTGAACTTTTTTTGAATAGGCCATAAAGAAATCCTGAAGAATGGCCGAATTGGAAAAAATAGCTTGCGCGGGACATTCGGATATACTACAATAAAGCCGATTTCCCAATGCGAAAGGAGCGCTGCCATGCTGAAGATCGAAGGGCTGAAGCTCGCCCCGGGCGAGAGCGAGGCGTTATTATACGAACGCGCCGCGGCGGCGCTGCGTGTCAAAGCGCCCCTCCATACGCTGCACATTCTCCGCCGCAGCATCGACGCGCGCGACGGCGTGACGTTTATTTATACCGTTTCCGCCGCGCTCGAGAACGAGGAAAGAGTGCTGCACCGCGCGAGGAACAAAAGCATCAGCGTCTACACGCCCGCCTTTTACGAGCTGCCGCCGATGATCGCCCCTCCCGCCGTGCGCCCCGTGGTGATCGGCGCGGGCCCGGCGGGACTGTTCGCGGCGCTGGTGCTCGCCCGCTGCGGCGCGCGGCCCATCCTGCTCGAGCGCGGCGAATGCGTCGAGCGGAGGCGGCGTGACGTCGAGCGCTTCTGGGCAACGGGCGAGCTGAACGAGCGTTCGAACGTCCAGTTCGGCGAGGGCGGCGCGGGCACGTTTTCCGACGGCAAGCTCAACACCGGCACGAAGGACGTCCGCCACCGCTATATTTTAGAGGAGTTCGCCGCGTTCGGCGCGAGCGAGGATATTCTCATTGACGCCAAGCCGCACATCGGCACCGACCGGCTGTATATCGTGCTGCAAAATCTGCGGCAGGAGCTGCTTTCCCTCGGCGCGGAGGTGCGCTTCGCGCATCAGGTCACCGGACTGGAGCGGAGGGACGGACGGCTCGCCGCGCTGCGGGTCATGTCTCCCGACGGAACGTATACGCTCCCCGCGGAGCACGCGGTGCTCGCGGTCGGCCACAGCGCGCGCGACACCTTCGCCATGCTGCGTGATGCGGGCATCCCGATGGAGCCGAAGCCCTTTGCCGTGGGCGTGCGCATCGAGCACCGCCAGAGCGATATGGACGCGCAGCAGTATAAGCAGTACGCGGGCCACCCCTCGCTGCCGCCGACCTCGTATAAGCTCTCAGCCCACACGGCGGCGGGGCGCGGCGTGTTCTCGTTCTGCGTCTGCCCCGGCGGACAGGTCGTCGCCGCGGCAAGCGAAGCGGGCCGTGTGGTCACGAACGGCATGAGCGAGCTGGCGCGCGACGGCGAAAACATCAACGGCGGGCTGCTCGTCTCCGTCACGCCGGAGGACTTCGGCGGCACGGGCGTGCTCGCGGGCGTCGCCTTTCAGCGACGGCTGGAGGAGGCCGCCTACGCCCTCGGCGGCGGGGGCTATGCCGCTCCCGCACAGACGGTCGGCGATTTCCTCGCGCACCGTCCGTCGATCGGGCCGGGGAGGGTCACACCGACCTACCGCCCCGCCGTGCGCTGGTGCGACCTGCACGATTGCCTGCCGCCGTTCGTCTGCGCGGCGCTGGAGGAGGCGCTGCCGCTGCTGGAGAAAAAGCTGCACGGCTTTGCCGCGCCCGACGCGGTGCTCACCGCGGTCGAGACGCGCTCCAGCTCCCCCGTGCGCATCGTGCGCGACAACACCTATCAAACCGCTCTGCGCGGGCTCTATCCCTGCGGCGAGGGCGCGGGCTACGCCGGCGGCAT
>ERZ1031347.1310-NODE-1310-length-10251-cov-9.539820_pt1 | contig 10251 bp, 5 predicted proteins | sample MGYA00517106_ERZ1031347 | MGnify/ENA primary metagenome ERZ1031347 (study PRJEB33719, sample SAMN04261392) | wastewater metagenome | biome: periurban shantytown; feature: human; material: feces | host: Homo sapiens | place: Peru: Lima | collected 2012-07-19 ...
AATCGGATCAACTTGCGCGCGTCTCGACTCCCTCATCACCCTTCATCAGCGTAAGTTGGAATTGCTGCGGAACATCAAAAAATCCTTGCTTGACAAGATGTTCGTGTGAGGGGAGGAATCGCCATGGAACCATTCGATATCGCGAAGCTCGCCTCATATCGCGAGAATAACCGGATCGAGGCGAAGTCCGCGAAGGGCGGCCTCCCGCGCAGCATATGGGAGACCTACTCCGCCTTCGCCAACACCTATGGCGGTGTCATCCTGCTTGGTGTCAAAGAACGCGAAGACGGCACATTTGAAACAGTCGGGCTCACACCAGTGGAAGCGGAACATCTTCGCCAGGACTTTTGGAACACGGTCAGCAACCGGTCCAAGGTGAGCGCCGTGCTGCCCATCGAATCGGAAGTTGAAGTGCTCGAAGCGGATGGTGGGATGGTGCTGGCTATTCACGTTCCGCGCGCCCCGCGCGAGGAACGCCCTGTGTATATCAACGGCGATCTCTTTGCGGGAACCTATCGCCGGCGTGGTGAGGGCGACTACCGTTGCACGCGGCAGGAGATCTCAGCAATGCTCCGGGATCAGGGAGCTGAGACGATGGATTCCAAGGTGCTGGACGATCTCACTGTTGCCGACTTCAATACAGACACAGTGCGGGCATATCGCAATCGTTTCCGCGCAGCGCGACAGGGCAGCTCCTGGACCGATCTCGATGACGAGCGTTTTCTACGCGCCATTGGCGCGGCGGCGGTAAGCCGTGAGGATGGCAGGCTGCATCCCACGTTCGGCGGCCTGCTCATGTTCGGCAACGACTATGACATCGTGCGCGAATGCCCGCAGTTTTTTCTTGACTATCAGGAGACTCTGGACCCGGCGATTCGCTGGACCGATCGTGTGCATTCGGGAGATGGCATGTGGTCGGGCAACCTGTTCGATTTCTTCTTCCGCGTGAACCGCAAGCTTGCCGAATCCCTGAAGACCCCATTCAAGCTCGACGGCATTTTCCGCGTCGACGACACCCCCATGCATAAGGCGGTCCGTGAGGCGTTGGCCAACTGCTTGTTCAACGCCGATTACCATGGCGTACGCGGAGTGGTGGTCAGGCGCACCCCCGACAAGCTGGTGTTCGAGAATCCGGGTGATATCCGAACCGGCATTGAACAGATGCGCCTCGGCGGGGTGTCTGATCCGCGCAACGGTCTTGTCATGAAGATGTTCAGCCTAATCGATGTGGGCGAGCGAGCTGGTACGGGTGTCCCCGATGTGTTCGCCACATGGGCGAATGCAGGACTTCCTGAACCACGGATTGAAGAGAACTTCGGAGAAGCTGATCGCACGATACTCACGCTCATGTTGGAGGCGGATGCCAAGCCTGATAACAATGAGCAGATAACTGACGATTATGAGCAGATAAATAGTTCGAATGAGCAGATATCTGACAATAATGAGCAGTTAAATGGTTCGAATGAGCAGATAACCGAGAGACAGCGAATTGTTCTGCGTTTTGTAGAAAAGAGCCCCAGAGCAACATATGACGACATGGCACGTGCCGTGGGAGTCTCATCAGCGACTGTGCGGAGAGATGCTGAAATACTCATTGGGCGTGGATTACTTAAGCGCGTCGGCTCGCGAAAAGCAGGACAATGGGAAGTCCAAAGGGGAGAAGAATCATGATATTCGATAGCGAATCGGTGTTCGAGGAAAACGTCATCACCGTGCTTAAGCAGCATGGATGGAAGGACGGCGTCCTGCGCTATCCAACTGAGCGAGATTTGCTCGACAATTGGAAAGACATACTGTACCGCAACAACAACGACATAGACAGGCTCGGCAAATACCCGCTGACGGACGGGGAAATGACCCAGATAATCGAGCAGATCGAGACCCTGCGAACGCCGCTCGCGCTCAATTCGTTCGTCAACGGGCGTACCGTGTCTATCACGCGTGACAACAAAGAAGATGTGGCGCATTTCGGCAAGGAAGTCAGTCTCTACATCTATGACCGCAAGGAAATCGCGGGCGGCAAAAGCACCTACCAAATCGTTCAGCAACCGGTCTATCCAGCCAAGAACACGATGTTGAACTCGCGGCGCGGCGACCTCGTGCTCCTCATCAATGGCATGCCATTGATCCATATCGAGCTCAAGAGAAGCGGCATACCCGTCAGCCAAGCGACCAATCAGATCGAAAAATACGCGCACGAAGGCGTGTTCACCGGCCTGTTCCGTCTCGTGCAGATCTTCGTGGCCATGACCCCCGACGACGCCGTCTACTTCGCCAATCCCGGCGCGGACAAATTCAATCCAAGCTATTACTTCCATTGGGCTGACTACAACAACGAGCCTATCTGTGGCGGGCAACACCCAGGCAAAGACGAATGGAAGCTGTTCATCGGAGGCACTTCCGGCACCGCCGGCCTGCTGTCCATTCCCATGGCGCACCAGCTCATCGGCTTCTACACCATCGCTGATTCAGCGGATGGATGCCTTAAGGTGCTGCGCAGCTACCAGTACATCGCGGCAAACGCCATCTCCGATGTGGTGAGGAAATGTGATTGGGAACAGCGACCCTCCATGCCGGGACGACCCGGCGGCTATGTATGGCACACCACCGGTTCAGGCAAGACCATGACCAGCTTCAAATCGGCGCAACTCATCGCTGACTCGCATGACGCCGACAAGGTCGTGTTCCTCATGGACCGAATCGAACTGGGCACCCAATCATTGAAGGAATACCGCAGCTTCGCCGATAGCGAGACGGAAGTGCAGGGCACGGAGAACACCGGCGTATTGCGGGATAAACTCAACAGCACCAATGTCAACGACACTCTGATTGTCACCTCTATCCAGAAGATGAGCAACGTGAAAACAGGGGAGCGAGGCGTCACACAGACCTGGCTGGATCAACTTGCTGCACGACGTATCGTCTTCATCGTGGACGAATGCCATCGCTCCACCTTCGGCGACATGCTGCAAGTCATCCGCCGTTCCTTCCCCAACGCGCTGTTTTTCGGATTCACCGGCACACCCATTCTGGACGAAAACCAGAAGAAGAACTCCACCACCGCCATGGTGTTCGGCCGTTGCCTGCACCGGTACAGCATCGCTGACGGCATTCGTGACCATAATGTACTCGGATTCGATCCGTACATGGTGACCACGTACAAGGATTCTGAAGTCAGACGTGCCGTGGCTCTCGACAAGGCGAAAGCTGAGAGTACGGAAGATGCACTTGCTGACCCCATTAAAGCTAAGGTGTTTCAGCATTACATGGATAAATCCGAGGTCCCTATGGGGCCGATGGTTGATGGCGCTGGAAACCGTATCAGTGGCATCGAGGATTTCCTTGGACGAGACCAATATGGCATCGACTCACCGCATCCGAACATGGTGGTCTCGGACATTCTCGAACAGTTCCCGGTGCTCAGCCATGCGGGCAAATTCCATGCGATGCTCGCCACTAGCTCCATTCCTGAAGCTGTCAACTATTATCACTTGTTCAAGCAGCAAGCACCTAAGTTGCATGTAACGGCGTTGTTCGATCCCAACATCGACAACAACGAAGGAGCAACGGATAAAGAAGATGCGCTGACTGAAATCATCACCGATTACAACGAGGCGTTCGGCAAAGAGTTCATCATCCCCACATGGCCGGCGATGAAGAAAGATATTTCGTCGCGACTATCGCATAAGAGTCCGTACGGCGGCATAGCAGCAAACCGCAGCCAGCAGCTCGATTTGCTCATCGTCGTGGACCAGATGCTCACCGGATTTGACTCAAAATGGGTGAATACGCTGTATCTCGACAAGATCATCGACTACGAAAGCATCATCCAGGCGTTCAGCCGCACGAACCGCCTGTTCGGGCCGGACAAGCCGTTCGGAGTCATCCGCTACTACCGCAAGCCGCACACCATGTACGGCTTCATCGAAGCGGCGGTGAAACTGTACTCCGGCGACAGGCCGCTTGATTTGTTCGTGCAGAAACTGCCCGCGAACGTGAAATCCATGGATACACGGTACTTGGAGATTCTCGACGTGTTCACGGATAACGGGGAATCGGACCTCATGCAGCTGCCGGAATCGGTGGAGGCCAGACGCAAGTTCGCCAAGGAGTTCGTAGAGCTGAATCGTTACCTTGAAGCGGCGAAAGTGCAGGGTTTCGACTGGAACACCACGGAATACAAGGTCGATGGCACGGATGCCGACGATGCGGATGAGAACGATGGCGGGAACGGCGAACCTGATATCGTGCGTCCCCAAATTGACGAACGCACATATCTGATTCTCGCCCAGCGGTATAAGGAGCTGTTCGATGATGACAGCTGCGCCGGAGAACCGGACGATGACGGGAGATGTGACCCCGAAGCGCCTTATGAGCTGGAAGGGTATCTCACCGAAATCGACACCGGACTGATCGACACCGACTACATGAATGCCAACTTCGTCAAATGGCTCAAGGCACTCAAGGAGGACAGTCCGGAGTTGGCGGAGATGTCCGCACAGCTGCACCGATCCTTCGCTGCGCTTTCGAGGGACGAACAACGACTTGCTGAGCTGTTCCTGCATGATGTGGAGCGTGGCGATGTGGAAGTCGAGGAAGGCATGACGCTGCGGGACTACATCACGCGCTATGCCAAACGAGAGAAAGATGAGCAGATCGACAAGCTCGTGGATCATCTCGGCGTTGACAGGTCGTTGCTTGAAGAACTCACCGTCAGATATATCAATGAGAAAAGTCTGAACGCATTCGGCCGATTCGACGCCCTGCGTGACACCATCGACGTGCCACGGGCGAAATCGTTCTTCGAGCGATGCATGAATGTGACGCTGCCGAATTTCAAAGTGAAAGTACAGGCGTCGAAACTGTTGAAACAGTTCGTGCTCGAAGGCGGGTTCGACATCGACGAGGAGGTCTCGCACTGGCGATTCGCCCTCTGACGGTTTTGTAACGCTGTACGGTGCCATTCCTGCTGGTGCTTGTGTATGTCTGGCCGCTCGACCGGAGAGCCGCCACGGGAATGTATCACAACGCTGATAGTCTGGCAGACAGTCGAAACCGCACGAATATGCCCATTCTCCAAGGAGTATCGCATGGCTGAAAACACCGAATACCTCGCCCTGTGGGGCGGCCGCTTCACTTCCGGACCGTCGCCCGAGCTGGCCCGTCTGTCGAAATCCACGCAGTTCGACTGGCGACTCGCCGATGACGACATCGCCGGTTCCCGCGCCCACGCGCGCGCCCTCGGCCGCGCAGGCCTGCTGACCGCCGATGAGCTCAGCCGCATGGAAGCCTCGCTTGACGAGCTGCAGCGCCGCGTCGACTCCGGTGCGTTTGCGCCCATCGAAGACGACGAGGACGAGGCCACCGCGCTGGAGCGCGGCCTGCTGGAGATCGCAGGCGACGAGCTCGGCGGCAAACTGCGCGCCGGCCGTTCCCGCAACGATCAGATCGCCTGCCTGATCCGCATGTGGCTGCGCCGCCACTCCCGCGTCATCGCAGGTCAGCTGCTTTCCCTCGCATCCGCGCTGATCGACCAGTCGGTCAAGGCCGGCGGCACCGTCATGCCTGGCCGCACCCACATGCAGCACGCCCAGCCCGTGCTGCTCGCGCATCAGCTCATGGCACACGTGTGGCCGCTGCTGCGTGACGTGCAGCGACTCGTGGATTGGGACAAGCGCATCGACGCCAGCCCGTACGGCTCCGGGGCGCTCGCCGGCAACACGCTCGGACTGGAGCCGGTCGCGGTCGCCCGAGAACTCGGTTTCGGCAAGGTCACCGAGAACTCCATCGACGGCACCGCCTCGCGCGACCTAGTGGCCGAATTCGCGTTCGTCGCCGCCATGGCCGGCGTCGACATCTCGCGTCTGAGCGAGGAGATCATCATCTGGAACACCCAGGAATTCGCGTTCGTGCGTCTCGATGACGCCTACTCCACCGGCTCCTCGATCATGCCGCAGAAGAAGAACCCCGACATCGCCGAGCTCGCCCGCGGCAAGTCCGGCCGTCTCATCGGCGACCTGACAGGCCTGCTCGCCACGCTCAAGGGCCTGCCCACCGCGTACGCCCGCGACCTGCAGGAAGACAAGGAGGCGGTCTTCGACCAGGTTGATACGCTGGAGGTGCTGCTGCCCGCCTTCACCGGTATGATCGCCACCATGAGCTTCGACCACGACCGTCTTGCGGCCGAAGCGCCGACCGGATTCGCGCTCGCCACGGACATCGCCGAATGGCTCGTCAAGAATGGTGTGCCGTTCCGTCACGCGCATGAGCTTTCCGGTGCATGCGTCAAGCTCGCCGAAGGCCGCGGCCAGGAGCTGTGGGATCTCACGGATGACGATTTTATCGGGATCTTCCGTGACTTCCTGCCCGCCGACAAGGCCCCGCAGGTGCGCGAGGTGCTGTCCACCGAAGGCTCCGTGTCCGCCCGCAACGGCAAGGGCGGCACGTCGCCGGCCCGTGTACGTGAGCAGATCGCCTGCGCCAAGGCCACCGTCGACGCGCTGCGCGTGTTCGCCAACTCCGTGAGCGATGGTCCGGCCTACAAGTCCCCGAAGTCCCTGCGTTCCGTCACCGACTGACCGCCTCCACATCCCCGCCAGCGCGCGCGGGCTCATCCTGAAGGATGAACCCGCGTGACAGGAGTCTGACCTAGAATCATGACTGGAAGAGACACAGGCATACGGAAGACGGATTCGGGCGAAGGGAAACGGTGTGCTGACGCGCAATCAGATTCGGTCGTTGGTCAACGAGCATGGGCACGACATCATCGTCCATGATCATATGCAGCATATCGAGCGCGGATGCTACCAGCATGGAGCGGTGACGACATTCGCGCATTCTATCCGCGTGGCGTGCCTCGCCGTGTGGATGGCCGACCGCCTGCATCTGTGGGACAAGGTCGATCTGCATTCGCTGGTCCGCGCGGCTCTGCTGCACGATTACTTCCTGTATGACTGGCATGACTGGGATGACGGCGCCCATAGGCTGCACGGGTTCACGCACGGGCAGGCTGCATTGCGCAACGCAGTGCGTGACTTCCGCCTCAACGCGATCGAACGTGACAGCATCGCATGCCACATGTTCCCCATGACGCTCAAGCCGCCGAGCTACATCGAAGGCTATCTGGTCACCATGGCCGACAAGATCAGTGCCACACGGGAGACCTTCTCCCTGGAGCGGTTCTCCAAGCCGCAACTGGAGTCCGGTAAACCCCTTGCCGCAATCGAAAGCGGAGCATCCGCAGCGTCCGCGCACGACGGGCGGCACAAGCCCTCACGGAGCCGGGGGGTGCTGGCCTGATGCTGTTCGTGGAAAAACTGTTCCTGTGGTTCCTGTTCTACAGCTTCTGCGGATGGGTGTACGAGTCCATTCTCGTGTCCATCCTGGAGCGCCGGCCAGTCAACCGCGGATTCCTCAACGGCCCGTTGTGCCCGATTTACGGTGCGGGCGCGGTCGGCGCCGTCGTGGTGCTGGGACAGGTGCACAATCCCCTGGTGGTGTTCCTGCTTTCGATGGTCGGGGCCAGCATACTGGAATACGTCACATCCTGGGTCATGGAGGCGCTGTTTCATGCCCGCTGGTGGGACTACTCCGACTACAAATTCAATCTTAACGGGCGCATCTGCCTGCTGGGGGCGTTCGTGTTCGGCGTGGGCGGCGTGCTCATCACGTCGGTGATCCAGCCGCAGGTTGCAGGTGTCACCGACCGGCTGCCGCTGCCCGCCATCCACTGGCTGTGCGGGGTGCTGTTCGTGCTCACGCTGATCGACCTCGTCGTCACGGTGTGCGGCATCATGCATTTCGAGAACAGTCTCGACAATCTCATGGCCGCCATGACGCATTACGGAGACGCCATGAAGGTCGCCGTCAGCGATGTCACCGGCAAGATGAGCGAATCGTGGAAATCCGGCAAGGAGATGTCGTTCGACTTCATGATGCGGGTCAGAGATGCGGCGATGTCCATCTTCAACCGTCAGCAGCGTCGAATGATCGCCTCGTTCCCGAAACTGCGCACCGAACGCAACAACGATGTGCTGGAGCAGCTGCGCCGGATTCTCGAAAGCCTGTACCGTCACTGACGGCCGGATTCAAGCGACGAACCGGGGAGCATTCCCCGACGTTTCGCGGGCAGCCGTCCTGGCGCATGCTGTCGATATGTTCTGCGAGACTGATAGATGCACAATGCCCAGAATTTGATAGGGAGTACCAATATCCATGGCTCACGTCACCGATTTCAAAGAGGCCGGATTCGATTCCGTCCTTGAAGAACTGGAATGGCGCGGGTTGATTTCCCAGTCCACCGACAGGAAACAACTCGCCGAAGCGTTGAACGGGGAGCCGGTCACCTATTATTGCGGCTTCGACCCGACCGCGGCGTCGCTGCATATCGGCAATCTCGTGCAGCTGATCAACATGCGTCACCTTCAGGCCGCCGGGCATCATCCGATCGCCTTGGTCGGCGGCGCGACCGGTCTGATTGGCGACCCCCGCCAGTCGGGCGAGCGCACCCTCAACCCGAAGGACGTCGTCGCCGGCTGGGCCGAACGGCTCAAGCGGCAGATCGGCGGCATTCTGGAAACCTACGGCGACAATCCGGTGCGTTTCGTCTCCAATTACGACTGGACCGCGCAGATGTCCGTCATCGACTTCCTGCGCGACGTCGGTAAGAACTTCCGACTCGGCACCATGCTGGCCAAGGACACGGTCGCGCGTCGTCTGAACTCCGAGGAGGGCATCTCCTTCACGGAATTCAGCTACCAGGTGCTGCAGGGCAACGACTTCCTTCACCTGTTCGACGAGTACGGCTGCACGCTGGAAATCGGCGGATCCGACCAGTGGGGCAACCTGACCTCCGGCATGGACCTGATTCGCAAGGTGCGCGGCGTCACGGTGAACGTGTTCACCAGCCCGATCATCACCGACGCCACCGGAAAGAAATTCGGCAAATCCGAAGGCAACGCGGTGTGGCTCGATGCCACCATGCTCAGCCCGTACCGGTTCTACCAGTTCTGGTTCAACCGCCCCGACGTCGAGATGGAAGGCCTGCTCAAGGCATTCACGTTCCTGCCAAAGGCCGAGATCGAACGACTCGCCGAAGAATCGCGCACCAATCCCGGCGCACGCGAAGCCCAGCGCACCCTCGCATGGGAAGTGACCAGCTTCGTGCATGGCGAGGCCGCGACGCAGGCGGCGATCGACGCGTCCGCAGCCCTGTTCGGGCGCGGCGGCGACCTTGCCTCCATCGACGAGGACACGCTTGAAGCCGCCATCGACGGACTCAAGATAGAGGACGAGTCCGGTGCCAAGACGTTCGCGTCCGTCGGCATCGACGACCGCATCACCGAGGCCGGGGTGAAGGCAGGCCTGTTCAAGTCTATTTCCGAGGCCCGCAAGACCATCAAGTCCGGTGGCGTGTATCTGAACAACAACCGTGTGACCGACGAAGAGCAGACGTTGGGCCAGGACGATTTCCTGCACGGTCGTTTCGCGCTCATCCGCCGCGGCAAGAAGGCGCTCGGCGTCGTCGAGAAGCACTGATTCATTCCTGCTCCCACTGGCGGGGAGCTGCCGGCCAGGGCCGGCTGGGGTGGTTGCGCCGGCATGGAGACCATCCCGCTCATCGTGACATCGCATCGCAACAACAGACTTTGCATTAAGAAAGGCATACACGTATGGCAGAAGAACAGGGCCGCTCCGGCGGCAAATCATACGGCAACCGCGGTTACGGCTCCGGACGTTCCGGCGGTTACCGCAAGTCGGGCGGTTACCGCAAGGACGGCGACCGCGGCGGATTCCGGCGCGACGGCGAGCATGGCGGATACCGCGGCAAGGGCGGTTTCCACAAGGATGGGGAGCGCCGTGACTTCCACAAGGGTGGTTTCCGCAAGGATGGTGATCGTGGTGGTTTCCGTCGCGATGACCGTCGTGATGGTGACCGTCCGTTCCGTCGTGATGGTGAGCGCGGCGGTTTCCGTCGTGATGGTGAGCGCGGCGGTTTCCGTCGTGATGACCGTCGTGATGGTGATCGTCGTGATTTCCATCGCGGTCCGCGTCGTGACGGTGATCAGGGCGGGTTCCGCCGGGATGGCGGTTTCCACAAGGATGGGGAGCGCCGTGACTTCCACAAGGGTGGTTTCCGCAAGGATGGTGATCGTGGTGGTTTCCGTCGCGATGACCGTCGTGATGGTGACCGTCCGTTCCGTCGTGATGGTGAGCGCGGCGGTTTCCGTCGTGATGACCGTCGTGATGGTG
>ERZ1031347.1316-NODE-1316-length-10243-cov-6.542207_pt1 | contig 10243 bp, 8 predicted proteins | sample MGYA00517106_ERZ1031347 | MGnify/ENA primary metagenome ERZ1031347 (study PRJEB33719, sample SAMN04261392) | wastewater metagenome | biome: periurban shantytown; feature: human; material: feces | host: Homo sapiens | place: Peru: Lima | collected 2012-07-19 ...
GTCATGGCGACATCGCCGCGCACCGGGATGCCGGACAGGCAGGACACCAGCGCCGTGGTCAGGGTGACACCGGCGGAGGGGCCGTCCTTCGGCACTGCGCCTTCGGGGGCGTGAATGTGCAGGTCGCACTTTTTCAGGCGCTCCGGGTCGATGCCGTACTCATCCGCATGGACGCGGACATAGGTGACGGCAAGCTGGGCGCTTTCCTTCATCACGTCGCCCAGCGAACCGGTGACCGTGATCTTGCCGCTGCCGTTGTCCATGACCTGCACCTCGATGGGCAGGGTCTCGCCGCCCACGCTGGTCCATGCCAGACCGTTGGCGATGCCGATGGCATTGGTGCGGTTGAGGAAGTCGGGCTTGATCATCTTGGGACCCAGCAGCTCTTCCAGATTGGAACCGGTGACGGCGAAGCTTTCCACCTCGCCGGAAGCGATCTTGCGGGCACACTTGCGCAGCACGCTGGTGATGGTACGCTCCAAGTTGCGGACGCCGGCTTCGCGCACATAGCCGTCGATGATGCCGTACAGCGCACTCTGGGAAAAGGTGACCTTGCCGCTCAGGCCGCATGCCTTGAGCTGCTTTGGCAGCAGATGCTTGCGGGCGATGTTGTACTTTTCCACGCGGGTGTAGCTGGGCAGCTCGATGACATCCATACGGTCCCGCAGCGGGCCGGGGATGGCGCTGAGGTCGTTGGCCGTGGTGATGAAGAGCACATGGCTCAGGTCAAACGGCATATCAATGAAGTGGTCGTTGAAGGCAGCGTTCTGCTCCGGGTCCAGCGCTTCCAGCAGAGCGGCAGCCGGGTCGCCCCGGAAATCGCCCGCCAGCTTATCGATCTCGTCCAGCAGCATCAGCGGGTTCGAGCTCTTGGCCGTGATCATCGCGCTGATGATCTTGCCCGGCATGGCACCGATATAAGTGCGGCGGTGGCCGCGGATCTCGGCTTCATCCCGCACGCCGCCAAGGCTCAGGCGGACATACTTGCGGCCCAAGCTTTCGGCGATGGAGCGTGCAATGCTGGTCTTGCCGACGCCCGGAGGGCCGACGAGGCAGATGATCTGGCCCTTGACGTCCGGGGCAAGTTTCCGGACGGCCAGCACCTCAAGGATGCGGTCTTTGACCTTTTTCAGGCCGTAGTGGTCCCGGTCAAGGATGCGCTGGGCCTTGGCGATGTCGAGGTCGTCCTCGGTGAAGGTGTTCCACGGCAGCTCCAGACAGGTATCCAGATAGGTGCGGATGACCGTGCCCTCCTGATTGCTGCTCTGCATCTTGGAAAGGCGGTCCACTTCCTTGAGCAGCTTCTTCTCACGGTCGGCATCCAGATGCAGATCGGTGATCCTGCGGCGGTACTCCTCGGCTTCGGCGGTGGTGTCGTCGTCCTCGCCCAGCTCCTCGCTGATCATGTGCAGCTGCTCATGCAGGTAGTAGTCGCGCTGGTTTTTGTCCATGGCTTCATCGACCTTCTGGGCGATCTCCTTGTCGATCTCCAGCATCCGGCGCTCCCGGTGCATCCGCTCCACCAGAAGGCGCAGACGGCCGATCAGAGTCCCCTCTTCCAGCACGGCTTGTTTGTCCTCAAAGCGGAACAGAAGGTTTGCCGGGATGTACTCGCAGAGGAAGGCGGGGTCGTTGTTGGAATTGACTGCGAACACCACATCCTTGCCGATGCGGGGGTTCAGGTTGAGCAGCTCGTCGAAGCTCTTTTTCACGTTGCGGAGCAGCGCATCCGCCTCGGCCTCTTCTTCGGGCTTCACGGGGCGCACCGGCGTGGGGCGCACCGAGGCCAGCAGGAAGCTGCCGTCGGTGTCGATCTGGGTGAGCTTGGCGCGGTATTTGCCCTCCACAAGGATGCGGACGAGGTCATCCGACACCCGCATGACCTGCTTGATCTCGGCTACGACACCGTAATGATACAGGCCGTCGGCGGCGGGGTCGTCGGCCTTCATGTCCTTCTGGGCAATGAGGAAGACGTTGGAATGATTGCTGACCGCCCACTCCACCGCGGCAATGCTCTTTTCGCGGCCCACTTCAAAGTGAAGCAGGTTGTTGGGGAAAACCACAAGCCCCCTCAGGGCAATGGCGGGCAGATGGAGAATGTTCCGCTCCACCCGGACCGTAACTTTTTCAGACATATGCAAAACCTCTTATTCTCCACGATGTTCGTGGGTGTTGTAACCGAGACGACCCAGTGCGGGCAGGATGGCGCGGAGGGTAACGGACGTCAGTGCGCCCATCACAAGCCCCAGCACCAGCATGACCGGCGCGTAGTAAAGGGAGACGGCGGTGGAAAGGATCACGCTGGCTCCCAGAAGCTGACCGATGTTGTGGGCCAGTGCACCGCAGACCGACAGGATATACCATGTCGGCCGCACCGGGAAATGATAATACAGCAGCCACATCACCAAAAGCGAGAGCAGACCGCCGCACAGCGAGAGGAACCCCGCCGTCCAGCCGGACACCAAAAAAACGAAGAGCGCCTTGAGGATATCCAGCACCAGCGCCTGTTTCGGCCCCATAAAAAACAGGGCGTACATCACCACAATATTCGCCAGCCCCAGCTTCATGCCCGGCAAAAGGCCGGGGATGACGAGGGTGCCCTCGATGAACGAGAGCGCCATCGCCAGCGCGAACAGCAGCCCGGAAAGGGCGATGCTGTGGGTCTTGGAGTCGTTGCGGCGGTTCTTTGGCATGTTGGCTGCTCCTTTGGTCGTTATTCTTCTGCTGCTCCCTGCTCGTACTGCTCCTGTTCCTCCATGGCCTTTTCCCATGCGGCGAACAGTTCTTCCTGATGGAAGCGCAGGTCGGCAAGTTCATCGCTCTTTTCCCGCAAAAGCTGCGGGTCGTTGTACACTTCCGGCGAGTTGATCTCGTTGTCCAGTTCCACCTCGCGGGCACCGCACGCCTCCATCTCGTCCTCACAGGCCTTGATCTTGGCACGCAGCTCAGCGCGGCGGCGGCGCTGCTCCTTGCCGTAACCGGCCTTGGCAGGCTCGGATGATTTTTCAGGCTGGGCGGCGGCAGGAGCACTGCGGCCCATCAGAGCGTCGTAGCTGGGGTAGAGCGTCGCCTTGCCGTTCTCCAAATAGAGGATCGGGCAGCCGAGGCTGTTCATCAGGTGGCGGTCATGGGTGACCATCAGCAGGGTGCCGGTGTAGGCCATCAGCGCCTCGGTCAGGTTCTCGCGGGTATAGATATCCAAGTGGTTGGTGGGCTCGTCGAGGAAGAGCAGGTTCGGCCGCTCCAACACGATCTCAGCAAAGCGCAGCCGGGCCAGCTCGCCGCCGGACAGGGCTTCGCAGGGCTTGAAGACCGTTTCGCCCCGGAAACCCAGCTTCGCCAGATGGCTGCGGACTTCCAGCTCGGTCATCCGGGGGTATTTGTTCCAGATGACGTCAATGACCCGGCCTTGGCCCAAACGGTTCTGCTGCTGGGCAAAGATGCTGGGGCGGGCGCCGGTGCCAAGCCGCACCATACCGCCGGAGGGGCGGCGCTTGCCGTCCAGCACCTGCATCAGGGTAGATTTGCCCGCGCCGTTGGGGCCCGCAATGACCAGCCGCTGCCCGCGGCAGACTGTATAGGTGAAGGGTTCCAGCAGGGTGCGTTCCCCGATGCGGATGGTCAGATTCTTCATCAGCACCAGCTCGTTCCACGGCTCCACGTCGTATTCGAAGCGGAACTTGAGCTGATTCGTCTCATCTTTGGGCGCTTCGGTGATCTCCAGCTTTTCCAACTGTTTGCGGCGGCTCTGGGCCATTTTGGTGGTGGAAGCGCGCACAAGGTTGCGGTCTACGTAATCCTGCAATTTCTCTGCCAGCGCCACATCGGCGTCGTGCTGCTTCTGGCGCAGCGCATCGGCCGCTTCCTTCTGGGGCAGATAGGCCGAAAAGTTGCCCTTGTAAGTCGTCATGGTCTGGAACGAGACTTCCCAGATCTTCGTACAAACGTTATCGAGGAAGTACCGGTCATGGCTGACGACGAGGACCGCGCCGGAATACCCCTTGAGGTAATTTTCCAGCCACTCCATTGTTGCAAAGTCGAGGTGGTTGGTGGGCTCGTCCAGAATCAAGACGTCCGGCTTCTGGAGCAGCAGCTTTGCCAGCCGCAGCCGGGTCAGCTCGCCGCCGGAGAGGACCGCGATGTTCTTGGTCCATGTGTCCTGCGCAAAGCCCATGCCGGACAGCACCTTTTTGATGTTGACGTCCATATTGTACCCATCGGCTGCGTCGATGATGTTCTGGAGCGCATCGTGCTGTTCCAGCAGCGAAGCATCCTCCGGAGAGGCCGCCATCCGGCGTTCCAGAATCTGCATCTGCGCCATGGCGTCCAGCACATGCGCAAAGCAGGAACGCATCTCGCCGTAGATATCCAGCGTAGGGTCGAGTTTTGCGTTCTGTTCCAGATAACCGAGGGTAACGCCGTGGGTCACGCTGAACTCGCCCTCGTAATCTGTATATTCGCCGGTCAGGATCTTCAGCAGGGTCGTTTTGCCCGCGCCGTTCTGGCCGACGATGCCGATGCGGTCTTCCCGCTCGACACTGGCGGTGACGTCGTGCAGGACGATCTTTTCACCGAAGCTCTTGCCCAGTTTTTCCAAATGTATCAGCATTGTTGTTCATCCAATCTTTTGTTGCCACTTGCCGCACAGCGCCGGAACTTACAGCTGATGGCGGCGGTTCTTCACCCCGACGTTGGCCAGTTCCTCCGGCTCCATGACCAGAGGGTACAGCTCTTCAAGGTTCGAGATCTCATACGTCGGGCAGACCTTGCCCGGATTTTCGGCGTGGTTCGGGTTATACCAGCAGGTGTCCAACCCAGCGTTGATGCCGCCCTGAATGTCGCTGGTCAGGCTGTCGCCCACCATCAGCACATGCTCCCGGTTCTCCACGCCCAGCGAGCGGAGGGCCGCATCGAAGATCTTACGGTTCGGCTTTTCACTGTCCAGCATTTCGGAGACAAAGACCTCCTCGATGAAGTCCTTCATGCCGGATTCCGCCACCCGGCGGGACTGCACCCGGTCAAAGCCATTGGTCACGACGGCCAGCGTCGCCACCTCGGAGAGTTCCTTCAGCACGTCCAGCACATTGGGGGCGGCGAGGTCGGGGTGGGTGGAGAGCTGGTCGAGATAGAACTTATTCATCTCCGCCCCATTGCCCGCAGCATCGACCGCTTTCAAAAAGCGGGTGAAGCGCTCGGCCATCAGCTTGTCGCGGCGGAGCTGGCCTTTTTCCAACTGACGCCACAGTTCTTCGTTGATGGTGCGGTAGGTCTGGACGGTTTCGGCGTCCGGCTCAATGCCGTAATTGCGGAGCGTGTCCGCCAGCGCCTTGCTCTCCGCGGCGTCAAAATCAAGCAGGGTATTGTCTGCATCGAACAGGATGCAATAGTATTTTGCCATAGATCGTTTTCCCCCTCTTATCGATTGTTTTTCAGGGGACCTTGTCCCCTCACCGGAGCCATTTTTTCAAAGCTTCAGGAACAGCGAGAAGCCAGCCCCGCCCCGGCAGAGCTGGCTTCGCCTTATTCCTCGACTACTTCATACGTTTCATCGTCGGTTTGTTCCGGACGGTTGTCCTCACAGCGGGAAGTATCGGGATCGGAGCAGGGATTTTCCGGGCACTTCGACATTTCGGATTCCAAAACGCCGTTGTCCACATTCTCCCAGTCCATCTCGTACCAGTCCACGCTGCCGTCGGTCACATTCTCTTCTCCGGGAAGGCCCGGAACACGGATCTCTTCACAAAACATCCGCTCACGCTCCCTTCTGCCCAGCTTATGCAGCGGAGCGCAAAAAGGTCAGCGGCTGGCAGAACCTTCGGTTTCCGTGTTTTCGGCAGTGCTCGAAGCGGGCAGGTCGTTCTCGGCCTTGCTCTCGCTTTCCGCCTTGGACTCGCTGTGGGAAGAAGCGGTTTCCTCGCTCTTGGATTCACTGGCCGACTCGGCCTTGGATTCGCTCTTGGACTCCGATGCGCTGGACGCCGAGCTGGAAGAATGCTCCGAGCTGCCGGAAGCGCTTTCGGCGGTGCTGTGGGAAGAGCTGGACGAGGACGCGGGCTTTTCCTCCGAATTGCCGGAGCTGCTGGATGTACTGCCGGAGCTTGCTCCGGATGCAGAAGAGCTGCTCGACGTGCTCGAATGGGACGAACTGCTGGAGGCAGCCTCGCCGCTGACGGTCAGCGTCAGGGTGTTGCTGCTCACCTTGCAGTCGTTGTAAGTGACCACAGCGCAGATCTTATAACTGCCTTTTGCAACAGAGGATGCCGGGACGGCGACGGTCGTCTGGCCGGCAGCGCCCTTAACCTCCTCGCCGTTGGCGTACCAGCGGATCGTATCGCTGCTGGCGTACTTGCCGCTGATTTTTGCGTGGAAGATATAGGAGCCGCTGAACAGGCCCTTGCCCTCGCTGCTGATCTCCACCGACACGGCGGCGAAGACGGCGGTCACATCGAGGTTCTGCTTGAACTTCGTGTCCGTGCGGGTCTTGCTGGTCACGCCGTCGCTCCACTTGACGAAGACATGCCCTTCGGCGGGCACGGCCGTCACACTGACGGTCTGGCTTGCATCGGTGATGCTGCAGCTCAACGAAGTCTTGCCGGATTCGTTCCCGGAAGCCAGCGTGCCGCCGCCGTTCTTATCGACCTGATAGCGAGCTTCATAGTGGACCGCCTCGGCGGAGCTGCTGGTGCTCTCGCTGACCGCTTCCGAGCTGGGTGCCTGAACCGCAGAGCTGGGGTTCGAGACATATTCCAGCGTGCGGATCGGAATGTTGTTGGTATCCGGGCGGTTGTCGGTGGTCTCGTAGGCGTGGGTGCGCAGATAGTTCAGCGCAGCCTTGAGCCCGGCGCTCTTCAGATGGATGTCGCCGCTGGTGTAATAATCTGCTTTGCCATAGCCGTCGTCCCCCTTGAGGGTCTCGGCGGTGTTCAGGAACTTGAGGCCCAGCTGCTCACACATGCTGAGCAGAGCCATATTCATATCGTCGATCTTGGCCTGATCCATGTGGGGATAGGTCGAGTGATCCGCCGGGATGGGCGGGATGGTGTTGACGATGATGTCGGTGTACGGGTAGCTTTCCCGGATAGCCTGTACCAGCGCGGTGTAGTTGCTGATGAAGTCAGCCACTTCCATGCCGGTATCGTTGGTGCCGAGGGTGATGACCACGCGGCGGGGCTTCATCATGGCGACAGCCTGTGCGATGGTGTAGGAATTGCCGTCCTTCTTAAAGGTGACGATCCCTTCGTGCAGCGCCACCTGCGTGCCGATGCCCTCCTTGGCGCAAAACTGCTGCAGAGAGATCAAGCCGTTGTTGTAGAGGCGGACGGTGTTGGAATCACCGAGAAAAAGAGTTTCGTCCTGATAGGACTGGCCCGCGTCGGCCGTCTCGGTCAGCAGGGCGGAGGAGGTGTTGTCGATCTGGTAATGGTCGGCCAGATCATTGCTCCCCGCCGAAGTGTCTGTCGTCACGGAGTCCGCATCGGGGACAGCCGGGGTCTCCCCTTTGCCCCGCTTGAGCAGGGTCAGGGTGATGCCGATGGTCAGCAGAGCCGCCAGCGCGCATACGACGCAGACCAGAACCGCCTGCCGCTGCAAAGGAGTCATGGATTGCTTGTCCGATTGTGTCCTAGGATTCATATGATTCACCTTATCGTTGATTCGTTGTCAGGTCAAACGTTCAGAAGCGCGTCCGCAAGGGCGGCGCAGCTTTCGGCGTAGAAGACCGGGTGGAAGGGTTCCAGCTCTTCCCGGCTGCCGTAGCCATACAGCGCTGCGGCCGCATCCAGATGGCAGTCCGCCGCGCCGCGCATATCGTCATTGCGGTCACCGACCATCAGCACCCGCTTGCCCTTGGCACAGGGCTGCTCCAGCACATAGCGGACGACCTCCGTCTTGGTATCGCGGCTCTCGTCCATGGACGCGCCGCCGATGAAATCAAAATAGGGAGCCAGCCCCTGCTCTTCGAGGATGGGGGTCACGACCTTGGTGGGCTTGGAGGTGGCGGTACAGAGCACATAGCCCGCTTCCTTCAGGCGGCGGAGCATTTCGACGGCTCCGGGGTAGGCATTGCCTTCATGGCTGCCCTTGGCCGCGTAGCTCGCACGGTAAAGCTCAGTGGCCTTCTCGATCTTCTCCGGGTCAGAAAAGTGTTCGCCGAAGCTTTTGCGGAGCGGCGGGCCGAGGTAGCGGCGAAGATTGACGCCAGTGATGTCCACATTCATTTTATGGAAGACCTCTTCCAATGTATTCAGGATGCCGGGGGCAGAATCGATCAGGGTCCCGTCCACGTCGAATAAGATCACGTCATAGTGCTGCAAGGCTTTTCCCTCTCTTTCACACATATACATGGGATAGTATAGCACAGTTTTCCGTTTTCATCAATTCCGACAAATCATTTTTCCCTCTTTTGTCGAGATTGTTCATGAAATCGCCACAAATAAAAAAGCCTGCCCGGCAAACGATGCGGACAGGCAGGGGCAACCGCCGTTATTGCGCGGTGGAGGTGCCGGAGCAGTTCTCGGCAGAGGGGTAATAGAGGTTGTTGGAGATAAACTCCAGCTTCTCCTTGAGCACAAGCTCCAGATTGGCGACGGCATGGACCATGTTGGTGGCGGAGTCGTTGATTTCCAGCAGCTTGCACAGATCCACTTCCTCCATCGCCATGGCCGTTTTCATCTTCTGGCTCTCGGCGCAGAGGATGTGGCTCAGGGCAGATTCCTGCAGCGCGATGCTCTCCAGCAGATCAATGACCGCCTGATCGAGGGTGACGCGGGGCAGTGCGGGGCATTCCAGAGGGGTGCAGTTGGTATCAGCCATAAATGGGATCATCCTTTCTATATAAGGTGTAGCCCATTGTATGCCCGTTTCCCCGCCGTTGTCACTTCTCCGGCTCGGTGTCCTTCTGGGCCGAAAGCTTCTCGATGACATCGCGGTAACCGCCGGCGCCGTACTGGATGCAGCGGTTGATGCGGCTGATGGTGGCTGTGCTGATCTCCACCTTCTTCACGATCTGGTCGTAGGTGCTGCCGCCCAGCAGAAGCTTCGCTGCTTCCAGCCGCTGCGCCATGTCGGAGATTTCTTTCACGGTGCACAGATCCTCGAAAAAGTTGTAACACTCCTCCCGCGTTTCAAGGCTCAGGAACGCATCGAACAATGCGTCCGTCATCGGGTTCTTTCTGGGGTTTCTCTCAGCCATAGCGGCCTCCTTTGCGGCAAGTACCGGGTCATAAAGGTGATCGATGATTTCGTATTATTACTTTAGCACTTGAAAGTGCGAAAGTCAAGTATTTTTATAAAGTGAGCCTTTTTCATTTGACATCGTGTGAAAGTTTCTTCGTTTCACACGTGAACAAAAATCACCTAAAAGTTGTTACGGATTTTTTTATTGAATTGGCACATCCACTGAACTTGTTCCAAATATATTGACAAATTATGAAATCGGCGATAAAGTATACACAATTTTCGGGCAAAGATGCCACGGCGTGACCTCTTTGCTTTACGAAAAGAAAGGAAAGAGGTAAAAAGAAATGAACACGCTGGTCATCGTTTTGATCGCAGCTGTGTGTCTGTTGGGAGCTTACACCTTCTACGGACGCTGGCTGGCAAACAAGTGGGGCATCGACCCCAAGGCTAAGACCCCCGCAGTCGTCCACGAGGATGGCCGCGATTATGTCCCGACGAACGGCTGGACCGTTTTCGCCCATCAGTTCAGCTCCATCGCAGGTGCCGGCCCTGTCACCGGTGCCATTCAGGCTGCCGCCTTCGGCTGGCTGCCCGTTCTGCTGTGGGTCCTGATCGGCGGTATCTTCTTTGGTGCTGTGACCGACTTTGGCGCTCTGTATGCTTCCGTCAAGAACGACGGCAAGTCTATGGGCATGCTGATCGAGAAGTACATCGGCAAGACTGGCCGCAAGCTGTTCCTGCTGTTCTGCTGGCTGTTCTGCGGCATCGTTATCGCAGCATTTGCTGACATGGTCGCCGGCACCTTCAATGCCTTTGGCACCGATGGTGCTCTGGTGGAGGCTGCACAGACCAACGGCGCTGCCGGCATGGTCTCCATCATGTTCATGGTGTTCGCTGTCGTCTTCGGCCTGATCCAGAAGAAGTTCAGCTTCTCCGGCTGGAAGGAGAGCGTCATCAGCATCGTCTTCATCGTTCTGTCCTTCGTGATCGGTGCAAACTTCCCCATCATCTTGGGCAAGGCTGCATGGAGCTACATCACCTTCATCTACATCTTCTTTGCAGCCGT
>ERZ1031347.1323-NODE-1323-length-10209-cov-7.210557_pt1 | contig 10209 bp, 6 predicted proteins | sample MGYA00517106_ERZ1031347 | MGnify/ENA primary metagenome ERZ1031347 (study PRJEB33719, sample SAMN04261392) | wastewater metagenome | biome: periurban shantytown; feature: human; material: feces | host: Homo sapiens | place: Peru: Lima | collected 2012-07-19 ...
GCAAGCCCGGCAATCCCTACGACGCCTGCCTGATCGCCGATTTTGACGATCTGGAGGCCCTCAGCCGCTATAAAAACGACCCCCGCCACGTCGCCGTCTCCACCCTCTGCAAATCCATCCGCGAATCGCGCGGCGCGATCGACTACGAGCTGTGAAAAAGGCTCCCCTGGAAGGGGAGCTTTTTTCGCTGTGGGATTATTTTCCCAAGCGGCACAAGGCGACGGGTTCTGCGGGGGAAAGGTGGCAAACTGGGAGCATCCTGTGAGAAGAGGGGATGCGCATGAAAAAACGGCTGCCGGAGATCCTGTGCATGGCGGCGGTGCTCGTGGGGCTGCTGGCGCTGGCGGCGCAGGCCAGGGCGGAGCAGACGCACCGGGCGTACCTGTACGGCTATCCGGACGGGACCATCCGACCGGAGGCGGAGGTGAGCCGCGCAGCCTTCGCCTGTATTCTGCTGCGGCTGGCGGAGGACGAGCTGCCGGAGGGCGCGCGTGTGCGCTTCTGGGATGTACCGGGGACGAGCTGGGCCTACGCGGCCGTTACGCGGCTGGCGGGGCTGGGGCTGCTGCCGTTCGGGTCGGACGGCTGGTTCCGGCCGGACGCGGGGCTCACGTGGCGGGACTTTTCCGGCGTGCTGGACAAGCTTGCGCAGACGGAGGCCGGGCGCGCGGCCTTCCCAGTGCTGGCCGCGGCCTGGAGCGAAAAGACGCTGGCCGCCGCCGAGGCGGATGAGACCGCGGCAGAGGCTGTCCTTACCCGGGCGGAGCTGGCCCGGGCGCTCAACAGCCTGCTCGGCCGCTGCCCGGACGGGCAGGACGCGCAGCTGCAGGCTGCCGCCTGGTACCGCGACAACCAGGACCAGACCGCCTGGTACTACGCGGACCTCATCGAAGCCTCCGCCGACCACACCTGCAGGCTTTTGCCGCAGGGCGAGCAGTGGACGGCCATCGGGTAAGGCAGCACCGCACAATTGCGTCTGCGCGCTTCGGCGGATCTTTTCCGCCAATCCTGCGGCGTTGCCTCAAAAAGTCTGCCCTTCCGGGCAGGCTTTTTCTCTGCGTGTTCACGATTTATTCAAGCAAAATGTGTGCCGGTATGGCATAATATACTATTCAGAAAGCAAAAAAAGTGAGGGGCGGACGCATGCGGGATTTTGTTGTATTTGACCATGTCTGTAAGACCTATCAGATGGGAGACGTGCGCATTGAGGCGCTGAAGGACGCGTCGTTTACGATCGACGAGGGGGAGATCTGCGTCATCGTCGGCCAGTCCGGCGCGGGCAAGACCACGCTCCTGAACATCCTCGGCGGCATGGACCGGCTTACCTCCGGCCATGTGCTGCTCGCGGGCGAGGACGTGGCGGACTACAGCCGCAAGCGCCTGACGACCTACCGCCGCCACGAGGTCGGGTTCGTGTTCCAGTTTTACAATCTGCTGCCCAATATGACGGCGCTGGAAAACGTGCAGATCGCAAGCCAGCTGTGCAAGGATCCGCTGCCGGCCGACGAGGTCCTGCGGCAGGTCGGCCTCGGCGAGCGGATGCAGAATTTCCCCGCGCAGCTCTCCGGCGGCGAGCAGCAGCGCGTGGCCATTGCCCGCGCGCTGGCAAAGCGGCCGAAGCTGCTGCTGTGCGACGAGCCGACCGGCGCGCTCGACGACCAGACCGGCAAGCAGATCTTGTCCCTGCTGCAGGCGCAGAGCCGCGCGGGCGGCATGACCGTCGTCATCATCACGCACAACTCGGCGCTGACCGCCATGGCCGACCGGGTCATCCGCGTGAAAAGCGGGCAGATCGCCGGCGTCCGGATCAATGAACATCCGACGCCCGTCGAGCAGATCGAGTGGTGAGCGGCATGGGGAAGCTGACGCTGCGGGAGATCCGCAGGAGTTTGGGCCGGTTTCTGGCCATCGCGGCCATCGTGGCGCTGGGCGTGGGCTTTTTCTGCGGCCTGCGGCTGACGAAGACGGCCATGGTGCGCACGCTGGACGCCTACGCCGAGGCGCAGCAGATGTACGATTTCCGCCTCGTGAGCACCATTGGCTTTGACGAGACCGACGCGGCTAAAATCGCCGCCGACAGCCGCGTCGCCGCGTGCGAGGGCACAAAGAGCGCCGACGCGCTGACCAGCACGGCGGGCGGCGCGCCGCGGGCGTGCAAATTTCTGTCGCTGCCCGAGACGCTCGACCTGCCGAGCCTGAAGGCCGGGCGGCTGCCGCAGACGGCGGACGAGTGTCTGGCCGATGGGATGCTGTACTCGGAACAGGATCTCGGGCAGAAGATCGTGCTCTCGGAGGAGAATGACGACGATACGCTGGGGCAGTTCACCCGGCGGGAATTCACCATCGTCGGCATCGCCAAGAGCGTTCTGTACATCAACTATGAGCGCGGCAGCACGTCGGTCGGCAGCGGGTCGCTGTCCGCCTTCGTGTACGTGCTGCCGGAGGCGTTTGACTTTGACTACGATACGGAGCTGTATCTGCGCCTGACGGACCGGGCGGGCGAGATCTACTCGGACGAATACAAGGCGCACATCGACGACGCCGAGCCCTGGGTCACCGCGCTTGCGGAGCAGTGCGCGGACGACCGCGGCACGCGGCTGCATGACGACGCGGCCGAGACGCTGGCTGACGCCCGCGAAACGCTCGACGAAAAGCAGCAGGAGCTGGCGGACGCGAAGCAGAAGCTCGAAGACGCCAAGCAGACGCTGGCCGATGCCGAACAGGACGTTCTGGACGGCGAACAGAAGCTGGCGGATGCGAAGGAGGAAGCCGACCGCGAGCTGGCCGACGCCTATCAGAAGCTCGTCGACGGCCAGAAGGAGATCGAGGAGAACGAGCAGAAGCTTGCAGACGCCCGCAAGGAGCTCGCGGACGGCGAACAGAAGCTCGCCGACGCGCAGGCAGAATATGACGACGGCGCGGCCAAGCTGGCCGAGGCCAAAGAGGAGCTTCGCAAGCAGTTTAACGAGACTGTCGGCGAGCTGCAATCCGGGCAGGCGGAGATCGACAAGAATCAGGCGCAGCTCGACCAGAAGCGCGCGGAGCTCGCCGCGCAGAAGGCCGAGCTCGAAGCGACCAAGGCGCAGCTGGAGGAGGCGCTGGGCAGCGGTCAGCTGCCAGAGGACCAGAAAGCGCAGCTGCAGGCACAGCTCGCGCAGGTCGAGGCCGGGCTGCAGCAGATCGAGGCTGCCGGGCCGGAGCTCGACGCGGCGCAGCAGCAGATCGACGCGGCGCAGGCGGAGCTCAACGCAGGCAGCGAGGAATTCGGCGACGGGCTGGAGGAGGCCAACGCTGAGATCAGCGAAAACCAGAAAAAGCTCGACGAGGCCAAGGCCACGCTCGATGAAAAGAAACAGGAGCTGGCCGACGCAAAGCAGGAGCTCGCCGATGGCGAGCAGCAGCTTGCCGACGCAAAGCAGGAGCTGGCGGACGGCTGGGCCGATTACTACAGCGGCAAGGCCGAGGCCGAGCAGAAGATCGCCGACGCGGAAGCCGAGCTTGCCGACGCGAAGCAGCAGCTCACGAATGGCAAGCAGGACATCGCCGACGCCGAAGTGGAGCTCTCGGACGGCGAACAGAAGCTGGCCGACGCGGAGCAGGAGTATCAGGACGGGCAGGACGCGCTCGAAAAGCTCGAAAACCCGGATGTGTTCGTGCTGGACCGCAGCAGCAACATCGGCTACGCCTGCTTTGAGAGCGATTCGGATATCGTGCGGGGCGTCTCGCGTGTGTTCCCGCTGTTTTTCTTCGCCGTGGCGGCGCTCGTGTGCATCACGACGATGACGCGCATGGTCGATGAGCAGCGCACGCAGGCGGGCGTTTTGAAGGCCATGGGCTACTCCAACGGCGCGATCTTCCTGGTCTATTTCCTCTACGCCGGGAGCGCTTCGGTGCTCGGCTGCGTGGTGGGCGTCGCGGCGGGCTCGTATTTCCTGCCGAAGATGATCTGGCAGGGGTATAATATCATGTACGGCTTCACGGACATCCTGTATGCGTTCGACTGGCCGCTGGCGCTGTTGTCCGCTGGGGCGTATCTGCTCTGCGCGCTCGGCACGACGTGGTACGTCGCGCATGCGGAGCTGCAGCGGCCCGCGGCGGAGCTCATCCGCCCCAAGGCCCCGAAGGCGGGCAAGCGGATCTTGCTGGAGCGGCTGCCGGGCCTCTGGAACCGGATCCCGTTTTTGCATAAGGTCTCCATCCGCAACATCCTGCGGTATAAAAAGCGGATGATCATGATGATCATCGGCATTGGCGGCTGCACGGCCCTGCTCATCACCGGCTATGGCATCCAGGATTCCATCAGCAACGTCGTCGACTATCAGTACAGCGAGATCACCCGCTACGACGCGTCGGTCACGTTCCAGCACGCGCTGAACGAGACGGAGCGCACGGCCTTCGCCGCGCTCTGCGAGGAAGAAGCCGAAGAATATCTCTTCGTGGCCGAAAAGAGCGCCGACGCCAGCGCGGGCAGCACGGTCAAGACGACGAACGTCGTCTGCCCGGCCTCCGGCAGCGTAGACGGCTTTGTCGACCTGCATGAGAAGGACAAGACGCCGGTCGCCTATCCCGAAAACGGCGCGTGCGTCATCAGCCGCGGGCTGGCCGAGGCGCTGCAGCTGTCGGCGGGCGACACCATCACGCTGCAGAGCGGCACGCGCGAAGCGCAGCTGCAGGTCGCGGCGGTCTTTGAAAACTATGTCTACAACTACGTCTACCTGACGGCGGAAAGCTGGGCGCAGTGCTTCGGCGAAGCGCCGGCATACGAGCAGGCCTGGGTCAACTTCCCGCCTGACGCCGATGCCCACGCGGCCTCGGCCGCGCTGGCGGGGGCGAAGAACGTCGCCTCCGTGAGCCTCAGCAGCGATTTCCGCGCGCGCGTGGCGACGATGATGGAAAGCCTGCGGTACATCGTGGTGGTCGTGGTGGTCTGCGCGGCAGCGCTGGCGTTCATCGTGCTGTATAACCTCACAAACATCAACATCACCGAGCGCGAGCGGGAGATCGCCACCATCAAGGTCCTCGGCTTCTACGACAGCGAGACGAACCGCTATGTGTTCCGCGAGAACATCATCCTGACGGTGCTCGGCGCGCTTGTGGGTCTGCCGATGGGCAAGGCGCTGCACGCCTACGTCATGTCGCAGATCCGCATCGACCTCATGTGCTTCGACGTGCGGGTGGCGCCGGGCAGCTATCTGCTCTCCGCGGCGCTGACGCTCGCGTTCGGGCTGCTGGTCAATCTGGCGCTGCGCCGGAAGATCCGCGCCATCGACATGGCCCAGGCGCTCAAATCCATCGAATAGCATCCGAAGAGAGAAGAGAAACGAATGAAGAAACTGCTTGTCTATCTGCGGCCCTACCGGCTGCAGGCCATCCTTGCGCCCGTGTTCAAGCTGCTGGAGGCGGCGTTTGAGCTGCTGGTGCCGCTCATCATGGCAGATATCATCGACGTCGGCATCGCGGCGGGCGACACGGGCTATATCCTGAAAAAATGCCTGCTGCTCGTGGGCCTCGGCCTGTGCGGCTTTGCCAGCGCGACCTGCGCGCAGTATTTTTCCGCCAAGGCCGCGACCGGCGCGACGGCCAGTCTGCGCCACGCGCTCTTTGCGCATATCCAGTCGCTGTCGTATGCGGAGCTCGATACCATCGGCCCGGCCACGCTCGTCACGCGGATGACGAGCGACATGAACCAGGTGCAGACCGGCCTCAACCTCACGCTGCGGCTGCTGCTGCGCTCGCCGATCGTCGTGTTCGGCTCGATGATCATGGCGTTTACGATCGACGTGCGCTCGGCGCTCATCTTCGTCGTGACGATCCCGGTGCTCTTTGCCATCGTCTTTGCCATCATGCTCAGCTGCATCCCGCTCTACCGCCGGGTGCAGGCGAAGCTCGACGGCGTGACGGGCGCGGCGCAGGAGAACCTGTCCGGCGTGCGCGTCATCCGCGCCTTTACCCGCGAGCAGACCGAGACGGAGAGCTTTGACGGCCGTCTGGACGGACTGTTTGCCGCGCAGCGGTTCGTGGGCAAGCTGTCGGCGCTTTTGAACCCGCTGACGTATGTGGTCATCAATCTGGCGATCGTGGCGATCTTAAAGACCGGCAGCGTCCGCGTGGACGCGGGCGTCATCACGCAGGGCCAGCTGATCGCGCTGTACAACTACATGTCGCAGATCTTGGTCGAGCTCATCAAGTTCGCCAACCTGATCCTGAACATCACGAAATCCGTCGCCTGCGCGGGCCGGATCTCGCAGGTGCTGGAGACGAAGTCCAGCATGGCCGACGGGCAGGACGCCCTGCCGGACGGCAGCGACAGCCCGGCGCTGCAGTTCTGCGGCGTCTCGTTCCGCTATCCTGGCGCGGGCGCGGACGCGCTCAGCAGCATCAGCTTCTCCGCCGCGCCCGGGCAGACCATCGGCGTCATCGGCGGCACCGGCGCGGGCAAATCCACGCTGGCGAACCTCATCCCGCGGTTTTACGACGCGACGCAGGGACAGGTCCTTGTGTGCGGCGAAGACGTGCGGCAGCTGCGGCTGCAGGCGCTGCGGCCCTCGATCGGCGTCGTGCCGCAGAAGGCGCTGCTCTTCTCCGGCACCATCCGCGACAATCTCCGCTGGGGCAATGCCCAGGCCAGCGATGAAGACCTCTGGCAGGCACTGCAGGACGCGCAGGCCGATCAGGTCGTCCGCGGCAAGCAGGGCGGGCTGGACGCGGAAGTCGAGCCCGGCGGGCGCAATTTCTCCGGCGGCCAGCGCCAGCGGCTGACGATCGCCCGCGCGCTGGTGCGGAGGCCCGCCATCCTCATCCTCGACGACAGCGCCTCCGCGCTGGACTTTGCCACCGACGCCGCGCTTCGCAAGGCGCTGGCGCATCTGCCGTGGAAGCCCACGGTCGTGCTGATCTCGCAGCGCGTGTCCTCCATCCGCCACGCGGATCAGATCCTCGTGCTCGACGACGGCCGTCTGGCCGGGACCGGCACGCATGACGAGCTGCTGCAGAGCTGCCCGGTCTATCAGGAGATCTGCCGCTCGCAGGATAAGAAGGAGGATGCGCAATGAAGCATGATTCATCCTGGGCGCTTCAGCGCGTGCTCAAAAGCCTCGGGCGGTATCTGCCGCTTTTGATCGTGTCTCTGGTGCTGGCGGCGGCCAGCGTGGCGGGGACGCTCTATATCCCCATTCTGGTCGGCGACGCCATCGACGCAGTCGTCGGCCCGGGGCAGGTCGATTTTGCCGCGGTCGGCATGCTGGCTGCGAAGATCGCCGTGCTGGCCGCGGGGACGGCGCTTCTGCAGTGGGTCATGGCGGCCATCCACAACCGGGTCTGCTTCGCCGTGACGCGTGACGTGCGCCGGCAGGCGTTCGCCCACCTGCAGCGTCTGCCGCTGGCCTATCTCGACAGCCATCCGGCGGGCGATACGCTCAGCCGCATGATCGCGGACGTCGACCAGTTTGCCGACGGCCTGCTCATGGGCTTCACACAGCTGTTTACGGGCGTTTTGACCATCGTGGGGACGCTCGGCTTCATGCTCTCGATCAGCGTGAAGATCACGCTGGTGGTCGTCGTGCTGACGCCGCTGTCCCTGCTGGTGGCGAAGTTCATCGCGGGGCACACCTATTCCATGTTCCAGACGCAGTCCAAGGCCCGCGGCGAGCAGACCGCGCTCATCAATGAGCAGCTCGGCGGCCAGCGCGTCGTGCAGGCGTTCTCGCATGAGGCCGAGAGCCTTGCGCAGTTTGACGAGATCAATGACCGCCTGACCGCCGCGACCATGCGCGCGACCTTCTTCTCGTCGATGACGAACCCCTCGACCCGCATCATCTACAATATCATCTACGCCTGCGTGGGCTTTACCGGGGCGCTGAGCGCGGTGGCGGGGGCCATCACGGTCGGCGGGCTGTCGTGCTTCCTCAGCTATGCCAACCAGTACGCCAAGCCCTTCAATGAGATCACCGGCGTCGTCACCGAGCTGCAGAACGCGCTGGCCTGCGCCGCGCGGGTCTTCGAGCTCATCGACGAGCCGGCGGAGATCCCCGACGCGCCCGATGCCAGGGCGCTGACCGACGCCTCCGGCAGCGTGCAGCTGACGAACGTCGCCTTCTGCTACACGCCGGAGCAGCGGCTCATCGAGGATCTGGACCTCACGGTCCGGCCCGGCGAGCGCGTGGCCATCGTCGGCCCGACGGGCTGCGGCAAGACGACGCTCATCAACCTCCTCATGCGCTTCTACGACGTGAAGGGCGGCTCCATCGCCGTGGACGGCAGCGACATCCGCACCGTGACGCGGCAGAGCCTGCGCCATCAGTACGGCATGGTCCTGCAGGACACCTGGCTCAAATCCGGCACCGTGCGGGAAAATATCCGCCTGGCCAAGCCCGATGCGACCGACGAAGAGGTCGAGACGGCCGCGAAAAAGGCGCACGCCGATTCGTTCATCCGCCGCCTGCCGAACGGCTACGATACGATGCTCTCCGACACGGGCGGGGCGCTGTCCGCGGGGCAGCGGCAGCTGCTGTGCATCGCGCGCGTGATGCTCTGCCTGCCGCCGATGCTGATCCTCGACGAGGCCACGAGCTCCATCGATACCCGGACCGAGGTCAAGATCCAGCAGGCCTTCGACGAAATGATGCAGGGCCGGACGAGCTTCGTCGTGGCCCACCGCCTCTCGACCATCCGCGAAGCGGACGTCATCCTCGTCATGCGGGACGGCCACATCGTCGAGCAGGGCAAACACGATGAGCTGCTCGCGAGAAACGGCTTCTACGCCAAGCTGTACCACAGTCAGTTCGAAGGATAACACACGCAGCCGCTTCCCTGGGGCGTATCGAAAACCCCACGGAAGCGGCTGCGCCTTTTTCTTGCATTTGCTGCCGGATGATGTTAATATGATACTATAAAAAAGCAAAGGAGCGGTCCCTTTGGCAAAACAGATCACGCGGATCGTACTGACCGGCGGGCCGGCCGCCGGCAAGACGACGCTCATCAGCCGGGTACTCAAGGAATTCAAGCAGGACGAGGGCTGGAAGGTCATCACCATCCCCGAAACGTCGACGGAGCTCATCTCCGGCTTTGGCATCAAGCCCTTCGGCGGCTGCGTGTCCATGCTGGATTTTCAGGATTTTGTCGTCGCCGACCAGCTGCACAAGGAGCAGCTGGCGCTCAAGGCTGCCCAGATGGTGCCTGAGGAGCGCGTGATCGTGCTGTATGACCGCGCGCTGTTCGACAACAAGGCCTATGTCTCTGACGACGAGTTCCGGCAGGTGCTTTCCCACTTCGGCCTGACGGAGCAGCAGGCGCTGACGCACTACGATACCGTGCTCCACCTCGTTTCCTGCGCCAAGGGCGCGGAATTTGCCTACAATTTCGGCAACGAGGCCCGCTATGAGCCTCTGGAAGTCGCACGGGAGAAGGACGAGCTGACGCTCCGCGCCTGGAGCGCACATCCCAACGTCCACGTGATCGACAATTCCGTCGATTTTGAAGACAAGATCGCTAGAGGTCTGCGCGCGGTCTACGCCGCGATCGGCCGGCCGGCACAGCAGGAGGTCTGGCACAAGTATCTCATCGCCCTGCCCACCCTCCAGACCCTGGAGCAGACTTACCACGCCGCCAGCATCGACATGATGCAGACCTATCTGACCCGCGCCAACCCCAACGTCGTGCGCCGCGTCCGCCAGCAGAAAAACGGCGGGGATTACCTCTACTTCTACACCGAGAAGCGCACGACCGACTCCGGCCAGTGGGAGACGGAGAAGCCGATCTCCGAGAAGGAGTACATCCGCTATCTGATGGAGGGTGACACGAGCCTGCACACCGTCCACAAGACGAAGTACCGCTTCGTCTATCAGGGCTGCCGGTTTGAGATCGACGTCTACCCGTTCTCCAACGACCGCGCCATCATGCGCGCCGCCCTGCCGCAGGACGCGCCCGCGCTTCAGGCCCCGCCGGAGATCACCGTCCTGCGCGAGGTCACCGACGATCCCGCCTACAAAAACCGCCAGCTGGCCAAAAACCAGCGCCTGTAAACGAGAAAGAGAGCTCCCCCGGCCAGAGCGGCCGGGGGAGCTTTTTCGGTTTTCGGGAGAATTTTTCTCAGCCCCACAGGGCGGTCAGCGATGGGATGACCTGCTTTTTCCGGGACACAACGCCCGGCAGGAAGCAGGTGTGGTCCTTGAGCTGCACGCCGAAGGCCTGCGTGATGATGTCCTCGTCGCC
>ERZ1031347.1328-NODE-1328-length-10200-cov-5.286348_pt1 | contig 10200 bp, 3 predicted proteins | sample MGYA00517106_ERZ1031347 | MGnify/ENA primary metagenome ERZ1031347 (study PRJEB33719, sample SAMN04261392) | wastewater metagenome | biome: periurban shantytown; feature: human; material: feces | host: Homo sapiens | place: Peru: Lima | collected 2012-07-19 ...
TGTTGCTGATCTTGCTTGCAGGTTTTTTTCATCGCACAGCATGGATCTGCTTTCCAATATTTTTTTTAATACGAATATATCATCGCCAGGTGTTCGTTAAAATTACAATCTTGGTTAGCCTCGTATGCTTATTAGGTTCCAGATACATAATTGCTGTTATTGCGTCAGTTTTTCCGCGATATCAGCTGTATTTTGGAAGTAGCTATCTGAGAACTGGGCTTAAGCTGTCTCTAGTACTCTATTTTCTGGTGTTTAGTATGGTGCTGTTAGTGGGTGAACTAGGCGGGACTAAGGATAGTGCCACCACTAGGAATCAGCAGGATGAGTTGGACTTTAGATTGTCGTTTTTGCTATTAGTGGTGTGTGTCTTAGGCTATACTGCGCCAGTATTCAGTCGCATTCTACAATATTTTCAATTGTATCTTTGCGTGTATTTTGCAAACCGTTTATATAACATGTCAATTCAGATTCGGCGAATTCTTCTGCTGTTCAGTCTGATAGCATTCGCAATATATACTGGTACAATTCACTTCCTACGCACGCCAGAGTGGTATACCACATATCCGTTTGTGTTCTGCTGGAACAACTGAAACCATAGGGGAAGATCTGCTGCATGAAACGTACACCCGAGGGGACAATCGCCAAGAATTCCGCCATGCTGATGGCAATGAATATTGCAAAGATGCTTTTTCCGCTGATGACGCTGCCGTATCTGACGCGCGTACTATCCACGGACTGCTATGGCAGTGTGGTGTATGTCAAGTCGGTTATGACCTATATGCAGTTGGCAGTGGATTTCGGGTTTGTACTCTCTGCGACGAAGAGTATCGTGTATGCCCGCGGTGATATGGCGGCGCAGGAGAAGATTGTCGGTGATGTGCTGCTGGCGCGATTGTGGCTGGCGGGTGCGGCTTTCGCTGTGCTCCTGCTGCTTACGGCGGTGCTGCCTATTCTGCGTAGTCATGTGCTGCTGACACTGTTCTCGTTTCTGCCAGTTTTTCTAACGATTTTCCTGATGGATTTCCTATTTCGCGGATTAGAGAAAATGGAAGCCATTGCGCTGCGATTTGTTGTAATGCGCGGGATTTCGGTGGCGCTGACATTTGTGGTTATCCGCTCCGACGCGGATGTTCTCCTGATTCCACTGCTGGATGCGCTGGGTACGCTGGTGGCTGTGGCAATGGTTGTTCCGCAGTTGCGGCGATTGGGGCTCCACATACACTTGTCCCGTGACAAGCGGGCGGCGTGGGGAATGCTGCGAGATTCCGCGGTCTATTTCGTCTCTAACGTGGCCTCTACGTCCTTCAGCGCGCTGAATACGCTGATTATTGGCGTGATTCTGACAACCCGTGAGGTTGCATATTGGGGTGTGTGCATCCAGGCTATCGCGGCGGTGCAGGCACTCTATACGCCCATCACCGACAGCCTGTATCCAGTAATGGTGCGAGAGCGGCGGCTGGGGCGAATACGGCAGATGTTCCTATTATTTTTGCCGGTAGTCGCGGCTGGCTGCGCCGCAGCGTGGATTTTGTCAGACTTTGGTATTCGTTTGGTCGGCGGCAATGGGTACGCGGAGGCGGTGCCGGTGTTCCGATGCCTGATACCGGTGTTGTTTTTCAGCTTTTTTGCTCTGCTGCTTGGCTGGCCCGCGCTGGGGGCAATCGACCGCATCGCGGAAACGAGCCGCAGCACGGTGTATGCTCTGTGCTTCCAGCTGCTGGGGCTGCTGGCGTTGCAGTGTAGCGGACACTATTCTCTGATGGCGGTCGCCGTTCTGCGCAGTATAACGGAGGCTGTTCTCTGTGGTATCAGAGGCGCCTATGTCTGGAAGAACAGAGGAGAGTTTGCGGATATGAAGGGGGCGGACAAATGACGGAGATCACGAATCTGCGGGAGATTCAGCTGCTGGAGCTGGGCATTCTGCAGCATCTGGCGGACATTTGTCGCAAGCACGGCATTCGCTTTTTCCTGTCGAACGGAACGCTCCTCGGCGCGGTGAAATATGGAAAATTTATCCCGTGGGATGATGATGTGGATATTCTAATGCCGCGGGCGGACTATGACTGTCTGATGCATTTGCCTGATATTGACACGGCGTGCTACCGGCTTTTTTCACAGGAACGTATGCCGGCATGGCGGTTGCCGTTTGCCAAGCTCTGCGATATGCGGACGGAAAAGCGTGAAACGAGCGCCAATTTCGGTCTGCCTACTGGGTTGGATATTGATATTTTTCCAATTGACGTCTGGAGCGGAGGCGAGCGGCAGGCGCGACGCTGCGGACTGTGGCGGCGCGGCGTATCTGCGGCGGTAGAAGAAGAATTTACCACGCCGCGAACCGGCTGGAGGCGGCTGGTGCTCCATACTTTCTGGTGCATCAGCCACTGTTTGGGGAGCAGATTCTTTTGCCAACGCATCGCATCGGAGGTGCGGCGCGGGCAGGAGGCGAAGAAGCCTGTGTATGTGGGTTGCGTCGTGTGGAGCCTGTATGGCCGCAGGGAATTGCTTGCGGCAGAGGTGTTCCTCGATAAAACGGAGGTTATGTTTGAGGGGAAGCGCTACCCGGCACCGGTCGGATATGACCGGTATTTGAGCAGCCTTTATGGGAACTATCGACCGGACCCGCCGCCAGAGAAGCAGATCTCGCACCATCATTTCCGGGTTTGGTACCGTTAATAACCGTATTTTTCTGCATGATCGCGGCGTGTAGTGAAATAAATCAAAAGAAAAAGGGAGCGAAAAAATGCAGCACAGGAAACGAACCAAAGTGGTTGCGGCGTTGATGGCACTTTGCATGCTGGCATCACTGCTCCCAGTGACGGCTCTCGGTCTGGAACCGCAGGGTGCAGAACTGGGTAAGGGCAGCAGCATCGACGGCACCGGCTACCATGTCACCTCAGTGAAGAATCACTCCATTGCGCCCGACATCTCTGAGCGGGTCATCATCACCAACAATGATGCGGGCAACTCGCAGACGGTTGCTAACGTCATGGAGGTGAACACCGCGGGCGGCCGCGCAAAGATCGTGGCCGGCTACGGCAACCGCAACCCCAAGGAGCAGGGCTGGACCTTGAAAACCACCACGGATCAGGCCCATGTCTACGAACAAGAGACAGGATTGAACGTAGTGGGAGGCGTCAACGCTTCGTGGTTCAACATCAATACCGGCGAACCTTCCGGCTATCTGGTGATGAACGGCGTGGTGCACCACGACAACTCCAGCCGCGCCTTTGTCGCCGCGTTTGATGACGGCTCGGTCAACGTCTTCAAGGAGGGCACGACCCTTGCGCAGGCCGAGGCCAGCCAGAGCGAGAAGCAGGGCACGTCCGTAAAGGTCCTGGAGGCCGTGGACGCGCTGGTCGCCATGGTGTGGGACGGCAAGGTCGTCGTCTCCGAGTCCGGCAACAGCGGCTACTATCCCCGCACCTGCGTGGGCGTGAAGGCCGACGGCACGGTCGTCCTGTTCCAGGCCGACGGCACAATGGCGCCCCGCTCCGTGGGCTATACCGCGGCCGAGGAGGCACAGATGATGGTGGCTCTCGGCTGCGTGGCGGCGATCCAGCTCGACGAGGGCGGCTCCTCCACCTACATCTCCCAGCGGGAGGGTGAGCGCGACCTGACCATGCGCAACACCCCGGCCGGCGGCAGCGAGCGCGTTGTCTCCGGTACAATTCTGGTCGTTTCCACCGTGGCGGCCTCCGGTGAGTTTGACCACGCCGCCATTACGCCTGACGGTGAGTACTATACCCCCGGCTCCTCCGTCACCCTGACGGCGGACGCCATGGACTTCTCCGGTGCTCCCGCCAAGGCTCTGCCGGAGGACGTGAGCTTCACCGTCAGCGATGAGACCATGGGCACGGTGACCGCCGCCGCCGTAAACGGCAGCAGCGCCTCCGCCACCTTTGTTTCCTCCGGCAAGACCGGCGACGTGACGGTGAGCCTGGTCAGCGGCGGGCGGACCGTGGGCACCGCCACGCTCCATATCCAGAACCCCGACAATCTGGCCTTTACCTCCGGTGAGGTCAACCTGAACTATAGCGTGAGCAGTGACCTTGGCTTCAAGGCGACCTATCAGTCGGAAACTGTCCACCTCAAGGACGGCGACATCGACTGGAGCATCTCCGATACAAGCGCGGGCTCCTTTGCGGGCAACGTGTTTACGGTCACGGACAACGTGAAGTATTCCGGCAGCCCCACCGTCACCGCCAAGCGCGGCGACCTCTCCGCCACCGTCACGGTGAATATCGGCATGGAGCCGACGATGATCCTGGATGGCGGCGACGAGGACCCCTGGGACTATTCTACCATCGGCACCACCGTGGAGAGCTTTTCCGGCATGGCGGCCAACGCCGTGGCCACTTATCACTACGCGAACCGCGGCGGCGTGGTGAAGGGCTCCGTGGTGTCCGATACTGATGAGGAATTTGCCGATATCGTCCGCTTCGGCCACAATGCCATCAAGCTGGAGTATGACTGGACCGGCCTGACCGGTACCGACGGCGCATGTCTCGGCCTCGGCGATAACCTCGCCATCGACGGCACACCCACCGCCCTCGGCGTGTGGGTCTACATCCCCGAGGGCGTCCCCGTCCCGTGGCTGCGTGCGCAGATCGCCACCAGCACCAACGGCGGGGCGAGCTGGACGGACGCCTACGTCAACTTCAGCAACGGCAGCGCGGGCAGCGGCGAGGGGCTGAAGACCGGCTGGCAGTATCTGGAGGCTGACCTGACCAAGTATGCTGGCGCACTGATCCGCGTCAACAGCGGTATGCTGTTCCGTGCGATGGTCACGGCCGGCGGCATCGGCTGGTACACCACCGATGGCGTCAAGCTGGACAAGAGCGACCTCAAGGGCTATATCCTGCTCGATAACCTCTGCGTCGTCTATGGCGCCAACAATCAGGATGTCACCGCGCCGACGGTGAACTCCATTCAGCTCGTGAACAACGACGGTACCAAGACCGAACTGGAAAACGGCGCGGTGCTGGATTCTGGCAACCTCCGCTTCTTCGTCACCTATGACGACAGCGAGGAGACGGATCCCTATGCCACGGGCGTTGAGTCGGCGTACTTCTACTTCGACGGTCTGTACCGCGGCAAGTATGACAGTGACAACCTCGGCAGCACCTCCGGCCTGATGCACTTCGGCAATGGACTGCACTCCATCACCTTCTACCTGAAGGACGGCTACGGCAACGTCACGCGTGAGACGCGCTACTTCACTGTGCAGGCCGAGCAGACAGATCTGCCCGGCGTGTCGCTCACCCCGCAGGGCGCGCCCACGGTTGGCAAGGCATGGGAGCTGGCCGTCACGAGCAACGACCTTGCCAGCATCACCTCGCTCTCCGCGAGCATTTCCGTCTCCCGCAGCTACCCCGTCACAGATGTGACGTTCCCCGCGGGCGTTACGGGTACGTGGAGCTATGACAGCGCCAAGGGCGTTGTGACACTGCAGATTACCGCCATCGACCACGCGGCGTTCAGCGCCGACCGGCTGGCCTCCGTCTCCGTGGACGTGCCCACCGCGACGACCGAGGGCAGCAGCGTCAACGTGCAGGTGACGAAGGGTTCCTACGGCTGCAAGCAGACCGAGAGTCTCGACATCAGCGATGTGAACCAGTATGCTGCGGGCTTTACGACCCCGATGAACACCTATCCGGTGGAGGCGGTCTACCGCATCCAGGCGGACACTGCCGTGGTGGGCAGTAGTACGACCGCCACAGTGACGACCATCGCCGACGGCAAGGCCGCCGCTGGCGTCAGCGTCTACACCGATGATACGCTTTTCGGCACGACCGACGAAAATGGACAGATCGACATCAGCAGCCTGACGACCAGCCAGGGCAGCGTCAACTTGCGGGCTGCCGATGAAGCGGGCAACTGCTCCTATCAGATCACCCTGTTCAGCTATAACGCCGTGGGCGACGAAACCGGCGCGCCCTATAACGTCATCTACAACCTGGCCCCATCCGCTGACGGCAAGACCATCACCTGGATGAGCAACCCCGCGCACAGCGGTGATCGGGCTGTGGCCGAGTTCTCCACGAACGCCGACCTGAGCGGCGCGACGCGGGTCGAGGGCACGAGCCGCCTCATCTCCTACTCTGCCAGCAACCAGATCAGCCGCGTGAACGGTGTCTCCCTCACGGGCCTGTCCGCCGGAACGACGTACTATTACCGCGTCGGCGACGGTTCCGTCTGGTCGGATATCCGCAGCTTCACGGTGCCCGCCGCGGAGAAGCAGACTCGCTTCTTCCTGCTGGCCGACATTCAAGAGGAAGCCGCTCTCGAGGGCATGAACCGCATCGCGGACAAGCTGGCCGGTCAGTATCACTTCGGCGTCCAGTTGGGCGACGCAGTGGATAACGTCCGCTACTATAACCAGTGGAACGACGCGCTGCAGCTGTTTACGCTCGACGGCATCCGCGACACGGATGTGCTCCACGTTATCGGCAACCACGAGGCGGACGACAGCGGCAACGATTCCATCGCGGTCAAGAGCACCTTCGGCATCCCCGCCGACTGGTACTCCGTGGAGCGCGGCGACGTGTATATCGCCGTTCTGAACCACACCTCCGACAAGGACAGCCTCCAGCGCTTTGCCGATTGGCTGGTTGAGGATGCGGCGAAGAGCACCTGCACCTGGAAGGTACTGGTGACGCACGTTCCCGCCTACTACACCAACCCCACCGGCGGCGGTGAGATCTACCAGCAATACCTGCCCGCGGCGTGCGACGCGGCCGGGATCGACTTCTACTTCTCCGGTAACGACCACAGCTACGCCCGCACGGCGCCGCTGACCGACGGTCAGGTCAACGAAAACGGCACGGTGTACTACATCTGCGGCTCCACCGGCGGCAAGTCCTATTCCGTCGTGGATAACCCCAATTTCCACTTTAATGTCGCGACGCTCGACTTCGAGAGCGTCTATGTGGACGTCACGGCCGACCGCTATCAGGCGACCGTCACGGCCTATAACGTGGCCGCCGACGGCAGTGTCAGTGTGCTCGATCAGTATACCAAGCGCACGACGCCCATCTGCGTGGACGATGCGCATACCTATGTGTATGACCGTACCTCCGGTGAGCTCGAGTGCTCCGTCTGCGGCTACACAGAAAATGCGGCGCAGGTGCAGTATAACGGCTGGGCCGCCGACAGCGACAGCGGCCGGAAGATGTTCTTTACCGCCGGGCGCGCTGTGACAGGGTATCTGTTCCTCGACGGCGTCAACTATAACTTCGACGCTGACGGACTGGCCTATGACGGCGAATACAGCATGGACGGCCAGACTTGTACCTTCGCCGACGGACAGTTCGTGCCGAATGACACGGTCGCGCTGGCGGGCGTGTGTGGCGCGGACGCGTGGTTCGTGCTGTATCAGGATGGCCGCATGATGATCGGTGGCTTCGGGGCATTATCTACGACCAGCCGCGCAACGGTTCCCTGGCAGACAGTTAAGGATAAGATCCGGCAAGTTGCGGTTGGAGTCGGAATCACGGAGCTCTCCGCGCAGTGCTTCTACTACTGCTCGCTGATAACGGACGTAACATTTGAAAGCGGCAGCCAGCTGACGACGATTTCCGGCTCCGCGTTCAACGGCTGCTCGCATCTGGCACGGATCAATCTGGAGGACTGCAAAAAGCTGAATCTGATCGGCGGCTCCGCGTTTTACGATTGCCGCAGCCTGACGGAGCTGACGCTGCCGGATAGCCTCCGGACGATCAACGGCCGCGCGTTTGCGCGCTGCACGGGTCTGCGCAGCGTCTATCTGCCGGACGGCATCCAGTTTATCCCCTCCTCCGCATTTGAAAGCTGCAGCAATGTGGTGCTTAGCGTTGGGTATGACAGCTACGCCAAGCAGTATGCCGTGCGCAACCATATCGCCTATGTGGAGCGCGCGGCTGCGCTTGTGGCGCAGGGCTCCTGCGGCGCAAGCGCTTCGTGGGAACTGTATGCCGACGGTGCGCTGTATATCCGCGGCAGCGGCAGCATGACCAACCCGAAGAATGCCGCCTCCGTCGCGTGGTATGCCTACCGCGGCAGGATCCGCACGGTCAGCGTGGACGCGGGCATCACCAATCTGCCCGACTACGCGTTTTACGGCTGCGCGGCGCTGACAGAGATCCGCTTCGCGGAGGGCAGCCTTCTGACGACGATCGGCGGCTCCGCGATGCGTGGCTGCACGAGCCTGACGGAGCTGACGCTGCCCGACCGCCTGCAGACGGTCTACGGCAACGCGTGGCGCGACTGTGCGGCACTGACGAGTGTGTACTTACCCGAAAGCGTCTCGTATATGGCCGATTCGGCGTTCACAGGCTGCAATGCTGTGACGCTCAGCGTCGGGTACGACAGCTACGCCAAGCAGTATGCCGTACGGAAGAATCTGGCCTATACGGAGCGCCCCTGCGCGGTGATTGCCAGCGGCTCCTGCGGCGCAAATGCCTCGTGGGAGCTGTACAGCGACGGTTCCCTGTATATCCGCGGCAGCGGCAGCATGACGAACGCGGCCTATGCGGCGGCGGTCGGCTGGTCCGGCTATCGGACGGTCATCAAAACGGTGTATGTGGATGCGGGGATTACCAGCCTGTCCGACTTCGCGTTCTTTGGCTGCAGCGCCCTGACGAGTGTGCAGTTTGCGGAGGGTGGCCGCCTGACAACGGTTGGCGGCTCCGTTTTCAATGGCTGCACAAGCCTGCGTGAGCTGGTACTTCCGGGCTATGTCAAGACGATTTACGGCAACGCGTTCCGCGGCTGCTCTTCTCTGGAGAAGATTTATTTGCCGGACAGCACATCCTATATCGCGGGCAATACCTTCGCGGGCTGCGGACAGGTGGTTCTGAACGTGGCGTATAACAGTTACGCGAAGCAGTACGCCATCAACAACAACCTGCGTTATACCGAGCGCGACCGGGAGATCACGGCCGGCGGCAGCTGCGGCAGCAGCGCATCGTGGGTGCTCTACAGCGATGGAACACTGAGTATTCAGGGAACCGGTGCGCTGAGCAATCCCTCGAGCGCCGGTGCGGTGGCTTGGGCGGCCTATCGGGAGTCTATCCGCTCGGTGGATATTGCGGCGGGAATCACCACTCTGCCCGACTTCGCGTTCTATAGATGCAGCTCTCTAACGGAGGTTCGCTTTGCGGACGGCAGTCAGGTTGCGACCATCGGCGGTTCTGCGTTCAGCGGTTGCACGAACCTGCGCTCTCTGACCCTGCCGGGGTGCGTCAAGACCGCCTACGGCAACGCGTTCCGCGACTGCACGAATCTGCGGGCGCTCGTTCTGCCGGACAGCCTGACCTATATGAGTGGCAATGTGTTGCGCGGCTGCAATCAGGTGGTGCTCACTGTGACCTCCGGCAGCTACGCCGAACGGTGGGCAATCGATCACGACGTGAGTTATGTTGTCCGCAATGCGAACGATTCACAGACTGGGGAGAGTTTGGCGGTTATGGCCCACCCCACTTCATCGGAAACTACGCCAGCTTTGTTTGATGACATTTCCGAAATGCCTGCAGTTGCATCAAACGCCTGTGGTTCCAATCTTACATGGAAGCTTGAGAATAAAACTCTTGAGATAAGCGGAACGGGTGAGATGAATAGCTACAGTCCCGATGCTGCGGCGCCGTGGGCAGAATTTGCCGATGAGATTGAGCATGTAATCGTAGGCAAGCAAGTAGAGAAGATAGGGGCATATGCATTCGACGGTCTTGATAAAGTGACTTCCGTTAGTTTTGAGGACAATAGTCAGCTTACAGAAATCGAAGAATACGCTTTTTCTGGCTGCAAAGAAATCACTTTTGTCGAGTTGCCTGATAAGCTTGAAAAAATTGGTGAAGCTGCATTTTCTGATTGCAAGAAGCTTGCAAAGGTCGTACTTCCTAAGTCGGTTGATGAGTTTGAGACGATCACTATCAAGCCTGAAGACCCCGAAACTATCATTGCGCGTGAATCAATAGACGTATTTGATGACTGCGACCTAACTGTTCTTGTTCTTGTAGTCGAAAGCGGTTCCGCTTCGGAACAGTACGCTTTGGAAAACGGTGTTACAGTGCAGTACACCGAACGGAGATAACCGTTGAAAGTGTTTCTATCGTCAATGTCGAAGTCTTCGAAGAGGATAATATATCCAATTCTCTGCAGAAACTGCAGACATTGAACAGCCCAAGCTAGACTCCACAACATAACAAATTGATAGCGCAGGGT
>ERZ1031347.1329-NODE-1329-length-10198-cov-6.397121_pt1 | contig 10198 bp, 9 predicted proteins | sample MGYA00517106_ERZ1031347 | MGnify/ENA primary metagenome ERZ1031347 (study PRJEB33719, sample SAMN04261392) | wastewater metagenome | biome: periurban shantytown; feature: human; material: feces | host: Homo sapiens | place: Peru: Lima | collected 2012-07-19 ...
ATACCCCCGTATCAGGCGGCGCGTACCAAGACGCCCGTGAGGTGACTATCGTGTGTAACGTCAGACTAAAACATTGTTTCCTGCCTAAATTCAGATGCAGAAAGCACCGACCGTAACCAAGCGCCCCTTTTCTCCCCCTTCTTTTCCGGCAAGACGGAAAAGAAGGGGCCGTCGGAGACAACCGGCAGCTGCAAATTTGCTACAACCTCTCAGTCTCGGCTGCGCCGAGCCAGCATCCCTACCCCTTTTGTCCCTTCGGGACATTTCCCCCTGATAGGGGGAATCGGCCCCTGGAAGGGGAGCCCTGGGGGCGCCGTCGGAAGAACAGCTTGTTTATTCCACGATCTCGCCGCCGAGGTAGACGGCTTTGGGGGTCAGGTCGGGGGCGCAGACGACGAAGTCGGCGAGCTTGCCGGGCTCGATGGAGCCGATCTCGGCTTCGCGGCCGATCTGGCGCGCGGGGATGATGGTCGCGGAGCGGATGGCCTGCTCCATCGGGATGCCGAAGGAGATCGCCTTCTGCATGCACAGATACAGGTTCGTGGCCGAGCCCGCGATCGTGCCGTCGGCCAGCCGGGCCAGATTATTTTCCAGCCATACGTCCTGCCCGCCGAGGGTGTACTGCCCGTCCGGCATGCCGCAGCAGCGCAGCGCGTCGGAGATGAGGCAGATCCTGCCCGGGAACAGGCGGAAGGCCATGCGCACGGCGCTCGGGTGTACGTGCTGGCCGTCGCAGATGAGCTCCGCGATCACATCCTCCCGCTCGGAGGCCGCACCGATGGGGCCGGGCTTGCGGTGGTGGATGCCGGGCATGGCGTTATACAGGTGCGTCAGATGGCGGGCCCCGGCGGCGAAGACCGCCGCGGCGTCTTCATAGCTGCAGTCGGTATGCGCGATGGAGACCGTGCAGAGCTTCGCGGCCTGCGCGGCAAAGTCCACTGCGCCCGGCAGCTCCGCCGCCACATCCACGATGCGCACCAACCCCTCGCTGGCCTCGTAGAGCGCGCGGAACGCTTCGAAGTCCGGCAGGCGGAGGTACGCGCCGTTCTGCGCGCCCTTTTTCTTCTCGGAGAAGAACGGCCCCTCCATCTGGATGCCCATCAGGCGGGCGCAGCCGGGGTGCGCGGCGCGGTTGTAGTCCGCCGCCGCGCGGAACGCGCGCGCGAGCACGTCATACGGCAGCGTCATCGACGCGGGCGCGAACGACGTGACGCCGTTCTTTGCCAGATAGCGCGCCATCGTCCGGATGCCGTCCGGGTCGCCGTCGGAAAAATCCGCGCCGGAATTGCCGTGGTTGTGGATATCGATCAGGCCGGGGATCACGCGCGCACCGCCAAGATCCGCGCCCGGCATATCGGGACTTTGCGGCAGGATCTCGCCGAACCGCCCGTCCTCGACGGTGAATGCGCCGCGGACAAAGCCCTGCGGCGTGAAAATTTCTGCATGTTTAAACAGCATCGGGAACCTCCGGCAGACTGGCCGCGGCCATCGACTGACCGACGCGGCGGAATTTCTCATCCGGCAGCATGACCTGCACCTTTTGGGCGAGCGCCGGGTATTCCTCCTGCAGGATCCTGCAGCATTCGCCCACGATCAGCTCGCCGCCCACGCCGGAGGCGACGCGGCCAAGCACGATCAGGTGCCGGATATCATATGTCATTTCATAGAGCGGCACCGTATGCGCCAGATACGCGCCGATGGTGCGGAAAATATCCTTTGCCCGCTCGTCGCCGCCCTCGGCCAGCGCCTGTACGGTCTTGAGCTTCTCCGCGGGGCTCAGCCCCCCGTCCAGCGCGATGCCGGCGGCGGGCGCGAGCTTGATGACGGCGTCCTGCGAGAAATACTTGCAGCCCACGCCCCGGTCGCCGGACCATTCGTCGACGGCGGCCGTCTCGCTCAGATCGACCGGCGCGAACGCCAGCTCGTTGAACCAGCCGAGCAGATCGCCGTTGCGGTCAATGTACCCGGCCGCCTCGCTCGTGCCCATGGCAAGGCCCATGACGCAGCCGTCCTGCAGACTCATCGCGCCCGCGAGCGCGGTCACGTCGCCGTCGTTGGCGACGACGATCGGCACGTCGCCGATCTCTTTGGCTGCGCGGTCATAGATGGACTTGACCTGCTCGCGCTGCGCGCGCGGGATCTTCAGAAACAGCGAGGAGACCATCGGGCTGTTGCCCACGAACGTCCCCGCGGACGAGACGCCGATGCCGTCGACCCGCGGCAGCTTGGAAGCGGCGGTCTTGAAGGCGCTGACGATGCCGTCATACTGGTAGCTGAGGTCCTCCGAGGTCTTCGGGTGCCAGACGACCTCCTCGGAGTAGACGGTCTGCCCGTCGATCACGGCCGAGACCTTGCGGTCGGAGCCGCCGGCGTCAAAGCCGATGCGGCAGCCGTTGGTGTGGCCGCCGACACGGATGGGCTTTTCGTTCGGTTTGGGCAGGTGAGCCCAGTCGCAGACGACGATCTCGAACGGGACCTCAAACACGTCCTGCATGAAGCCCACGTCGAACGCGCGCCGCCCGTCCGGGCAGTATTCCGCCTGCAGGCGCCTTGCCAGCGCATCGTCGCCGCAGAGCCAGACGCGAAGGCCGCCCGCGCTCCACAGAAGCAGCTTCACAAAGCGCTCGATGTAGCGGTAATTGGCCTCGGCGAAATCCTCGCCGCGCAGCTTCGTCTCAAACACGGAGACGGCCCCGTGGTCGCGCTCGACCGCGAGGGCGAACGGGCGCACCGCCTCTTTTTCATATTCCCTGCGCCAAACGCCGAAGGGGATGAACGCAGGGTCCAGCAGCGGCTGATTTTTGAGCGCTGCTTCGATCCCAAGATACTGCATGTTGTTTCCTCTCAATCTTTTGTGTCCGGCCAGAGGCGTTCTTCGTAGACGCCTGCGGCCTTGAGCGCGCGGATGGCGTCCTTGACGGAGGCCAGATCCTCGCGGTAGGTCACGCCGTGCCAGACCTCCTCGCAGGGCAGCACGCGCACGCGGGCCGTGCCCGCCTGCAGCTGGGCGTTGACGGCGACGGGGAGATAGAACTCGCGCTTCAGCGGGTCCTGCGGCACATCCTCCGCAAAGAACGTTCCCAGCCGCTGCCAGAGCTCCGTGACCATCGGCTGGGTAAAGCCCCAGATGTTCATGGAGACGATGGTATCGCCCGGCAGATCGATGAAGGTCTCGTTGTCCTCGGTGTAGACGGCGTGCTCGCCGCGCTGGTAGATCTTCGTGCGCTCGACGATGTCGACGAGCATCCCGTCCTGCACCTCGCACACGCCGCGGGCGACGGAGCCGAACTTCGTCACGGTATTGCGCACACGGTAGCCGACCATGGCGTACTGGTGCGGATCCTCGTTCGTGCGGAGGAACTCATAGATCTCGCTGAAGGCCGTGCGGCCATAAAAATCGTCCGAATTGATGACCGCAAACGGCCCGTGCAGCACGTTCCGGCAGCAGGCGACGGCCTGCCCCGTGCCCCAGGGCTTGATCCGCCCCTCCGGGACCTCACAGCCCGCGGGGATATCCGTCAGCTCCTGATAGACGTACTCGACGTTGAAAAACCGCTCCATGCGGTCGCCGATCCGCTCGCGGAACAGCGCCTCATGCTCCCGCTTGATGATGAAGACCAGATCGCGGAAGCCCGCGCGGCGGGCGTCGTACATGGAAAAGTCAATGATGCTGTGACCCTCGTCGTCGACGGGCTCCATCTGCTTGAGTCCGCCGAAGCGGCTGCCCATCCCGGCTGCCATGATCACAAGCTTCGGTGCATCCTGATGCATAAAACTGCCTCCTATCCTGCCATCCCGGCAGTTCATAAAAATTCGATCTTCTGTGCCTGTACATCCACCCGCGCCGGGACCCCGAGCGGCACGATGCAGCGCGGCAGCGCGTGGCCGACGTTCAGCCCGCACACGACCGGCAGCGCCGGATCATCGATCACCTGCCGCAGCAGCTGCTCATATTCCGCCTGCCATACGCCGTCCATCGGCCGCCCGACCAGCACGCCGCTGACCGCGGCGAACACCCCGGCATCCTTCAGGTATTCCAGCGCCTTTTTGTATTTCGCGGGCGCCATCTGTTCCTCGCTCGATTCGAGCAGCAGGATTCTGCTCCGCCATTCCTCTTTCGCCGGGAACAGCCCGTATTTCCGGCAGATCTCCGGCATGTCCGCATAGCGCGAGGGGTCAAACATGTCAAAGATGCTGTCGATGCAGCCGCCGAGGATCTCGCCGGAAAACTGCCCGCTGCCCTGCAGCAGACGGAAGCCGCCGAGTTTCTTTGCCGCGAGCGGCGTGCCGAGCTGCGATTCGCCAAAGTTCTTCCTGCTCTCGTACACGGTATCGCTCGGCCGGATGCGGCGGATGCGGCCGGTCGTCAGCAGCTCCTCAAAATACTGCCGGGTGTAGGGCAGCATCGTCCGGTCCAGCTCGCAGACGTCCGGGAGGAACGCCTGGCCGTAAAATGTCGGCAACCCGACCTTGCGGAGCATGAAATGGTCGATCGTGGTGTCGGAAAAACCGAGGAAGGGCTTCTGCGTCACAGCCCGCTGCAGTTCACCGGTTTCAAACAGATACGGCGCGAGCCGGTAGGTGTCGTCGCCGCCGATGGCACAGAGGATCAGATCGATCTCCGGGTCCCGGAACGCCTGCAGCAGATCCTCCGCCCGCCATTCCGGATGCGCACGCAGCGCCTCGAGCCCCGCGCGGGCATGGGGCAGGAACCGGACCTGCAGGCCGTAGTCCTGCAGGCGCGCAAGGCCGAGTCGGACCTCATGCTGCACAAACGGCTCGCCCAGGATCCCGCTCGACAAGCTGACGATCCCGACCGTCCGGATCATACGCCGTCCCTCCCCTGCATACTCTTATTGTATATGGTATCGGTTCCGCGGCCCGTTTGCAAGCCTTTTCTGCGCACTTCCCGGAAAATGCCCGGAAATTTCACCGTATCCGGAACGCTTGCAGATTTCCGGCTCCTGTGGTACAATGCATTTACCAAAAATGAAATGAGGTGAGGATACGAACCTGTCTGCGCTGATCGCCGGGGCCAGCCCGGTCGCCGGTGTGATCATCTCTGTCGCGCTGATGCTTTTTTCCGGCTTTCTGATGACGCGGCTGACCAAGCTCGCGCGGCTGCCGAACGTCACGGCATATATCCTGGCCGGGATCCTCATCGGCCCCTATGTTCTGAACCTCGTGCCGCAGCGGATCATCGACGGCACGGATTTTCTTTCTGATATCGCGCTGGCCTTCATCGCGTTCTCCACGGGCGAGTTCTTCAAGCTCGACATCCTGAAGAGAAACGGCATGAAGGTCGTCTGGATCACGATCCTGGAGGCCGTTCTGGCCTCAGTCTTTATTTTTATCCTGACGTATTTCGTGCTCCGGCTCGATCTGGCATTCTCGATCGTGCTGGCTGCACTCGCCTCGGCCACAGCCCCGGCCTCCACGATGATGACCATCCGGCAGACGGGCGCGAAGGGCGATTTTGTCGATACCCTCCTGCAGGTCGTGGCACTGGATGATGTGGTGGGGCTGGTCCTCTATTCGGTCGCCATCTCCATCGCGCTGGCTTCTTTAAGCGGTGCGAGCGGATTCTCATTCGAAACGCTCGGCAAGCCAGTGGTGCTGAATCTGCTGGTCGTCGGGCTCGGCAGCCTCTTTGGGCTTTTTATGAAGCTTCTGATGCCGCAGAAGCGGTCGAAGGACAATAAGCTCATCATCTCCGTGGCGCTTTTGTTCGCGTTCTGCGGCGTGTGCGCGCTGCTGGACCTGTCTCCCCTGCTCGGCTGCATGATGATGGGCACGGTCTATACCAACATCGCGGACGACGACAAGCTCTTCAAGCAGCTCAACTATTTCAGCCCCCCGATCCTGCTTCTGTTCTTCGTGCGCTCCGGCATGTCGTTCCAGCTCGATGCGCTGGTCTCCTCGTCCGGGAATCTCGACGGCGTGCCGCTGCTGGTGATCGGCGTGAGCTATTTCCTCGTGCGCATCCTCGGCAAATACGCGGGCGCGTGGCTCGGCTGCCGGCTGGTGAAAAAGGACCGGCTGGTGCGCAACTATCTGGGCCTTGCCCTCATCCCGCAGGCGGGCGTGGCCATCGGCCTCGCGGCCCTCGGCGCCCGGACGCTCGGCGGCACGATGGGCAGCGATCTGCAGACCATCATCCTCGCCTCGAGCGTCCTGTATGAGCTCATCGGCCCCGGCTGCGCGAAGCTGGCGCTGTACTTATCCAAATCGTATTCCACCAAGCTCGAGGACGTCGCCGTCGTGGCGGAGGTCACCGAGACCGGCGAACAAAAATCCGACGTACAGCTGCTCATCGAGCGCATCCGGAAGATCCAGTCGGAGCTTCCGCCGCTGGAGAGCGACGTGTCGGAGGAAGAGGCCGCCTTTACCGAGGCCGCCGAAGAGCAGCTGGCCCAGACGCAGGCCCAGCGGCGGTATTTCTATCTCAGGAGGTAACAGAGCATGAAAACAGACTGGATCGCCGGGCTTCTCGGCCCGTGGAGCGCGGAGCTGACGCTCGGCTCCATCTTTCTGCGGCTGGCCGTCAGCATGGTCCTCGCCGCCATCATCGGCTGCGAGCGCTCGAGCAAGCGGCACTCGGCCGGTCTTCGCACGTTTATCCTTGTGAGCCTCGCGGGCACGGCCACGATGCTCATCGACCAGTATCTCATGGACGTTCTGCCGATCACAGTCCCGGTCCTCTCCGCGGCCGCCGTCATCGGCATGACGAGCATCAGCGGCAACTCCATCCTCTTCAGCTCCAAAAACCAGATCAAGGGCCTGACGACCTCAGTCGGTCTCTGGTGCTGCGGGATCGTGGGGCTGGCGCTCGGCGCGGGGCTCTATACGCTGGCGCTGGTGCTGTTTTTCGCGCTGCTGTGCAGCATGTCCGGCCTGCCCGCGCTCGAGACGCACCTGAAAGACCGCTCGAACCACTTTGAGGTCCATCTGGAGCTCAAAAACAAGTCCGACCTGCCGGACTTCGTCTCGACCGTCCGCGCCCTCGGCATGCGCATCGACGATATCGAGTCGAACCCCGCGTACTTGAATTCCGGCCTCAGCGTCTTCACCGTCTCCTTCACCGTGGCCAGCGCCGAGCTCAAGCAGTACAAAAAGCACGGCGAGATCATCGAAGCCCTCCGCTCCCTCGACTACGTCTATTACATCGAAGAGATGAACTGACACGGCAACAGCAAAACAGCGCCTGTCCTGTGGACGGGCGCTGTTTTTTCGTCGTTCTGCCGCTGTTCCGTCCTTCTTCTCCGGACTTTTGTCCGTGGGTGGGATTGTTTTTTGCCGCTGGCTGTGATACACTGATACAGCCGCGCGCAGCGCGGCAGAAGAGAGGAAACAACTATGAACCACGCAGAACACAAAAGAAGTACGTTTTCCGGAAAGATCGGCTTTGTGCTCTCGGCCGCCGGCGCGTCCGTCGGCCTCGGCAACATCTGGCGCTTTCCGTATCTGGCCGCCAAATACGGCGGCGGTATTTTCCTGCTCGTCTACATCATTCTGGCCATGACGTTCGGCTATACCATGATCGTAGCAGAGACCTCGCTCGGCCGCATGACCGGCAAGAGCCCGGTCGGCGCGTTCAACACGTTCGGCAGCTCCGGCTGGCTGAAATTCGGCGGCTGGATCAACGCGATCATCCCCATCCTCATCGTGCCGTATTACTCGGTCATCGGCGGCTGGGTCGTCAAATACCTGGCCGAGTACGTCCTCGGCCACGGCAGCCAGCTCGCGGCTGACGGCTATTTCGGCTCGTTCATCTCGAACGGCGTGTCCACGGAGCTCTGCTTCGTCATTTTTGCCGCGCTGACGCTGGCGGTCATCTTCGCGGGCGTGGAAAACGGCATCGAGCGCGTATCCAAGTTCATGATGCCAGTGCTGGTCGTGCTGTCGATCATCATCGCCGTCTATTCCGTGACGCGCCCGGGCGCGCTGGCGGGCGTCAAATACTTCCTCGTGCCGGACATCGAGCATTTCTCGTGGATGACCGTCGTGGCCGCCATGGGGCAGATGTTCTACTCGCTGTCCATCGCCATGGGCATCCTGATCACCTTCGGCTCCTACATGAAAAAAGACATCTCCATTGAGGGCTCTACCCGCAACGTCGAGGTCTTCGATACGGCCATTGCCATCATGGCGGGCCTGATGATCATCCCGGCGGTCTTCGCCTTCTCCGGCGGCGACCCGGCGGCGCTGAATGCCGGCCCGTCACTGATGTTCATCACCATCCCCAAGGTCTTCGACTCCATGGGCCTCGGCACGGCCATCGGCATTCTGTTCTTCGTCCTCGTGCTCTTCGCCGCGCTGACCAGCTCGATCGCGCTGACAGAAAGCGCCGTCTCGACCTTCCAGGACGAGCTCGGCTGGGGCCGGAAGACGTCCACGGCCGTTGTCGGCGTCGTCATGCTGGCGCTCGGCACGCTCTCGTCACTCGGCTACGGCCCGCTGGCAGGCGTGACGATCATCGGGATGCAATTCCTTGATTTCTTCGATTTCCTGACGAATTCCGTCATGATGCCCATCGCGGCCATCGCCATCTGCCTGCTGGTCTCCCGCGTCGTCGGCGTCGGCCGGATCGAGCAGGAGGTCCTGCTTGGCGAGTCCACGTTCCGCCGCAAGAAGGTCTTCAACACCATGATCCGCTTCCTCTGCCCCTTCTTCGCCGCCATCATCCTCCTGAGCTCCGTCGCCAACGCCCTCGGCTGGATCTCGATGTGATAACAACCCCCGGTGCCGTTCCGCTGTGAACAGCCCCGGGGGATCTGTTCGTGCGGCAGGCGCCGTGCCTGGGCGCGGAGGAATACTTCCGCTTCCTGCAGGCCATCGAGGCGCTCTCTCCGGACAAAGACGCGCCGGTCCGGCTGGCGTCCTCCGGGCCGGTCTTCGCCGCTTCCTGCAGCCCAGACGCGCGGACCTGCCTGCGGCGGCTGGCGCAGTACAAGCCGCTGATCGGCGCGCTTTTATATCGCGTCGAAGAGACCGAGACGGAGCTCAGCGTGGAGCTCGTATCCGCCCGCGCGGGGCTGGAGCTTCCGGAGATCCTCGTCGGGATCGAGTTCGTTTTCCTCGTCGGGCTGATCCGCAAGGCGACGCAGGAGCCGGTCACGCCGCTGTCCGCTGCAGCAAGGCAGCCGGTGAAGGACCCCGCTTACGCGGAGTTTCTCGGCATGCCCATCACGCAGGGCGGGCAGGACCGGCTCGTTTCAGCGGGCGTTTTCCGCGTGGACGGGCGCGTCCGTCAGCAAAAGCCGTCAGCCGGGTGTCTGACGGCTTTGCCGTTCGTCGGGTCGGTACCCTCAATCAGGCTTTTGGGCGGTGAGGCAGAGCCAGCGGGAGGTCTTATGGATCTGGATCCTGCGGAAGCCAGCTTGCTCCAGCAGCCGCTGCAGCTCGGCGGCGGGGTAGATCCGCATGCCGGCGATCTTTTTTGTCCACGCCTCGTCCCCGGGCGCGTCGCCGCTGCATTCGTTGCAGATGAGAAGCGTGCCGCCGGGGCGCAGCACGCGGCGGATCTCGCGGAAGCTTTTTGGCAGGTCCGGCCAGAAATAGACCGTCTCAAACGCCGTGACGGCGTCGAACCAGTCCGCGGCAAAGATCAGCTCGTCCACGCTCCCCTGCCATACAGCGCAGCGGCCGTCCGCGATGGCGCTGCGGTTGACGCGCCGCGCCGTCGTGACGCTCACGTCAGAAATATCAACGCCCTTGACGATGCCCTGCGGGCATTTTTTCAGGAGCGTCCGGAGGTTCGCCCCGCCGCCGCAGCCGCAGTCGAGGACCTTTGCGTCCGCAGAAAGCAGCAGGAACCGCAGGCCCCAGCGCGCCAGCGCGCGGTGGCCGACGTTCATCATGCGGACCATGAGCTTGCCGCCCAGCCCGGCCGGGCGGCGGGTATTTTCCAAAAACGACATAGGTATGCCTCCTTCCGGTAAAAAAGAACTGGAACCCCTGCACCTACCGGAGCTTCAGGCAGAAGTCGCAGCAGTCGTTGCCGCGGCCGAGGGTTTTGGTGCGGCGCCAGAGAAGGTCGGGGTGCAGGTCGTTGTAGGTGATATCATCGCTGTCGCAGAAGCAGGGACAAAGCTCCGGGCAGCCGTAGTGCACGCAGGCGTCGTGATAGGGGCATTTTATCATGTCGATAGCATCCGGCGCGCCGAAGGGATAGATCTTCATGCTTTGGCACCTCCGC
>ERZ1031347.1331-NODE-1331-length-10188-cov-17.816737_pt1 | contig 10188 bp, 9 predicted proteins | sample MGYA00517106_ERZ1031347 | MGnify/ENA primary metagenome ERZ1031347 (study PRJEB33719, sample SAMN04261392) | wastewater metagenome | biome: periurban shantytown; feature: human; material: feces | host: Homo sapiens | place: Peru: Lima | collected 2012-07-19 ...
CTTTGCACGCAATCTGCTTGCAGATTTTCCGTCATATTGCCCAGAAATCCCTTGCAATACGACTGCGTTCGAGGCAGGATTCTGCCCGAGAACAAAGGAGTGTCGCACTAAGATAAATTGCGACCGGCAGTATGCCTGCGGAATTTCTATGCAATCTGCCGAAAAATCTGACTACGCATCTTACGCACAAGCTTTATTCAGTGTTTCCCCAGGGAAAACAAAAAAGAGGACAAGCCGTCTTGCCCTCTTTCAGAATCGGATCATTTCCGGTATCGGTTACAGTACAACACCGTTCTGCTCCAGCAGTGCCCGGGCGGTTTCCACAGAGTCCACGCCCACAGCATTTTTCACCGGAGCGAATTCCTTGCTGCGGTCTACCTCAAACGCCAGACAGCTGTCCTGCATGTGCACCATATCCAGCACCAGCGTTTCGAACTTGTAGCCATTGGGTTCCTCCGGCTTCACCAGCTCTCCTGCTTCGTTGAGATGAGAGATCTTTTTGTGTGCGATGTGCAGCGGGAAATCCGAGCCCAGCGTATGCATCAGAGCATCTACGCGGAACAGGTAGTTCAAAATCACGCCGAACCGATACGCCAGCGAGCCGTCCTCGTTCCGCAGTGTCCGCATTTCTTCGGTCATTTCGTAGTATTCCACAATGGAAGGCTTGTTGTCCTCCAGACAGAGTACACCCACCCGTTCGTCCGGATCTGCCTTGCTGACGACCTTTCCGCCGGAGGCACAGCCGGAAGCGATGGTTGCCCCGATGAATACCGGATCGGCGATCTGCTGGAGCACATTGTCCACAGCAAAAACGTTCAGCCATTCCAGCCCGATCTCCTCGACCGTTTGCAGCAGACCGGCTCTCTGCATTGAGGAGAACCAGCCGCCGTTTCCGTTGGGGGAAAGTACGATCTGATCGGGAGCGTTCAGGAAAATTTTGCCGTTTTCGTCCACTGCCGGTTCCGTTTCCTGTTTGAAAAAGTGTACGTTGTCCGCACTGTAGCCGAAGTAGTCGTGTTCTTTCAGAAATGCACGGGTTTCCGCATCATTCTGTTCGCTGGTCATGATCATCAGCGGCACATATGCCTCCGCCTCGTCAGTGACCTTTTTCAGGTTGTGGATCAGGCATTCAAAGATGTACAGATCCCGTGTCTTGCCCATGTTGTACATGCCCTTGGGGTGATCGAATCCCAGACGGGAGCCCTGTCCACCAGCCAGCAGAACGGCTCCCACTTTGGCATCACGAATTGCTTGTAAGCCGATCCTGCGGTATTCGTCCGCCTTTTCTGCGATCTGTTCCAGTGTCACAGCCCCCAGCGGTGCAAAGTGTCCCCGCTGCTGTGCCGCCGCTTCGCGGTTCTGGAACTGGGGGCGTTCCAGATGCAGGTCGGAGATCTGTTCCAGCAGGTGTTCCTGCTGTGCCGGTGTCAGAGTGGGATAATACCGGAGCAGGTGCTGCTGACCGTGGGCAGTCAGATAAGTCAATGCTTCTTCATACGTCATGTGTATAACCCTTTCTTGAAAAACCGGTGCCGTACCGGAAGTATTGTCTTCGGAAATCTCGGAAATCTCGGAAATCCCGCCGAAATTCCCGTTTCGATAGGAATAAACACATTATATCATAATATGCAGAAAAATACAAGCCTTTTTGAAAAAAAACAAGCTTTTTCGAAATAATATGTGCTTCGTGCGAAATCGTTTTCATATGCACACGAAAACTTTCTTTCATTCGAAGAATTCATGCGGTATGCTCCGGAATAAAATTGTACACGGAAATCAATTTTCAAAAATATGTTGATTTAAATTGTGCAAAATTATGAAGTTTGACAGATGAGGCTCCCCTGAAAGGGGAGCTGGCAGTGCGTAGCACTGACTGAGGGGTTTCCACTTATGCCGAAAACGTCGTAAAAAGATTTTACGAAAGCACATCTCCACCGCCTAATGGCGATTTCCATCTCTCTTTAGGGGAGGCTATTGTGAAAATTGATTTCCGTGAAAATTGCAGAATCGCCCTTGACAAACACGGGGCGTTATAGTATAATGAAGATAAAGAGAGAGCTTATCAGTAGACGGTTTGCTCCCGCTGTTTTGGTTAACAAAAATAACCGCCACAATTTTGGAGAGTGGGGCGGTTATTTTTGTTTCTAGCACATATTATGGGCAATACCGCACCCTTTTCCGGAAAACTCCGGCAAAGGGTGCGGTTTTCTACTATTATATTTCCTACAATTATAAAAGTATCCTCATCGGGAATACGGCACCATGCCCAGAATCTCAAACGCCTGTGAACGCTGCCACAGGTCGGCAGTGACGTAGATGTCGAAGCCCTCTCCCGGCTGGCACTGTAACTCCTGCGGGGAAATTTTCGGCAGCCCGAACCCTGCCAGCATGTTGGCGATCATGCCGCCGTGGGTAATGACGGCACAGTGGAGCAGATCCTCCTGCATCATGTCCCGAATGATCTCCCGCAGCGAACGGAAGATTCGTAGCTGCACTTCCTTGACGCTCTCGCCCTGCGGCGGACGGCAGTCCATACCGCCTTTCAGCCACTCCTTGAACTCCGGCTTGTGTACCAGTTCGTCAGCGGATTTTCCCTCAAATGTGCCGAAATCCATTTCAATGAGATTGTCCACCGTCTGGATCTGTACGTCCGGAAAGAGAATTTCCGCGGTTTCGGTGCAGCGACGCAGCGGGCTGCTGTACACCCTCGCCACGTTGGGATATCGGAACTCGTCCATTTTACCGGCAAGCTCTGCCGCCCCTTTGTCGGAAAGCGGAAAATCGGTTCTGCCGATGTAAATGCCTTTGTCATTTGCGGCAGTTCTGCCGTGGCGGATCACGCTGATGCGGTAACCTTTCATAAAAAATAAACCTCCATTGTGGAATTCGTTGGATAGTCGATACATCTTCGGAAATTTTGCGAAAAAGGTAATAATTTCGCTGTAAAATAAACAATTATTTACCGTTTACAAAATAAACGGCTTGTATTATAATAAAGGGTGGGCATTTTTGAAGAAATCGGACAAGTTCCGTCCGGAAATGCCGGCTTTTAGGCAACACCGCACAAAGCTTGTGCGTAATCTGCAAGCAGATTACGTGCAAAGCCGTCAGGCGGGCTTTGTGCGGTGTTGCCCTTATTATATCACATTTCCCTCGGAAAAGAAAGATGTTTTTATGATGCACGGGAAAAAACTTTTTGCGGTGCTGCTGCCGCTGGTGCTGACGGCATGCACTTCTGCAAAGCCGGCTCAGACCGAAACCGTCTGGGCAATGGATACCGCCTGTACCATTTCTCTCCACGGCGGCGGCGTTTCCGAAACGGTTTCGCTGCTGAAAACGCTGGACAAGACGCTGGACAATTATCAGGAGGACAGTGCGATCTCCCGGCTGAACCAGAGCGGCACAATTTCTGGGAACGATACCATATATCAGCTGGTGTCCGAAACGGCTGCCCTGCAAAAACGATTCGGGGACAGCGTAGACCTGACCGTGGGACAGCTGACGGCACTGTGGGGCATTACCACAGATACGCCCCATGTGCCTACGGCGGCGGAACTGGAACCGGTACTGAAAACCATTTCTCCCGACCACGTGACGGCGGCAGACGGCACCGTGACCCTCACCGACGGAGCACAGCTGGACTGCGGAGCCGTGGGAAAGGGCTACAGTCTGGACTGCGTGAAAGAGGCTCTCGACCAGTCCGGCACCGCCGGCTATGGCACAGTTTCCATGACATCTTCCATTTTGTGCTACGGGAAGAAGCCTGACGGGAAACCGTTTCAGATCGAGATCCGTGACCCGTCCGGCGACGGTACGCTGGGCACCGTGTCAACTGACAGTTGCTTTTTATCCACCTCCGGCGGATACGAACGGTACTTTATTGCTGATGACGGAAAGCAATACTGCCACATTCTCGACCCTAAGACAGGCATGCCGGCGGAATCCGACCTGACCACAGTGACGGTGTTCTGTGACAGCGGGCTGCAATCCGACTTTCTCTCCACGCTGATCTGGCTGGAGGGCACAGAGCATCTGGAGGAACACCTTCACGCAGAGGATTATCAGATCGTAGCACAGGACCAGTCCGGCAAGCTGTACGTCAGCGACGGGCTGCACTTCACCCCAAATGCGTAAAACTTCTGTACATGATCATTCCCAACGCCTATCGCAGAAACCACTCCGTTTCTGTAGATATATAAGGCAATGCCGCACAAAGAGCGTCTGGCGACTTTGTACGGTATTGCCGTAAATGTAAAGCAATCCGAAAAAGTGAAAGGAGCTGTATTCTATGAAGAAACTGCATGGCGTGCATCTGGCACACCATAAGAACACAGAAAACAGTGCTTCTGTACCGCTGCCGCTGCCGAAACTGGTGCGGATTCCCATGAGCATGCATATCGGTGCACCCTGTACACCTCTTGTAAAGCCGCGGGATACCGTGCTGGTTGGGCAGAAGATCGGCGATACCGACGCATTCATGGCAGTGCCGATCCACTCCGGTGTTTCCGGCAAAGTCAAGGCAGTTTCCACCTACCGTATGTCCAATGGCAGGACATGTCCCATGGTGGAGATCGAAACCGACGGCGAACAGACTGTTTCTCCGGATGTCTGTCCGCCCGCTGTCACCGATAAAGAGAGTTTCCTCAAGGCAGTGCGGGAAAGCGGACTGGTGGGCATGGGCGGTGCAAGCTTCCCCACTCATGTGAAGCTGAACCCCAAACAGACCGTGGACACGCTGGTCATCAACGCGGCAGAGTGTGAGCCCTATATCACCTCGGACTACCGCCAGATGATCGAAGCACCGGACGAAGTACTGGACGGCGTGCGGCAGGTGCTGCACTGGCTGCAAATCCCCAAGGCAGTCATTGGCATTGAAACCAATAAGCCGGAGGCGATCCGCGTCCTGACGGAAAAGACCAAGTCCGAACCGGAGATTCAGATCTTCTCTCTCCCCACCACGTACCCGCAGGGTGCAGAAAAGGTGCTGATCTATCACACACTGGGACGCACCGTCATGGAGGGACAGCTGCCGGCAGATCAGGGCGTGATCGTGATGAACGTGTCCTCCGTGGCATTCCTCAGCCGCTACCTGAAAACCGGCATGCCGATGGTGCAGCGTATGGTGACGGTGGACGGCGATGCTGTAGGCAAGCCCTGCAATGTCATGGTGCCTATGGGCACACCGGTGCAGGACGTGCTGGATTTTGCACAGTGCGATATGGAACGGGCAAAGAAAGTGCTCTACGGCGGCCCCATGATGGGCATCGCTGTGCCGGACACTGCCGACCCGATTCTGAAAGCCAATAACGCTGTGCTGGCTCTGGAGAAATTCGTTTCCCCGAAGTCTACCGCCTGCATTCACTGCGGCAGATGCGTTCACGCCTGTCCCCTGCGGCTGATGCCCACGGAGATCGCCAAGGCGTTCCGGCAGGAGGACAGCGAAGCACTGGGCAAACTGAAAGTCACCCTGTGCATGAACTGCGGCTGCTGTACTTACGCCTGTCCGGCAAAGCGTCCGGTGGCAGAAACCAACCAGCTGGCAAAGGCATTCTATATGTCCAGCATCAAAAAATAAGCACGGCATCCGGAGAGTTGACAGTCCTTTAAATAAGCCTCCCCTGAAAGGGGAGGGGGACCGCCGTTAGGCGGTGGAGGGGTTCCAGTGCAATCTTTTTCTTAGATTGTAGATTTTACAGCAAAATCCCCCAAACTCTCCGACCAATCCATGAAAATAGGAGGAAAAACCATGACATCATTATTGACTGTTTCTCCGTCACCTCACGTGAGAAGCGGCATGACCACGCAAAAGATCATGCTGCTGGTGGTGCTGGCTCTGGTGCCGGCGATCGTGGCGGCGACGGTGGTCTTTGGACCGCGAGCATTGTTTCTGGTTGTGTTCTGTGCTGTCATCAGCATGTTCACCGAAATGGTCTGTCAGAAACTGATGCAGAAAGAAACCACCTATACCGACGGCAGTGCCATGCTCACCGGCGTGCTGCTGGCTCTGAATCTGCCGGCAACGCTGCCCCTGTGGGAAGCGGCGATCGGCTGCGTCTTTGCCATTGCAGTCGTCAAGCAGCTGTTCGGCGGACTGGGCTGCAACTTTGCCAATCCCGCCATTACCGGACGAGTGTTCCTGCTGCTGTCTTTCGGCGGCGATATGACCACTTGGGTGAAGCCCTTTTTCTATCGCGGCAGAAGCTTCTTTGAAATGTTTGCTGCCACCGGAAACCTCCCCGACGGCGTGACCGGTGCCACTCCGCTGGCTTCCGGTGATGCCGGTCTGCTGGACTTGTTCCTCGGCAACGTGGGCGGTTCGCTGGGTGAAACCTCGGCACTGGCTCTGCTCATCGGCGGCGTGTTCCTGCTGGTGTTGGGGCTGATCTCGTGGCACACCCCTGTGGCATATCTGGGCGGTCTGGCAGTGCTGGAACTGTTCTATACCCTCGCCACCGGCGGTGAAATGACCGACGTGCTCTACGCCCTGCTCAGCGGCGGTGTGATTCTGGGAGCATTCTTTATGGCGACCGACTATGTGACCACCCCCATGACCGGTGCGGGAAAACTGATTTTCGGTCTGGGCTGTGCGTTGCTGACCTTTGTCATTCGGGAGTTTGCCAACATGCCGGAGGGCTGCTCGTTCTCGATCCTGCTGATGAACCTGCTGACTCCGTACATCGACAAGCTGACCATGACTCACCCCTTTGGGGCAAAGCCCGCAGTGAAAAAGGAGGCGAAGTAACATGGCAGAGGCAAAGACATCTTCTGTAAAATCCATGGTGCTGCCGCCGCTGGTGCTGGCACTGATCTGTGCAGTCTGCTGTGCATTTCTGGCACTTGCCAATATGGTGACTAAGGACAAGATCGCTGCCGCAGAGGCAGATGCCATTCAGACCAGTCTGAAACAGCTGCCCGATGCCGGCACATTTGAGGAAGTCACAGACTTCCAGCCGGAGAATAACGAAAAGGCATCTGCCACCGGTCTGTATCTGGACGAAAACGGACAGTATGCCGTGCTGGTGACCGCAGACGGCTATAACAAAGGCGGCCTGCAGGTCGTCATCGGCGTGGACAAGGGCGGAGCCGTTACCGGCGTTTCCTTTGTTACCGTTTCGGAAACCCCCGGACTGGGCACAAAGGTGCAGTCCAATCCGGAACTGCTGGTAGATCATCTGGTGGGACTGTCGGACAGTGACGCAGTAGACGGCGTGGACAATATCACCGGAGCGACCTATTCTTCCAAGGGCATGAAAGCCGCTGTGAACTGTGCCCTTGCAACTGTACATGCCAATCAGGAGGTGACCGGTGCATGAACTACGGAAAAGAATTTACCAAGGGTATCCTGAAAGAAAACCCGACGCTGGTAGGACTGCTGGGCATGTGCCCGACGCTGGCAGTTACTACCGCGGCATTTAACGGCATCGGCATGGGCTTGTCTACCATGTTCGTGCTGATCTGTTCCAATATCGTGATCTCTCTGCTGCGGAAAGTGATTCCGGAGCAGGTGAAACTCCCCTGCTATATCGTAATCATTGCTTCGTTCGTAACGGTCATTCAGTTTCTGGTGCACGGCTTTGTGCCGGCGTTGTATACCAGTCTGGGAGCATTTCTGGAACTGATTACTGTAAACTGTATCATTCTGGGACGGGCGGAAATGTTCGCCTCCAAGAATAACGTGCTGGCTTCGGCTCTGGACGGTGCCGGCATGGGACTGGGCTTCACACTGGCTCTGTTCCTCATGGGCAGCGTGCGGGAGATCCTCGGCAGCGGCACATGGTTCGGACTGACGATCCCCGGCATGGTAGGACATACCATGAGCCTGTTTGTCATGCCGGCAGGCGGCTTTCTGGTGCTGGGCTTCGTGATCGCTGTGGTCTGTGCTCTGTCCAGGAAGAATCCCCCGAAAAAGATCGGCTGTGCAAGCTGCCCCAATGCGGCGGCATGTCACGCAAAGTGTGAGGAGGCTGACGCATGAGTACCTATATTGCAATCATCATTGCGGCTGTGCTGACGAACAACTTCGTTCTGTCGAAATTTTACGGCTGCTGTCCGTTTCTGGGCGTTTCGAAAAAGCTGGATTCCAGCGTGGGCATGGGTGCCGCAGTGGTTTTCGTCATGCTGTGTGCGTCCCTGTGCACTTATCCCATTTACTACTTTGTCCTGAAGCCGCTGGAACTGACTTATCTGCGGACGGTGGCATTCATTCTGGTCATTGCCGTATTTGTACAGCTGCTGGAAATGGTCATCAAAAAACTGATGCCGCCGCTGTATAAAACGCTGGGCGTGTATCTGCCTTTGATCACCACCAACTGTGCCGTGCTGGGTGTTACCATTATGAACATCGACGAAAGCTACAGCTTCGGACAGTCGCTGGTGAATGCCGTGTTCTCCGGCGTAGGCTTTGCACTGGCAATGGTGATCTTCTCCGGTGTCCGTTCCCGCGTGGACGATGCCGAGAGCGAAACCCCGAAGATGTTTCGCGGCGTTCCGGCAACGCTTATCGCAGCCGCCATTGTGTCCATGAGTTTTCTGGGCTTTGGCGGACTGGGACAGTAAGGAGGGTGTGTCATGGAATTTGTCTATCCCATTCTGATATTTGTGGTCATGGGCATTGTGTTCGGTGTCCTGCTGGTCGTGATCTCAAAGGTGTTCGCGGTGAAGACCGATGAGCGTGCGGTGCAGATCACCGAGGCACTGCCGGGTGCAAACTGCGGGGCCTGCGGCTATGCCGGCTGTGCAGACTATGCCGATGCCATTGTGAATAAAGGTGCTCCCATGAATGCCTGTCTGCCCGGCGGTGCCAATGCTGCGGCAGCGATCGGTGCCATCATGGGCGTGTCTGTGACTGCGTCGGAACGCATGGTGCCGGTGCTGCACTGTAACGGTACCTGCGAAGCCACCAACCGGAAGTTCACGTTTGACGGCGTGCAGTCCTGTACCGCTGCGAAACGGTTTTACGGCGGCACCGGTGTCTGTGCCTATGGCTGTCTGGGACTGGGGGACTGCGTTTCTGTCTGTGAAAACGATGTCATCTCGATCAAAGACGGCATTGCCACATTCTGTACGGAAAAGTGTGTTGCCTGCAACAAGTGTGCGAAAGTCTGTCCCAACGGGCTGATCGAACTGCGGTCGGAAAAGAAAAAGGTGGACGTTCGCTGCTCCTCCCGCAATATGGGCAAGGTGGCAATGCAGTCCTGTCAGAACTCCTGTATCGGCTGTAAGAAGTGCGAGAAGGTCTGCAAGTTTGAGGCGATCATCGTCGAGAACGCCTATCCGGTCATCGATTATGATAAGTGTAAGTCCTGCGGCTTGTGTGCAAAGGAATGCCCCAGAGGGTGTATTGAAAACCTGCGGAAGCCCAAGGTAGTTGCCCCGAAGCCGGAGCCGGTAAAGGAAAAGCCGGCGGCGGAAGAATAAAGGCAATACCGCAAAACCGAAAAAACGCCGGTCTGCCCCCTTGACAAACCGGAGAAAAATGCGTATAATAAAAATAGAAAGAGCATACCGGCAGACGGTTGCTCCCACATTAACGGAAAACGATTAAAAGAAATAACCGCCGCAATTGCAAGAGGGGCGGTTATTTCTTTTTATGATTGTCATGGAAAATATGATACAACAAAGTTGTAAATGTAACCAGGAATGTCAGAAACGCAAAGAGTTCTGACCAAGTCACATAATGTTCCATAGCATCACCTCCCATCGTATGTAAATACGTGGGAGCAGGAAACGAAACCGTCCACCGTTTTCGGTATGCCCTAGGGCTTTATTATAGCACACCCTGCCGAATATTGTCAAGACAGCAAAACCGAAAAAAACGCCGGTCTGCCTCTTGACAAACCGGAGAAAAATACGTATAATAAAAATAGAAAGAGCACATCGGAAACGGTCTGCTCCCACAATTAGAAATGTTATCGAAATAACCGCCCAAGTTTGGTAGCTAGGGGCGGTTATTTCCGTTTATTGCTGTTTTGCAAGATCAAAATGATGTCGCAAACGACATTGCACAAAGTGAGAAACTCCATCCAAGTCATCGCAATCACTCCCTTCCGGGAGCAGGATTCGACCGCCGAATACAGAATATGTACCCGTTCCAATGCACTCTGCTTATGATTATAGTACACCCTGCCGAATATTGTCAAGGCAATACCGCACAAAGATTGTGCGACAGATGCGTCGTCAAATTTTTCG
>ERZ1031347.1339-NODE-1339-length-10168-cov-5.374765_pt1 | contig 10168 bp, 6 predicted proteins | sample MGYA00517106_ERZ1031347 | MGnify/ENA primary metagenome ERZ1031347 (study PRJEB33719, sample SAMN04261392) | wastewater metagenome | biome: periurban shantytown; feature: human; material: feces | host: Homo sapiens | place: Peru: Lima | collected 2012-07-19 ...
GAATTTCAGCGTAGAAACACCTGAAGGTACTGAAATATGTAAAATAAGGCGATGGCTTTTATAAAAACGCCTGTATAGAAACAAAAAAAAGGTGTGCATTGAACTTGTTTTTGCAAACTGTAATCGGAAGTGACAAAAAATCGACAATTAACTAAATTTATGAGCAAATATGCTAAAAAACATAGATATTCTGTGTTAAATATTTAATTTTTAAACGATTATCTTGGGTAAATAAGAAAATATTCGTAATTTTGCACCGATTTAAGTTAATTAGGTATTTCCTAACGTACATTTTAGTGAAATAATGTATAAATGGAAGAGCGAAGAGTCGCCCTGAGTGGTTCAGCTATTACCTCACAAGTCATTGCAAGAATGATAAACGAGAAAAAAATAATAATTATTAATTAATAAACTTGAAACAAAACAAGGATGAGAAGATTAACTCTTTTACTTGTCTCACTTGTATTGTTGTCTATCCAATCGGTCTTGGCGCAGAGTTTCAGCGTCAAGGGTACAGTCGTGTCTGCTGAAGACAACGAACCGATGATTGGTGTGACCATTATGCAAGAGGGAACATCAAATGGCGTAGTGACCGATATTGACGGTAACTATACCATCGAAATTAAGGGTGCTTCGAAGGCTACGCTTGCCTACTCTTATGTGGGTTGCGTTACACAGAAGCACGTTGTGAAAGCGCAGACAAATACGCTCAACATCACCCTTGCTTCGGATTCCAAGATGATGGATGAAGTGGTTGTGGTGGCGTATGGCGTGAGAAAGAAGGGAACCATTGCGGGTTCCGTGTCTGCCGTAAAGTCAGAAAAGATAGAAAATGTGCCGGCGGCAAGCTTCGACCAAGCTTTGCAGGGACAGAGTACTGGTTTGCAGGTCATCTCTTCTTCGGGTGAACCTAGCAAGGCGGCTACCTTCCAGATTCGTGGTACCAACTCTATCAACTCCGGCAAGTCGCCACTCTTTATCCTCGACGGCGTGCCAATCTCAAGTTCTGATTTCAATACCTTGAGTCCTAACGACATCGAAAGTATCTCTGTATTGAAAGATGCCTCTTCTACCTCAATCTATGGTGCACGTGCTGCCAATGGTGTGGTTGTCATCACTTCCAAGCGAGGCTTGGCAATGGACAAGGCGAAGATTACGCTCCGTGCACAGTATGGTTTCTCTGAGTTGGCACAGACCAACTGGAAAATGATGAATACCGACGAGCGTATCCAGTTTGAGAAAGAAGTAGGTCTGGATACAGGTAAGGATTACAATCTCCTTTCAAGAGTAAACGTAAACTGGCTGGACGAGGTGTTCAACGACCGCGCTCCGCTGCAGAGCTACGAACTCTCTATCAACCGTGCAACCGACCGCTTGAACTACTATGTTTCTGGTGGTTTCTACGATCAGGACGGTATCGCACAGAATTCAACCTTCCGCCGTTACAACATCCGCACCAATGCTGATGTAAAGGCTGCCAAGTGGTTGAAGGTAGGTACCAACACCATGGCTGCCTATGAGGAGGCTCAGCAGGCTGACGACGGCAGTTATACTACCGTTACTCCTATCTCAGCATGCCGATTCATGTTGCCTTACTGGAATCCATACGCTAAGGATGGCAGTCTGGCTTCACTTTCAGCAGGCAACTGGGCAGGTACCAGCGAGAACCCTATCGTTTACATGGGCATGAATCCTATCAAGAACAAGAAATATAAGGTGCTCTCTACCATGTATGCTGAAATCTATCCGATAGAGAACCTGACTATCCGTACTCAGTTTGGTGCCGATTTCACCCATTCTACAGCGTTCCTCCAGTCGTTCCCAAGTCTCTCTTCTAACAACGGACAGGGTACAGCGGCACGCCAGAGCAGCGACGCCATCAACCTGACAGAGACCACTACGGCTAACTACCGTTTCAGCCTGAACGATATCCATTCGTTCAACGTGATGCTGGGTCAGGAGGCTGTGAATTTCCACTCAGAGGGTTTCCAGGTATATTCAAAGGGTCAGACCAGCGATCTCCTGACCAACGTATCATCAGGTACACGTGCCAGCCGCTGGGCAGATTCATCATCTGACTACTCTTACCTGTCATTCTTCATGCGTGGCGAGTATAACTATAAGGAGCTCTACTATGCCGACTTCTCTCTGCGTACCGATGCTTCTTCACGTTTCGGTAAGGATCATCGCTGGGGTACATTCTGGTCGCTCGGTTTCATGTATAACGTGAAGTCTACCGACTGGCTGAAGGATATGAAGTGGCTCAGCACAGCCCAGATTGCCGTAAGTACCGGTACATCGGGTAACTCTGAGATTCCTAACTATTATCACCTGGCTCTGGTATCGGGTGGTGCCAACTACGATAATACTGCCGGTTTCTCTCCATCACAGAGTGGTAACGAGGAATTGGGTTGGGAGTCAACATGGGCAAACAACTTCGCCCTCCGTTTGGGCTTCCTCGACAGAATCAACTTCAGCTTCGAGGCTTACTACAAGCGTACCTCTAATATGCTGATGCGCGTTCCTGAGTCTTACACCGTTACCGGCGAGGGCTATCGCTGGAAGAACGTAGGTGTGATGGCTAACAAGGGTATCGAGCTGAGCGCTGACGGTGATGTAATCCGCACACGCGACTTCACCTGGAATGTAAGTGCCAACGTATCTTACAACCAGAACCGATTGAAGGAACTCTATAACGGTGTAACCGAGTATGTAAACTCAACCACCGGTTTGAAGTATGTGGTAGGTCACTCAGTAAGCGAGTTCTTCCTGAACCGTTATGCCGGTGTGAACCCAGCGAATGGTGAGCAGCTCTGGTATGACAAGGACGGCAACGTAACCAACGAGTTCCGCGAGAGCGACAAGGTGATGACAGGCAAGACCTATGATGCACCTTGGATGGGCGGTTTCGGTACAAGCTTCCGTTGGAAGGGATTGCAGCTTTCTGCCCAGTTCAGCTGGATTGGTACACGCTACGTGATCAACAACGACCGTTACTTCGAGGAGAGCGGTGTAACCTTCGGTACTGCTTACAACCAGTCAAACCGTCTGTTGTACGACCGTTGGAAGCAGCCTGGCGATATTACCGACATCCCACGTTGGGGCGAGGTAACCCAGCTCGACGACCGCTTCTTGGAGAATGCATCGTTCCTCCGTCTGAAGAATCTCAGTCTGTCCTATTCATTGCCACAGAGTCTGTTGCGCAAGACCAACTTCTTCTCTATGGTCAGAATCTACGGTCAGGCACAGAACCTCTTCACCGTAACCGGTTTCAACGGTCTGGATCCTGAGGTTTCATCCAATATTTACCAGGCACAGTATCCGGCATCACGCCAGTTTACTCTGGGTGTTGAATTGCAATTCTAACCAAGAAAGGAGAAAAAAATGAATATCAAAAATATAAAGACATACATCCTGTCGGGAATCCTAGCCCTCTCGATGTCTTCCTGTCTTGATAAGTATCCTGAGGATTCTATCCGCATGGACCAGGCTATCAATACGGTGGGCGACATAGACAAGCTGGTGTACGGTATCTACGACAGTTTCAAGAGCAGCGCCCTCTATTCGGGCAATCTGACAATCCTGCCAGATCTGCAGGCAGACTTCGTGTACTGCGTGAAGGGCTACTCTAATGCCTATGGCGATATCTACCGTTGGAAAGATATCAAGGCTACCAACACCGACATCGAGGCGGTATATGCCGACCTTTATGGTGTTATCAACAATGCCAACTTCCTGCTCGATAATGTAGATAAGGTAAAGGCAAACACCAACAGTGATAAGGAGCTCGACAAGTTGGAGCAGTGTGAGGGCGAGGCTTATTTTGCTCGTGCCCTGGCTTACTCAGAACTGATCAAGTGTTTCTGCAAGGCTTATGACAGCGATGAGCAGGCTGCGAAGGAACTCGGCGTTGTACTCACAGAGCACTATTACGGCAATGAGCCACAGAAGAGAGCCAGTCTGAAGGAATCATACGAATTCGTATTGAGAGACCTTGACAAGGCTGCCGAATATCTGAAGGTAGACGAAGACTTCACCGGAAGTCTCTACAACGAGATTTACTTCAACGAGTATACCTGTCATGCCTTGCGTGCGCGCGTATCCTTATATATGCACAAGTACGATGATGCCATCAAGTATGCATCTAAGGTAATCGGCAGTAAGTATTATACATTGGAGAAGGCTTCTTCCAACACCTATTTAAACAAGGTGAACGATTACAAGTATATCTGGACCTATGGTGATTCGCGTGAGGCTATCTGGAAGGTAGGTTTTACCGTGAACAGCTATGGCGGTGCACTGGGTACCATCTTCGATAACTACAACTATGTAACTTATCGTCCAGACTATGTGCCTGAGACATGGGTCATCAACTCATTCGACAGTAATGACCTCCGTGCTGCAGCCATCTTCACAACCCGTGTAACAGGTTATGAACACGGTTTGCAGTGGCCTTTGCTGAGCAAGTATTTCGGCGATGCAGAATTCCTGAGCAACAATATCCTGCATGTTCACCAGCCAATGGTATTCCGTCTCTCAGAGCAGTATCTGATACGTGCTGAGGCTTACGCCATGAAGGGGGACTATAGTAAGGCAGGTAAGGACATCTCTACCTTGCGTACAGCCCGCTACTCATCTTACGGTGGTAACACCTCGATGAGCGAGAGCAACGCCATGAAGATAATCGAGGCAGAGCGTGTGAAGGAACTCTATATGGAAGGCTTCCGTCTGAACGACCTCAAGCGCTGGCACAAGGGATTTGAGCGTAAGGCTGCCGACCAGCCTGCTGCCAACTTCGTGCAGAGCAGTCTGAAGGTTGAAAAGGATGACCCTCTCTTTGTCTGGCCAATTCCTCAGCATGAGCTTGAGGCACCAGGTTCTGAGATTCAGCCTAATGAAAGTAACAAATAAAATAAGGAGATGATCATGAAGAAAATAATGATGGGATGTTTGGCAGCCGTAGCTGCACTCATCGCTCTTGTGAGCTGTTCACAGGATTATACCACTTATGCTGGTCCAAGTCATATCATGTTCTCTGATACGCTCTATCAGTATGCCGTGCAGGAAACCAACGAAGTTTTCAATGTTCCTGTATCAGCAACCGAAAAGGCTGACTACGACCGCACCTTCGGTGTAGAGGTAGTAGACAAGCAGAGCAATGCCATCGAGGGTAAGCATTACCGCATCCTCAACAACACCGTTACAATCAAGGCGGGCGAGATGGTAGGAAATGTGAAGGTTCAGGGTATCTATGATAACATCGGAAACACCGATTCGCTCGGTTTCACCCTGAAACTGGTGATTCCGGAGAAGTATAACTGGACAGATCTCTATAAGGACTATGCCCACGTGGTAATGCAGAAGTCTTGTCCTTTCGATATCCACAACTTCTCTGGCTGGTGTATGGTAACATCTACCTTCTACAGCAAGTATCTGAACAACGTAACCAACCGTCTGATCAAGACCGAGGTGGTGGAAGGCGAGGAGAATACCGTTCTGCTGAAGGATGTTTACTATAAGGGCTACAACCTGAAGTTGAAGTTCAATACCAAGAACATGCTTGAGCCAAAGGTAGAGATGGACGACCAGATAGCCGGTGAAACCGGCGAGGCGTTCGGTACCATCTATGGAGACGGCAAGTTGCGCATCAGCCAGCCTTCTCTCTATACCTCTTATTATAACACCTGCCAGAACTATGTATTGCAGTATGTCAACATGAGTGTTGACAACAAGGATGGTTCAACCTACGGCAACGTAGGAACCTTCATCACCATGTATGAATGGATCAGCGATGCAGAGGCAGAGAAATTGAAAGAACAAGGATATTAATCGTAGAATAAAAAGAAAATGAAAACATTGATTTCAAAATATTGGCTCGTATTGATGGCGCTGGTATCAGTGACTCTGTTCACCGCTTGTTCCAGCGATGACGATGCCGTAACTCCTGTATTCCCACAGGTACAGACTATCGCCGGTGAAGCTGGCGAAGTGAAAGAGTTTACTTTCGAAGCTAACGAGAGCTGGAGCCTTTCTTCAGACAAAATCTGGTGTAAACTGGTGCAGGGCGAGAAAGCAGACGCCTTCGTACTCAATGGTACTGCAGGCAAGCAGACCATCAAGGTTAAGATTACTGCTGATGATGCCAGCAAGGATATGAGCGTGGCTCAGCTCTTCCTGAACATGGGTGGTCAGAAGGTTGCCATCGCTGAGGTTACGCGTTCGGCTGCTGGCTATAAGTTGCAGGTATTCGATGCGGCTGGCAATGATATCACCGAGACAGGTATCACTGTAGGTTACAAGGACCTCGCAGAACAGCCTATATACAACAAGTTTACTGTAAAGTCAAACTACCGTTTTGCGGTTACTAATACTCCAGCTTGGGTAGACTTGGAAGGTGGTTTCATGGTAGGTACACCTAACAAGGATGCTGTAGGCGGAGTTTCCTTCAAGGAGAATCAGGGCGTAAGTGCTAAGTATGCCATCGCTAAGGACGGCAACTACACCATCACCTTCACTTCTGAGGATGGCAAGGCTGCTAAAACCGTACCTGTTATCTTTGAGGGTATGCCTGAAAATATGATGGAAATTACTCATCCTAATGATGATAAACTTGTTTCGAAGTGGAATGTCTGGAATGTATCACTCGATGGTAAGGTGTTCACTCAGAATGGTTCTAAACTGAATGGCGGTGAGACCAACGATTTCACATTCTACAACTTCGTTCCTTTCACCCTCAAGACCTTGGATGATGCTTATCAGCTTGTAGTCTTCGAGAAAGAGAAGAAAGGTTTGTTCGAGGATGGAACTGGTGCTGTGAAGCTGCAGGGTGAGAAGGGTGATGTGAAGCTCACAGTCGCTCCATTAGGCAGCGGAAGCCGTGAGTTCCTGGTTTATGCATTGCCACAGAGCGTATTCGAGAGTCTGGAGAATGGACTCGACGGAATGCTGGAGAACAACTTTACAACTGTGAAGAGCGATTACGACCGCTACTTCCTGATGGATGTTGTACAGAAGGAGGTCAACTCTTCAGCTGATGATCAGTCTGCAGCACCAACAATCAAGAAGAATAACTGGCTCGACGTAGAGTGTACAAAGGATGTAAACGGAATGTACAAGGAGGTGGCATCCAGCTTCCTCAACTATAATGGTGATGAAATCTACATCGCTTCGGCAGCAGTAGGTTCTTCGCTTACAGTAAATCCTAACATCAAGGATTGGGATCCTACTACCATGATGGAGTCAGGTTATCTCTATATGATAGGTAGCGATGGTCAGGAAATCGTTCCAGAGGCAAGCATGGATGAGAACGACAACTGGATTTTTACATTCCAACTTCCAGAGACAGCTCCTGTATTCATGGCTTTCCAGGATCATGGCAAGGTGGTGAAGGTGCTCGTAATTGAGCCTACCCATAATCAAAGCAAGAAACATACTTCTATCAGAAAAATTAGAAAGTAATGAACAGAATGAAAATATTTTCAAAGGCACTCTTGTTGCTCTTGGTCTCTCTCCTGACCTTTGCAGCAACAAGTTGCTCGGATGATGAAACCGGAGGCTGGGACGGCACATACGGATATGTGCAGTTCAAGCTCAGCAAGAAGGTTTCTTCTAGAGCTACCCGTGCTACTGCCCTTGACAAACTTGAGAAACTGGATGATGCCAAGAAAATCAAGGTGGTCATGGAGCACAACGGTACAACTGTCTCTCAGACTTTGGTGCTCAATTCTTATAATTCAGAGAATGCAGAGTATGGTCTGAGAAGTGAAAAACTGCAACTCGCTTCGGGTACTTACACCGTCATCGGTTTCTATCTCTATGATGCTGTAGACGAGGAGTTGCTGGCTTCTTCTGCCGGCGAAACATTCACTGTAGTAGGTGGCGGTCTGGAAGTACAGAACCTCATGGTGGAGACTGTGGAGCGTGGTAAGGTGAAGTTCAATCTCGTGAAGGAGTGGGAGAAGACCCGTGCCGGTGGTACTGAGTATCTCTTCTCTAACATCCGTCTCGTTGACGTCAGCGTAACCAACCTCTTTACCCGTGAAACCTATACCTTCCCTGAACTGAAGGTGAAATATAAGGAGTCTAGCGTAGAGCATCAGAATCCTGACAATGAGAACGATAAGTATATGGACACAGGTACAGCTTACTGCGATTCTACCGTATGGCTGCCTGCCGGTACTTACCAGGTTACTTCATATACCACCTACGGCAAGACAGGTGCGGTGAAGACCAAGTACGAAACCCAGCCTGTAAAGGGCGAGGCTTTCGTTATAGAGGACAATCAGCTCAATGATAAAGCGCAGGTGCCTATCCTCCTTTCCAAGACAAAGGAGTATATCAAGGACTATGAGGCTTTGAAGGCTATCTGGGAATCTCTCCAGGGTAAGGAGTGGAGCTTCTATGGCGATGCTACCTTCAAGGGAGCTAACTGGAACTTCAACAAGGAACTCGATATGTGGGGCGAACAGCCGGGCGTAACGCTCAACAGCAACGGCCGTGTCATCGGTCTCGTTATCGCCGGTTTCGGTGCAAAGGGAATCGTACCTGATGCCATCGGACAGCTGACAGAACTCCAGGTGCTCAACCTCGGTTCTCACGATGAGAAGATTGGTGCCAACATCTTCAATAATTATGATGCAAACAGTCTGACTGCAGCAAAGAAGAGCAGCATGCGTCACGACTATGAGAATAAGTTCCTGAAGTATGACCCACGTGCCAACATGTCGGAGATGATTGTAAAAAGCTACAACTCTGATCCTAAGGTGGCACCGAAGAACAGAATCAAGAAGGACAGCCGCATCAACCTGAAGGATGCGCAGATCGGTACATTGACCAACCGCATCAGCGGTATTTCAAAGGCTATCTACCGTCTGACCAAATTGCAGCAGTTCTACATCGGTAACTCTTCTATCACAGCCGATGAGGTTTGTGCGAAGTTCTACAATGCTGACGATCCTGTTTATGGTAAGTTTGCGCAGGAGTTTAAGGATGAGGATTGGGACAAGATGGAAAACCTGACCGATATCGAGCTTTACAACTGTCCGAAGATCAGTCGCATTCCAGGCTTCTACTATAATCTCCCTAAATTGCAGGCGATGAACCTGGCACGATGCAAGGGTATCTCTGCCAACCAGTTGAGAAGCGACTGGACCCGTCTGGCTAACGAGAAGACCGGTAAGACACTCCAGATTCTCTATATGAGCTACAACAACCTGGAGGAGTTCCCTGAGTCATCTGCCTTGAGCAAGATGGTGAACCTCGGTCTGCTCGACCTGGCTTACAACAACATCAAGAAGTTGCATCCGTTCGGTTCTGAGGTAGCGCTTTCTTCACTCTATCTGAACAACAACCAGATTGAGGAGGTTCCTGCTAATCTCTGTGCCTTTACAGATGATGTAGAGAGTCTGACCTTCGCCCACAACAAACTGAAGAAGATTCCGAATATCTTCGATGCAAGTTCTGTTCGCGAGATGGGTTCTGTAGACTTCTCTTACAACGAGATTACAGGTGTAGATAAGAGTCATGGTACCTACAAGGGTATCAATGCAGCAACCGTTACTCTCTCGAACAACAAGATCGAGAAGTTCCCTTCAGAGCTGTTTACAGCCGGTTCGCCAATCACAACCATCGATTTGAGCGGCAACCAGATGCGTACCATCCCTAAGGGTTCCATCAAGGGCAAGAAGGCTTATCTGCTGCAGGTCATCGACCTCCGATTCAACAAGTTGACATCCCTCTCTGATGACTTCCGCTCAACCACATTGCCATACATTACCAATATGGACTTGAGCTACAACTGCTTCACCGAGGTGCCAACCCAGCCATTGAACAGTGCCGTGCTCCGTGCCTTTGCCATCAACCACCAGCGTGATGAGAAGACCGACCAGCGTTGCCTGCGTACATGGCCTACAGGAATCACAACCTGTCCGAGCCTGATCCAGTTCCAGATTGGTTCCAACGATATCCGTAAGGTAGAAGAGACACTGACCTCTCACCTTTATATCCTGAATATCGCAGACAACCCTAACATCTCTATCGATGTAACCAGCGTCTGCCCATACATCAAGGCAGGTATGTATAAGCTGTTCTACGACAAGAATCAGGACATCCGCGGTTGCGATGCTTTGGATCTCGAAAATTAAACGAATAGAAAGTAAGATAATATGAA
>ERZ1031347.1340-NODE-1340-length-10168-cov-4.072283_pt1 | contig 10168 bp, 12 predicted proteins | sample MGYA00517106_ERZ1031347 | MGnify/ENA primary metagenome ERZ1031347 (study PRJEB33719, sample SAMN04261392) | wastewater metagenome | biome: periurban shantytown; feature: human; material: feces | host: Homo sapiens | place: Peru: Lima | collected 2012-07-19 ...
CCGCGCGGGGGTGGGATTCCCGTGGAGCTGAAAAGCCATTCAGCCGTCCGTTTCTACTTTTTTGGAATAGCGGACAAGCCGCTATTCATACGATAGAAGCAACCATGTATTTCCGAAAGGGGGACGACTATGCCTAAACAGGAAATACTGAAAAAGACAACGGAACGCAAGATAGGCAAAGTGACCTACCTTGTGAGCGCGGCACCCAGCGAACGGGCGACCGAGCCAATAGAAAAGAAGCTGGCGAAGATAATCCGCAAGGAAGTCGTGCAAAGCGCCGAAAACGCGGCGGTTTGACCCAGTTAAGCCAAAACCAGCAGACAGGCAGAATGATATGCGGTATAATATGTGTGGGACAAGATCTGTCCTACACATATTCGCTTGTCTGGCTGTCGGGAAGGAGGCAGAAATGTTACAGTCAGATAAGATCACCGCTTTATACTGCCGTTTGAGCCAGGAGGACCTGCAGGCCGGCGAGTCCGGAAGCATCTAGAATCAGGAGGCCATCCTCCAGAGGTACGCAGACGAGCATCATTTTTTGAACACGCGTTTTTTTGTGGACGACGGCTTTTCCGGCGTCAGCTTTGACCGCGAGGGCTTACAGACGATGCTCCAGGAGGTGGAGGCGGGCCATGTGGCTACTGTCATCACGAAGGACCTATCGCGCCTGGGCCGTAATTACCTGAAAACCGGCGAGCTCATCGAGGTCATCTTCCCGGAGTACGACGTCCGCTATATCGCCATCAACGACGGCGTTGACACGGCGAGGGAGGATAACGAGTTCACGCCTCTGCGCAACTGGTTCAACGAGTTTTACGCGCGCGACACCTCCAAGAAGATCCGCGCGGTCAAGCAGGCAAAAGCCCAACGCGGCGAGCGCGTCAACGGTGAAGTGCCCTATGGGTATATCATCGACCCGGAGAACAAGAACTACCTTCTGCCCGATCCGGAAACCGCCCATGTTGTGCGTCAGATATTCGCCATGTATATCCGAGGCGACCGCATCTGCGAGATCCAGGACTGGCTCCGGGAGAACAAGGTCCTGACCGTCAGCGAGCTCCGCTATCGCCGTACCGGGAGCTGCATCTATAACTGGCCGGACAAGACCCTCTATGATATCCTGTCGAGAAAGGAATATCTGGGGCATACGGTAACGGCGAAAAGCTACAAGGTATCCTATAAGTCCAAAAAGACGCGGCGCAATTCGGAAGAAAAGCAGTATTTCTTCCCCAATACCCATGAGGCGCTGGTTGACGAGGAGACCTTTGACCTGGCGCAGAAGCGGATCGCCACGAAGCACCGCCCGACCAAAAGTGAGGAGATCGATCTGTTCTCCGGCCTCCTGTTCTGTGGGGACTGCGGATACAAGATGTATCTCCAACAGGGCGCGGGTACATTGGAACGCAAGCACGCTTACACCTGCGGCCGTTACCGCAACCGCATCCGGACCGGTGAGGTCTGCACAACCCACTATATCCGCAAAAGCGTTCTGAAAGAGTTGGTGCTGGGCGATATCCAACGGGTCCTCTCCTATGTGAAAGCCCATGAGCAGCAGTTTATAGCCGCTGCCACCGAGTATGGGGACGTCAAGGCCAACCGGGCGCTTCGGGAAAAGCGCGGCGAGCTGGACAAGGCAAAAGCCCGCCTGGGCGAACTGGACCATCTTTTCCGCAAGCTCTATGAGGATAACGCCCTGGGCCGTCTCAGCGATCAGCAGTTTACCTTCATGGTATCCGGCTATGATGACGAGAAGGCCGCCCTGGTGGAGAAAATCCGCGGGCTGGAGAAGGAAGTCAGCACCGTCACGGAGCGCCGGGATGATGTGGGGCGCTTCGTACAAATCGTCCGCAAGTACACGGACGTGCAGGAACTCTCCTATGAGATCGTCCATGAGTTCATCGACCGTATCCTTGTTTACGAATTGGACAAGGATACGAACACACGAAAAGTTGAGATATATTACAGCTTCGTCGGTCAGGTCGATACGGGCGAGGCACACACGGAAAGCGTTTCCTTCTTTCGCCAGATCGGCGCAGATGTGAAAAGCTATGCCGTATAAGCAAAAAGCCGGGGCAGCTAGCGTACCATACGAAAATGGTTACGCTAGCTTACCCCAGCAAAGTTCGTTCCGGAATAACCGTCATCTTTGTAGATTTTGAAGTTCGCAATTCCATGATCGCGCGCGTACTTGCTGAGGATTTCAATTTGATGCGCAATGCTGTTGCTGTCGCCCTCGTTGTCATCGTCGCGCGAAAGGCGGACATAGAGGGCTGCCCACTTTTCCATCAGCGCCTTCAGAATCTCAGCCATCACTCGCACCCCTCTTTCAAAAAAGCGCGGAATACAGGCTCATCCAAGCCGATGATTTGTTCCTGAATACTGTGAAGCGTAACGTTATGCGCTTTCAGTTCCAGCAGCAGCCGACGCTGATTTTCACGGTCACGATTCAGCCGTGACAGCTCGTAGATCACAACATCGCTAACCTCGTCTGCGTGGATCACGGCAAGCAGATTTCGGTACGCCGGGCGGCTTGTATTGTTCCCGGAGTATCCGCAGTCGCTGAAGATTTGCGGGTTTTGAAGCCCATGCTCTCTTACGTAAAACATCAGACGTTTTTGCTGGTTCTGCGCACAGAACGCAGACATTGCGCTATGCGCGCCGTGATCGATGCGGCAATAAAGCGCCGTAATTTTATAAGACTGCCTAATCATGTGTTCCTCCGTTCCGGCAGTTACCGTCTCCTTACTGACATTGATATTATATCAAATGTCAAGGTTTTCGTCAAATTTCCTCACGATCCGCAGCCATATTTCTGGCTTCTAATCGGATAAGATTTTTGACCTTTTCGGAGACGGTTTTGCCCTGATCGTTACAGCAGCCTATCACAACGTAGTGCGTATTTCCCACCTGTTTTTCTGTTCGGATTTCTTTCTTCTGCGGAAATGGCACGGTTTTTCTGTTCATGGAGCCCCTCCACAAATGCGTCTCACGGTGAGACGCATTTCGTCAAAATTCGCACGGAACATTCTGCGCGAATCTGTAAGAACTTTTATCATTTTTTCAAAGGCTTCGCAGACGGCAGCTGGCAAAGCTGCTCCATAGGCTCTTACCTCCCTCCATGCTTATGGCGGGGCGTTCTACGCGGTGACGCATAGCCAACGCAAGTATCATTATTCTTTGTATGTGGTCGTCGCCTACAAGCCTGCCACGGCTTGTCCGCAATGCTGGCGTTTGCCGCTCCGCTCCGGAATCGGTTCACCCCCTGTTCCGCCGCATCCCCGCGCGCCCATTACCGGCTCGCACATACAAAACGTATCTGTTGACCCTATTCAGTTGTAAATCAGACTTTTAACTGCGGTTGATTGTCAACCGGGGAAAACGCAGTATCTTAGGCTGCTACCCGCTTTTGGTGATATTTCTCCTTGTCTACAAGGATGGACTTTTGGGGTTCAATTACGGAAACTGTCCGTTTCGGAATTCTCTGGACTTCCATTCGGTTTATCCTCGCTTTCGCAAATATCGGTTTCTGTTTTTGTATGCAAAACGACGCCGCCTCCCACATGAAGGGAGACAGCGTCGCTCAGTTCTGAAAAATATGCGGCGTTGCCATACGTCAGGTTTTCGCCGATTGTACGTGCCTGTCATATAAACGCTTCACAGCGCGCCCCCCGGACAGTTTTTCAAAGAGTTTGTGGATTACAAGTCCTGCGGTATTTCTGCGAAATACCGCAGGACTTCGTTTTTCGGCGACGTGCATTATTCTCCGCGGAACGCGCGCTGCGCAAGCGGCGTGAGCTGCGCCGCATCGGGTACTTGTGTGCCAAAATACAGTTGCATGGTCGGCTGCATCTGATAGCACAGCATGTCCGCACCGTCTGAGGTCTGAAGACCGCGCGCACGTGCTGCCCGTAGCAACGCCGTCTCCAACGGCGAAGTAATAACGTCGCATACGATTGCAGACGCCGGCAGATGATCAATAAAGCCGAGATATGGATACTGCGTTCCGGTCCGATCCATCCCCAGTGATGTCGTCTGGATCAGCACGTCCGTCCCAGCTGCGGCCTTGTCCAACTCGTCGGATTCAAATGTGATTGTTCGTGCGCTGACCTGCATGGAGGATGTGAGCCGCGCAGCAAGATCCCGTGCACGAGCCTCGGAGCGATTGCAGATTATAAACTGCTTCGCGCCGCGCATGGCCAGTTCACAGCATATTGCCCCGGAAATGGCTCCAGCGCCGATCATCAGGACCCGCTTGTTTTTAAATACATACCCACGTTCATCCCATACACCGCAGAAGCCGATCCCATCCGTCATATAGCCATATGTCTGCCCGTCTTTAATCAGCACAAGATTCACTGCTCCGTACAGCTCCGCGCGCCGGCTCAAGTGATCCAGGTGCGACACGATCGCCTGTTTGTAGGGCATGGTTACACCGAAACCCGGCATACGCAGAACCTTTGCCGCCTCAATAAACTGCGTCAGTTCCTCTGGCTGCAAATCAAACAGATAGTAATCCCCCTCGATCCCGCATTTGTCCAATACGGCCTGAAACACACGCTGCACCGGCGCCTGCGTATGTGGAAGCCGTCGGAAGCCGCTGCCGATCACGCCCATGATCTGGGGACACGTTCCTGGCCCTCTGTTCATATCCCCCTCCTCCTGTTACAGTGCTTCGTGATACAGTCGGACGATATCTGCGCGTGTGTTCTGCCGAGGGTTTGTAAAGATATTGCCGCTCTTCATGGCATCGTCGGCCATCGCCTCGATTCGGTCCGGTGTGACGCCGACGTCCGACAGTCTCGCCGGAATGCCAAGCGCGCGGTTCAGCTCTGCAAGCACTGGAGCAAGCATTGACGCATTGAACGCAGTGGGTGCTGGCATGCCGGTCACATATTCATAGATCTTGCGGAATTTTCCGTTATCGGTCAGCGCGTTGTAGGCCGCAATATGCGGCATTAGGATCGCGTTAGCCACGCCGTGCGGTACATGAAAATGTGCGCTGACCGGATGACTCATCGCGTGAATGTCCCCAAGTCCTGCCCGGGTGAAAGCAATCCCTGCAAGCGCACTGCCCAGAAGCATATCCTGCGCGGCAGCAGCATTCTGCCGGTTCGCCGCAAACGGTCGGATCGACCGTCCAAGCAGCTGCATCGCCTTTTCTGCAAATGCCTCGCAGACAGGATCAATGCGCAGAGAAACATACGCCTCCATTGCATGGATCAGTGCGTCCACTCCGCACGACGCAGCGACAGACTGCGGCGCCGTCATAATGAACTGCGGGTCGAGCAGAGCATACTTGGGAACGATCCTGTCATCTTTTATAGAGATCTTATAGTTCTTTTCTGTATCCGTGATGACGGAAAAAGCCGTAACCTCACTGCCCGTTCCAGCCGTCGTCGGAATCGCGACCAGCGGGACGACCGGCCCCGGCACTTTCCCACCGCCGACATAGTCGGCCGGTTCCCCACCATATCTGGCCAGGATGGCTACGGATTTGGACACATCCATTGGGCTCCCGCCGCCAAGCGCGACCAGTGTGTCAGCCTCAGCCGAGTGAAACTGCCCGACCCCCCTTTTTACAGTCTGAATGGACGGGTTTGCCTCCACATCCAAAAACTCAACGCAGGTCAAGCCAGCGGTTTCGATGATATCCCGAACCTTTTTCACGGCGCCGAGCTTTTCCAACCCATGATCGGAGATCAGAAGTACTCGCTGCGCGCGCTCCTGCTTCAGGATTTCTGGCAGATCCAGTACAGACTGGTCTCCGAAACAGATATTCAAATTGGAAGTGAACGAAAATCTTTTCATTTTTGACCACCTTTTTGTTTTTCTTTTGTATATACTTAAAATACAACTTTATCGCTCAAAAGACAACTAACGATTTGCACAAAATATTGCTTTTGCTTTCTACCAATATAACAAAAAATCGAAAAACACAAAAAAACAATTGAAATTCTAAAAAAACGGTGTATTGTAGAATGTGTAGGGAGAAGCAAATCACCCAGAAATCAAAACATTGCGGGAGGGTATCCACAAAATGAGTCAGTATTTGAATTGCTTCGATTACGATGCAGTACACGCACAGGCTGGAGAAGTCATCCGGAACCGAAAGCACTTAAGAAAGAGTACAATTGAACGGTATTTGTCTTATTTTAACGAAAAGTGCAAAAATTCCAAAGAACAATTTGAACAGGCAAAACAGGTCATTCCCGGCGGCATCCAGCATAATCTCGCCAACAATTACCCGTTCCCGTTGTCGATCAGCAAAGCAGAGGGGCCATTCTTATATGATGTGGACGGCAATCGGTATTATGATCTGCTTATGGCCGGCGGCCCGACGATCCTCGGCAACAACTATCCGACGGTCCGTGACGCCTGCGTTGAATTTATCCGTGAAAACGGCCCGCTGACTGGTTTGTATTCCGATTACGAGCGTAAGCTCGCGGAACTGGTCTGTCATTGGTTCCCGAGCGTGGAAATGTTCCGCATGCTTGGCTCCGGCACAGAGGCCGACATCATCGGCATCCGTCTTGCCCGTGCGTATACACAGAAGCAGGAAATCATCCGCATCCGCGGTGGTTACCACGGCTGGAGCGATCAGCTGATCTACAACGCCAACGAAGCCGCGCCGGACGCCGCGCTGCTCAACGGCATTCCGGTTGACTGCTTCAAACATACGCGCTGCATCGAACCCAACGATCTCGAAGAGGCCGAGCGTTTGTTTGAGGAGAACGAGACGCGCGGCGGCACCGCCGCATTCGTCATGGAAGCCATTGGTCAGGACAGCGGTGCGCTTCCGACAACACCCGCGTTCCACAAGGGCATTGAGGCTCTGTGCAGAAAGTATAACGCGCTTCTGATCTATGACGAGGTCGTTACTGCTTTCCGGCTCGGCATGGGCGGTGCGCAGGCAATCTTCGGCACAAAGCCGGATTTGACGATTTTCGGCAAGATCATGGGCGGCTGCTACCCGTGTGCGGGCGGTATCGGCGGCAGAGCGGAGCTGCTGAGTATGCTGGCAGCAGGCATCAACGGCGACCGCTCCAAAAAAGTTCGTGTCGGCGGCACCCTGTCTGCCAACCCGCTGACAGCGTTTGCCGGCTATACCACGCTCAAGGAAATGGAACGGCTTGCAATCCATGCGCCCATGGCAAAGGCCGCCGACGAGTTTATGCACGCCATTGCCGCGCTGACGGAAAAATACAATGTGCCCGCACTTGTTTTCAATCATCAGTCAATTCTGCACATCGACGTCGCCGCCGCGCAGCATATCCCGACCTTCTTCCGTCCCGGTGATCCGGAGGGCGTCCGTCAAAGCCGCGACGCTGCGCAGAGCGTCTGCGAGTTCGCAATGGCCCTGGCCGCAGAGGGTGTCATCATCTCCGGAGGCGGCAAAACCTACATCGGATATCAGACCATCAGCGAACTGGAGTCGATCCTGGCCGCGTATGAGCGGGTTTTCCGCGAATTCGAATAAGGTCTTTTGAGGGAGTACATATGAGTTTTCAACAGATGAAGCAGGAGGTCCTTCATTATGCTGTGCTGAGCTATCAGGAGCAGCTGTTTGCTGCCACGAGCGGCAATCTCAGCGTATATGACCCGAAAACCGGCTGTATGGCGATCACACCTTCGGCGCTTCCGTACGAGACCATGCAGGAAGCGGACATTGTGATTCTGCGGCTTGACGGCGAGGTCGTCGAGGGCCAGTACGCGCCATCATCCGAATGGCGCCTGCACGCGGCCATCTACGCTGCCATGCCAGAGGTTCGTGCCGTTGTCCATACGCATTCGCCGTTTGCCACAGCCTTTGCCGTCGATCACGCCCCGATCCCCGCAATTCTGGCAGAAATGATCCCATTTCTCGGCGGCGGCGTTCCGGTCGCACCGTTCCAAATCCCGGGCACGCCGGAGGTTGGCAGTTCAGTTGTTGCAGCGCTGAAAAACCGCACGAGCTGCCTGATGGCGAACCATGGTGTTGTTGCCGTCGGCGAGGATCTGAAAAAAGCGCATATCCGCGCGGTCTACACCGAAGATGCCGCAAAAGCGTATGTCTATGCGCAGATTCTTGGCACGCCACAGGTTCTGTCACGGGACGATCAGAATACCATCCGCAAGCGAAAAAACATGCCGCTTGAATGAGGCGGGAGGTTGCCGGCGATGAATGTATATGATTTTGATAAGACCGTATTCGATGGTGACTGCGAGGATCGTTTTTTCGAGTTCATGTCAAAAAAACCAGGCTTTGCACTTGTTAACGTCAAATACAAGCTCTTCAACAAACTGTTTAAGAAGAAGATCATCTCCAAAACAACCGCAAGGCAGATCCAGTACAGCTTTTTGCGGCGTGTCAATGATCTGGATGCGCTGCTGGAGGAGTATTGGAACGCAAATGAAAAGCACATGAAGGCGTGGTACCTGAAGGCAAAGCGTGACGACGACATCATTGCCAGCGCGACGCCGTCGTTCTTGATGAAACCGATCATGAGGCGGCTTGGCCTCAAAAATCTGGTTGCTACAGACATGGATCCGGCGACTGGGCGCATCAATGGCTCGTTTGCCTCCGGCATAAACAAGGTGGAGGTCTATCGGACGCTGTTTTCGCTCGATGAGATCGATGCCTTCTACAGCGATTCCTATGTGGACAACCCGCTCGCCGTTTACGCAAAACAGGCGTACGTCATTTACGGAAACGACGAATTTGAAGACTGGGATACCTATTTTGCGACACACGAAAAGAAATAGTATGCCCGTGCCCTTTGTTATTGCTGCTGCACCGACCGTTTTTCGGCGGTGACTTGGCAGTTAATAATAGAACAAAACACAGAAAAGGATGGAACACAATGAAAAAACTATTATCAGTTCTTTTGGCGGCACTTCTTATCCTCAGCTGTGCGGCCTGCGCAGCGGATCCCGCTACCCCGGCAAACTCTGACCCCGCAGCCGCGCAGACCAGCACGCCGGAGGCCCCGGCCTCCGAAGGCAAGCGCGACATCGTTCTTGGCATGAACACGTATCTGACCGGCGAGTTCGCCGAGCTCGGCCAGGCGCAGAAGCAGGGCGCCGAGATCGCGATCAAGCACATCAACGAAGCCGGCGGCGTAAACGGCCATATGCTGAAGCTCATCGCCTATGACGATAAGGCTTCCACCGAAAACGACGTACAGAACATCATGCGGCTGATCGAGGAGGATCACGTCGATGCGATCTGCAATTGCTGCCTGAGCGCGGCCGTGCTCGCAACCTATGAAATGACCGCGGAAGCCAAGGTCATTCAGGTAGCCTCCACGCCGTCGGATCTGCTGACAAATCTCTCTCCCTGGGTCTTCCGTCCCATTGCCACGTATACCGTCATGAATACGCAGAACGTCAAAAACATGGGAGACATGGGCTACAAAACGATCGGCGTTATGTACGCAAATACCGAGACCGGCCTGACCTCCTTTGAGTTTATGCGCGACATGCTTGAGCAGGATTACGGCGCAACGGTTCTCGGCGAAGTATATAACTACGGCGATACAGACTACTCCTCCCAGTTCTCCAAGATGATCAACAACGGTGCAGAGACGATCTTCCTGTTCATGAACACGCAGGAACTCGGTCTTGCCTTCCAGCAGGTCCGCCGTCTCGGCTTTGACGGTCTGCTCTTCGGTTCCGAAAGTTGCTGCGCGCCGGTCGTGCGCGAGGTTGGCGGCGATGCGGCAAACGACGTCATCTACACGACCGTCAACGTCATTCCTGATTCGATCGACGATGCAAGCACCGATCTAGAGCGGAAGTTCCTGACCGATTATGTTGCGGCCTACGGCGAGCTGCCCCGTTCCGATCTTGCCTATCGCGGCTATGATCAGGTCCTTGTTCTCGCAGAAGCGTTCCGGAATGTCGACAATATCGACGACAAGGACGCACTGCGTGACTCTATGCAGGCGGTGTCTGGCGTGACCGGCCTACAGGGCACCTACGATTTCACCGACGGCACCGGCGACGGCCTGTCCGTTTCCAAGGTCTGGGCAATTTCTGGCGGAAAGAACGTTCTGCTCGAGGACTATCTCGCAAAGAAGGCTTGATCTGCCTGTGCGGACGGGCTATATAGAAACTCTATATAGCCCGTCGCTTTTCTTGCTTTGTTCTGTAAGATCAAATAGATTCAGAGAGGAGCTTTTTCTTGATT
>ERZ1031347.1347-NODE-1347-length-10125-cov-4.525919_pt1 | contig 10125 bp, 6 predicted proteins | sample MGYA00517106_ERZ1031347 | MGnify/ENA primary metagenome ERZ1031347 (study PRJEB33719, sample SAMN04261392) | wastewater metagenome | biome: periurban shantytown; feature: human; material: feces | host: Homo sapiens | place: Peru: Lima | collected 2012-07-19 ...
ATTCTGATAGAAAGTGAGGATACAGTTATAATCATAGTTTTCTACATTATTATAATCTTTAGATTTAAATGCTTCTTTAAAGAATACTCTATCATTATAAATAAATTGAAACTTCTTAATAAGCCCTTCTCTTAAAGTTTCACTATTGCCAATCTGTAAGAAAGACTTATCCGCCAATACTTCAAAATACCAGTTCACAAGATCATATTTATCACGAAAATAACGGTAAAATGTCTGTCTAGTCTTACCGCTCATTTCCACAATATCAGTCACTGTGATCTTATCAAGAGACTGATGATTCATCAATTGTTTGATGCATTCTGCAAATATATATCGTGTATCTCTCAAGATTCTCACCGCCTTTGTAACATTATAACAAACCTATCTACAAAAAGAAAGAAGACAACCCCCATAGAGGTTGTCTCTTAATGATTAAAGTTCGATATCACAAAGTTCTGAAGCTAAACCAATGTATGAAGAAGGTGTCATATCTAATAAAGTCTGACGATCTTCATCACTTAACTGTTCTAAGCTCTTTGCGAATGCCTGAATATCTTCCTGAGAAATATTCTTACCACGAGTTAAGGCCTTAAGTGTATCATAAGCATCTGGTACACCATATTTTCTTAACATTGTCTGGATAGGTTCTGCAAGAACTTCCCATTTTTCATTTAAGTCTTTTGCAAGCTTTTCTTTATTTACAACACACTTAGCTAAACCACCAGTTGTTTCAGAAATAGCCTGTAATGAATATCCAAAGCATAATCCTAAGTTACGCTGACTTGAAGAGTCTGATAAGTCTCTCTGCATTCTTGACTTAGGAAGCTTGTTAGATAAAGCCACACATAGATTATTTGATAAATCAATGTTTGCTTCAGAGTTTTCAAAACGGATTGGGTTAACCTTATGAGGCATAGTTGAAGAACCAACTTCACCCTTAACAGGAATCTGTTTAAAGTATTCCATTGAGATATATAACCACATATCTACATCTAAGTCAGCCAATACATTGTTGAAATGACGGATACCATCTAAGATATGACAAGTATAGTCATGAGATTCAATCTGAGTAGTTAATGGATTGAATGTAAGTCCTAAATAGTCTTCTACGAATTCCTTATTTAATGTAGGCCAATCTTCGTTAGGGAATGCTGTTAAGATAGCACTGTAGTTACCAGTTGCCCCATTGAATTTTGCTTTAATCTTGATATTTTCAATGTTTTCAATACTAGAAAAGAAACGATAAGCATAGACTTTGAATTCTTTACCAATAGTTGTAGGTGTAGCAGGCTGTCCATGAGTATGTGCAAGCATTGCATCATCCTTATGATCTACTGCTAATTTATTGATCATTGAAGCAAATTCTTTAGCTGCAGGTAACCAAACATCCTTTAAACCATGTTTAATCATACATGCATATGATGTATTGTTGATATCTTCAGAAGTACATCCGATATGTACATAGCTTTCTAAATGTTCATAACCTAAAGCTTTAAGCTTTTCATCAATGAAATATTCTACTGCCTTAACATCATGTCTTGTAACAGATTCGATTTCTTTAATTCTCTTGAAAGAATCAAAGTTGAAATCTTTAGAAATCGCAAGAATATCATCTACCTTGTTAGGATCAACCTTGTCTAAAGTTTCTGTATGAAGGTGATCCAACTGGAACTTCAACCACTGGATTTCTACAAACACTCTATACTTAACAAGTGCATATTCACTGAAATAATCAGCTAACTGATCTTTAATCTTGCCATAACGTCCATCTAGAGGACAGAGTGTCATACTTTCAAATTCTAATTTATCCATTCGTTATTCTCCTTTAAAATACTTCACGCCGGCTTCAAATAACTTCTGATCCATTTCACCGTAGATGTTAAGGTCTCTGTTTTCACCCTGACGTTCAGAATGACCCATCTTACCTAATACTCTACCATCTTCAGAAACGATACCTTCGATACCATACATAGAACCATTAGGGTTATATGGAGATTCCATAGTAACATTTCCATTTGGATCAACATACTGGAATGCTACCTGACCATTATCAATTAACTGATCAAGCACTTCCTTAGGTGCAACGAAACGTCCTTCACCATGAGAAATAGGGATAATATGTTCATCACCTAACTCTACATTAGCAAGCCATGGAGACTTTACGCTAGATACTCTTGTAGTCACCATCTGAGATAAGTGGCGTCCAATTGTATTGAATGTTAGAGTAGGATCATCTTTACTCATATCCTTAATATGTCCATGAGGAAGTAAACCAAGTTTTACTAATGCCTGGAATCCATTACAGATACCAATCATTAAGCCTTCACGATTGTCTAATAAATCATCGATTGCAGCCTTTAATCTTGGGTTACGTAATACAGTTGCAATGAACTTACCTGAACCTTCAGGTTCATCACCAGCTGAGAAACCACCTGGTAGCATCATGATCTGTGCATTATGGATTGCTTCTTCTAATTCATCAACAGACTTCTTAATATCTTCTTCTGTCTTATTTCTAATAAGAACAAGCTGAACCTTTGCACCTGCTTTTTCAAATGCACGTTTAGAATCAAATTCACAGTTAGTTCCTGGGAATACAGGAATAACAACATTGACTTCATCATACTTCTTAGAAGCAAACATCTTGCCTCTTTCATTGCAATCACCAGTACATACTTCTGTAGTAGGTGCTTTTGCTGTAGTAGGATATACAGATTCTAATGGTGCGCAGTTGATTTCATATGCATCATCAAGTGTCACTTTCTCACCCTTATATGATACAGCCTTTTCTTCATTTGTAGAAGCAATAATACGAACATTTTCATATCCTGCAACAACTTCTGCGTTGTCTACTTCTACAATGATGTGTCCAAAGTTCTTTTCAACTAAGTCATTAAGTGTTAAAGCATCATCGAATGCGACACCAATTTCATTACCAAATGCCATCTTATAAACAGCTTCAACTAAACCACCGTCTTTAACTGTATAAGCTGAATAAGCCTTTCCAGACTGAATTAAAGCTTCTACAGCATCAAACTGTTTTCTTAAAGCTTCAAAGTCAAATACATGGAATTCATCCTTTGGAAGCATGAATTCGACTAATACATGTCCTGCTTCTTTTAATTCAGGAGTGATGACTTTATGTACATCTCCACCAGTAATTGCGAATGATACTAAAGTTGGAGGAACATCTAAGTCTTCAAATGAACCTGACATAGAATCCTTACCACCAATTGAAGGTAATAATAATTCTTCCTGAGCACGGTAAGCACCTAGTAATGCACTAAATGGTTTACCCCATCTCTTAGGATCATTTAATAGCTTTTCAAAGAATTCCTGGAATGAGAAACGGATTGTATGCCATGTACCGCCCATTGCGATGATCTTTGCGACAGATTCTACAACTGCATTGATTGCACCATGATATGGTGACCATTCAGAAATAAGTGGGCTATAACCATAACTCATTAATGAACATGTAGTTGTTTCTTTTCCTAATACTGGAATTAATGCAGCCATACCTTCAGTTTCTGTACGGTAAGTCTTACCACCAAATGGTGAAAGAACAGTACCATTACCGATAGAAGAGTCAAAACGTTCTACTAAGCCCTTCTGAGAAGCTGTAGATAAACGTGATAATACTTCTTTAGTTGTTTCAGTAAAGTTTTCTTTTGCTTCTGGATTGAATGGTGCCTTATCAAAATCAGGTAATTCTACATGGATATCCTGATAACGTTTAGCTCCTGCTTCATCTAAGAAGTCTCTAGAGATATCTACAATAGTATCTCCCATATATTTCATAGTTAAACGGTTCTTATCTGTAACTGTAGACACCTGTACAACTTCAAGGTTTTCATCATGAGCAGCCTGGATACAGAAGTCTTTATCACATTCATTGATGACAATAGCCATACGTTCCTGTGATTCACTAATTGCAAGTTCAGTACCATTTAAACCTTCATATTTCTTTAATACTGCATCTAAGTTGATATCAAGACCAGGTGCTAATTCACCAACTGCAACGCTGACACCTCCAGCACCAAAGTCATTACATCTTACAATCTTCTTAGAGAATTCTTTATTTCTAAATAATCTCTGAATCTTTCTTTCTTCAACTGGGTTACCTTTCTGTACTTCAGCACCAGCAGTTTCAGTTGTCTTTAATTCATGTTTCTTAGAAGAACCAGTGGCACCACCAATACCATCACGACCAGTACGTCCACCAATTAATAAGACAATCTGTCCATTTTCAGGAATTAATCTCTTAACCTGTTCTTCTGGTGCAGCTGCAACTACAGCACCTAATTCCATTCTCTTAGCAACATAACCCTGATCATATACTTCGTGTACAAAACCAGTTGTTAAACCAATCTGGTTACCATAAGAAGAGAAACCATGAGCTGCTTCTTCACAGATCTTTCTCTGTGGTAATTTACCAGGAAGTGTATCTTCTAATTTCTGACGAGGATCACCTGCACCAGTAATACGCATTGACTGGTAAACATAAGCACGACCTGATAATGGGTCACGGATTGCACCACCTAAACATGTAGCAGCACCACCAAATGGTTCAATTTCAGTTGGATGGTTATGTGTTTCATTCTTGAACATTAATAACCAATCTTCATCACCATCAGTTGTATGAACCTTTAAACGAACTGAACAGGCATTGATTTCTTCAGATACTTCCATATCATCCAAATAGCCACGTTTTCTAAGTTCTTTCATAGAAATAGTTGCAAGATCCATTAAAGTAAGTGGTCTCTTTGTATCTACACCATAAATAAGATGACGGCTTGCTTTATATTTTTCTACATCTTTTTCTAAGATTTCTTTAAATGCACCACTTGCGATATCAATATCAGTAATAACTGTCGCAAATGTAGTATGACGACAATGGTCTGACCAATAAGTATCTAATACTCTGATTTCAGTTTCTGTAGGATCTCTCTTTTCTACATCTCTGAAATAATTCTGAGTTACTTTTAAGTCATCGAAGTTCATTGCAAGACTCATCTTTTCAAGTAATGCTTCAACTTCTTCATCAGTGAAACCAATAAATCCTTCAATCACTGGAACCTTCTTGATTTCAACAACAGCATCATTCAAATCTGCTGGCTTTTCTAAAGACGCTTCTCTAGAATCAACAGGGTTAATTAAATAATGTTTAATTGCTGGTAATTCATCACTAGAAACACCTTCAATCACAATAAGCTTTGCACATTTAACCTTAACGCCTTTTTCACCAGTTAATAACTGGAAGCACTGTTCACAGGCATCAGCTCTAGCATCATACTGTCCTGGAAGATATTCAATCGCAAAACTTACAGCTCCTTCTGGAATTGCATATTCTTCACGATATACTTCATCTACCATTGGCTCAGAAAGAATAGTAGGAATACCTTCTTCTAATACTTCTTCAGTAATACCCTGAAGATCATAACGGTTGACAACTGTTAAGTTAGAAACGTCAGTTAAACCAAGTCTTGTCATCAAATCATGTTTGATAGAGTCTGCTTCAACCGCATTTTCTTTTCTTTTTTCTACATAAACGCGATAAACTTTAGCCATGTTATCCTCCTAATGTAAGCCAATATCTTTACGCATATACATGCCATCAAAATGAATGTTTTCAATTGCATCATAGACTTTCTTTCTTGTTTCTTCAAGATCATGTCCTAATGCACAAACATTTAATACACGTCCACCATTTGTGACGATTTCATTGTTTTCATTACGTTTAGTACCTGCATGGAAGACAACGATATCTTCTGGAAGATGATCTAAACCAGTAATGACTTTACCCTTTTCATAAGATCCAGGATAGCCTCCACTTGCAAGAACAACACATGTTGCCTGTTCATCTTTCCACTTAACATCTACATATTTTAATGTATTTGTAGCACATCCATACATCACTTCATATAAATCACTTTCAAGTCTCATTAAGATAACCTGAGTTTCAGGATCACCAAAACGAACATTGAATTCTAATACCTTTACATCCTGATCCTTGATCATTAATCCAATAAAGACAACACCACGATAATCCATATGATCTTCATGTAAGCCTTTCATGAATGGATCAAGAATCTTTTCTTTGAAAGTCCCTTCCATACCTTCAGGTAAAAATGGGTTAGGTGAAACAGTACCCATACCACCAGTATTTGGACCTTCATTATTATCATAAATCTGTTTATGATCTTTTGCAGATACCATAGGTACGATTGTATCATGGTCTACAAAGCATAATAGAGAGCATTCAAAGCCAGTTAAGAATTCTTCTAAAACAACCTTCTTACCAGCATCACCAAAAGCACTGCCATCAAGCATGACTTTAAGTTCTTCTTTAGCCTGTTCTTTAGTTTCACAGATGACTACACCCTTTCCTGCTGCAAGACCATCAGCCTTAACAACAACAGGAAGATCAAAAGCATCTAACGCTTTAACAGCTGATTCATAATCAGTCACTTCTTCATACTTCGCAGTAGGAATATTGTGCTTCTTCATGAAATCCTTAGAGAAGGCTTTAGAACCTTCAAGAATAGCTGATTCTTTTCTAGGGCCAAATACTTTATGTCCTCTTTCTTCTAAATAGTCAGCAAGTCCCATACATAATGGTACTTCAGGACCAATAACAGTTAAATCAATACCCTTTTCTTCAACAGTCTTTAAGATAAAAGGCATATCTTCTACACTACCTGGAATACATACAGCATCCATACCAGGATTACCAGGAATAGCATATAATTCAGTAACATGTTTACTCTGTTTTAATTTCCAGGCAATTGCATGTTCTCTTCCACCACTACCAATAACAAGAACCTTCATATAACGCCTCCTTAGTGTCTAAAATGTCTATAACCATTGAATACCATTGTCATATCATGTTCATCACAATAGTCAATAGATTCCTGATCACGAACTGATCCACCAGGCTGTACAATAGCCTTAATACCTGCTTCATCAGCCACCTGTGCACAATCACTAAATGGGAAGAATGCATCACTTGCTAATACAGCACCATGGAAATCCTTATCAGGATTATTATGAATTGCATTTTCTAATGCCCAGATACGTGAAGTCTGTCCTCCACCAACAGCTAAAGTACATCCGTCTTTCACTAGTACAATCGCATTAGACTTAACATATTTAACAACCTTTAAACCAAATTCCATATCAGATAATTCAGCTTCTGTTGGCTGCTTTTTAGTCACTACTTTCATTTCATCAATAAGCTTAGTATTTAATTCCTGAACAAGTGCTTTACCTTCAAGATACTTAATATCATACTTAGCATCACGTGCATCAAGATTCTTAAGTTTTAATAAACGTAAGTTCTTCTTCTTTTCTAATACTTCTAAAGCATCATCATCAAAATCAGGTGCTGCAATAATTTCTAAGAAAGTCTTCTTCATTTCTAAAGCAGTTTCCTTATCAATTTTATAGTTTACAGCGATGATTCCACCAAAGATAGAAGTTGGGTCACCTTCATAAGCACGCTTATAAGATTCATAACCAGTCTTACCAATAGCAACTCCACAAGGTGTTGAATGCTTAATTGCAACAGTCACTAACTGATCACCAAATTCTCTTACGCAGGCAACTGCACCATATAAGTCATTCACGTTATTGAAAGAAATTTCTTTACCATGTAACTGTTCATAATCTAATAAAGAATGCTGAACATATGGATCAACATAGGCATTTGCACTCTGCTGAGAGTTTTCACCATAACGCAAGTGATCTGTCTTCTTTAATGAAATATTTAAGATATCAGGGAATTCATCATGTACCTGATCAGCGAAATAACGAGAAATCATTGCATCATAGCTGCCTGTTAAGCTATAAGCCTTATAAGCAAGATTCATTCTGAATTCAAAATCAGTCTTATCTTCTCTAATAGCTTCTAATACAGCATCATAATCTTTTGGATCAGTAACAATCAATACATCCTTGAAGTTCTTAGCAGCAGAACGGATCATTGAAGGTCCACCGATGTCAATGTTTTCAATCATTTCAGCCATTGGCTTACCAGCCTTAAGCGCTTTTTCAAACTCATAGAGATTACAACAAACAAGATCAATAGGTGTAATACCCATTTTTTCTACAGTCTTGACATGTTCTTCTACATCTCTTCTAAATAGAATACCACCATGTACTTTTGGATGAAGTGTCTTAACTCTTCCATCAAGAATTTCAGGGAAACCTGTCACATCATCGATTTCAATAGCTTTTACACCTGCTTCTAATAGTTTCTTATATGTTCCACCAGTAGAAACAACTTCAAATCCTAATTCTTCAAGACCTTTCGCAAATTCAACAATACCTTCTTTATTTGTAACTGATACTAACGCTCTTTTCAACTGATCTTCACCCTTTCATTTTCTACAGAAACACGTCCTTCACAATATAAAGCAACAGCTTCTGGTAAGATTTCATGTTCGATTTCTAAGACACATGCCTGAATATCTTCAGGAGTCTCTAAATCTGAGATATCAACTGCTCTTTGTAAGATGATTGGCCCACCATCCACTTCTCCAGTAACGAAATGAACAGTTGCACCTGACACCTTTACACCTCTTTTAAACACCGCTTCATGGACATGCATTCCATAGAATCCAGGACCACAGAAAGATGGAATAAGTGAGGGATGAATATTAATAATACGATTCTTATATTGTGCAAGAAGCTTGTCTCCAACAATAGCAAGATAACCTGCTAATACAACAACATCAATCTTTTCTTCTTCAAATCTCTTTAAGATCTCGTCTTCATCCTTGATCCATTCTGCCTGAATACCATGAAGACGGGCTCTTTCTAAACCGTAAGCCTTCTTACGGTTAGAAATAACCAGACGGATCTGTCCATTGATTTTTCCGGCTTCACACGCATCGATGATGGACTGAAGATCAGTTCCACCACCAGATACGCATACAGCTATGTTTAGCATAATTCTGCTCCCTTTTCACCTTCAGCAATATAACCTACTTCATAGCTTTCATAGCCAGCAGCATTAATTGCTTCGATAGTCTTTTCAACATCTGCAGGATCAACAGCAAGAACCATACCTAATCCCATGTTGAATGTGTTATACATCATCTTTTCTTCAACGTTTCCTGCTTTTGCAATTAAGCCAAAGATAGGAGGTACTTTATAGCTGTCCTTCTTAACAACAGCCTTTACACCATCAGGTAACATTCTAGGAAGGTTTTCATAGAATCCTCCACCAGTAATATGGCTGCATCCTTTAACCTTGATACCAGCATTCTTTACGCTCTTTAATGCTTTTACATAAATCTTAGTAGGAGCAATTAATGCTTCACCTAAAGTAGTACCTAATTCTTCATAATAAGTATCTAAAGATTCTTTAGTCATTTCAAATACGCTACGTACTAAAGAGAATCCATTACTATGTACACCAGTAGATGCAATACCAACTAAAGCATCACCAGGCTTGATTGTAGAACCATCAATGATATCCTTCTTGTCTACAACACCTACTGCAAAACCAGCTAAATCATAATCATCAACAGGCATTAAACCTGGATGTTCTGCAGTTTCACCACCAACAAGGGCACATTCAGACTGAATACATCCTTCAGCAACACCCTTAACGATAGTCGCAATCTTTTCAGGATAATTCTTACCACATGCAATGTAATCAAGGAAGAATAGAGGTTCTCCACCTGAACAAGCAATATCATTCACACACATTGCAACTGCATCAATACCAATTGTATCGTGTTTATCCATTACAAAAGCAAGTTTTACTTTTGTACCACAGCCATCAGTACCAGATAAAAGAACTGGTTCTTCCATATCCTTGATCTTGCTTAAATCAAAAGCACCAGCAAAACCACCAATACCACCAAGTACTTCTGGTCTCATAGTCGCTTTAACATGCTTCTTCATTAATTCTACTGACTTATAACCTGCTTCAATGTCTACTCCAGCTTTTTTATAATCCATGTTTCTTCATCCTTTTATCTATTATTTTTCCATTCTTGCAAGAACTGCTTTATAAGTTTCAATTAAATCACCGATATCCTGTCTGAATACGTCTTTGTCATACTTCTTGTTAGTATCTACATCCCATAAACGACAAGAATCTGGTGAGATTTC
>ERZ1031347.1350-NODE-1350-length-10111-cov-5.947991_pt1 | contig 10111 bp, 6 predicted proteins | sample MGYA00517106_ERZ1031347 | MGnify/ENA primary metagenome ERZ1031347 (study PRJEB33719, sample SAMN04261392) | wastewater metagenome | biome: periurban shantytown; feature: human; material: feces | host: Homo sapiens | place: Peru: Lima | collected 2012-07-19 ...
AAACGGAATCAACAAGATAAAGAGGTTAAATCAATGACAAGAATAGACATTATTTCAGGTTTCCTGGGCGCAGGAAAAACAACCCTGATCAAAAAACTCCTCGGAGACGCACTGAAAGGCCAGCAGGTTGTTCTGATCGAGAACGAATTCGGTGAAATCGGAATCGACGGAGGCTTCTTAAAAGATGCCGGTATCGAAATCCGTGAAATGAACTCCGGCTGCATCTGCTGCTCTCTTGTGGGAGACTTCGGCGCAGCATTAAAAGACGTTATCACCAAATATCACCCGGACCGCATCATCATCGAGCCGTCCGGCGTAGGTAAACTCTCCGACGTCATCAAAGCGGTAGACGGCGTAGAAAAAGAAGCAGGCGTAGCCCTGAATTCCGCAACAACCGTAGTCGACGTTATGAAATGCAAAATGTATCTCAGAAACTTCGGCGAATTCTTCGAGAATCAGGTAAAGAGCGCAGGAACCATCATCCTGAGCCGTACCGATAAAGCCGATACGGAAAAAGTAGAGGCAGCAGTAAAGATGCTCCGCGAACTGAATCCGGAAGCATACATTATTACCACACCGGTTGAAGTACTGGGTGGTAAGAAAGTACTCGATACGATGGAAGGTGCAATCATCAACCTTGCGCAGGTAGAAGAGGAAGAGCATCATCACCATCATCATGACCACGACGAGTGCTGCTGCGGCCATGACCACGATGAGGAGCATGAGCACCATCATCACGATCATGATGAGGACGAACATGAACATCATCATCACGACCATGACGGCGAGTGCTGCTGCGGCCACGATCACGACGAGGAGCATGAGCATCATCACCACGACCACGATGACGAGTGCTGCTGCGGCCATGATCACGACCATGAGCATCATCATCACCACGATGACGAGTGCGGCTGTGGTCATGAGCATCATCACCATCATCACGCAGACGAAGTTTTCACAAGCTGGGGTCAGGAGACTGTGAAGACCTTCACCAAAGAGCAGATCGAAGGCATCTTAAAGAAACTTTCCGAGGATACCGCTTATGGTATGGTTCTTCGGGCCAAAGGTATGGTAGCAGGCGCCGATGGACAGTGGATCTATTTCGATATGGTTCCGGAAGAGTACGAAGTACGTGACGGAGCACCGGAATTCACCGGAAGAATCTGTGTCATCGGTTCCAAATTAGCAGAAGATAAGCTGGCAGAGCTGTTCGGACTGTAAAAATACAAAGTAGCTGCGAAAATTACGGTTCGCGGCTACCTGTGAATTGTAACGAAGCTGCCGCATCAGAAACAAAATCCGATGTGGCAGCTTTTTCCTTGATTTAGAGACAAAGCAAAAGGTACGCCCGGAATCTCAGCCGCAAAAGCAAGTGCAGAAAGATTCCGGGAGTACGTCAAAGACAACGGAGGTACAAAATGTACGAAGAAGACGAAGTAGAAATTCCGATTTATCTCATAACAGGATTTCTGGAGAGTGGAAAAACCTCTTTTATCAATTTTACCGTAGCACAGGACTATTTCCAGATTGACGGGCCGACCCTTCTGATCACAACCGAAGAGGGTGAGGTAGAGTATGACGAAAAAGAACTGCTCAAACACAATACAGTACTGGAAATCGTAGAAGGACCGGAGCAGTTTACCTTAGATTACCTGAAAAAACTGAACCGTAAATATCGCCCGGAGCGTATTATTCTGGAATACAATCCGCTCTGGAGCGTAAAAAAACTCGAAGAAATGGAGCTGCCGCGCGGCTGGGGCATTGTACAGGAGATTGTGACGGTCGATGCAAGCTGCTTCCAGATTTATATGCAGAATATGAAATCTGTTTTCATGGAGATGGCAAAAAATGCGGATATGGTTATGTTCAACCGCTGTCGTCCGGAAGATCCGCTTCCGGCATTCCGCCGCAGCATCAAAGTAGTCAATCAGGCATGCGACGTTCTGTTTGAGAATGAAGAAGGCGAAATTGACAACATTTTTGAGGATCAGATGCCGTTCGATACCGATGCCGATGTGATCGAAATCGACGATGCCGATTACGGAATCTGGTATGTCGACATGGGCGACAACCCGGAGCGCTACGAGGGCAAAACCGTTCATTTCCGAGGCATGGTATTAAAGAGCAAAGACGTCGGAGCTGATTTCTTTGTCCCGGGCCGTATGGCAATGACCTGCTGTGCAGACGATACTTCCTTTATCGGTTACGTCTGCAAATGCGCAAGCGCCAAATCTCTCGTAATGGGTTCCTGGGTTGACGTGACTGCAACGGTAAAATGGGGCTATATGAAGGTTTACGATGGCGAAGGCCCGGTTCTGTATGCAAAAGAAATCAAACCGGCCAAGAAACCGGAGAGCGAACTGGTATATTTTAACTAAAGAAAAAGAACAATCATACATCAGACAACAGAGGGCAGGGAAAGTTTTTTCTGCTCTCTGTTGTCTGCATTGCAGGAGGAAGTATGTTTATTATAGTAGGTTTGGGAAATCCGACGCGCCAGTATGAGGGCACGAAGCACAACGTCGGATTCGACACCATCGATTACCTGATCGACGAATATCAGATCCCGTCTTCCGGTGCAGGCCACAAGGCACTGTTCGGAAAGGGCATGATCGCAGGCCAGAAAGTCATTGTCGCAAAGCCGATGACATATATGAACCTGAGCGGCGAGTCCGTTCGGGAGCTGGTGAACTATTACAAAGTGGATCCGGAGAGCGAGCTGATCGTGGTTTACGATGATATCAGCCTGGCGCCGGGACAGATCCGTATCCGCAAAAAAGGAAGCGCGGGCGGCCACAATGGCATCAAAAACATCATTGCCAATCTTGGCACCGACCGATTTATGCGTGTGAAGGTCGGCGTCGGTGAGAAACCGAAAAACTGGGATCTGGCGGACTACGTGTTAAGTCCGTTTACGAAAGACGAACGTCCCCTTGTAAATCTGGCGATCGAGCATGCGGCAAAAGCAATCGAGCAGATGCTGAACGGGGATGTGGACGCAGCTATGAATGAGTATAACCGCAAATCTGCAAACCCGGCAGAGTAAGGAAAATGAAAGCGTTATTAGAACCGATCAAAGAAATTGCCCGTTTTGACGAGCTGTTCCGTGATCTGAAAAAAGGAACCGCAGGTGTGACGGTGATCTCGGGCTGTCTGGAAAGCCAGAAAGCCCACATGATCGCAGGTCTCTCCGAGGATGCCCCGGTGCGGCTTCTGATCGCGGAAAATGAATTAAAAGCAAAAGAATTATATGAGGATTACCGGCTGTACGATGCGGAGACGCTGTATTATCCGGCGAAGGACCTGATTTTCTATCAGGCAGACATTCACGGAAATCTGCTGATCCGGCAGCGGCTTCAGGTGATCCAGGCACTTCTTGAGCGGAAGGAAGTTACCATCATCACCAGTGTAGGAGGATGTATGGACTTTCTTCTGCCTCTTGGCGTGTTCGAAAAACATTGCATCCATCTGCGCAATGACAGCGAATTCGATCTGGATAAAATAAGAAAAGAGCTGGTGCGGCTCGGCTATGAGAGTACCTTTCAGGTGGAGTCGACCGGCCAGTTTTCCGTCCGCGGCGGCATTCTCGATATTTATCCACTGACGGAACAGAACCCGATCCGGATTGAGCTCTGGGGCGATGAGATAGATTCCATCCGAAGCTTCGATGCGGAGAGCCAGCGGTCGATTGAAAACCTCGAGGAAATCACAATCTATCCGGCATCGGAGCTGATCTTAACTGAGGACACGATTGCGCGCGGTGTGAAAGCGATTAAAAAAGAGGCAAAAGCGCAGAGCACAAAGTTCCGCGACAAGATGATGACGGAGGAAGCGGCGCGTATCCGCCATGCGGCAGAGGAAATCTGCGATCAGATCGGCGAGGGCGAAATTCTGCAGGGAGCGGAGCAGTATCTTCATTATTTTTATCCGGAGACCGTCTCGTTTCTTGAGTATCTGCCGGAGAACAGCCGCATTTTCCTCGATGAGCCGAACCGCATCATCGAGTGTGCCGATGCGTTGGAAGCAGAGTTTCAGGAGAGCGTGAGCCACCGTCTCGAAAAGGGATACCTCCTGCCGGGACAGGCGAAGCTGATGTGCAGTACGGCGGAGCTTGTGGCAAAACTGAACCGCCGCGGCTGTGTTGCCGTATCGCTGATGGAGCCGCAGAAGGGCGAGTGGAACATCCGCGATGAGTTCGGTGTGACGGTGAAATCGGTCAATTCGTATAACAATCAGTTCCCGCTTCTGGTAAAAGATCTGAAATCCTGGAAAAAAGCGGGTTACCGTATTGTACTGGCGAGTCCGTCGCGGACGAGAGCGCAGCATCTGGCGGAGGACCTGCAGAATGAGGAAATTCCGGCCTTCTACAGCGAGAATGAGGAGCGTGTTCTGAAACCGGGCGAGGTCATGCTGATCCACGGCGCGGCCCGCAGAGGCTTTGAATATCCGATGCAGAAATTTGTGCTGATCACAGAGACGGATATTTTTGGAAAAGAGAAGAAGAAAAACCGGAAGAAATCGGAGTATTCCGGTCAGAAAATCCAGAATTTTGCGGATCTATCGATCGGTGACTATGTCGTGCACGAGAGCCACGGTCTTGGTATTTACCGCGGTATCGAGAAAATTGAGATGGACCGCGTAACGCGTGATTACATGAAAATCGAGTATGCGGGCGGATCGAACCTCTATGTGCTGGCCACCCAGCTCGATACGCTGCAGAAGTATGCGTCCGGCGAAGCTGCAAAGGTGCCGAAGCTGAATAAAATCGGCGGTCAGGAATGGAATAAGACGAAAACACGGGTTCGCCATGCGGTAAAAAATATCGCACAGGATCTCGTGAAGCTGTATGCCGAGCGGCAGGCGTCATCCGGCTATCAGTTCGGAAAGGATACGATCTGGCAGAAGGAATTTGAGGAACTGTTTCCGTTTGAGGAGACGGACGATCAGCTTGCGGCGATTGAGGCGACAAAGGCGGACATGGAGAGCAAAAAGATTATGGACCGCCTGATCTGCGGCGATGTCGGATACGGCAAAACCGAGGTTGCGATCCGTGCAGCGTTTAAGGCAGTGCAGGAGAGCAAACAGGTCGTCTATCTCGTTCCGACCACCATTCTGGCACAGCAGCATTACAATACGTTCGTTGAGCGCATGAAGGACTTTCCGGTGCGCGTTGATCTTCTGTGCCGGTTCCGCACGCCGGCAGAGCAGAAAAAAACGCTGGAGGATCTGAAAAAAGGACTCGTGGATATTGTCATTGGAACACACCGCGTTCTTTCAAAGGATGTGAAGTTCAAAGATCTTGGCCTTCTGATTGTCGATGAGGAGCAGCGGTTCGGCGTGACGCATAAAGAAAAAATCAAACAGCTGCAAAAAAATGTGGATGTTCTGACACTGACGGCGACACCGATTCCGCGTACCATGCATATGAGCCTGATTGGAATCCGGGATATGAGTGTGCTCGAGGAAGCACCGCAGGATCGCCAGCCCATCCAGACCTTTGTCTGTGAATACAATGAAGAAATGGTTCGCGAGGCGATTAACCGTGAACTGGCGCGGGGCGGGCAGGTTTACTATGTCTATAACCGTGTCCAGTCGATTGCGGATATGGCAAACACGATCCAGAAGCTCGTGCCGGATGCAAATGTAGGCTTTGCGCACGGGCAGATGAAGGAGCGCGAGCTCGAGAAGATCATGTACGGATTTATCAACGGAGAGATCGATGTGCTGGTGTCAACAACGATCATTGAGACAGGACTCGATATTTCGAATGTCAACACGATGATTATCCATGATTCCGACCAGATGGGACTGTCACAGCTCTATCAGCTCCGCGGCCGCGTTGGACGGTCGAACCGGACTTCCTACGCATTTCTGATGTACCGCAGAAACAAGATGTTGAAGGAAGTGGCGGAGAAGCGTCTCCATGCGATTCGTGAATTTACGGAGATGGGAAGTGGCTTTAAAATTGCAATGCGTGATCTTGAGATCCGTGGCGCCGGAAATCTGCTGGGCGCAGAGCAGTCGGGCCATATGGAATCGGTTGGATACGATCTCTATTGTAAAATGCTCGCAGAGGCTGTCCAGGAAGCGAAGGGCATCGCACCGGCAGAGGCGTTCGAGACAACGATCGATCTGAATGTCAGTGCCTATATTCCGGACGGCTACATCAGCAACGAGGCTCTGAAGCTTGACACCTATAAGCGAATTGCGGCGATTGAAAATAAGGAAGAGTATGAGGACATGACGGAGGAGCTGACCGACCGCTTCGGGGAACCGCCGAAAAATGTACAGAATCTTCTGGCTGTCGCAGAACTGAAAGCGCTGGCGCACTGTGCGTATGTGACGGAGCTGAAACAGATGGGCGATTCGGTACGAGTCACCTTACAGCAGCATGCCAAAATCGATGTGGCGCGGATTCCGGAGCTGCTGCAGAAATACCGCGACGAACTGAAATTCCAGATGGAGTCGCTGGCGTTTGTCTACACGCCGCGGCGGAGAAATTCAAAGGAAAAGATCGATCTGCTGGAGAAGAGCCATGCACTGGTGGAAGATCTGCTGCAGATCACGCAGGAGTGAAACACTCGCATACCCCCAAAATCGTGTGAAAAAGGCGTGAACAGGGAAGAAAAAAGTTGCCCTGTATCAGCAAAAAGGGTATAATAGAAAAAGCGTTTATAAAAATCGATGCAGGACCGGAAATTCGAATGTGTAAAAAAGTCGGGCATTTGAAAGGCCCGGACAGTTTTGAAAAGGTAAATTCTTTTTGAGCATACATTTCGCCCTGCATGAGGAGGAAGTAATGAAAAATTTAAAAGCAAAAGCAGTCTGCGTTATGCTGAGTGCTTCGATGGCAGCGATGGGACTGACCGGCTGCGGTTCCGACAATGTGGACGGAACAAAAACGGCAATTACTGTAAATGACGAGTCGATTACACTCGGACAGGCAAATTTCATGCTGAGATATCAGCAGGCAACCATGTACAATTATTATTCCAAGATGTACTCGATGTACGGAATGCAGATGCCGTCTGAGATGTACGACAAGGAAGGCGACGATGGAAAGACTACCGGGGAAACGTTCAAGGAGCAGTCTCTTGATACGATCGAAAAAGAGCTTCTGATGCGGCAGCACGCTGAGGAATACGGAATTTCCCTGACAGATGAGGAAAAACAGCAGGCGAAAGAGGCCGCACAGGCATTCGCAGTTAAGAACGGTGACGATGTGATGAAAAAGCTGCACGCAACCGTTGAGGACATCCAGGATGCACTGGAGCTGTATGTTATTCAGACCAAAATTTATGATCCGATCATCGCAGATGTAGATACCGAGGTATCCGATGAAGAGGCAAAGCAGACCTCCATCAGCTACATCACGGTATCCACAGCAGGAACCGAGAAGGATGACGATGGAAAAACGATTGATTTGACGGACGAGGAAAAAGCGGCAAAGAAAGAAATCGCACAGAGATTCCTGGATCTCTTAAAAGAGTCTGAGGATCCGGCAACCGCATCGTTTACCGATCTGCGCAAGGAGCTGAACGATCAGTTAAATGCGGAGAATACCGCAGATTCCACCGATTCTGCAGATGGCTCCGATGAGAGCAGTTCTTCTTCCGATGCTTCCGACACAAGCGCATCCGACGCTTCAAGCGCGAGCACATCGAGCAGTTCCGACAGCGATTCCTCCTCTGAAGTTTCATATCTGACCTCTTCCGAGACATCCTTTGGAACCGGATCAGAGAAAGACGATGACGATACCTGTTCTCTTGGAGATAAGGTAGCGGAAGAAGCAGCAAAGCTGAAGGATGGCGAGTATTATGATGGTGTCATCGAAGGCGATGATGCATATTATGTGATCCGTGTAGATAAAGCATTCGACGAGGATAAAACCGAGTCCAGAAGACAGACTATCATTTCCAACCGCAAATCGGATAAGTACAACGATACACTGGATGGATGGGTAAAGGAGAGCGATATCAAGGTCGCATCCAACTGGAAAAAACTTGAAGTAACGGACGCAGATCTGTATACGATGACAGTTGACAGCGCTTCTACAGATTCCACAGATGGAACCACAACCGACAGCACAACAACGGACAGTACAGCAACGGACAGTACAACGTCTGACAGCACGACATCAGGCAGTACCGAAACGACATCGACAAGCAGCACAGGCACTGCTTCGACGTCTTCAAGCACTGCAGAATAAAAGCATACGATACAGGACAAACGGCAGCCGGATCCGGGAGAGGGGTCCGGCTGCTGTTTGTGTCTGAAAATATTTTTGAACAAAAAAGGTAACGATTCAGAGCCCCATCTCGATTCCGCTTACGCTGCATCTCGATGTTGCTTCTCGCCATATGAAATTCCAGAAAAATAGCTCATTCATGTAAACATGATTCGCGATTTTTCTTCCATTTCGCATGGCTCTGAATCGTTACAAAAAAAGAAAATAATAGGGAATTTGTAGAGTAAATTGACAATAGTAAGAAGTCCATTTATAATCAAATTACAACCAGAGTGTGTCTCACAGATTGCGGAAATAATTTTTCAGATATTCTCTAATGTTCAGGCGAAAACGATGTACCAGGAAAGAAGGTGGAGAAATGAAGAAGGCAGTAATTTCCGTACTTGTCGGTACAGCAGTATTGGCTTTCGTTGCGTGTGGAAAAAATGCTGCAACGGAAAACAGTTCCGATTCGGGTGTTTCAACGGTATCGGCATCCTCGCAGGTGGAAAATGGACAGAAAGCAACCCGTGTGAATCAGGGAACAAATTTGTCTCCGGGGTCACCGAAGAATATCCCGTCCGGTGGGGGGAACAGCTCGGGCAGGACACATCATTCGGAGACGCATCATTCGGAGACACATCATTCAGACGCGCATCATGATTAAGGATGTCAGGGTTTGCTGAACATCCGTGAACGGAAACAGGAGAAGGGGTATCCAAAACGGATACCTCTTTTCTACTTGTCGGGAAAACAATACAATGCTATACTGAACATGAATTTGACGCGAAAAGTGCGACAGGTTCAGAAAAAACAGCCGGGATTTGTCAGTATACGCGGACATGTGCTGCAGGGAACTCGGGCAGAATGGAGAAAAGAAAATGACAAGAGAAGAATTTGAACAGCTTGCCGGAGCAGGTGTCATTTTATTGGATGGCGCAACCGGATCAAATCTGACAAAAGCGGGAATGCCAAAAGGAGTCAGTACAGAGCTTTGGGTTCTGGAGCACCCTGATATTCTGGCAAATTTACAGAAGGCTTACGTGGAGGCGGGAAGCCAGATTGTCTATGCGCCGACCTTTGGTGCAAACAGACTGAAATTAGCGGATTATGGAAGAGAAAACGAGGTGGAGGAGCTGAATGCACGCCTGGTGGACATCTCGAAAAAAGCGCTTGCCGGAACAGGTGCGCTGATCGCGGGAGATTTTTCTACACCAGGAAAAATGCTGCAGCCAAAAGGCGATCTCTCTTATGAAGAGCTGCTGGAATCCTACACAGAGCAGGTAACAGCGGTAGCAAATGCAGGCGTTGATCTTCTGGTAGCGGAGACGATGCTGAGCGTAGACGAAACGTGTGTCTTTATGGATGCTGCACTTTCTGTCTGCGATCTGCCGATTATGTGTTCTCTGACGCTGGAAGCAGACGGTTCTGCCCTGTTCGGCGGAAACGCTGTGGAAGCAGTTGAGACACTGCAGGAAATGGGAGCATCCGCCGTCGGACTGAACTGCTCGGTCGGACCGGATCAGCTTGAGGCAGTCGTAAATTCCATGAAAAAAGTGGCAAGAGTACCGGTTATCGTAAAACCGAATGCCGGCCTGCCGAAAATCACGCCGACCGGAGAGGCAATCTACAGCATGGATGCGCCGACGTTTGCAAGATATATGAACATTCTGGTAGACGCGGGTGCAGGCATTGTCGGCGGCTGCTGCGGAACGACACCGGAGTATATTCGTCTGGTGAAAGAAATGCTGGATGCGAGAAAGTAAATCAAAGATTACAATTCGCAGGAAACTGTGAGATGTAATGAATTCCCCTGTTGCGGACAAAATCTGTACGGGGGAATTTTTTTTGCGTTACCAGAAACTTCGTTGAATTTTCCGATAA
>ERZ1031347.1357-NODE-1357-length-10095-cov-4.667231_pt1 | contig 10095 bp, 9 predicted proteins | sample MGYA00517106_ERZ1031347 | MGnify/ENA primary metagenome ERZ1031347 (study PRJEB33719, sample SAMN04261392) | wastewater metagenome | biome: periurban shantytown; feature: human; material: feces | host: Homo sapiens | place: Peru: Lima | collected 2012-07-19 ...
AAACTTTGTTTCAGAAAGGAAGCCCAGTTCCACGATCACGTCGCCGAACCGCTTGACTTTGACTCTGGCATGCGCTAGTTCGAATCTAGCCAGCCCAACCAAATAAAAAAACAAACTTTTACATCTTTTAATTAAGACTGTAATGGTTTGTTTTTTTGTATAAGAAGACTAAAAAATAGTAAGTTTTAGGTATTAATTTGGCGCAAACAATGTTGTAGGGGCGATTAAAATCGCCCCTACAACATTCGTTATAAACATTTCCATGCAACTTACAATTTAGATGATAAGTTTAGTACATTCCTTCCATTCCTGCTGGTTCATTATGTCCACAACTACATTCTTTCTCTTCCTTTTTATCTGTTACTATACTTTCTGTTGTTAATATCATAGATGCAACTGAAACTGCATTTTGAAGTGCACTACGAGATACTTTTGTTGGGTCTACTATTCCCTCTTTTTTCATATCTACATATTTTTCTGTTGCTGCATTAAATCCTATTCCTGCTTCTTTTTTCTTTACTTCATTTACAACTATTGCAGGCTCTAGTCCAGCATTTATACTTATTTGTCTTATTGGTTCTTCTAAGGCTCTTAGTATTATTTTTCCGCCTATTCTTTCATCTGCTTCTAATTCTGCAACTGCTTTCTCAACTTTTGGTATTACATTTATATATGCTGTTCCGCCACCCGCTACAATTCCTTCTTCTACTGCTGCCTTTGTTGCAGATAGTGCATCTTCTATTCTTAGTTTTTTCTCTTTCATTTCTATTTCAGTTGCTGCTCCAACACCAATAACTGCAACTCCACCTGCTATTTTGGCTAATCTTTCTTGAAGATTTTCCTTTTCAAATTCGCTTTTTTCTTCACTTAATTGTGCTCTTATTTGTGCTACTCTGTCTGCAATTTGTTGTTTGTCCCCCATGCCATCAACTATTATTGTATTCTCTTTTTGCACTTTAATTTGTTTTGCTCTACCTAATTGCTCTATTTGGGTATCTTTTAGTTCTAATCCCAAGTCTGATGTTATAACTTCTCCTCCAGTTAATGTTGCAATATCTTGTAGCATTGCTTTTCTCTTATCGCCATATCCAGGGGCTTTTACTGCTACTACGTTTAGCACTCCTCTTAATTTGTTTAAAATTAATGTAGATAAAGCTTCTCCTTCTATGTCATCACATATTATTACTAATTTTCCAGATTGTTGCATTAATGCTTCTAATAGTGGTAATATTTCTTGAATATTGCTTATTTTTTTATCTGTTATTAATATATATGGATTATCTATAATTGCTTCCATTTTTTCTGTATCTGTTACCATATATGGAGATACATATCCTTTATCAAATTGCATTCCCTCTACTACATTTAGTTCTGTATTTGATGTTTTAGATTCTTCTATTGTAATAACTCCATCTTTAGAAACCTTTTCCATTGCCTCTGAAATAAGTTCTCCAATTTCTCTATTATTAGCTGATATGCTAGCAACTCTTGCTATGTCTTCTTTTCCATTAACTTCTGAGCTAATTTCTTTTAATCCTTCTACTGCAACTTTTACTGCTTTATCCATTCCTCTTTTAATAGCCATTGGATCTCCACCAGCTGCAACATTTTTTACTCCTTCTCTTATCATGCTTTGTGCTAATACCATAGCAGTTGTTGTTCCATCTCCTGCTACATCATTTGTTTTAATAGAAACTTCTTTTACAAGTCCAGCACCCATATTTTCGAATGGATCATCTAGTTCTATTTCTTTTGCTATTGTTACACCATCATTTGTAATTAATGGAGCACCAAACTTTTTATCTAACACTACATTTCTACCTTTTGGTCCTAGTGTTACTTTTACTGTATCTGCAATCTTGTTAACACCACTTAATAAACTTTTTCTAGCATCTTCACCAAATTTAATTTCCTTTGCCATTTTGATTACCTCCTAATTTATTAATAAATTTTATTATTCTACTATAGCTAATATATCTGCTTGTTTTACAATTATTAGTTCTTCTCCTTCGTATTTTATTGTTGTTCCTGCATAACTGTTTATAACAACTTTATCTCCTTTTTTTACATACATTTCTTTTTTCTTTCCATCTTCTTCTTCTCCTGGTCCTACCTCCAATACTGTTGCAATTTGTGATTTTTCTTGTGCATTTCCTGCTAATATTATTCCACTTTTAGTTGTTTCTTCTTTTTCTAGCATTTTAATTACAACTCTGTCTCCTAATGGTTTTAACATTGATATTACCTCCTTAAAAATACTTATTTAAATAATATGCTAACTTGTATTTTATAATGCATAATCGCTATTGTATTAGTATTTTATATCTAGTATCAAATTAGCAGTCTCTTTTCAAGACTGCTAATAATTTATACCCTTTTTATAAAATTGTCAATAGTTTATTTTAAAATTCACATAACTTTCACAAAATTAATTAAGCATTAATTGTGGATCTAAATATTCGTCATCTTTTAAAATTTCGAAATGCAAATGTGGGTCATCTAAAACTTCAAATGTGCTTGTTGTCCCAACTGTTCCAATAGTTTGTCCTTCGCTTACTTCTTCACCTACTACTACAAATTCTGTAGACAATAAGTTTGCATATACTGTTTTGTATCCACCTGTATGTTCTATTACAATTGTAAGACCATATCGTGGATCATTTTTTATATATTTTACTATACCTTTTGATGATGCTTTTACTACTGTTGTCTTGTCAGCTTTTATATCTATTCCATAATGTGTAATCCATTCTCCTAAAGTACTAGAATATACTAAATTACTTTTTGCAAATTCCTGTATTATTTCTCCTTCTACAGGCTTTACAAATTTTGGCGTTGTTGCTTGACTTTCTTCTGGCTTTGTATTTGTTTCTACTGTTTCTTCCGGTTTATTTACTTCTGCTTGTTGTTTTGCTTCTTCCTTTCGCTCCTCTTGAACTTTTTCTTCTATCTCACTTGTATTTACAGCTACCTTTTTTTGCTCCTCTTCCTTTATAGGCTCTTCTTTAATCATTCCTTGCTCTGCATTTTCACTAACTTTTTCTGAATTATATTCTCTTACTACATTTGCGTCAAATTTACTAAGTTGTGTTTCTTCTTGTTTATTATACATAAAAGATGTAATAATAAATGCAATTAGCAATACCGAAAATATACTGCACGTTATAAATAACATTTTCTTTATATTTGCTTCTCTCATCTTTTTTCCTCCTTGATATTGTTTTTATAATTATTTACATTATTGAGAAAAATATACAAAAAATGTTACATATTTTTTATTTCGACTCCTGTGTAGTAGTGTTTAATTATTTCATCATATTTCTTTCCCTGTTTAGCCAAACTGTCTGCTCCTGTTTGACTCATTCCTACACCATGTCCATATCCTATTACAGCAAATTTTACATTGTTTTCTTGTATGTCTATTTTAAAATTTGCCGATCTTAATCCAAATATGTTTCTTATTTCTACTCCTGACAAATTCAAATTTCCAACTTTCAAGTTTTTTACTCTATTTCCTTCTGTATATTCAGTTATCTTTATACTATCTGCTTTGCTAAAATCAATATCTAAATCTGCATGTTTTTCAATTATTTTATTTTTAAACTCCTCTTTTGTGACCGTAACCTCTGAACTGTATTGGGTATAAGCATCTTCTCCCGATGTAGCAACCGTTTGCAAATATGGATAGTTGCTTCCTCCCCATACATTTACTGGTGTTTCTGTTGCACCTCCACTATTTGCATGAAAAAAAGCATTTATTGGTTTTTCATTATATGTTATTATTTTTCCCTTAGTTGAATCCACCGCTTCAACTATTTTAGCCCAATACTCATTTCTACTTTGTTCATTCCATTTTTGTAGTCTATCTTCTTTTGATATCCAGGCTTGACAACATGCAGAATTATCACATATATCCGCTTCTCCGTGCTTTTTATCATTATTATTTATTTTATATATTGTATATGTTCTTGCAACTATTGCTTGTGCTTTTAATGCTTCTATTTCAAAGCTTGCTGGCATTTCGCTTGATACAACTCCATACAAATATTCATCTATTTTTATTTCTTCCACTGTGTTTGTTTTTTCGTGTAATAATTTTATTGTTCCATACTGTTTATAACTGTATTCTTCTTTTGGTTGTTCTTGTTTTATTTCTTCATTTTCTACGAGTTCTCCATTTACCTTTTCAATTCTTCTATTTGTAAATATAATTGGTATTAACATACACAAAAAAATAAGGAATAACATATATGCCACTATTCTTTTCATAACTCACCTCTATTTACATATTTTTTTCTTCATGGTTTCAAGTATTTGTTTTTCTAGTCTTGATACTTGCACTTGCGTTATTCCCAATATTTTCGCTACTTGTGATTGTGTTCTACTTTTATAATATCTTAATAATATTATTTGTTTTTCTCTATCTTCTAGGCCCTCTATTAATTGCTTTATTGATATTTTATTTACTATTTGAGTTTCCTCATCTATGTTTGTACTTAATCTATCCAAAATACAAATTTCGTCCCCATCCTTGTTGTATGCTGAACTATGTATTGACTCTACGGGATTATATGATTCCATAGCTAAGGTTATTTCTTCTTTTGAGGTTTTTAACATTTTTGCCATTTCTTCTATTTTTATTTCTCTTCCCTCTTTTTGCATATATTGCTTTTGTATTTCTAATATTTTACCTGCCAATTCTTTTATGCTTCTACTTACTTTTACAGGTCCATCATCTCTTATAAATCTTTTAATTTCTCCTAAAATGTATGGCACAGCATATGTAGACAACCTAACTTCATATGTAGAGTCAAACTTTTTAATACATTTTATAAATCCAATCATTGCTATTTGATATAAATCTTCTACTTCATATCCTCTATCTTTAAATCTATTTACAATACTCCAAATAAGTCCTTTATTACTATTTATTAACTTTTCCATGGCTTTTTCGTTACCACTTTGTGCTGCAATTATATTTTTTATGTTATTATCGTATTTTTCATACATAGACTTACTTATCTTCCTCCCATGTTTGTAATTTCAATTCCTTCCTGTTCTAAATTTTCTTCCTTTTTTATTATTTTTTTCATAACAATTTTTGTACCAATTCCTAAAACAGACTCAATATGTACTTCATCCATAAAGCTTTCCATAATTGTGAAACCCATGCCAGACCTTTCTAAATTAGCTTTTGTTGTATATAATGGTTTCCTTGCAAGCTCTATATCTGCTATTCCTTTGCCAGAATCGGAAATTTCTATTTCTATTGTGTTTGCAAAAAGTTTTGCTGTTATCTTTACAATTCCTTCTGTATTCTCATATCCGTGAATTATACAATTTGTTACCGCCTCTGAAACAGCAGTTTTAATATCAGCCAATTCTTCTATGGTTGGGTCAAGTTGTGAGGCAAATGCTGCAACTGTAATCCTTGCAAATGCCTCATTATTTGATTTACTTAAAAATTCTAATTTCATTTCATTATCATATAAACTATGCATATACCTCTCCTTCTTTTAAACTAATTATTTTAGTAATTCCACTCATTTCTAAAACCTTACGTACGTTTCTTGTAGCGTTTTCTATTTCTAGCTCTCCACCTAACATTTTAATCATTTTGTATCTTCCTATTATCATCCCTATCCCTGCACTATCCATAAAAGAAACTTTATTGAAATCAAGTATAACTTTTCTAGGCATATATCTGGTAATCTCATTATCTATCTTCCTCCTTATTTTTTCTGTAGTGTGATGGTCTATTTCTTCTATTATTTTTACGACCAACAGCTTGTCCGTTTTAATATAGTCAAATTCCAAATTCATTCCCCCTTTGTTTTTTGTTTATTATAATTATATATTCACTTCCATTTTTTTCCTAGAGCGAAACATTAGAACTTTTGCCGATTTTTGAGAGAGTTTCGACAAAATTCGCACAAAAAAACTGCAGACTTTTAGATTTGTCTGCAGTTCCTCCTATGCAAGTTTTGATAATCTTTCTTCTACATTTTCTAACATTTGCTTATATCTTTCTAATTTTTCTTTTTCTTCTTTTATTTTATTTTCTGGAGCTTTGTTTACAAAACCGGGATTTGATAACATTTTGCTAGCTCTTTCTACTTCCGCTTCTAGTTTTTGTTTTTCCCCTTGTAATCTTTTCTTTTCTTCTTCTATGTCTACCAATTCGTCAAATGGAAGATAAACTTCTAATTCTTCACTTAATACAGACATTGCATTTTGTGGTATGTTATTTTTATTGCCTTGTACTATTATTTTGTCTGCAAACCCCAATTTTTTAATGAATTCTTGGGAATTTATAATCATTTCTTCATCATTTTCAGTAACAAATATTAAAGTTGATTTTTTTGCTGGATGAACATTCATATTTGTACGAATATTTCTTATTCCAATAATTATCTGTTTAATTTTTTCTATTTGTTTTTCTTCCTTTGCAAAATTAAACTCTTCACTATATTGGGGCCAACTTGATATCATTATACTTTCATCATTATTATACAATTTTGTATATATTTCTTCTGTAATAAATGGCATAATAGGATGTAATAACTTAAGACTATCGCCTAAAACTTTGTTTAAAGTATATTGTGCAGCCTCTCTTGTTTTGTTTTCTTTATCATATAGCCTTGGTTTTACCATTTCTATATACCAATCACAAAATTCTCCCCATATAAAATCATATACCTTTTGTGTCCAAACACCTAAGTCATAATTGTTTAAGTTAATTGTTGTTTCTTTTATTAGTTTATTCAATTTTGACAATATCCACTTATCTTCATAGCATAATTTTTGTGGCATTGTATCATAATCTATTTCTTCCAAATTGCCTAATACGAACTTAGATGCATTCCATAATTTATTTGCAAAATTTGCTGCTGATTCAAGTTTTTCAGGCATATATCGTATATCATTTCCTGGTGATATTCCAAGGACCAATGAAAACCTTAGTGCATCTGTTCCATACTTTTCTATTATTTCTAGCGGATCTATTCCGTTACCTAGACTTTTAGACATTTTTCTGCCCAAACTATCTCTAACAATTCCATGAATAAATACATCCTTAAATGGTACTTCTCCTGTGTGTTCTATTGCTGAAAATATCATTCTTGCTACCCAGAAAAATATAATATCATATCCTGTAACTAATGTTGAAGTTGGATAAAAATATTTTAAATCTTCTGTTTGTTCTGGCCACCCTAATGTAGAAAAAGGCCATAAGGCTGAACTAAACCAAGTGTCCAGTGTATCTTCATCTTGGGTAAACTCAGTATTTCCGCATTTTTCACACTTATGTGGAATACTTTCGGTTACCATTATGTTATTACATTTAGTGCAGTAATATGCTGGTATTCTATGCCCCCACCATAATTGACGTGATATACACCAGTCTTGTATATTATCCATCCAGTTATAGTATATTTTGTCAAATCTTTCTGGTATAAATCTTGTCTTTCCATCTTTTACAGCTTTTATTGCTGGTTCAGCTAATGGCTTCATTTTAACAAACCACTGCTCAGAAATTTTAGGTTCTATTGTATGGTGACATCTATAGCATTTTCCTACATTATGTGTATAATCTTCTATTTTTACTAATGCCCCTATTTCTTGTAACTTTTCAACAATTCTTTTTCTAGCTTCATATATATCTAATCCTTTATATTCTGGTACTAAATTTCCCATTTTCCAATTTTCATCAAATACTTCTATTATTTCTAAATTATGTCTTTGGCTTGCAGCATAATCATTTGGATCATGCGCTGGTGTTAATTTAACTGCACCTGTCCCAAATTCCTTTTCTACAAAATCATCTGCTACTATTGGTATTTCCCTATTCATAATAGGAAGTATTACTTTTTTTCCTACTAAATCCTTATATCTCTCGTCTTCTGGGTGAACTGCTACACCCGTGTCTCCTAGCATTGTTTCAGGTCTTGTTGTTGCTACTATTAAATATTTATCTTCATCTTTTACTTTATATCTAATATGCCATAGATGTGTTGGTTCTTCCTCAAACTCAACCTCTGCATCTGATATAGAAGTATTGCATGATGGACACCAGTTTATCATTCTTTTTCCTTTATATATAAGTCCTTTTTCATACAATTTTATAAAAACATATTTTACTGCATTTGACAAACCTTCATCCATAGTAAATCTTTCACGAGACCAATCACATGAACATCCCAACTTTTTTAATTGATTTAAAATTGTTCCACCATATTCTTTTTTCCATTCCCATGCCTTTTCTAGAAATTGTTCTCTTGTTAAGTTCTTTTTCTCTATCCCTTGTTGTTTTAGCTTTTCAACAATTTTAACTTCTGTAGCTATTGCAGCATGATCTGTTCCTGGTAGCCATAGGCAATTATATCCTTCCATTCTTTTATATCTTATTAATATATCTTGTAATGTTTCATCTAATGCATGCCCCATATGAAGTTTCCCTGTTATATTTGGTGGTGGAATTACTATTGTATATGGCTTTTTAGTCTTATCTTCACTTGGTTTAAAATACTCTTTTTCCTCCCATCTTTTATAAATTTCTTCTTCAAAATTCTTTGGATTAAACTTATCCTCTAATTTGTGTTCCTTCATTTTTTATCTCCTTCCTTTTTTAGTAATTTCTTCGAAGTGCGGACGATTAAAATCGCCCCTACATTTTTCATAGATTACTTTACACTATCTTTTTTATTTTATACAATCTTTTCAACCAAAAACCTCACCCTTGTATAATGGCGAGGTTTTATCTCACGGTACCACCTTAATTTACAAATTAATTGTATCTTAAATAGCCTTTAACGTTGCTTAAACGAATATATTTACTTTGTTTCAATATATTAACTCCAAAGCTACCTTCGGTTTTCTTTTCTATATAAAAGCTCTCAGCGTATTCACTCTTATTCTCTGTTTAGCAGTAAAACCTACTCCTCTTCTTCACTGTTTTTATTTTACTATATATTAGCACAATTGTGATTTAATTTCAACTATTTTTTTAGGGGTGTCCCAAATTGGGCAAATGGGACAATTAGGGACTGTCCCTAATTGAGCATTATTATTGTTGCTCCTGCTATTGATATTAGATATCCTGCAATTTTTAATCCTAATGTTGCTTCGTTTTGGTCACCAAAGCTAAATGCTTTTTTGGTAATTGTTCTTGCGTCATATATTAATATTACACCTATTAGGGCTAATATGCTCCCTACTAACTTAATTATTATTTTTCCCACTTTTTTGTTCCTTTCGTTAAAAAAATTCTACCGTATACTTACATTCAAAAGTTTGTTTTGGTTTTAATACAATTAAATCTTGTTTTTGTGTAAATACTCCTGAACTTTTCACATTATCTGCTGTTGAGTACCATGGCTCTATGCATATAAATGGTGCATTTGGTTTTGACCATATTGCTAAGTATGGAAAATCTGTAAAGTCCATTGTTAATATTGTTTTATTTTGTTCTTTATTTTTTAAACTTACTTTTTTTGATGTAATTCCCTTCATTATTATGGCATCATTTTTGAAAGAATTTTCATTTAAATTTATTACTTTTTTATCCACTAATATGTCTTTTGCATATTCTGTTCCTATTAATCCATCTACCAAATATAAAAAGTGTAATTTTTCTTCTTTTTCTTCAAATTCCAAATAATAGTTGCCTTTTTTTAACTGCTCTATATCTATTTTAAATGCAGGGTGACCACCTATTCCAAATGGCATATTAGTTATTCCTGTATTTATTACTTTATATATTGTTGTTAATTTATTTTCATCTATTCTATATGTTGTATATAATTCGAAATCATATGGATATCTTGACAGTGTATATTTGTTACTTTTTAGCATATATGAGTGAAAATTGTCCAATTTAGTTAATGGTTCAAATTCTAAATCTCTTGCAAAACCATGTTGTGGCATTTCATAAGTTCTTCCACCTATTATTGTTTGATTTTTCTTTAGTTTTCCTACTACTGGGAATAATATTGGCGAATGTCTTTTCCAATATATTTTTCCATTTTCGTCTATACAGTCTTTTCCCTGATGTATTTTTTCTTCTCCATTTAGCTTAAAACTTATTAATTCTCCACC
>ERZ1031347.1375-NODE-1375-length-10028-cov-6.351048_pt1 | contig 10028 bp, 7 predicted proteins | sample MGYA00517106_ERZ1031347 | MGnify/ENA primary metagenome ERZ1031347 (study PRJEB33719, sample SAMN04261392) | wastewater metagenome | biome: periurban shantytown; feature: human; material: feces | host: Homo sapiens | place: Peru: Lima | collected 2012-07-19 ...
GGTACGCCTACTACGTGAGCAAGGACCGGCGGACGCCAGAACAGCTCCGGGACCTGCTGGCCGCGTCCGGCTGGGACAACGCCATTATGATGGACGGCGGCGGGTCTACCTGCTTCATGGACAAGGATGGCAAGGGCTTTACCGGAGACGGGCGGGTGATCCCGTTCTTCCTTGTCTGGAAAAAGAAAAGCGGGGACGCGTGTGAGCCGGAAGGAGAAAAACCCATGGTAGAGATCAACGCCTATTCCAAGGCGAAGGACGGCGATAAGAAGCTGTCCACCCATTTTAAAGTGAAAGAATTTGCCTGCAAGGACGGCTCCGATGCCGTGCTGGTAGCGCCCCGGCTGGTGATGGTTTTGCAAAGCATCCGCAGTCACTTTTGCGCGGCTGTGACCATCAACAGCGGCTACCGCACACCACAGTACAACGCCAAGGTGGGCGGCGTGACGGACAGCCAGCACTGCTACGGCACGGCGGCGGACATTTCCGTGCGTGGTCAGACCCCGGCGGCGGTGGCGGCCTACGCCAGACAGCTGATGCCGGACTGGGGCGGTGTGGGCGTGTACAGTCAGAAGGGCTTCACCCACATTGATGTGAGAGAGGTCAAGGCCGACTGGAACGGCTGATATTTGAAAGGAGGGCCAGGAGATGGCCGGATATTACGATAAAAACAAGGACTACTCCAAGGAACTTCAACGGACGGACCTCTCCGCCTCCGAACGGGACAGGCTGACCAAGGAGCGCCAGAACAAGATCGACGATAAGTACGGCGGCAGAGAGCCGAATATGATCGGCTCTGACAAGACGTACAGCCAGACCTATGACAAGGGCGGCAACCGGCGGGACAACAGCAGTTCCGGCGGCAGCTCTCAGGGGACCTTCGGCGGGGTTTCTTATACCCGCAATGACAATGGCGGCGGCATCTACGGGATGCCCACCAGCAATTCTGAAGTGAAAAACTACAAGCAGGGCGGCGTGACCTATCAGGTAGGTGCGGACATGAGCCGCCGTCAGGATCTGGCAGGCCGTGCGCAGGTGTCCAACGGCTATACCGTGTTTTATGACGATGACGGCTATGCTTACAAGGCCGTGAAGGGCGTGGCAGACTACACCCCCCATCAGGACATCAACGCCGGGAATGGCAGCTATGGCAAAAGCGGCGCGTGGACGGACAATGAGATGCTGTCTGCACTGGACCGCTCCAAGATTCAGGACATCCGCAATCGCCTCCAGCGGGGCGAGATTACCGGCGATCAAGCCAACCAGGCGGCAAACGCCATCCGTGCCGGATACGGCTACACCATCGACAAGAACGGCTATGTGACAGACAGCGGGGCACTGTCTGCCACGAACGATCTGCGGCGGCGGCTGGGACTGGACAACAGCCCGGAAAGCGCGGAGCTGGCCTATTACCGCTATCTCATGGGAACGGACACTTCCCCCTCCGCACAGGCCAGCGGCAAGGTGCAGTCCTTCGGCGATTTCATGGCGGCAAACGGCGGCGTACAGGCGGGGACACCCGGCTACGGGACCCCGGCATACAGCCAGCAGCAGCGGGTCACGGACATCAACGCAGGCAGCACGCCGTCCGGTAATTTCTCCACATCGCAGACCGGCATGAGCTTTGACATCGGGGACGGCAACGACTATCTGAAAGAGCTGTACGCCAAGAAGGTGGCGGCGGAGCTGGCGGCGCTGAAATCCGCCTACGAGCAGAACACCGCCACGTTGGATGCCAGCCGTGCGCAGATCGCCCCGGTGTATGACATTGCCCGGAACAGCGCGGCCAACCAGAACGCACTAAGCCGTGGCGCATTTCAGGAGATGGCGGTAGCAAACGGCCTGAACACTGGAACCACCGGACAGGCGGCGCTGGCACAGGATGTTGTGCTCCAGCAGAACCTCTCCCAGATCGACCGGGAGCAGGCAGAAAAGACGGCGGCTATCGACCTTCAGCGGAGCCAGCTGGACACGGAGTACCGGAACGCCATTGCCAAGGCAGAGGCCACGGGAGACGCGGAGCTGGCAAACGCCCTGTATGAGGAATACGTCCGCCAGCAGAATCTCTACGCCAAGTACGGCGGGCAGACCGGCGGCTCCGGCTCCGGTTCTTCCGGCGGCAGTACCGTGGTAAAGCCGACGCTGACTGCCAGTCAGGTGCAGTCCGCGCTGAAAAACGGCATCGTGACGGATGACGTGATCTCCGCCTTTGATTACTACTACGGGCAGGGGGCCTATGATTCCCTGTACGGCACCGGCAGGTTGACGGCGGGTACAACCGGCACTGCCAAAACCGGCAGTAGCACCGGCAAAAAGAAGGGAAGCTATTCCAACGGCTCCCTGACCAATGAGCAGGTGAAGCAGCTCCAGAAATACTACGGCGTGTCTCAGGACGGGAAGTGGGGGGCCAACTCTAAGAAGGCCGCAGGCGGCCTGACGGCTGACCAGGCATGGGCGAAGTATCAGGGCGGCGGCAGCGGCAAGTATGAAAACGTCGGCAACCTTGCTGCATGGGCGTCCGGCCTGAATACGGACCTGAAGAACGGCAACACCGAAAAGGTGGGCCGGTGGCTGGATAACAACTGGTCTAAGCTGACGGCAGAGCAGCAGCGTCGAATCAACGCAGAAGTTTTGAAGCCTTACGGCATTGTTTACAAGGGGTGACAGTATGGGTAAGCTGGTGTATATCAAAACCGGACAGGCTGTGACCGGCGGGCAGAGCGCTCCGACATCCGGGCGGGGCCTGATGCACTTAGACGGTACGCCGGTCGAGCGAAAGAGCGGGACCCAGCCCGCCAAGGCCAAGGAGACGAAGGCCGTTACGCCTTCTGCCTCCCCCCGGCCTATGGAGAACGCCAGCACCGGGAACAGCCGACCCAACAGCCGCCTTCTGGCAGACGTGCAGACCGGCGGCACCACGCCCCCCTCTCTGGATAACGGGCGCGTGGGGAAGGTGATCTCCGGTGCAGCGAAGTCTGCCGGTTCCGCCTACGCAAACTTGGGCGGCGTGCTGGCGGAGGGGGCCGGGAAGCTGAATACCCGGATCGCCAACCAGAACGTTGGGGATTCCCTGCAAAGTGACCATGACGCGGTGAAGCGGTACGAGAAGATGCTCCGGGACGTGAAGTGGGCCAACGGCAAGGCCATGACGGCGGCGGACGTGAAGCAGGTGCAGGGCTACCTTGCCAGCGCCAAGCGCCGCATCGCGGCCCATGAGGGCTATACCAAGGCGGTGGAGCGGTCCGACAAGGCAGTGGCGGACAAGGCGTATCAGACGGCGGACCGCCTGTCCCAAAGCTCCGCTGCGGATGTGGCACAGGCCAAGGAAGGGCTGGGGCCGGTGGGCCAGTTCGCCGTGGATCTGGGTGTTCAGGGTGTGCAGATGGCGGGGGATGTTGCGGCCAGTGCCGTGATCCCCGGAGCCGGTCTTGCCCTGATGACGGCCCGGTCTGCTGGGAGCAGCGCCCAGCGGGCCAGACAGGCCGGGGCCAGCTATAACCAGCAGCTTGCCTACGGACTGGGGAGCGGTGCGCTGAGCCTTGCCACAGAGAAGATCAGCAACGTGGCAAGCCCCTTCAAGAAAGCGTTCGGCGGCGGCGTTCTGGACAACGCCATCAACGGTGCGCTTTCCAAACTGAATAACAGCTCGGCGGGCCGCGTGGCTCTCTCCATGATCTCCGAGGGCGGTGAGGAATTTCTTGAGGACGTTTTCCAGCCCATCTTGCAGCGGGCCACCTATGACCCCTCTGCCCGGTTCGATCTCAGCGATGCACTGTATGACGCGGCGGTGGGCGCTGCCATGGGCGGCATCGGCGCAGGTGTTGACGTCATCCGGCAGCGTGGAAACGGTCAGGCGGACGCACAGCCCACGCAGGAGGCACGCCCAGAGGCGATGGAGGGTATTGATACCACCGCCCCCGCAAACGCCGCAGAGGGCACGCAAAACGCCGTCCCCGGTGTGGAGACGGCGGCAAACAAGGGCGAGACAGTTCAGATCGTTGAACGGCTGCGAGAGAGTATACCGGGGCTTAACGGCACAGAGCCGGTCTCGACCGTATCCTCCAAAGCGATCCCATTTGTCGAGGGCCGAACCATGGCTGAAAAGGCAAGGAAAATGTTTGAGGCCATTAAGGGGGTCGTGTCTCGACCCGGCTTTGGAGACATTGACATCAACGGGCGTTCCGTGAAGGACGATTTGAGCCATGGCGTAGGCGGGGCGAAGGCCGCCGTGATCCCCGCCATTCCGGAAGTGCTCCGGCGCGGGCAGCAAATTGATTTCCAGCAGAATTGGAAAGGACGCCCCTATGACGGCTATGTATTTGCCGCCCCGGTCACTATGGACGGCGAAACTGCTTATGTAGCTGCCGTTGTAAAGCGCACCAGCAAAAACCGATTTTATCTGCATGAAGTGATTGACGCGAACGGGAACGTTATAAAAATAGACGCCGGGGATCGTGCCAATCCAACCAGCCTTGCCACCAATGGTGACGCTGGGACACAATCTCAGGCGTCTGTTGAGGGTACGCGTCCCCTCAATGCTAATGATAGCATAGCACAGGGGGCGGAAAATGTCAAGAACGGGGGTGCGGCGGAGTTTGACACGCCGGGTGACGCCGTGGCGGGTGCGGTGAACACGCCCTTTGACACCATGCAGGCCAAGAGTGAGGACTTTTACCCGGTCAACCCCAACAGCGCCCAGCGCATCCAGGCAGAGCAGCGGCGGGCACCCTCTGAGGTCCCCGTTGTGAACCCTGACACCGGGCGGAATGTGGAGAAAACGGTCTCCACCATTCTCAATAGCCCCCTGACCTCCCCGGAGATGGCAACCGTGTATGAAAACGCCATTTCCGGCGGCGCGTTTGACTATGACGTGGTGACGGACCGGAGCGCCGTGCAGCAGGCGCAGGCCAAGATCGCGCGGGACGGCTGGCGCGAGGTGGCGAACAGCTTCATTGCCAAGGCGGAGCTGGGACAGCGGATCACCAAGGCGGACACCGCCGAGGCCATCAGCGCCTACAACCTTGCCATTTCCGAAGGAGACCACAAGGCCGCTTTTGAGCTGGCAACGGCCATTGCGGACGCGGCCCACGACAGCGCACAGATGGTGCAGGCCATGAACCTGATGAACCGGTTGACGCCGGAGGGCCGTCTGCTGACGCTGCGGCGGCTGGTAGACAAAATGAATGACCGGGCGGCACGGCAGAACCGGGCACCCCGGCAGAACACCACCAACAGCGGAGATGTGGAAAGCGCACGGGTGGACTACATCGACAAGGTGACGGGCTTCACCCTCTCTGACGAGCTGGCCACCAACTACCTAATGGCAGAGACGGATGCGGAGCGGGCGGCGGCGTGGGACGCTATCACCACTTCCATTGCGGACCAGATCCCCAGCACCTTCATGGAGAAGGCCAATTTCTGGCGGTACACCTCCATGCTGACCAACCCCACCACCCACATCCGCAACATCATGGGCAACGCCATTCAGATGGGTGCACGGAAGATCAAGAACGGCATCGGAACCGCAATCGAGCGGGCGGTCATCAAGGACCCTTCTCAGCGGACAAAGGCCGTGAATGTTGACAAGGATCTGAAAGCCTTTGCCAAGAGCCAGTATGAGACGGACCAGAGCGCGGCCATGGGCAGCGGGAAGTATTCCGACGCCACGGCGGCAGGCATTGAGCGGGAGATCCAGAGCAAGCGGAAAATGTTCAATGGGGAGGACGTTCTCTCCCGTGCCGTGCAGAGCATCGGAGATTTGAACAGCCGCGCCCTTGACTATGAGGACGTGATCTTTAACCGTGCGGCCTACGTGGACAGCTTCGCCCAGGCGCTGCAAGCTAAGGGGGTCACGGCGGCAGAGGCCCACGCGGGCACCAGAGCCGCAGACGTGGAGGCGGCACGGGCCTACGCCATTGAGGAAGCGCAGAAGGCTACCTACCGCAACACCACGGCGCTTTCCGAGGCGCTGTCTCAGTTTGGCCGCTATGAGGGAGATAACCCGGTAAAACGGGCAGGTTCCTTCGTGGCGGACGCCCTGTTCCCCTTCCGCAAGACACCGGCCAATATCCTGACCACGGGCCTTGATTACAGCCCTGTTGGCATTGCAAAGAGTGTGAAGGAAGCTCTGTGGGATGTGCGGAGAGGCAACTGCACGGCGGCGGATGCCGTGGATTCCCTTGCATCCGGTCTTACCGGCACCGGGATTCTGGCGCTTGGCGCTTATCTGGCGGCGGAGGGATTCTTTGGGGCTACCCTTCACGTTCGGGCCGGTGACGATGACAAGGAGGAAGCCTTTGAGAAGTCCATGGGCGGGCAGGATTATGCTATTCAGATCGGGGACAAGTCCTACACGCTGGACTGGGCGGTTCCTGCGGCAATGCCCCTGTTCGCGGGCGCTGCCATCATGGAATCCATTCGGAAGGGCGGCGGCACCTTTGACGCGCTGGTGGATTCTCTGCTGGGGATGCAGGACGTTGTGCTGGAGACCTCCATGCTGTCCTCTCTGAATGATTTGGTTTCCAACATCAGCTATGCCAAGAGCAAGCCCATGTACCTGATTGACCGGGCGGCCAGCAGCTACGCCGGACAGTATATCCCCACCATCGGAAGCAAGGTTGCGTCCGTATTTGATGATACGGTGCGCAAAAGCTATGTGGAAAAGGGTTCCGGGCAGGTAGCCTCTGACGTGAATTATTTCTTGCAGGGGGCGGCGAAGAAGGTCCCCGGCGCACGGAATCAGCTTCAACCCTTGGTGGATATGTGGGGCAACGAGGTTTCCAACGGCTCTGCGCCGGAGCGGGTGTTCCAGTCCTTCTTCTCCCCCGGCTTCCTGAAGGCGCAGGACAACAGTCCCGCCACGCAGGAGATCCGGCGGCTGGCGAAGGCCACCGAAGACAGCACCGTTTATCCGGCGGCGGCGGAGAAGTCCTATACGGTGAAGGGCGAGACCCGGACCATGACCGGAGAGGAATACACCCGGTACGCCAAGGCCATGGGCCAGACGCGGAAGGAGCTGGTGGAGGCAGCGGTGAAGCTGCCCGCCTACAAGTCCATGAGCAATGCGGAAAAGGCGGATTACATCCAGAACGTGTATAAATATGCGCGTGAGACGGCCCGTCAGCAGGTGGACCCCAAGTATGAACCCAACGCCAAGTGGATTGAGAACGCCAAAACGTCCAAGCGGGACATTGGCGTATCCACCGGGGAATTTCTGGCCCTGTACCAGAAGTACGGAAGCGAGAAAATGAGCGGGAAAGCCTATGAGAAGGTAAAGCAGGCGCATGATGCCGGACTTTCCCCCAAGGAGTATTTCTCCATGAAGGACAGGGCCGACGCAGACGGAAACGGCAGGGTCAGCAAGGCGGAGGCCAGCGCGGCCCTTGCCGGTCAGGAAAACCGGGCGGATCTGTGGGACATTATCTGCACCACCAACGCCAAGAACCCCTATAAGTAAGAAAACACCCTCGCCGTCTGGCGAGGGTGTTTCTTTAGCGTTCACATCATGGACAGGAGCGTTTTCACATGGGCGGCGCGGTCCAGCATCCGTTCATGCTCCCAGTCCCAGACGGCCTGCATGGCCTCCGTGGGATGGTGACCGGCGTCCTTCGCTTTTTCGATATGGCGAACGGCCATTTCGTGGAGCTTATTGGCATGGCCCAGCTCCTGACGGCTGAGGTCGGCGTAGGTGCTGGCGTCCTCCGGGCTGTCCTCGGTGTGCTTGACGGCCTCACGGGCGTACTTCTCGGCATCGTCCAGTTCCTCCCGGATCTCTTCGGCCAAGTGTCTGATCTCGTGCATACGATCCTCCTAACTCTGCTTGATCAGGGTGTAGAGCTTGTCCACATCCGTTTCATTCAGCGTGACGTTCCCAATCAGGGGGATATTGGTGGTGACGGGGCCTTTGGCGGCTTCGGTTTTCAGGCAGGTGTAGATCTTGTCAATATCTACGTTCCCCGCCTCGTCAAAGACGCCGAGGGCCTTCACAGCGGGATGCTCCCGGAGGGCGGAAAGGCTGGCGTCCAGATTGCCCAGGGCCATAGCAGCCCCGGCACCGACCGCCCATTTCTGCCAGCCGGTGAGCTTGCCGGTGAATTCTTCATCCACATAGCGGGCAGCGCCCTGCTTGATCTGTTCCAATGTTACCATAGATTCCTCCAATGACGGGAGAGAGGGGCGCTATGCCCCTCTCTTCTTCCCTCTGCGCCTCTTAGCGACCGCAGTTGCAGTCGCAGGTGGAGACGGGGAGGGGGTTATAGGTGGACTGGGGCGTGGTGCCGGTGCCGGTAGTGATGTCCGCGACCATTTTGGGATAAAAGGTGGCGTTCGTGTAGGTTACGATGGTGTTGTCAGCGCACTTCCGCTCGTCCCGCTCTCGGGAAATGGCCCCGCACAGCTCGTTCTTGCAGCAGTCCACGCGCTCCTGCAACAGCTGGAAGCTGTCCTTGGTGGCCTGATTGTTGACCGCCTGAGAGGCCAGCACACCCTGCACCTCGCCCAGCTTGCCGTCGATGTACTTGTACATCTCCAGCATCTTCTGGTCCTGGTAGGTGTTGGCATCCCGCAGGGCAATGTCGCTGCGGAGCTTGGCGTTCTCCTGCACCATGGACAGCTCGTAGCGGTTCACCGTGTGGTTCTCGCTGCATCCGGCCTCCGCCGCCATACCAGCGGCAAAGGGGATGACGCGATTGCCCAGCAGCATCCCGCCGAGACCGCCCAGAGAGTTCAGGACGCCCAGAGACAGACCGGCAATGCCGGTGCCGAGAGCGGTGCCTGCGACGCCCTTGCTTGCAAATTCAGCCATAGAGAGATTCCTCCTTCTCCAAAAATACACCCCCTGTTTCCGCGCGCAAAACAAGCGGTGCTCTATGGTTACCGTACCACAGGACACCGCTTGTCATGGCTTATGGATGTCTTTTGTTTGGGCGGGAGATGCCTGCTTTATCCCGGATGGAGCGCAGGCAGGCGTTTACGGAGGAACGGGATAGGTACAGCTCTGCCGCCGCATCCTCGATCGCCCAGCCACGGCGGCAGACCAGATTGAACACGCGCCGCTCCCGGTCAGTGAGATAACGGCACTGCTCCATTTTTTGGAGCTGCTGGACGGTGTATCGGTATTTCATAATGGGCCTCCTTTACGAAGTGCCCCTCCCCTTTGACCTACCGATGCAGGGGATCAGGACCCCTGCGCGTCTATCATGGCTAACAGCTTTTCCAGATCGTAAAAATTCCGTGGGTTCAGCCCGGTTTCCCGCTGAATGAGCCGAAAGCGGTAGCGGATGGAGTTATAGTGCAGGTAAACCGAGCCGCCGGTCTCCCTCACGTTCATGTTGTGCGCTGCATAGGCTTTCAGCAGTTTTTTGTCCCGATCCTCCATAGCTTACCTCCTTTTGTTACGCGGGACGGCTGGCGGTCAGCCGTCCGCGCTGTCCTTTCTCTCGCCAAGGCTGCAAAAAAACGTCCTTGTGTCCTTATCAAATGGCAAAAACACGATGTTTGTTTTGGGGCAAAATGCGTATATATCTTTTCGGTTCCACACGCACAAATGCTTTCAGTCTTTGCACCGCGTCACGATCACGGCGTCCTCCCTCGCGTCGTCGAAGCCTTTCTGATACTGCTCGCGGTCATAGCGGAGCGCCCGGATCAGCTCGTCCCTATCAACGGTGACGCCTACCCGATGCACGGCCTTGAGAATTTCGCCCTCAAGCTGCGTTTCCAGCTCGCCTTGGATTACTTTAATCGGCGATTCGTACATCGCTGTCACCTCCGTCCTTTCTCTCGCCGTAGCTGCAAAATGTAGTTTCCAGATTCCGCAAAGTGCAGTCCCAGACTTTGCAATAATCAACGCTCTTACCGTGGCACGGCTCCTGTACCCACCCTTTATGCTTACAGTCCTTGCACCGCGTCACAACCATGGCATCGATGGTGGGGGCGTCCGCCACCTTCTTTTTTAGCAAGGCATAGGCTATTTCCAGAGATTTCCCGCTTCCCAGGACAAGCGCTTTATCGGAATTTTCGTCTGCTTTCAG
>ERZ1031347.1377-NODE-1377-length-10017-cov-10.291508_pt1 | contig 10017 bp, 1 predicted proteins | sample MGYA00517106_ERZ1031347 | MGnify/ENA primary metagenome ERZ1031347 (study PRJEB33719, sample SAMN04261392) | wastewater metagenome | biome: periurban shantytown; feature: human; material: feces | host: Homo sapiens | place: Peru: Lima | collected 2012-07-19 ...
ATAATTATTTTTAATAATTATATTGTTAATGGAGAATAATCTCATGAGTATAAAAAAGAATATTGGTGTGTTAGTTCTTTTATTAGTACTTTTAAGTATGTCTGCAGTTTCTGCTGAAGACGTATCTATTAATGCTAATGATACTTACCAAACGCCAAATGAAATTCAAAAAGATTTCACGTCTTTACAAACAGACATTGATAATTCTCAAGGTGTATTTGAGCTTACTTATGATGTCAAACATGGAGATGATGAAATAGATAATTATGGTATTTCTATTACAAAGACTACTATAATTAACGGAAATGGTCATACAATTGATGCTAATGGTCATGGAAGTATTTTTGTAGTAAAAGATTCTTCTGTTACATTAACATTAAATGATTTGACTTTGATTAATGCAAATCCTGTTTCTGATAGTTCAGGAATTGTAAGTAATGGTGGGGCTGTTTACTTTGATGGTTCTACTTTAATAGTAAATAATGTGAATTTCAAAAACAATACGGTCTATAAATCTGGTGGTGCAATTTACACTACTGGAACTTGTATTGTAGACAGTTCTGTTTTTGATGGAAATGATGTGCAATTCAGAAGTCAAAATATTGACAATGGTGGTGCAGCTATCTATGCAGATAATGGTGCTTCATTATTAATCTCTAATTCACAAATAATTAATAACCATAAAAACATGGTTATTCGTGACAATAATGTTGGAGATCTTGTAGATGGTGTAGTAGTTGCAACAGGATATACTAAAATTTCAAAATCTTACTTTAGAAATAACAGTGGATGTTATGGTGGAGCTGTAACTTCTTTAGGTTACACTAATGCTGGTAAAAATCAGATTATCATTGAAAATTCAGTATTTGATGCAAATAGAGCATTCCAAGGTGCAGCTGTAAATGTCATAGGTTCTACTTTCAAAATATCCGGAACCAATTTCACCAACAATAAAGGTGTTGGTTATGGAAGCGGAAATCCTAATGTAGGTGCTCTTCTTACATGGTATAACTGTGAAGGTACAATATCTGATTGTAATTTTATAAACAATACTGCAGATAATGGTGCTGCTTATAGATTAGGAGATGATAATAATGGTGTTTCCAGTGCCAGTGTTGACAGCTGTACTTTTATAAACAATACTGCATCCAATCAGGGTGGTGCTGTATATGAAGGTGGAAAAACAGGTAAAGCTACTTTAGATATTAAAAATTCCATATTTACCAATAACTCTGCAAAAAAAGAAGGTAGTGCTATTTATAGTGGATATACTTTAAATATTGATGATGATACAACATTTACTAATAATATGGTTTATATGTATTATACCGGTACTTTAAACATAGGTGAAATTAAAACCTTTACTGATTTGCAAAATGCTATAAACATGGTTGAAGGTGATATTCATTTAAGTTCTAATGTAACTATGTTAGCTAGTGAAGCTGATAACTTTGTAAATGGTATTGTTGTTGACCATCTTGTTAATCTTAAATGTGATGGTTTTACTATTAATGCTAATAATTTAGGTAGAATATTTAATGTTACCTCAACAGCTGATAAATTAAATATATATAATGCTAATTTAATTAATGGTAATGCAGATATAGGTGGTGCAATATATAACACTGGTTCTGTATATGCTTATAACACTAATTTTATAAACAATACTGCTGCTACTATGGGTGGTGCAGTATTCAACAATGGTACTTTAACTATTCAAAAATGTATTGTAGATAATAATGATATAACCAAACGTACTTCTTCTGACTCTGAAGATTATGGTGGTGCAGCTATCTATAACTGGTATGATAGTACATTATTTATTAAAAATAGTACTATTTCCAACAACCTTAAAAATTATAAAAATGGGGATTATGTTGTTGGTGCTGTAACTTCTCTTGGTAAAACTATAATTTCACAAAATTCTTATTTTGTTAATAACTCTGGCCGTTGGGGTGGAGCTATTACTACTTCAGGCAGTTCATTACCTGGTAAGAAAGTTAATGAATTAAGCATTAGTGATTCTACATTTAGTAAAAATGGAGGATTATATGGTGCAGGTATATTTATACAAGGTTCTAAGTTCTCAATTACTAGTTGTGTATTTGATAGCAATACCGCATCTGGTAAAGGTAATATGACTCCAAATGATAATAATGGTGCAGCTATTGAAGTAACTAATACTGATAAAGCTATTACTGGAACTATTTCTAGATCTACATTTACCAATAACAAAGCTCAATATGGTGGAGCTATTGATATTTGTGCAGGAACCATTAAAATTACAAATTCAAAATTCATTAATAACTCTGCTGATGTGGAAGGTGGAGCTATAGATATTAATACTTTAAATGGTAATCTTAAAGTTACAATTTCAGGTTCTAAATTTATTAACAATAGTGCACCACTTGGTGGAGCTATATTGAATATAAAAGATTTAACTGTTAAAGGATCTACTTTTATTAACAATACTCCTAATACTATATTTAATTGGGTAGGTGCTGGAGGTAATCTTAATTTAAATATAAAGACTTTTACTGATTTACAAAATGCTATTGGTCTTGTTACAGGTACTTTAACTCTTAATCAAAATGTTGCAATGACTGCTAAAGAAGCAGCTGATTTTACAAACGGAATAACTATTAATAAAGATATTACTATTGACGGTAAAGGCCATACTATTGATGCTAAGAATTTAGGTAGGATTTTCAGTATTGGTGAAGGATTTACTGTTACTTTAACTAATGCTACTTTGATTAATGGTAAGGCTACTGAAGGTGGAGCTATTTATAATGATGGTTCTTTAACTTTAAGTGATGTTAAATTAAGTGATAATGCTGCTGATGGTTATGGTGGTGCTGTATTCAACAATGGTGAATTGGTTGTTTCTGATTCTGTATTTGATTCTAATGATATTGTTAATCGTGGTTCTGCTAGTGTTGATTATGGTGGTGCAGCGATTTATAATTGGAAAGAGGGCACATTAAAAGTAACTAATTCTAATTTTACTAATAATATTAAGAATTATAAGAATGGGGATAATTTAGTTGGTGCTATTACTACTATTGGTAATGCTACTGTTATTGGTTCTAACTTTGTTAATAACTCTGGCCGTTGGGGTGGAGCTATTTCAGCTACTGGTGCTGAATTAAGGAAAAATTCAAGTACTTTAACAGTATCTAATACTATATTTAAAGATAATTCTGCTTTATATGCGGGTGCTGTTTACATATGGGGATCTAATTACAATATAGCTGATTGTGTATTTGATAACAATACTGCATTTGGTAAAGGTAATATGACTCCAAATAATAATAATGGTGGTGCTCTTGTTGTATCTCAAGTAAGTAGATTCAATGAACCAATCACTGGTACTATTTCCGGTTCTAAATTTATTAATAATAAAGCTCAATATGGTGGTGCTGCTTACTTCAATAAAGGATTTGTAACTATTACTGATTCTGTATTTGAAAATAACGTAGCTACTGCTGAAGGTGGAGCTGTTGGCTTTTCTCATGCAAGTGTTAAAGATTTAGTTGTATCCATAAATAATTCTTCATTTGTAGGTAATAAAGCACCTGTTGCTGGAGCTATTTTTACAAATGTTGATTCAAAGATTACAAATTCAAACTTCATTAATAACTCTGCTGCTAAAATAGGTGGAGCTATATGTAATGTAAATGATTTAACTGTTGAAAATTCTAAATTTGTTAATAATACTCCACAAGCTATTCATAACTCTAAAGAATTACATTTAGGTATTGAAACATTTACTGATTTGCAAAATGCTATTGATCTTGTTGATGGTATTTTAACTCTTGATTCTGATATTGCAATGACTGATGATGAAGCTGCTAATTTTGTAAATGGTGTAATTATTAATAAAAATATTAGAATTGATGGTAAAGGTCATACTATTGATGCTAAGAATTTAGGAAGAATTTTCGAGATTGATGGAGGATTTGCTGTTACTTTAACTAATGTTACTTTAACTAATGGTAACGCTACTGTTGGTGGAGCTATTTATAACTTTGGTAATTTAGATTTAGTGTATGTTAATTTTGTTAATAATACTGCAAAATATGGTGGAGCAATCATGAACTATGCTTATGGTTTAGTTTTAGATGATTCTACTTTTACTAATAACACTGCTAAGATTGGTGGTGCAATTTATAACTCTGCTGATTGCTTTGTTGTAGGTAATTCTACTTTTGCTAATAACACTGCTACAAGTAATGGTGGAGTAATCTTTAATTATGGTATTGGTTTTGTTGTAGGTAATTCTACTTTTGTGAATAATAGTGCTGCAGACGGTGCTGGTGCAATCATGAATGGTGGCCGTGGTTTTGTTGTAGGTAATTCTACTTTTGCTAATAACACTGCTACAAGTAAAGGTGGTGCCATTTATAATTATGGTATTGGTTTTGTTGTAGGTAATTCTACTTTTGCTAATAACACTGCAGAAGATGCTGGTGCAGTTTATAATGAGGGTGATAACTCTGTTGTAGGTAATTCTACTTTTGCTAATAACACTGCAGAAGATGCTGGTGCAGTTTATAATGAGGGTGATAACTCTGTTGTAGGTAATTCTACTTTTGTTAATAATACTGCAACTTCAATAGGTGGAGCTATAATTAATAATGGTAAATTAGTAGTTGATAATTCTGCATTTGAAGATAATGCTGCTAATTATTATGGTGGAGCTATACTTAATAATGGTAAATTAGTAGTTGATAATTCTGCATTTGAAGATAATGCTGCTAATTATTATGGTGGAGCTATTTTTAACTGGGATGATTTACAAGTTACTAACTCTGCATTTGATGGAAACGATATCCTTGTTCGTAACATCCGTGCTATGGATAATGTTGATCATGGTGGAGCAGCTATTTACAACTGGAAAAATGGTAAATTGGATATTTCAAAATCTAATTTTACTAATAATATTAAGAATTATAAGAATGGTGATCGTTTAGTTGGTGCTGTAGCTACTATTGGTGATGCTACTATTTCTGATTCCTATTTTGTTAATAACTCTGGCCGTTGGGGCGGAGCTTTATCTGTAATGGGTGGAGAATTTAGTATTGCTACAAATTTCATCGACATAGATGGAACTAAATTTGTTAATAACTCTGCTTTATATGGTGGAGCAATGTTTGTATGGGGATCTAATTACTCTATTTCCAACTCTGTATTTGATAATAATTCAGCATTTGGTAAAGGTAATATGACTCCTAATAATAACAATGGTGGAGCTCTTGTAGTAACTCAGGGTAATATACCTATTTCAGGTACCATTATAAATTCCAACTTTACTAATAACAAAGCTCAATATGGTGGAGCAGCTTGGATTAATGAAGGAACTGTTGATATTAGCAATTCTAACTTTATAAACAACACAGCTACTGTTGAAGCGGGAGCTATTGGATTTGAACCTGCATATACTAAAATAACTGCTACTGTTTATGGTACTAACTTTATAAACAACACTGCTGGTGTTGATGGTGGTGCTATTTATAGTAATGGTGATTTAAGAATTAGTGATTCAGACTTTGATAATAATAAAGCACAAAAAGCTGATATTATTTACAGCAATATAAATGGCTTATTGAGTATTAATGGTAATAATTATAGTAATTACACTGAAAATAAAGCTCCAATTATTAATTTGGCTGGTATAGAAACTATTTCAAGTGATGGTGGAGTAATTATAACTGTTTTAGATAATAAAACTGTAAATGTTTGTTACGGTGATGTTGTAACTTTACATGCTATTATTACAGTTGATGGTGTTCTTGTAGCTAATCAGGACTTATCATTTTCAGTTTATAATGGTGAGGATGTTGTTGTTTGTAAAGCAAATAGCTTGTTAAATGGTTCTTATGTTGCAACTTACAAAATAAATGATGTTATTAATAAAACAGTTAGTATTGTTTATGATGGACCTGAAGTTCATATTAACACAGGTATCTTAAATGTATCAAAAGCAAATCCTGATTTAACTGTTGGTGCATTAAATATTACTGTTGGAAATCTTGAAATAATTACTGTAACCGGACCTAAAGATGCAACTGGTCTTATAACTTTAACTTTAAATGGTATTGATTATATATTGCCTATTTACAATGGCGAAGCTAAATTCTACTTCCAAGATTTAGCTTATGGTACTTATGATGTATCTGCAAGTTATTCTGGTGATAATCATTATGTTGCTGCTGAAAACTCAACAGTCTTTAAAGTAGATAAAGTTTTAGCTAACTTAAATATACATGTTGAAGATATTACTTTTGGTGAAAACGGACTTGTCATAATCACTTTACCTTCTGATATTGACGGTTCAATAGTTACTGTTAATGTAAATGGTAAAGTTTATCCTGTAACTGTTGAAAATGGATTTGCAAAACTTCCATTACGTGAATTAAATGCTGGTGATTATACTATATCTGCAGTATTTGCAGGTAATGATAAATACTTGCCTGGTGTAAGCAATGCTTTATTAACTGTATCTAAAGCTGACTCTGCATTAAATGTGCTTATTTCAGATGTTGGTTATGATGGAGTATTTAACATTAATGTTGCTTTAACTGGTGTTGATGCTATTGGTTTAAATGGTAATGTGATTGTTACTGTTAATAATAAAGATTACTCTGTAAATATCGTTAATGGTAAAGGTACTGCTGTTGGTGTTAAATTAGCTGCTGGTACTTATGACTTTACTGCTGCTTGGGCAGGAAATGATAATTACAATGCTGTTGGTGATTCTGGTAAATTTAGTGTTGCTAAAGTAGATTCAATTATTGATGTTGCGGTTAGTGATATTAAAGTTGGGGAAGATGCTGTTATTAGTGTTAAATTGCTTAGTGATGCTACTGGTAGCGTAACTGTTACTGTAAATGGTAAAGATTATACTGAAACTGTTGTTAATGGTGTAGCTAATGTAAAAGTGGCTGATCTTAAAGCAGGTACTTATGATGTGGCTGTTAAATATTCTGGTGATAACAATTATAATGCTGCAGTTGCTACTTCCAGCTTTACTGTATCTAAAGTTGACTCTACTATGGATGTAACTGTTAATGACATTGTATTTGGTGGAGATTTAATTGTTGATGCGGTTTTACCTGGTGATGCTACTGGTGAAGTAGTTATCACTGTTAATGGTGTAGATTACCATGTATCTATTGAAAATGGTAAAGCTACTGGAACTATTAGTGGTTTAGCTGCTGGTGATTACCCTGTAACTGTTAAATATGTCGGTGATGATAAATACACTGGTGTTGAAGTTGCTGAAAATGTTAATGTTGCTAAAGCACAACCGGTTTTAGGTGTTGTTATTGCTGATGTGGATTATGGTAACGGATTTGTTATTGAAGCTACCTTAACTGGTGTTAACAGTGCTCCTTTATCTGGTAATGTGATTGTTACTGTTGCGGGTAAAGAATACACTGTTAAAGTTACTGACGGTAAAGGTATTGCTACTGGTGATAAATTAGCTGCAGGTACTTATGCATTTGCTGCTGCTTGGGCAGGAGATGATAATTACAATATTGTTACTGAAAACGGTGATTTCAAAGTTAATAAAATAGATTCATCTGTTGCGGTCAATGTTAATAATATTAAAGTTGGCGAAGAGCTAACAATAACTGTAAATGTGCCTTCTGATGCTACCGGTGATGTAACTGTTAGTGTTGACGGTAAAGAATATAAGGTAGCTATTGAAAATGGTAAAGCAGTTAAAACAATATCTGGCCTTAAAGCAGATGATTACACTGTAACTGTTAAATATTCTGGTGATAACAATTATAATGCTGCAGTTGCTGCTTCCAGCTTTACTGTATCTAAAGTTGACTCTACTATGGATGTAACTGTTAATGACATTGTATTTGGTGGAGATTTAATTGTTGATGCGGTTTTACCTGGTGATGCTACTGGTGAAGTAGTTATCACTGTTAATGGTGTAGATTACCATGTATCTATTGAAAATGGTAAAGCTACTGGAACTATTAGTGGTTTAGCTGCTGGTGATTACCCTGTAACTGTTAAATATGTCGGTGATGATAAATACACTGGTGTTGAAGTTGCTGAAAATGTTAATGTTGCTAAAGCACAACCGGTTTTAGGTGTTGTTATTGCTGATGTGGATTATGGTAACGGATTTGTTATTGAAGCTACCTTAACTGGTGTTAACAGTGCTCCTTTATCTGGTAATGTGATTGTTACTGTTGCTGGTAAAGAGTATATTGTTGAAGTTACTGACGGTAAAGGTATTTTCACTGGTGATAAATTAGCTGCTGGTACTTATGGTTTTGCTGCTGCTTGGGCAGGAAATGATAATTACAATGCTGTTGTTGAAAACGGTGATTTCAAAGTTAATAAAATAGATTCAACTGTTGCAGTTAATGCTGATGACATTAAAGTCGGTGAAAATGTAACTGTAACTGTAAATGTGCCTACTGATGCTACTGGTGATGTGATTATCATTGTTGATGGTGTAGATTACACTGTAGCTATTGAAAATGGTAAAGCAGTTAAAACAATAGCTGATCTTAAAGCAAATGATTACACTGTAACTGTTAAATATTCTGGTGATAACAATTATAATGCTAATCAAAACACAACTGAATTTACAGTATCCAAAATATCTGACTATAATATGAATATTACTGTTCCTGAATTTAAAGAAGGAGTAAACTCTACTATTAATGTAGTTTTACCTAAAGATGCAACTGGAACAGTTACTGTTGAAATTGGTGGTAAAAATTATACTGCAAATGTAACTGATGGTGTTGCAAATGTAATTATTCCTGGATTAGGTGTTGGAGATTATAATATCACTACAACTTATTCTGGTGATGCTAAATATGATTTGATGACTAAAAAAGGAAACATAACAGTAATTCCAAATGTAAATGTAAACTTGGATGTTAGTGATGTTGAAATGTTTTACCATGATGGAAGTCGTTTAGTTGCCAAATTAACAGATTTCCAAGGTAAACCAATAGCCAATGCTACTATATACTTCAGTATTAATGGTGTAACCTATGCTAAAACAACTGATGCTAATGGTACTGCTTCCATTGGTCTTAATTTAGAGTCTGGCGCATATCCGGTAATTGTGGCTTATAATGGTTCTGCTAGCTATAGTAAAATCTCTAAAAATATCACAGTTACTATTAATCCAAGTATTATAGCTGATGATTTAGTTAAAATGTATAAAAATGATACTAAATTCAGTGCTAAATTCTTAGGTAGTGATGGAAAAGTATTAGCTAATACTACTGTTAAATTTAATATAAATGGTGTATTATACACCAGAACTACTAACAATGATGGTGTAGGTAGTTTGGCTATTAATTTAAGACCTGGAGAGTATGTTTTAACTGCTTACAACCCTGTAACTGGTGAACAACAAGGATTTAACATAACTGTAAAATCTTTAATTGTAACTCAGGATTTAACTAAGTATTATATGAATGCATCTTCATTCCAAGCAACTATCTATGATAAAAACGGAAGTTTGGCAGTAGGTAAAAATGTAACTTTCAACATTAACGGAGTATTCTATACTAGAACTGCTGATGAAAATGGTATAGTAAGTTTAGCAATTAATTTAAGGCCTGGGGAATATATCATTACAACAATATATGAAGAATTAGACATAGGTAACAATGTAGTTGTTTTACCTACTTTAGTTACCAGTGACCTTAATATGACTTATAGGGATGGCAGTAAATTTACTGCACAGACATTAGATGGTCAAGGTAAACCATTAGTTAATCAAAATGTTACATTTAATGTAAATGGTAGATTGTACTTTAAAACTACTGGTGATGATGGAGTTGCTTCATTAACTATCAATTTAATGAGTGGAAAATACATCATTACATCTTACTGGAATGATTTCCAAACAGGAAACACAATAATAATATCTTAATTTAAGAGATTTTAATTATCTCTTCTTTTTCTTTTTTTATTGTCACTTTTAAGATATTTATTTTTATTTAATTTGGATTTATATTA
>ERZ1031347.1384-NODE-1384-length-9994-cov-8.597243_pt1 | contig 9994 bp, 10 predicted proteins | sample MGYA00517106_ERZ1031347 | MGnify/ENA primary metagenome ERZ1031347 (study PRJEB33719, sample SAMN04261392) | wastewater metagenome | biome: periurban shantytown; feature: human; material: feces | host: Homo sapiens | place: Peru: Lima | collected 2012-07-19 ...
TCAATATTAAATTTTCTTATCATTTACTAAAAGAAAGGTCTTGTCTATGATTCATTTTAAAAATGTATCTAAGGTATATTCAACAGGCACAAAAGCACTCGACAATGTAAGCTTAGATATAAATAAGGGCGAGTTCGTCTTTATAGTTGGACCATCAGGAGCAGGAAAAAGTACATTTTTAAAGCTCATTATGCGTGAAGAAGCCACCACAGAGGGTGAAATTTCTGTCAACGGCTATAATCTTGTCAAAATCAAAAAACGCAAGATTCCATATCTTCGCAGAACTATGGGAATAGTTTTTCAGGATTTCAGGCTTATAGAAAAAATCTCTGTTTTCGATAATGTTGCCTTTGCTATGAGAGTAATCGGCGTTTCAGAAAAATCTGTGCGTAAGCGTGTAGAATATATTCTTGGTCTTGTCGGACTTTCAGAAAAAGCTGTTAGCAAGCCAAGTGAGCTTTCAGGCGGCGAGCAACAGCGTGTCAGCCTTGCAAGAGCATTGGTAAATAATCCTGAACTTATAATTGCGGACGAGCCTACTGGAAATATCGACCCTGAGCTTTCATATGAAATTATGGAGCTTCTTGTTGAGATAAATAAGCGTGGCACAACGGTTTTAATTGTTACACATGAACATAACCTCGTAAATGAATTCGGCGGAAGAATTATTAAAATCAATGGTGGAAAAATCGTTGGGGATTATATTCGGGAGGTGGAGCAATGAAATTCAAAAGTTCAGGCTATCTCATAAAGGAAGGCATAAAAAGCATCTGGAATAACCGAATGATGTCGCTTGCAAGTATAGGTGTTCTTATTTCTTGCCTTTTGATTACTGGTGCGGCTGTTGTTACATCTATGAACGCATCAAGCCTTATATCATCTATTGGTGATACCAATATGATTACTGTATATCTCGACCCACAGATTTCTGATGTTGACGCTCTTAAGCTCGGAGCTAAATTCGATTTACTTGATAATGTTAAATCAAGCGAATTTTATTCAAAATCAAAAGCTATTGAAGATTATCACGAAATGCTTGGCGATGATATTTATGCAAATATGCAAGGCGAAGATAATCCCTTGCCACACGCATATAAAGTGAGTTTAGAAGATTTCTCAAAATACGAAGAAACTGTTAAAGAGCTTAAAAAAATTGATGGTGTATATCAGATAAGCAATCGCAGCGATATTGCAAGAAAGCTCACTAAGCTAAATACACTTGTAACATACATAGGCATAGCCGCTGTAATAGTTTTGGGCTTAGTTACACTTTTCATCATCTCAAATACGGTTAGAATGACAATGTATTCAAGACGCTTTGAGATTAGCATAATGAAATCTGTTGGTGCAACAAATTCATTTGTAAGAATACCATTTTTAGTTGAAGGTATGGTTATAGGTCTTATTTCAGGAATTATCTCATCTATTGTTATGATTGCTCTATATGACCCAATATTAGGGGCTATTCGTAGTATTGCATCTGTTGTTTATAAAGCAAGTATTCCTATATCTGATATTTGGATATATATTGTTCTTGCATTCTTAGGCTCTGCTGTTCTTATAGGTGCTTTGGGAAGCTTTATATCCGTTTCAAAATACCTCAAAAAGGAAGGAGGAGAGATTCTTGGCTGGTAAAAAATTTAAAAAAATCTTATCAATTACTGCTTCAATACTAACTATGACTCTTATTCTTTCACAATCTACATTTGCGTTTGATGCTGAATCTAACAAAAATGAACAGGCTGCCTTACAAAAGCAAGCAGAACAATATGAAAGAACACTCAAAAAAACTCGCAATGATATTTCAGAAAAGCAAGCATATGCAAAAGCTCTTCAAGGAAAAATCGAAACCCTTAGCAAACAAATAAAGCTCAGCAATGAAAAAATTGATGCACTTAACAAAAGTATTAAAGAAAAGCAAAATGAAATTGATAAGAAACTCTCTAAAATTGAAAGCAAAATGACTCAGCTTCGTGCAAGACTTCGTGCGATTTATATAGCTGGAGATACCTCATCTCTGGAAATAATTCTTGGAGCAAAGGATTTCTCCGATTTTATAGACAAGGCTGAGCTTGTTGAAAGTATTTCCTCTTATGACAGCAATTTAATCAATGAGCTTAAATCAGAGATGTCAACAATAAGCGGACAGCAAAAATCCTTAAGAGCAGAAAAAAAATCTGTTGAAAAGGAAAAGAAATCTCTTGAAAACCAAAAAAGCGAAATCAATAAACTTTCTGAAGAAAATAGCACTATTATTGCTGAACTTCAAGGCGTAGAAAGTGCAACTCTTGATTCAATCGGAGAAAATAAAGAAAGCCAAGCTGCACTCGAAAAAGAGCTTAAAGAGTATTTCGAGCAACAGAAAAAACAAGCCGAAGAAAATGCCAAAAATCAAAACTCCAATAATGCTAAACCATCTAAAAACAACACAAATAAGAATAACGCTTCTAATAATAACAGTAGCAGCAATAACAATACAAATAATACTAAGCCTGATGATAACAGCAATAATAACAATCCAACAACTACACCAAGTTCTGGTGAATATGTATGGCCATGCCCAGGATTCTATTATCTAATATCTACATTTGATGAAAATCGAGGTTCAAGTAATCACGGTGCATTAGATATAGCTGGTGGCGGAATTTACGGTGCTCAGGTTATAGCTGCAAGAGAAGGTACAGTCGTTTCATCATTCAGTGGCTGTACCCACGATTATGGTAAAAGCTCCTCCTGTGGTTGTGGAGGCGGTTATGGCAACTATGTAGTAATAGAGCACAGTGATGGTAAAACAAGCTTATATGGTCATTTATCAGCGGTTTATGTAAACTATGGCGAATATGTAAGTGCAGGTCAACTTATCGGTCGTGTAGGTTCAACAGGCTATTCAACAGGACCACATCTGCATTTTGAAACAAAATATTCAACCATATGGGACCATTCTCAACGCTATAATCCACTCGATGAATATCCTGGATTATTTTAACTCAAAGCTTTAATAAAAGTATATAAATTAAAACCTCCGTAACTCGTGCTTTGAGTTGCGGAGGTTTTCTGATTTAAAATGTTATCTTTATTTCTGTACCAAAGCCTTCAGAGCTTTTCAGTTCTATTTTAGCATCATAAAGCTCACATATATGCTTAACTATCGCTAAACCTAAGCCCGTTCCTCCCCTTTCTTTAGAACGACTTTTATCGACACGATAAAATCTTTCAAAAATCCTTGCTCTATGTTCGGGCGGAATACCTATTCCCGTATCCTTAACATCAATAAATCCATTGCCAACTGTAATATCTACCTTACCGTCTTTATCACGATTATACCTTACGGCATTATCACAGAGGTTTTGAACAAGCTCTGTAAGCAAGGTTATATTTCCTCGCATAATATATTCTTCACCACTTACTCTAACCACTACACCCTGTCTTTCTGCCTGAACTGCAATATCATCAGCACATTTCTGGGCGATAGTAAGCAGATTCACTGTTTCCTTTCGTATAGCCTCAGCTTTTTGGCTATTATCAAGCCTTGAGAGAAGAATAATATCACTGATAAGTGATAAAAGCCTTGCAGATTCCTTGCGGATTCTACCAGCAAAATTCTTTATGTCTTCCTCTTTTACAATTCCCGCCTCTATCATTTCCGCATAACCAGAAATAGATGTAAGTGGAGTTTTAAGCTCATGAGAAACATTAGCTGTAAATTCCTGCCTCATACTTTCCATTTCTTTCTTTTCGGTAATATCTATAATAAGGCAGATAACACCAATCTGTTCTCCCTGAGATGCAACCGGATTCGCAATCATTTGATATATTCTTCCGTTAAGCATAAGCTCAAGAGAACTATTTTCGCCATCAAGAGCTTTATCAACGCAATCATTTACATCTTTATCCCTTGAAATATAAAGCAGGCTGTCGTGTTTAAGAGTTACATCACCAACATTAAATATTCTTTTTGTAGCTTCATTCATAAGGAGGATATTTTTATCGAGGTCAAGTAAAATCATTCCCTCTGACATATTTTGAATAATAGCTGCAACCTTGTTTTTTTCTCTTTCAACCTTGCCAAGCTGATAACGAATTTCTCGTTTTTGTGCAATGATTTCAGTAATAAATGGAGATAATTCAGGGTAAATATCGTCTGCGTCAATGTCCGTTCCAATATCGTCAACGCTTTCTGAAAGCTTTGTAATAGGATTGATAATTTTCTTTGTAAGAAAGAAACCTATTGCCAGCGACATAATCAAAAGCATTATAAATATCAGAATCATATATGGAAGTATACTCGTAAATACGCTATTCAGTGCATCAGCGTCCTTTGCAACTCTAAGTATATTTCCATTAGAAAGCTTCATTGCGTAATAATATGTATTTGTGCGAGTGGTTTCCGAATATCTTGAGGAATAGCCCTCGCCATCTTGCAAGGCATCTTTAATCTCCGAGCGTTCAAGATGATTTTCATCACTTTTCTTTTCGCTATCGAAAATAACATTTCCGTCAGCCTTTATAAGAGTAATTCTTGTTTGACCTTTTGCAAAATCTTTCAGATTATTATCATCTGTAATATAATCATAGCTTGTCGCAATAAGCTGTGCATCAGTCTTTAGGTCAGCATTAACCTGATTCTGAAAAGCATTAAAAAATACTAACCATGTAATAAGCGAAACCAAAATAGCTGTAACAAGTCCCATTATAAAAAGGTGAGTATTTATTTTCCCTTCCATAAAATCACCGCCTACTAATTTTTATCTTTCTAAATATAACGGGAAACCCTCAAAGCAAGGATTTCCCGTTAGCCATTTCTAATTATCATTCAATTATATGAATAAAGCTAATTATTCACCAAGCTTATATCCAACATTTCTAATGGTTTTAATGACAGAACCACTTTCTCCCAGCTTTTGCCTTAAAGTTTTTATATGCATATCAACGGTTCGACTTTCGCCTTCATATTCAAAGCCCCAAACCTTATTCATTATTTTTTCTCTTGTAAGGACAATACCTTTATTCATTATAAGAAATTTCAAAAGCTCATATTCCTTAAAGGTTAGTTCTCTATGCTCTCCATCAACTGTAACAATATGCTTTTCATCATCAATATTGATGTTCTGATAGCTTATTCCGCCAGACTGCTGTTGCTTTTCTGTTCGGCGTAAAAGAGCCTTAACACGAGAAACTAACTCCATAACGCCAAAAGGCTTTGCTATATAGTCATCTGCACCCATATCAAGTCCCTTAACGGTATCAAGCTCAGTTGATTTAGCCGTTACCAATATAACAGGAATATTCTTTGTCTTATCATCAGCACGAAGCTTTTTAAGGATAGAAAGCCCATCATCATCAGGCAACATAATATCAAGAATCAGCATAGAAGGCTGTTTTTCAAGACAGCTTTCAAAAACTCCTTTTCCCGAATCAAATTGCACTATATCATAACCGCTATTTTTGAGAGCATAGCTTTCAAGCTCTCTTATATCTGTATCGTCCTCAACAACATAAATAATCAATTACTGTCATGCTCCTCGTGATGACCTACTATTGAGAAAATAACCCAGTCTGCAAGATTAACTGCATGGTCGCCTATTCTCTCAAAATATTTAGCCACCATAATAAGGTCTATTGCCTGTTCGCCGTTATTTACATCTTCTCTTATAAGCTCAATAAGGTCATTTTTTATTGTTACGAAAAGGTTGTCTACAATATCATCTCTTGCAAAAACTGAACGAGCAAGCTCCAAATCTCTCTTAACAAAGGCATCTACACTTGTTGTAACCATTTCGATAGTAGCCTTAGCCATCTGTTCGATATGGTCAAGTCGCTTGATATACTGTGTTTTAGACATAAGAATTGTCAGCTCAGAAATATCTGCCGCCTGGTCACCTATACGCTCCATATCAGTAATCATTTTGATTGCAGAGGAAATAAGTCTTAGGTCAGACGCAACAGGCTGCTGCTGAAGTAAAAGCTTAAGACAAATATTTTCGACTTCCTTTTCTTTTTGGTCAATCTCTCTATCGAATTCTACATTCTCCTTTGCGATTTCGATATTTTGATTGATAAGTCCCTTATACGCTCTTGCAATAGCCGTTTCAATAAGAGAACCCATTTCTATAAGCTCATTATTAAGCTTTCTAAGCTGCATATCGAAACTGTTTCTCATTATCCGAACCTCCCCGTAATATAATCCTCTGTTCTTTTGTCTTGCGGAGTAGAAAATAATTTCTCTGTTTCGTCATACTCAACAACCTCACCAAGAAGGAAAAAGGCTGTTTTATCGGAGATACGGGCGGCTTGTTGCATATTATGCGTAACCATAATGATAGTATACTCGTTTTTCAACTCCATTGCAAGGTCTTCTATCTTTGAAGTCGAAATCGGGTCTAAGGCACTCGTTGGCTCGTCCATAAGCAAAACATCGGGTTTAACAGCTAAAGCTCTTGCTATACAAAGTCTTTGTTGCTGACCACCAGAAAGTCCCAAAGCACTTTTCTTGAGCCTGTCCTTGAGTTCGTCCCAGATAGCCGCATTTTTAAGTGAAGTTTCAACAATCTCATCAAGCTGTGCCTTAGAGCGAATACCATGTGTACGAGGTCCGTAAGCTATATTATCATAAATGCTCATAGGAAAAGGATTAGGCTTTTGGAAAACCATTCCTACTCTTTTTCTAAGGATATTAACATCCATATCGCCGAAAATATCTTCTCCGTCAAGAAGAATATCGCCTGTAATCTTACAGCCCTCAACAAGGTCATTCATTCTGTTTAAGGATTTAAGCAAAGTTGATTTACCACAGCCAGAAGGTCCGATAAATGCGGTAATCTCTTTTTCTTTCATTTTTAGATTAATATTTTTCAAAGCGTGAAACTTACTATAATATAAATCAACGCCCTCAACAACAATTTTATCCTTTTTATTTGACATAATGCCACGCCTTTCCAATTATTTCTTGGTAATTTTCTTAGCTACTACACTTGAGAGCCAGTTAATTAAAAGTACAAGTACAAGAAGTACAACTGCTGTTGCATATGCCTGATTAGTATGCAAGCCCTCATTAGAGAGGTTATACATATGAACTGCAAGCGTTCTTGTCGAGGACATAAGGTCCTTTGGATAATCTGCAACTGCACCGGCTGTATAGATAAGAGCCGCAGTTTCACCGACAACACGACCGATAGCAAGGATAACACCTGCAAGAATACCAGGAACAGCCGATGGCAAAACAATCTTAAAAACTGTTCTAAGCTTACCGGCACCAAGTCCAAAGCTACCCTCACGATATGAGTCAGGCACAGAGAGCAATGCTTCTTCTGTTGTTCTCATAATAAGTGGAAGAATCATAATCGCAACTGTAAAAGAACCAGCGAGAAGTGAATAACCCCAATGCAATGCTTCTACAAAGAAAAGCATACCAAACAAACCATATACAATAGACGGTATACCTTGAAGTGTTTCAGCTGCTGTACGAACAATCGAAACAAGCTTATTACCACGCTTTGCATATTCTACAAGATATATTGCCGAAAAAATTCCAAGCGGAACAGCAACTATAAGTGAAAGCAAGGTCATAAGAATGGTATTTACAAGTGCCGGAACAAGTGAACAGTTATCAGAAGTATACTTCAGCGAGAATATATCCGCATTTATATAAGGAATACCCATTACAAGAATATATCCTATAAGAAAGACAACTGTTGCCATAGTTGCAATAGCCGCGAGCCATACAAGAAGATAAAGTATGAGTGAAGTAGGGTGATTTTTATATTGCTTAAGCTTCTGAGCAAAAGTCTGAACATTTCTTGCCTGAATCTTATCTACATCAATATCATTGCTTTTGTTAGTTTCAATAACATTTTCAGCCATCATTCAGACCTCCTTTTTACTACTGAGAGAAGAGCGTTTATGAGAAGAATAAGTACAAAGAGTACAACGCCTGTTGCAATAAGTGCCTCACGATGCAAGCCAGATGCGTAACCCATTTCCATAACAATATTTGTTGTAAGAGTTCTTACGCCACTCAAAACACTATCAGGAATAATTGCCTGATTACCTGCAACAAGGATAACAGCCATTGTTTCACCTATTGCTCTGCCTATTCCAAGAACGATACCTGCGAGGATACCTGATTTTGCAGCAGGTAATATTACTCTGAAAACTGTTCTTTCGTGAGTTGCACCCAAACCAAGCGAACCCTCATAATAGCTATCGGGAACAGCTCTTATAGCACTTTCAGAAACAGTAATAATAGTAGGGAGAATCATAATTCCGAGAAGAATAGAGGCGGTAAGTATACTACCTGTTCCATTTCCGCCAATATTATCACGAATAAACGGTACAAGAACAACCAATCCAAAGAAACCATAAACAACTGATGGAATACCTGCAAGAAGCTCAACTGCTGGCTTTAATACTTTATATATATGTTTAGGGCAGAATTTTGCAAGATAAACCGCTGTAAGAAGTCCAATTGGCACACCTACTACCAAAGCACCTGCTGTTACATATATAGAGCCAAGAATCATTGGGAAGATACCATATTCTGCTGGTTCATTTGATGGTGTCCAAGTAGAACCACCGATAAAATTAAATATTCCAATTTTAGCCATTGCAGGAACACCATTTGCAAAGAGAAATATGCAAATCAGGGCAACCGCCGCAATCGACACAAGTGCTGCTATGAAGAACACCACTTTCATAATTTGTTCTTTATATTTTACCATTTTATAACCACCTTGTTGTTAAGGACGGCGTTTATGCCGTTTAGCGTGATACACAGCTGCTCTCTTTGACACTGTGAATCATTCCTGTATGTTTCAAAATCATTTTTACATAGGTATGGAACGGCAATTTCTGTTGCCGTTCCCACCTAAATAGCTTTATTTATCTTTGATTACTTCAATTCCCAAGTTGTGATTGAACCGTCATAAAGTCCCTTGATTTGGTCAAGTGTAAGGTTATCTGTCGGGTTTGAAGTGCTTCCAACAACTGCGATACCATCAAGAGCGATTTTTTGTGGTGTAAGACTTTCCTTTTCATCGTCCTTTAGGTCACGAGAAGACATTGCAATCTGACAAGTTCCGCTTATAGCTGCCTTGATGCCTGAAGAAGAATCCTGTGTTTGGAGTTCAATCTCCGCACCTGTATTTATTTGCTTATATGCTTCAACAAGCTTTTCCATTACAGGAGAAACAGATGATGAACCAGCTATAACAATCTTACCTGCTGGCTTAGAGCCTGCATAAGCCTTTGCATCATCTACTACGCTGACATAACCTTCCTTTGTGATAACATCTTGTCCGTCCTTGCTGAGAATATAAGAGATGAAATCTTTTGTAAGCTCATCTCCTTCACCCTTTGTTGCAATATTAAATGGACGAGAAATCTTATATGTGCCATTCTTGACATTCTCTGCTGTTGCTTCAACGCCGTCTACTTTGAAAGCCTTAACTATATCATTCAAAGAACCGAGTGAAATATAACCGATTGCATACTGATTACCAGCGACGCCACTCATAACAGCCTGTGTATTATTAAGTGTAGATGCAGAAGCTGTTGTGTTATCCTTCTTAGAGCCATCACTGCCCTTTTCAAGAAGTCCTGTAAGCTCTATAAAAGCATCTCTTGTGCCTGAACCATTCTCACGAGTAATTACTGTAACTTGCTTTGTCTTATCAAATGAAGATGTATCTGTTGAACCTGCTGTGCCATTTCCTGAGTTACTGTTACAAGCTGTGAATGCTGAAACCACCAATACTGAAGCTGCCAATACTGCCAAAATCTTCTTTGTTGATTTTACTTTCATTTCCAAACAATCTCCTTTTTTACTCTAAACAATTTTTTCTTTTCTGGGTACAAGAATATTCTATGCTATGCTCGTAAAATTAAAAAGCAAATGACAGTAAAAGATATGTAAAATACGATTCCAATTTTCATAAAAGAAATATTCTAAAAATCATTGTTAAATCTATTAATCTTAGCATATCTTGCTGATATGTTT
>ERZ1031347.1395-NODE-1395-length-9952-cov-4.780236_pt1 | contig 9952 bp, 9 predicted proteins | sample MGYA00517106_ERZ1031347 | MGnify/ENA primary metagenome ERZ1031347 (study PRJEB33719, sample SAMN04261392) | wastewater metagenome | biome: periurban shantytown; feature: human; material: feces | host: Homo sapiens | place: Peru: Lima | collected 2012-07-19 ...
AACCGCGCAGCATTTCCCGGGAAATGAGCGGCGAGATGCAAAAAACAGAAAATTCCCGAGAAACAGTCTGTTTAAACAGAGTATTTCCCGGGAAATCATGTAAACAAATCATCGTGAAAACAGACACATCCGACCGAGAGTCAAAAGCGCAGTGGGTTATTTGTTACATTTTCTGAACAAATACTTGTCGATTTTATCTCGCATGGAATCGGAAATTTTACGCTCGATCGGGAAAATCGGAGCATTGACAACTCGTTTCGAAAACTCCAGAGCCAAGTTAAGCGTTATGCCGAGTGCATCCGCCGAGAGGAAACCGCTTGCAAGTGCATCGCGGCGATCGTGAATAAAGCCGGTTCCGTTTGCATTTACCCTCGTGAAGTTTATTGCAGGTATGCCTTTGTCGGAGAACGGAGTTCCGTCGCTTGAATAAACATCCTCATGATATACAACGGCGGCGCCGAGTTCGTTCATCATCCCTTCAACGTAACTCTTCATGGGCGCATCCCCCATGATAAATATATGCTCAGAGCCGAGAACGGGACCGGCCATATCGACGTTGACCATCAAACGATGCTTTTCAAGCTCTGCCTCGTGTGCGGCAATATACGCTTTGCTACCGAGAAGGCCCTGTTCCTCTGAACCGAACCAGTTGAATTTTAATGTGCGGCGCGGAGGATTTGCCGCAAAATAGCGCAATAATTCCATGATGATCACGGAGCCGCTCATGTTATCATATGCGCCCGTTGAAAACAGAACGCTGTCGTAGTGCGCGCCGAACGACACGATTTCATCTGCAAGATCCGTTCCGCGCAGTGTAACGCATACGTTGCGTGATTCGCTCTCAGTCGCAGTACTGCTGACAAACAGCTTAACCTTTTTTGCACCTTTTGAAACAATTTCAAGCGCATCCTTCGCCTTCAAATTAACGAGGATGTTGTCGCCGAATTCGGCGGTGTAGGTTTCGCGGATTTTACAGATACCGTGATCGGTTTCGTCATCTTTATCGAGGATGCTGCCGGTAAAACCGATTATTGCGGCAGGTTTTGCCTTCTGAATGCGCCCGTAAGCTTCAAAACCGAATCGTCCGTTGACAAGAACGGCCTTACCTTCAACCCCGAGCAGATTCGCGGGGAGCGCGTTTTCAACGTAAACAAGTTCAAGCTCCAACCCGTCATCAGGTGTGCTGTCGGAACGCAGATAGGCTGTTACCGGGTATTCTTTCTCATACGGCTCGGTAACGATCAACCTTGCCGCGGTAACGGTGCCGGTTGACGCCTTGAAAACTTCAATTTCACGTTGTATGTCCGAACGCGCCCATGTAAATGAGTCGATTTCGGCAAGCAGTGCCTCTGCCGTGCGGGTTTCTTCCGCCGTGCAGGACACGCGTTCGAAGGAGAGCTTGTTCAGCAGCTCAAATGCTCTTTTTGCGTTTACTTCCATTTTGGATTCCTTTCGTATTTTATCAGTAATTTAAATCAATTTCGGTTTGCCGCCGCATTCCGGCGGGCGTCCAAGCGTTCGAAATTATGCATCCAGTCGCCTTTGAAATAGTAGAGCGTGAAACAGACCGAGCTGAGCATCCATGTTATCGGATATCCCCAGAAAACTACGCGAATATCGGGAATAAAATGCACAGTTATCGTAATATATGCAACGCGGATAACGCACCAGCAAATCAGCATGATAAGCATCGGTACCATCGTTTTCCCCGCTCCCCGGATGATTCCGGCCATGCAGTGTGAAAGCGACAAAACACAGTAAAAAAGTGCTTCCGTTCGTGCCTGCATTGCGCCGAAAGCGACAACTTCGGGCGAACTGTTAAACATGGCAATAAGCGACGGTGCAAAAATCACAAAAACAATTCCGATGAGTTCCGCAAGTGCAACGCCGGAGACAAGCCCGAATGCGGTGCCCTTTTTTACTCTGTCATATTGCTTCGCTCCGAGGTTCTGACTTGTAAAAGTTGTAAGTGCAACACTGAAACTTGTTACCGGGAGAAAAGCAAACCCCTCGATTTTGAAATACGCACCGCAGCCCGCCATCGCATCGGAGCCAAAATCGTTGATGTTGGATTGAACGATTACGTTTGCAAGCCCGATCACGGAATTCTGAACGCCTGTCGGCAATCCGGTCGCAAGCACTTCCCTAAGCATCGGCCAATCAATACGAACATCATGAGGGACGATTTTGTGGACGTCGTCAACAGTGGTGAGTTTAACGAATGAGATAATTGCGCTCAGGAACTGCGATATAACCGTTGCTGTTGCAGCACCGCCGACACCCCATTTAAAATATTTTACAAACAGAATATCAAGAACAACGTTGGTAATTGATGAAATTATCAAATAGTAAAGCGGATGCCGACTGTCGCCGCGCGCCTGAAAAATGCCGTTGAAGGCATTATAAAGAACATTGCCGAGTGCGCCGGCAAAATATAAACGGAAGTATCGTATGGACTCGGGCAAAACGTCGGCGGGAGTGTTCATCAGGCGGAGAATAACCGGCGTGAGAAGCATTCCGGCGGCGGTAAGGAACAAGCCCGACAGCACTGCAAATGCGGTTGTGGTATGAACGGCGGTATGAACTTTTCCATTTTCGCGTGCGCCGTAATATCGTCCGATAACAACTCCCGCGCCTACAAAAACGCCGTTAATGAATCCGACAAGAAGAAAAATCAAACTGCCGGACGAGCTGACGGCCGCAAGTGCCTGCTTGCCCAAATAACGGCCGACCACGAGGGAATCTGCAACATTGTAAAATTGCTGAAAAAGCTGCCCGATAAAGATCGGCAGCGCAAACAGACTGATTTTGCTGTAAATCTTGCCTTCCGTCATGAATCCGCACCCTTTCGCACTTTTTTCTTGATTATAGTGCCGTGCTGTCCGTTTGTCAACAGCGAAAAGACAGTCGAGGTCGGCGCACGCGGCGGAACAAAGCGGCAAAGGGATGACGGTGTTCAAAAATTACTTTGCGGGGATTGACAAATGCACAAGTTTATTTTACACTTAAAACACGGAAAAGGTAAAGTCCCTGACCGAAAAAAATCAAAGGAGTTATTATGGAAGCTGACAGCAGCACAAGTGCGGATGTTCCCAACCGAAACGAGAACATGATGCGCGGAAAACAAAAACATGTACTGAATGCGCCGAACAAACCCTGTATGACTCCTGCGGTTATACTGTTTTGCAATTGAAGTTTTGCTGTTGAAACACAAGTGATTTCATATGGCAGGCTTTTGCGGCAGGCTTGAGCGGAAGATTAACCGTTCCTGTTTGCGTTCTTTCACATGAACCCGCAATTCCGCGTTCAAACTCCGGCTGAATCATCCGGGCAGCGAGATTTGAGAAAAAAACCATAGGGAGCTTCCGAAAAATTATTGCGCGAACAACAGCTTGAAATCGGGGTATACCCGGGATTTGCTGCGTATCCGTGCAATAAGTCATCGGCAGCTTTTCTCAATCGAAACCATGCTGCAAGCGCAGGTCTTTTGCCTTGTTTCTCGACCTGCGGCTTTCAAAAGAAGAACAATGGCAGTGTTTTCAACAGATTTATCGCAGACGGTGGAAGTTCTGCTCGAACGCAAGAATTATAACAGCGTGAAAGATATTCTTTCGACCGTTAACCCGGCAGATATTGCCGTGATTTTTCGTGATCAGCCTGCGCAGCGGCTGCTCATGCTTTTTCGCCTTTTGCCAAAGGAAACGGCGGCGGATGTTTTCGTTGAAATGGAACCCGTGCTGCAGGAGCAGCTGATAAATGCTTTTTCCGACAAAGAGCTTGCTGATATTGTGAATGAAATGTATGCGGATGACGCGGCGGATCTTGTGGAGGAGATGCCCGCAAGCGTTGTTAAGCGCATATTGAAGCAGGCTTCGCCCGATGTTCGACGTGACATAAACGAATTGCTGAAATATCCGGAGGACAGCGCAGGAAGCATAATGACTCCGGAATTTGCGGATTTGCATTCATCCATGACCGCCGCAGAGGCACTGGATCATATTCGGCTGACCGGAGTAGATAAGGAAACGATTGACATCTGTTATGTAATCGAAAAACGCAGGCTTATCGGCCTTGTTTCTTTGCGCACGCTTGTGCTTGCCAATGCGAGGGCCGTTGTTTCCGATCTGATGGATGAAAATGTTATCTCCGTCGGAACACTTGATGATATTGCAGTTGTTGCGGATATGTTCGCAAAATACGATTTGACAGTCATGCCTGTTGTGGACGGCGAAAACAGGCTGGTAGGTATAGTTACGGTTGACGATGCAATCGACGTTATGCGTGATGAAGCGACTGAAGACATTGAAAAGATGGCTGCTATCACCCCGTCGGACAAACCGTATCCGCGGCTCAGCGTGATGGATCTGTACAAAAGCCGCATACCGTGGCTGCTGCTTTTGATGCTTTCAGCGGTTTTCACACAGCTGATAATCGGAAAATTCGAAGCTGCGCTTGCAGCAAACATCATCCTGACATCGTTCATCCCGATGCTGATGGACACGGGCGGCAATTCCGGCAGCCAATCGTCCGTAACGATTATACGCAGCCTTTCTTTGGCGGAGATTCGGTTTTCTGATATTTTTCGGATCATGTTCAAGGAGATGCGCGTTGCATTGCTTTGCGGCGCAACGCTCGCTGTTGTAAACTTCGGAAAACTGATGCTGTTCGACAGGTTGGGGATTTTTGTTTCGCTGACGGTAAGCTTGACACTCTTGGCAACGGTCGTTGTTGCAAAGTTTTTCGGCTGCACGCTGCCCTTGCTTGTGAAAAAAATCGGACTCGATCCCGCTGTCATGGCAAGTCCGATTATTACAACAATTGTTGATGCGATTGCGCTGCTTATTTATTTTGCAATCGCTTCTGCAATGCTCGGCATTTGAGCAAAACAAAAAAGTGTGTTGATTTTGTGCAAAACACAGCAAAATACGGAGGATAAATGGTAAATCTCGGCAACGATTGGGACGAAATTCTTAAAGACGAATTTCAGAAAGACTACTACAGGAATTTGCGGAAGTTCCTGGCCGATGAATACAGAAAATGCGTTGTGTATCCGAATATGTATGATATTTTCAATGCGCTTCGATATACATCGTTTGAAAACACGCGGGCAGTGATACTTGGACAGGATCCGTATCACGGGCCGCACCAAGCGCACGGGCTTTGCTTCTCCGTTTTGAAAGGCATTGCCCCGCCTCCGTCCCTGAAAAATATTTTTCGGGAACTTTCCGACGATGTCGGGTTCATTCCCCCGCATCACGGAGAGCTTACCGAGTGGGCAAAGCAAGGTGTGTTGATGTTGAATTCGGTTCTCACGGTGCGCGAACATCAGCCGAACAGCCACAAGGGAATGGGCTGGGAGATTTTTACGGACAGGGTAATTTCCGAGCTTAACAAAAAGACGGAGCCGGTTGTTTTCCTGCTTTGGGGAGCGAATGCGCGGCAAAAAGCAAAGGTCATCACAAACCCGATTCATGTAAAGCTTGAAACGGTGCACCCGAGCCCGCTTTCGGCCTACAACGGATTTTTCGGCTGCAAACATTTTTCAAAGTGCAACCAAATCCTTGCCGATTCGGGACAGAGAATAATCGAGTGGCAGCTTTCGGATTAAGCTTTGAACAAAAATCAAAGGAGCTGAAAATTCTGGACGAGCCTGCCAAGCCCTTTGAGCACCTGAAATGGGCCAACGGCCGGACGCCGGATCTGGCCACTTATATGAAGGAGCACCCCTATATGTATGCCGGTGACAATGTCCGGGCGGTGTTCCGGGTGGCAAGGCCATGGAGCAGTTTGCCCTGAATTTCGCCCCGGATGTGACGGTGCCGGAGCCTCAGCGCCTGCGGGAAAAGGTCAAAAACGCTTTGGAAAAGGCGTTGGAGAAATATAATTGATGGAGGGCTTTGTAATGAAGTTTTACACACTGGATGGCAATGAGATCGACAGGGACGCATTTGTTGAAAAATACGGGAATAGCTACTACATAGACCGCCCCAGATACATTCCTCGTGTTGGCCAAAGCAGCAGAACCATCGAGGATTATATGGATGAGCTTTTGAAAAATGGGGTCAAGGAGCCTCTGGATGTCGTTCGCATTCTGGCTTGGAAGCTGGGGAAAATCAAGCATTCGGAGAGTAAAAATGGGTTTGTGTATGCAAAAGACTGGAAAAATGCCGAGCGATTTGAGGTGTACCGCTATAACCGGCCGCTTGACATCCGCACGATTTCGGAATACATTGCAAATAATATAACGCGCCTTGAAGACGCGGCAATGAAAGCCCCGCAGGAGGTGCTTTGTGAGTTAAGAGACCTGAATATTACGGGCCTTGGGACCGTTTACTTGATTACTTTGCTGTATTTTATCTCCCGCGGGAAATACCCAATCTATGACCGGTTCGCGTGGATGGCAATTCAGGCAATTTGTGGAGATAAAAAGCCGGGCGAAGCCGTAGCGGTGACAGAACTGCCATGGAAGAATTCCCATGCATTTGAACGGGTCTTTGATACCTATATGGTTCCGTTCATGGAACAACTGGAAAGCGTCTTTGGAACAGCGTGTCAGGAGTGTCGTGATGTAGACCGGGCACTTTGGGTATATGGTCATGCATTCCGAGTGAATCGATAATTTTTGGGGGCTGTTGCATTAGTCCCCAAAACAAAACCGAGCAACTCAGGAAGGGTTGTCCGGTTTGCTGCTTTCGTGTATAATTAAATTGCTCAAAAACCAACAGAAAGCGAGCTGATTATACAATGAAAACGAGCAAAAATCAGGCGGTGGAGAAAGATCGACCCTGAGGTTATGTTTTCGATTGTTGTATATGCAAACATGCGAGGAAATTTCTCGAGCAGAGCTATAGAAGAAGCGTGCAAAACCGACATCAGGTTTATGTGGCTGCTGCAAATATGACTTGATTTTGCAACAGCCCCTTTTTTATTTTTTATAAAGAATCTTTGACTGAGCTGCGATAGACGACGGAACGGTTATTGATGCCGAATCCGTGCGTGTACAGCGAAAAACATGCACAGAGCAAACCGACTTAAAACGTATCCTTGCCGCTGATCCAACGGATATAGTCTTCCGATTCGGCAAGCCCGAGACGGCGCTGCATCGCAAGGGAAACATCATTATCGAAATAAACCTGTCCGTAAACGGTCCATCCTCTGTCGGCATGATAGTTGTTCATGTGCGACACAAGTGCACTGCCGACGCCGCACCGGCGATATTTTTTAAATACTTCAAGCATTCCGACGCTGCCGTCGGTGTGCATTCCGATGAAGCCGGCAAGTTCTCCGTCAACCTCGGCACCGAACATCAGCCCGTGTTCAATCGTTGCAGCTATTTCTTCCTTGGATTCAAGCTTATAGTGCGCGGCAACTTGGGGAAGATCGTCCGTCGTCAGTTCCCGAATCGGAAAAGGAGATTTCGCCTTGTGCCGCTGCATGGAGTAGCGGCAGAATTGCTTGCAGGGTTTTTCAACAGAAAAACCTTTTCGTTCGCAGCGAATTGCCTCAAAAGCAGCTTGCCCGTGAACAACGCAAACCCGCATTTCGGGAACCTCGCGAAGGGCAAGCCTTCCGGCTTCAACGGTTGCGGCCCAAAGCATGTAAGCTCCGCATGAGTGCTTGATAAGCACCGCATCTTTATTGGAAAAAATAAGGGCGTCAACATTGCCGCGGCGGAAAGCCTCCTGAATATCAATTGTTAAAACACCCTGCTCTTTCAACACATTAACAATTGTTACGACGTTTCTGCATCTTCTTCTTTTGCTCATTATGCGCGGATTCCTTCCGAGTTAAGTTTATTAAAGAGTATCGAAAACAATTCGGAGAACAAAAAATATGAGAGCCGTGTCCTGATGCAGGTTTGTCCTGCGTTTGCCCAAAAATCAGGGACGGTCAGCCGGAGTTTTGTCGAACGTACCGTTCGTATCATTGAGCTGCGTCCTGACAACGTTTTTTGTACCGTCATTCCCGTCTGCAATGTCTTTGCCGGTGTTTGAACTGTTGTTTCCGCAGTCAACTTTGCTGCTTCCCGGGCAGGGAGAACTGACCCTGTCGGATTTTTCGCAGACCGAACCTCCGCCGGCTTTTGCCGATGTGCCGCCGATTTCCGCCGATTCGGAGTTAAGGGCAACGACGGGGATTTCCCCGATTGCATCGTAGCCGGAGTCCGATATCTGCTCAAAAGGAATATCAACTGTCGGAGCTGTTCCGATGGGAGCAGCATAAACCGGTGCGGTTTCGACAGGCGAATTGTCGATGTAAGGAACACTGACGACAGGCAGCGTACCGTCTTCGGACGGTTCGGAATCGCCCGAGCTGATAACGGAAGGTATCCATGGGGCAGGTGCGGCCACGACAGCAGCGGTTTTCCCGCTCGTGCCCGTTATCTGGCCTGAAAGCTGGTTAAAGAGCATTTCAGCGGTTGCCTGCTTAAACCCGAAGAAACGAACGCGCAAGCATGTGCCGCTTGTTATCTGCCAATAGTAAACAATATCCACGCCGTCGGAAAACGAACCGACCTGGCCGACAGAGAGCTGATACGGCGCAACATCAACAACTTCGCAATCGTAATAAAGGCGGTTGCCGTTTGCATCAAAACCTTCGGCAGAAATGCGCAGGGAATCGTTATCAACCTTTTTGTGCATTTCGGAAGGAAGATTCTGCGGAAACATGTTTGTGTTTTTTATCGCCTCATCGGCGACGGTTCCGGCGTTTTGAAAACTGTCATATCCGGACGGCAGGTTCATCGGATCGGAAAACGGTTCGGGTGTTGCCCCTGCATTCGGCGTGAGGCCTGCACTGACCTGCGGATCTTTTGCGCAATCGTTGATTTTTCCGATGGTGAGTGCAAAAACAAACAGGATCAAAAGAATGGCCGCGCCTGCTGCCGTCAACGCACGGATTCGGCGTATGCGCTGCATTTTGGACTTTCGGCTGCTCTCAACAGCGCGCAGACGAATCGATTCGAAATCAATCTCGGCCGTGCTTTCGTTTGCAGCCCAACGAAGAAGCTCGTCAATTGTGCGGGAACTGTCAAATTCCGTGCATGTGTCGGCGGAATGATTGGAATCCGCTGCTTCGAGATTCACCGTATTCGAACAGAAATAATCATTTTTTCTTCCGCTTTTTTTCATCCGCTGCCTCCTCTCCGAGCATAACCGCAAGCCGCTTTCTTGCCTTCATAAGCCGCGATTTAACCGTTCCTTCGCTGATGCCCGTGCAAGCCGAAATTTCGCGCACGGTCATACCGGCGTAATAGTGCAGCAATATGACTTTGCGGCTCGTTTCGTCAAGTTTGTCGATCGCACTTCGAACTTTTGCCGCTTTTCGGCGCCTTTCAACTTCCTCATCGAGCGGGAGGGCTGAATCCTCGATATCCTCGCTTATCGGCGCATCAACCGGCGTTTCGTGTTTTGCACGGCGCAGATGATCAAGCGCGATGTTTGTGGACACGCGGTAAAGCCAGCTTTTCAACTGTCCGTCGTCAAGACCGGCCAGCCTGCCGAGATTGGAAAGCACACGTTCAAAAGCAATTTGCGTAATATCTTCCGCCGTCTCCCTGTTTGGCACAACACGATATGCCGCCCAGAAGACAAGGCGTGAATAATCACTATATATGCTGTCGAAACTGCGGTCGGACAATTTTTGTCTCCATTCATATAACGCAATTCGCGCCGATTCGGTTGCGTTATCTTCCAAAAAAATTTTTGCTGCGGAAAAAATCCGAAGGATAATACTCGGAGAAGCGGAAAATATCTGCTTCTCCGTTCACAATTTTAACACAATTCGCGCATCTTTGCAAACTGAATTTTTACTTTTGACAAAAGGCACGGGTACGGAAATGCAGCCGAAAAGGCCGAATGCTATTTGTCGGATCCCGATGCAGAGCTTTCCGGCTCCGAATCCGAAAACGCTTCGGGAGTGCCTCCGGGGGTGCTTTTTTCATAAAGCAATG
>ERZ1031347.1413-NODE-1413-length-9894-cov-6.898872_pt1 | contig 9894 bp, 5 predicted proteins | sample MGYA00517106_ERZ1031347 | MGnify/ENA primary metagenome ERZ1031347 (study PRJEB33719, sample SAMN04261392) | wastewater metagenome | biome: periurban shantytown; feature: human; material: feces | host: Homo sapiens | place: Peru: Lima | collected 2012-07-19 ...
TTGTTGCCGGCGCCGAAGGCTCCGAGCTCGCCGTCGAGGTTGCCAAGGCCTGATTCTTCGAGTGAGCTGATTCGACTGGACTGATTTCGGCAATTGATGTGAGGGGCCCTGTTGCTTATGCAGCAGGGCCCCTTTCGTATTTGCGGTATGGTCGATTTTGCTATATTCCTTGCGCAATTTCGCTGCCTGTTTGAGCGCAATTCATTCTGCTCTAATCGCGTCCCGTTCTAAGCTCAAAATGTCGTCCGCGTGGGCGATCCGTAACCTTTCCCACGCAAACGACATTTTTACTTTTGTATTTTTGTGCAGAAGCTTTTGCGATTGCCGGCTCATTCCGACGGAAGGTGCCACATTCGCGTCGCTTTCGACAGATGGAATCGTAATTGTCTGCTCAAACCGACGATGGACACCCGTTTTGCGTCGTTTTGGACAGACAGGTTGACGTTTTTCTGTTTGTTCGACCGTACGACTAGAGTAGCCTGTGGCTTTTCGGCTGGTTTTGCGCCGGCTGGAAAATTAATACAGACTTGATTTGTATCTGCCGCGTGCCTGCGCCATATTTACGTCGTGCCGGCACGTGCGCGGAAGCAGATCGCAAGCGAATGGTTCTCAGTACCATCCATGTGAGTCAAGCACACATCTTTGAGAAGCAGTCGCGATGCCGGGAGTTGGGTTCGTCGTAATTCAAACGTCGCATCCGTTCCCGGCTTTTTCATCTTGGTTAGTCTGAATTTAAAAAAAGATTTTCGGTTATTGCCGAGCGTGTCCCATGCGGATAAAGGGGTTATCAGGTGTAATCTATAGCTAATTGTTTTTAAGCCAACGGGGGTCTTATGAGCCGCAAAAAAATAGTCCCGAATTATGCAATTTCTTTGGATATCGGTAATGCTTCCGTTGGATGGGCCGCGTTTACTCCTGATTATCGGTTGATGAGAGCTAAAGGGCGTGAGTTAATTGGTGTAAGGCTATTCGAGCCTGCGCAGACTGCTGAAGCTTGTCGTATGGCTCGTACTACTCGTAGGCGCTACTCTCGTAGACGTTGGCGTTTGCATATGCTTGATGCTATTTTTGATGCTCCCTTGGCAGAGGTGGATCCGTCATTCCTTGCGCGGAGGAAGTACTCCTGGGTTCATCCTGCTGATGAGAACAATGCGGATTACTGGTATGGCGGTGTCTTATTCGATTCGAAGAATCAGGATAAACGTTTCTATAAACAATATCCGACAATTTATCATCTGCGCAAAACTTTGATGGAAGATGACAAGCAACATGATATTCGAGAAGTGTATTTCGCTGTCCATCACCTGTTGAAGTACCGAGGTAATTTCCTTGTTGAAGGTGATTTGGATTCTTCGAGTGTATTCGACTCAAAGAATCTTTTAAATCTTATCGGTGAAATCATTCTGTGTGTATTTGATGAGCAGCTGGATGGATCATGGACGGCAGGAATCGACAAAAAGCGTCTTGCTGATACGTTGTGTACGACAAAGGGTTCTCGCAGTATGCGTGTTGAAAATGCGCTTGCTGTTATTTGTGAGTCGTGTGAACTGCCAAAAGAACAAATCAATGTCATTAAGGCTATTTTTGCTGGTCTAGAGGGAAATAAACTTGATTTAGCGAAGATTTTCCCATCTGAAGAACGTACCAGCGATGAAAAGAAAGCGCTTGGTATTTATTTCAATAAATCTGATTACGAGGAAGTTCGTGCTCAGGTCGTAGATTCGGGCTTGCTTGATGATGAACAATGCGAGTTGCTCGATAAAATGCAGAAACAATATAGCGCTATCGCTCTGAAACAACTGCTTGGTAACGCAAAAAGTGTTTCTGAATCGATGTGTGCGAGTTACACACGACACCAAAGAAATTGGGATCTTATTAAAAAAGAGCTCCGTACGGAAGACAATGCCGATGAAATCAACAAGCATTATGGTGAGTTGGTTGGCTGGACAATGGTTGACGGTCGACGTCGGAGCATCAGGGGTACTTCTACGTATGAAAAAACAAGACAGAACGCAAATAAATATTTTTCGAAGTTAATTGAGGCTTCTAATTTGTCTGAATCCAAAAAAATGGATTTAAAGCACGCAATTGATGAAGATCGGCTTTTCCCAGTTCAAAGAGACTCTGATAATGGTGTGATTCCGTATCAGCTTCATCGAAATGAGCTTAGGAGAATTCTTGAAAAGCAAGGAAAATATTATCCGTTCCTTTTGGATACGTTTGAAAAGAACGGTGAACAAGTCAATAAAATAGAAGGCTTGCTGACTTTCCGTGTGCCTTATTTTGTGGGTCCATTGGTAGAACGGGAAGGAATGCAGCCTTCAGATAATGGCGAAAACCATTGGATGAAGCGTAAAAAAACTGGAGAAATCACTCCTTGGAATTTCGATAAGATGGTTGACAAGGATGAGTCGGGTAGGCGTTTCATTGAACGGCTCGTGGATACAGATAGCTATCTGCTAGGTGAGGCGACCTTGCCGAAGAACTCCATGTTGTATCAGGAGTATGAAGTTCTTAACGAACTAAATAATGTCCGTTTATCGGTTCGTTCGGGCAACCGATGGGAAAACCGTCGTCGTCAACGACTTGGTCGAGAAGAAAAGACGCTGCTGATTCGTAACTTGTTTATGAAAGGCGGTGTAGTCACCAAAAAGGCTGCGGAAAATCTGCTCCGCAAAGAGTATGGCCGTACCTATGAGCTGTCTGGTTTGGCGAGCGAGTCAAAGTTTATGAGCTCTATGTCATCATATGGAAAACTGTGCCGTATTTTCGGCGCAGAACGGGTGAATAAAGATTCAGAGCTTATGGAGCAGATAATCGAGCTCCAGACTGTGTTTGAGGATAAAGAGACTTTACTGCATCAGTTGCGTATGCTTGATGGACTGTCCGATAGTGATTGTGAATTGTTGGCAAGGACTCACTGCACGGGATGGGGCAAGCTTTCAAGGAAGTTGCTTACGACCAAGGTCGGCGAATGCAAGATTGGTGATGATTTTGCCCCTCAGAAGCATAGCATCATTGAGATTATGCGTTTTGAAGATCGTAATTTTATGGAAATTATTACTGATAAAAATTATGGTTTTCCTGAATGGATTGATGAGCAGAATCTTGGAGCGGATAAAAAGCAATCGTTGGAGTCAATGGTTGACGAGCTTCACGTATCTCCGAAAGTGAAACGAGGAATCATCCAATCCGTTCGACTCATTGATGATATCTCTAAGGCCGTTGGAAAGAAGCCATCGAGAATATTCCTAGAATTGGCCGGAGATATTCAGGCAAGCGTGCGAACCACTTCTCGAAAGAATCGCTTGCTGGAGTTGTACAAGAATGCTGGATTGAGAAAGGAATTCAGTGACATTTATGATCGCTTGGAGGCAAGCGACGATAAAGGACTTCAGGATGATCGGTGGTTCTTGTACTACACACAGCTTGGTAAGGATATGTATACGGGCGAAGAGCTGGATATCGACAGGCTATCGTCTGATTACGATATCGATCATATTATTCCCCAAGCTGTAACGCAGAATGATTCCCTGGACAATCGAGTACTTGTGTCCCGTGCGGCCAATGCGCGTAAAACAGACTCTTTTGCATATTTGCCGGAACTAGTAGAAGCAAGAAGAGGCTTTTGGCAGGAACTGTTGGATAATAGGTTGATTTCCCAGACTAAATTTGAACGTTTGGTACGACAAAATGATTTCGGTAGACATGAGAAAGAGCGTTTTGTCGAGCGATCGCTGGTAGAGACTCGTCAGATTATGAAGAATGTGGCGACTTTGATGCGGCGGAGGTATGGAAATAGCTCTGCTGTGATTGGACTTAATTCCGAATTGACCAAGGAGATGCGCCAATATCTCGGGTTTGAACATAAGAATCGTGATATTAATGATTATCACCATGCTCAGGATGCATTATGTCTTGGTGTAGCTGGGCAGTTTGCTGTTAACAGAGGTTTCTTTGATAATGGTGCAGTTTCTGATGGAGCGGCGAATGCATATAATATCTATCTTCAGGACTACCTGAGAGGATATCGTGAGAAATTGAAGGCGGGGGACCGTAAACACGGTAAAGCCTTCGGTTTTATTGTCGGCTCTATGGCTTCGGCGGATGAAAATAAGCGTATCAATCCTAAGACTGGTGAGATTGCGTGGAGTGAGGCTGATAAAGATTATCTCCGAAGAGTGATGAATTATCGTAAGATGCTTGTCACTCAGAAGGTGGGGGATAGTTTTGGCGCTCTATATAACGAAACGCGATATGGAGCTGCGGTTAAAGAAGGGCATGACGGTATTGCTTTCGATAAAAATAAAGCCGATACGTCTTTGTATGGTGGTTTCTCCAGCGCAAAGGTGGTTTATTCGATTCTTGTCGAATTAAAGGGAAAAGTACGTCTTGTGAACATCACGATGCAGGAGTACTCGATGTTGGGAGATTGCCCTTCGGATGAAGCATTGAAGAAAGTACTGGTGGCAAAAAAGCCTGAATATGCAAAAGCGAAAATTTTGCTTCGACATATTCCGTCAATGCAGCTTATTCACTATAAAGGGGCATGCATGACAATAAAGTCTGCTACTGAATTGAATAATGCTCGACAGTTGTGGCTGGATTGTGATGTATATAATGCCTTGGATGATTATCTGAAGTGTGGGACTTCTAAAAGCTCAATAGACATAATGCAAATTTGGGATGCATTATTCGACGCGGTAAATAAACATTATCCGCTTCACAGGGTTGAAGAAAGTACGCTAGCTAAGGCGCGGACTAAATTTGAGAAGCTTGATTTGGACAAGCAGTTGGATGTTTTAGGGATGATTGTTGTCGCGCTTCATGCTGATCCTGGTCGTGCAAACCTTTCGTTGGTTGGCCTCCCCAGCGAGTGGAAACGTGTTAGAAGTGTATCTTTCTCCGATGATGACGAATTTGTTTTTCAATCTCCGTCTGGACTATTTGAAACGAAAATTACTATTGCAGAACTGAAAAAGGCTGAATAAATGAAAAGGGCTTCCGGCATTGCCGGAAGCCCAAAGCCATAAGGCAAGGCATTAATCCTTCTGAAGCTCGGTTATAAAAACCTTGCTTTATTTCAATATATGCCTGTCAGGTCAACGACCTAGACAATCGGATTGCGACCAAACAATCCTTTAACAGAATACCACAACCACGATGGAGTGAGTATGGCGTGGCGGAATATTGTAGTGACGCAACATTGCAAAGTTTCGATGAAGATGAACTTGCTTGTTGTGCAAACGGATGATGATACTGTTCAGATTCCAATCGATGATATTGGAATGGTGCTGTTTGCTACAACGCAAGCTGTAATCACCACAAGCGCTATGGCATCTCTTCTTGAGCGGGATATCAAAGTGGTGTTTTGCAATGATAAACATCTCCCAATTGGTGAAACAAACCCATACGAAACTGAATCCTCTAGACGAGTATGCATTGTGCAACAAATGGGTTGGGCGGAAGAACGAAAGAACATATTATGGCAACGAATCGTGCAAGAAAAGATAGCTCATCAGATTTTCGTATTAAAGGAAAAGTGCGCTTTCCCTGATATAGAAAAGATGAAAACATTAATCACGTCTGTTCAGCCGGGAGATTCGGATAACCGTGAAGCGGTCGCGGCTCATATGTATTTTCCAAGACTGTTTACCTATGAATTTGTTCGCTCAGATGATAGTAATGAAACGAATGGATTGTTAAATTACGGCTATTCGTTAGTGATGTCTGAAGTCGCTCGAAAGATAGCAGAATTTGGCTATTTAACTGAATTTGGCATCCATCATGATAGCGAGAAGAATCCTTTTAATCTTGCTTGTGACCTTATGGAGCCTTTTCGGCCATTTGTTGATGCAAAAGTATTTGAGCTAAGGGAACAAACTCTGAACTCAGAAGTGAAGAATGAGCTTATACGGCTGTTGCGCACTGATTTGCCTGAATTTGGAACTTGTTTGACGCAATTGATCAATATTTTTGTTCGCGATGCATTCCATTACCTATCAGGAGATGACAGATTGCCAGAATTGGGGTTTATTGATGAGGTATAGGGTTATGAGGGTTTTGATATTCTTTGATTTGCCTGTGAAAACAGTAGCAGAGCGTAAGGCATACGCAACTTTTCGAAAGAATCTGTTGCGAGAAGGTTTCATTATGGTTCAAGAATCAGTATATTCTAGAATCGCTACCACTCGTGAATCGGCTGGTTTTCTTGAAGGCCGTGTGGCGAGTTTTGTTCCTGAAGAAGGTTTGGTGCAGTCACTGATTATTACGGAAAAGCAATATGCTTCAATCAAATTTCTTTTAGGAAATCGAATTGAGGATGTAAGAAATTCGGATGAACGGACAGTGATTATATGATTGATAGCATTGTCATGTATCCGCTCGATGTGATGCCTCTTGAATTAGGGCTGAATGTATTGGGATTATCGTCGCCAGAACTTTTGTTTAAATTTGTGGAGGGCCTACAGGGGTTTGGTGATGACGTGGTTCTGGGAGATGGGAGTAAGACCGCGGTCTTAACAAAATCAATATTATATGTTGGGGATTGCGCTGATATTGTTGACTACAATGCACTATTCCAAAAAGCGGCAATTAAGAAAATAATAGATGAATTTGATGTTGATAAATTAACTAGAGTGCTTGAGTTGCAGGCAGAGTTAAAAACGCTTATTCAAGATGAAATATGGGATGATGATTTGCCTCTGGAAATTTCTTCTTCGCTGGATTTGAAAACTGCGATTTCAATGGCAAAATTACGTGTTGATGTGAGCTCTGTGGGTTCCCTATTTGATAAAATTCAGATGGTGGTTGATACTGCCGGTGCTCTTGCTGAGAACAGGATGCTTGTGACGCTTCATACAACTCAATATTGTAATAACGACCAATTGATTTATTTACATAGAGACCTATTAAAAAATGGTATGCAGCTTCTTGACCTGGAATGCTGCAACAAAAGGGTTACCCTGACAGAAGGAAGAAGCCATTATGTTGATGGAGATTATGTTCAGTTCTCATGAACTGTTCAGGAAGCTCCAAGGCTATCGGTTTCAGAAGCCTGTCAGATCAATGACCTAGACCTCGTAGACGGCGCAAATACCTTGCGTTATCCAGTTTCAGAAGCCTGTCAGATCAATGACCTAGACCTCCCGTCGTCGTCCTTGTCGGGGAAGATACCAGTTTCAGAAGCCTGTCAGATCAATGACCTAGACCTCCCAACGCCATCAAAGAAGTATCCGGCAACGGTTTCAGAAGCCTGTCAGATCAATGACCTAGACCTCCTACTGTTCTTAGTCACTGGCTTATCCAATGTTTCAGAAGCCTGTCAGATCAATGACCTAGACCTCATCCTTTTGCTAACGCCATCCTCTTCTGGAGTTTCAGAAGCCTGTCAGATCAATGACCTAGACCTCTCACACGTCTGAATGAAATAATACCAACTAGTTTCAGAAGCCTGTCAGATCAATGACCTAGACCTCGGCCGACTGTCTCAGATCACGGCGAAAGACGTTTCAGAAGCCTGTCAGATCAATGACCTAGACCTCAAACAAGGTGTTCCGCCGCCACTGACTGTTGTTTCAGAAGCCTGTCAGATCAATGACCTAGACCTCTGCTTGAGGATGGCATGGAGTTGAAGCGTTGTTTCAGAAGCCTGTCAGATCAATGACCTAGACCTCGCCCGGATTGTAATGGTAGACCCATCCGCAGTTTCAGAAGCCTGTCAGATCAATGACCTAGACCTCCATGACCACGTCCGAAGGCACCAGCCGCTAGTTTCAGAAGCCTGTCAGATCAATGACCTAGACCTCACACCGACAACGGCCTGCTGTTCGAACTCAGTTTCAGAAGCCTGTCAGATCAATGACCTAGACCTCGCTGTACATACTGCGATTGTCAAGCAGAAAGTTTCAGAAGCCTGTCAGATCAATGACCTAGACCTCTAATGCACTGGGGGTGTCTATCTAATGCACGTTTCAGAAGCCTGTCAGATCAATGACCTAGACCTCGTTAGCGTCTCTTTGAGAAACTTGACGTATGTTTCAGAAGCCTGTCAGATCAATGACCTAGACCTCGAAGACGGATGGAAGGTCGTGCTAAGATTCGTTTCAGAAGCCTGTCAGATCAATGACCTAGACCTCGAAAAGTAGGCGGTGGACCCGTTGTAGGCGTTTCAGAAGCCTGTCAGATCAATGACCTAGACCTTAAACGGTAGAATAAGAGGGGTATCCCAATAGTTTCAGAAGCCTGTCAGATCAATGACCTAGACCTTCGCAGTCTAGCGAAGCAGAAAACAGTAAGGGTTTCAGAAGCCTGTCAGATCAATGACCTAGACCTTCAGTCTAATCGGCAAGAAAACCGTATACATGTTTCAGAAGCCTGTCAGATCAATGACCTAGACCTCCAATTTCCCCTACCTGCGTGACGAATTCACGTTTCAGAAGCCTGTCAGATCAATGACCTAGACCTCTCCGTTGAGCTCGTTGATGGCGTGCCAGAGGTTTCAGAAGCCTGTCAGATCAATGACCTAGGCCACTTCGTCTTCGATGCCATCTGCCATCTCCTCGTTTCAGAAGCCTGTCAGATCAATGACCTAGACCACCGTATCCGGCGGGTTCCGGGCCGAGCTGGCGTTTCAGAAGCCTGTCAGATCAATGACCTAGACCTCGCAGTGCGTCGGCCAGGCTGACGCTGTTCCGTTTCAGAAGCCTGTCAGATCAATGACCTAGACCACCCGGAAAGCCGCGTCGTCCTCGAAAGCCGAGTTTCAGAAGCCTGTCAGATCAATGACCTAGACCACGTTTCCAGCAAGGCCGCAATCTCGCGAGCTGTTTCAGAAGCCTGTTAGATCAATGACCTAGACCACTGACCTCGGTCACGAAAGTGAGAGGTTGGAGTTTCAGAAGCCTGTCAGATCAATGACCTAGACCACAGACTGAAGTGAAGGAGGCCGAGTGATGGAGTTTCAGAAGCCTGTCAGATCAATGACCTAGACCACTCGCGGCTATGCCTATTTCAAGGCTCGGAATCATATTTTCGAAAGATATGGGATTGATATTCGCGTCGAAGGGAATATACATTTCCTAGACGATTGGGATGAAATGAAAGCGAAATGGGCGTTTTATTTAGGGGTGGCCGATCCGGATTACATCAAACGGGCTGATGAGAACAGGCAAACTCGCTATAGAATCGTGGAAGAAGAACTAATCCGCGTATGGTTGCAGAAAAGACACGGCAAAGAGAAACGTTTTCGCATTTACACCGGCCATCTGACCACCACACAGGAAAGGGAAAGGTTATGGCCCCTGGATCGGCAAGTGGCGGCAGCCTACCGACAGTTGAGACCCTATTGCGATTCTCTTCCCGATGGCCAAGTCCAATCCCTCGATGATGGCTTTAATGCAGGAGAACCATACTACTCGCTGAGCTGGCTAATAGCAGACATCCTCGAAAATAACATCGCCGTCCCCCAAAGACGTCTTGCTTGACGCCTATGCGCTGCTCGACGACGAAGACAAAGAAGAATATGCCGGTCTAATCGAAAAGAGATCCGATACGCCGTGACATGGACCTGATTCGCGACATCCTCAAAACGGTAGTGGACTCCGACATCCAAGGGATGCCCGTGCTTTCACAATGATGTCCATCCTTTCCATGCGGTTGTCTACCATGCCGGCTTGCTGTGATAGGTCCGCCTAGTCGACGTGTCTGAGATAAAAGCGGCAGATGGTGAGATAGTCCCAGCGACCATCGGTCTACTCATATGGGAGAACAACGATTTCAAACGCAATTCGTTCCGATAGCATATAGAGCTGGGCGAAATGGCTTGTTGTTTCCATTTATTGTCAATCTATCAGTCGCATCGCATGTACGTTAGCTACACTTATCCGCATAAGT
>ERZ1031347.1415-NODE-1415-length-9892-cov-9.156857_pt1 | contig 9892 bp, 7 predicted proteins | sample MGYA00517106_ERZ1031347 | MGnify/ENA primary metagenome ERZ1031347 (study PRJEB33719, sample SAMN04261392) | wastewater metagenome | biome: periurban shantytown; feature: human; material: feces | host: Homo sapiens | place: Peru: Lima | collected 2012-07-19 ...
CAGGTCGTGCGCTGCATCCAGGGCAACTACGACAAGCAGTACCTGAAGTAATTTCCCACCCCGGATTTCCTCTGCCGGCCGGCCAACAACCGGCCGGCAGTCTGCTAAGGAGGCAAACGCATGAAAATTGCAATGATCGGCTCCGGCGCTGCCGGCAGCGTGTTCGCCGCCTATCTGCGCAAGGGCGGCGCCGAGCTCTGGCTCGTCGATAAGTACAAAGCGCACATGGACAAGATCGCGGCCGACGGGCTGGTCTTCCGCACGCCGGAGGGCGAGGAGGTGCTCACGGGCTTCCACACGAGCGCCACCGCACACGACATCGGCACCATGGACATGGTCATCCTCATGGTCAAGGCCACGCAGACCGCGGACGTCATGGCCGACACCATGCCCTGCATCGGGCCGGAGACGGTCGTCGTCTCGCTGCAGAACGGTCTCGGCAACGACGAGGTGCTCGCCCAGTTCGTGGAGACCGACCGCATTCTCTACGGCAGCGGCCTAATCGGAACGGAGCTGGCCGGCCCCGGCGTGTGCGTGAGCAAGCCGGAAAAGGGCATCCAGATGCACTTCGGCGCCGTGCACAACAACCCGAAGGCCGACGCCGCCGGCAAGGCGCTCGAGGCGTGCTTCCGGGCGGGCGGCTGCAATGCGAGCTTTGACGAGGACGTGCGTCCGTACATCTGGAAGAAAGTCATCGCCAACAGCGGCTACAACGGCGTAAGCGCCGTCATGCGCCTGAAGGTGAAGGAGACGTTCACCGACCCCTACGGCCACGACATCGTCATGCACGTCTGGAAAGAGGGCTGCGCTGTCGCGCAGGCGCTCGGCATCGGCGACCTCTGGCCGCTCATGGAAAAGGAGGAGCCGAACATCGTCGCAAACCTCGGCAACTACTATCCCTCCATGGCGCAGGACGCCGTGCTGCACCAGCGCCAGACGGAGATCTCCGTGCTCAACGGCGCCATCGCGCGCTACGGCGAGCGGCTGGGCGTGCCCACCCCGTTCAACACCGTCATCACGAAGGTCATCTCCTGCATCCAGAACAACTACGACAAGCAGTATCTGGGCTGAGGCGGCCGCGTAAAGGCCGGCATGCAGCCAAACAAACTTTATAAAAAGCAGATCCCCTCCGTGTGCTTTCCTGCACACGGAGGGGATCTTTGCATATTCAGGAGACGGTCGGAAATCACGCGAGACTCAAGATGTGCCGGATCTCCTCAAGGTCTCCGGCAAAATAAATGCCCTCCTGCCGCTCCTCGGACGACAGTCCCTTTTCGATCATATGCCCCAGAAGCGCCTGCAGCGCATTGTAGTAACCGTTCAGGTTGTAGAGAATGCACGGCGCGTCCAGATGCTTCAGAGACACCTTCGACATGACCTCCGTGATCTCCTCGAGCGTTCCCGTGCCGCCGGGGAAGGCGATAAAGGCATCGCCGAGCTCGATCATTTTGCGTTTGCGCTCCGTCATGTCCTCGGTCACGATCAGCCTGGTCAGGCCGTCGTGCTGGAATTCGTTTTCGATGAAGCACCGCGGCTCGACGCCGGTCACTTCACCGCCGGAGAGCAAAACACTGTCCGCGATCGCACCCATCAGTCCGGATCTGGAGCCGCCGTAGACCAGCGCGTTTCCGCTGCTGCCGATCCAGGTCCCCAGCTCTTCGACCGCTTTGCGCAGACCGGGGTCGTTTCCTTCATTTGCGCCAAGATAAACGGTAATATTCATACACAATCCCTCCGATCACGCTTCGGCCGGTACAAAAACGGCAGTCAGACTCTTCGCCTGACTGCCGGCAGGTACACACCCACCCATAGTATAATATACTGCTGCGGATCGCTTGTCAACGGCTCTTGCTCCCGCAAAGTCGTCCGCCCGTCCCGTCCGCGCTGCCAATACCGATTTTCAGTCGTTCCCGCTTGGCTTTTTGCGCTCGCCGCCGAACAGATACCGCGCGGCCGGATAGAGCAGCGAAACGACCGCCAGGATCCACGCGCCCGGATCTGCGAAGCACAGCGCAATGTACGCCCCCACGGAGGCCGACGCGTCGATCACCCCGCCGTTGACGAGCCTCGGCAGGAAGGCGCAGATCAAAACACGCGCGATCAGCTCGGCGCAGCCGGCGGCCAGCGCAAACTCCGCATGCCCCACGCCCTGCACGCCGGAGCGAAAGACGAACTGGACCATCAGCGCAAAATACATGGACAGATCCACATACAGATACAGGTTGCCGTAGCGGATCGTGGCCGCCGTGATCTTATCCGCGCTCATAAACAGATACTGATATGCGCCCCGGACCGTCAGGAGCATACCGATGCCGCCGAGGATCAGATACATAGCGAGCCCGATCAGCAGACTCTTGCCCGTTCCGCGCCGGATCCTGTCCTGCCTGCCCGCGCCCAGATTCTGCGCGTTGAAGCTGACGATCGCGGTGCTGAGCGCATTCATCGGGCACATCAGGAAGTTGTTGAGCTTGTTGGCCGCGCCGAATCCGTTCTGGGCGGGGTTTCCGGCCGCCATGATGCCGTCTTGCCCGATGTCAAACCCGACCAGCGCGCGCTGCATCACGATGATGCCGATCGCCAGCACCGAAAACGGAAGTCCCATCGGCAGACCCTGACCCAGGTGCTGCGCATATACGCAGACCTCCGCGTGAAAATCCTGTCCGGAAAGATGGAGCTCCGGATATTTTCTAAAGGCATACAGCAGGCACATGACCGCGCTCACCGCCTGCGCCAGCACGGTGGCAGCCGCCGCGCCGATGACCCCGAGCCGGACACGCTGGCCGATTCCTGCAACGCGGCCAGTCTGCCGCGCGCGGAAACCTGACGCCGGCGGCCGCCGCACCCAAGCGGCACCGCAAAGCGCGGCACATCAACCGCAAAGCGCGGCTCCCCAACCGCACCCTCGCCGTCCGGAATCACACCTCACTGGCCACGCAAAACGATCTCATTCTGCGGCCGAAAATCACATCGGCCGCGCAAAAACACCCCCTGTGCCGTGCACAGGGGGTGTTCGCTATGGTTTGGTTTTCCGTCAGCGCCGTGCGCTTAGCGGTTGGGGTACTTCTGGGCCAGCTCGGCCTCGAGCGCATCCCAGTCACGCTGCTGCGTGATCTTCGTCCACGTCTCGGGCGACGTGTTGTTCACGCGCTCGTAATCGTGGCTGTTGGTGGCTTCCTGCACGGGCTCATAGTACCAGGCGTCGGGGTTGCTGTTGTCCGGCCAGGTGACCATGTCGGGGAGGAAGTGATCCTTGTCCGGCGTGCGGAACAGGACGTTGTTGATGATCTCCATGACCTCGGCGCGGGTGATCTCCGCATTCGGGCGGAACGTGCCGTCCGGCAAGCCGCTGACCAGGCCAAGGGCCGCCGCGCGGTTGATGTACTCGCGCGCCCAGCTGTCGGAGATATCGGAGAACGCGTCGCCCTCAACCTCCGGCGCGTGGAAGAACAGCGCCGCGATCGTGGCAAACTCCGCGCGGGTGATGTGCTCGTGCGGGCCGAATCTGCCGTCCGGGAAGCCGGCGAGGATGCCGGCGTTCGTCAGCGTGGCGACCTGATTGCTGTACCAGCTGTTGGCCTCCACATCCGGGTACGGATACGTGGTGCACCAGACCTGTTCGCGCGCGTCGTCCTGCAGCAGACGGTAGAAAATCGTGGCGACCTCTGCACGCGTGATGTTGTCGTTCGGGCCGACGTTGCCGTTCGGGTAGCCGACGATGTACGCATCGTGCTTCTCACGCTCCAGCGGCGGAGGCGGCACTTCGTTGTCCTCGACGGAGAACACGAACGCGATGTGCGCAGCCGCTTCCTGGAACGCATTGCCCATGGCGGGGTCGACCTCGATGGTCACGTCCAGATCGACCGGGTCAGTCTTGGGGCTGACCTCGGCAATGAAGACGTTGCTCTTGAGGCCCTCGCTCGCGTCGAGTTGGCTGAAGAGCTTCGCGGTCTTGTTGGACGCGAGCGCAACGCCGTTTTTCGACACGGTCATGCTGATGTGATCGAGCACATCGTTGTACGTGATGGCGGAGCCTTCCTTGGCGGAGGCGTCGCCGTCGATCTCCGCACGCAGATAGATCTTTGCGCCCTGCGCGCCGTTTTTGCTGTCGGCCTGCACGCGGATGGTCTGCGTGAGGCTGTCGCCGGGCATGCAGTCGGAGAAGTTCGGGAACAGGTTCGTGTCCGAGCCCTTGCCGGTGTGGGTGAAGGTGAAGTGTGCGCTGGTGCCGTCCGAGCCGTCATAGTACGTGACGGTGGGGATGTTCGCCTCGCCCGTCGCCCAGATGCCCAGTCCGGCGGCCAGTGCGACCACCAGCACGAGGGCGACGATCATGGTAAGCTTTTTGTGTTTCATACCGTTGCCCTCCTTATGGTGTCGTGGTTACCGGAGTCAGCGCGCCGTTGTCGACTTTGACTACCTTCCATGCGCCTTCCACAGCCGTGCTCGGCGCGGCCTGAATGCTCTCGGCCAGCACCGTCACCTCGAGGTGGCAGCCGTCGGGCTTGCCCTCTGTCGGCTCGGTGATGTGCTTGTCCTTCTGCAGCAGGTTATCGGTCGTCATATTCGGTCCGACCGGCGTCTTGTAGTAGTAAATGCCGTCCTGCTCGAACCAGTTGGTAGTATCGTAGCGGACTGTGATGTTCACCGGCTCGGCGGAGACATTGCCGCTCTTATCCACCCAGTTCATGACCAGCTTGACGCGGACGTAGGACGTGGCCGTGCCCTCGTTCGTGACGAAGATGCCCGTTTTCTCGTTGCCGCTATCCTTAACATCAACGTGTGTGTCGGACGTGGCAGCCTTGAACGTGTTGGTCACCGGAGCGGTGTTCGCCTTGAGCAGGGCAAAGGTGGTGCCGACTGCCAGCGCGAAGATCAGGCACAGGGAGAGGATGAGCGCGGCTTTTCTCCCGCCTGAACCGTTAAAGATACGTTTCATGTGTCATCCCTCCTGTTCAGTTTGTTTTCTTATGGGCATTGCCGCCGGCCCATGTGTTGATGGCCTTGGCAAGGCTCGTGAGCCAGTTGGTGCCGTTATTTTTGTTTTCGAAGGTCACAGTCGCGGTGCCTTTTTCGATGTCGCTGGTCATGAGCGTCTTCTCGGCACCGCCTACCGGCGTGTACTTCCATGACCAGCTCGTGTCCTCGGTGATGGTGTAATCGCCAACCGGGAGGTTCTTGATCACCTGCTTGTTCGCGCCGGTGATCACGACCTGCATATCCACATCATTATTATTGCCTCGGACGCGGAACACGAAGGTCTGATTCCGGTCGATGTGCTCACCAGTCTTCTCGATCGTCAGGTCGAACACATCGCGCTCAAACTTTGCGTAGTAAGTAGCTGCTCCGTAGCCGTCCTGGTCGCCGTATTTCACGCTCTGCTGCGGCGTGAGCTTGTTGTCGGCGCCAACCCAGTTGCTCTTCACCTGCTGCGTGCAGCCGGCGTCCGTGTACCAGCCGACGAACTTGTAGCCTTCATTTGCAGTGGGCGTCGAGCCCTGCACCGTGCCGCTCAGCACCTTCACATTGCTGTCCTGCACGTTGTCCAGTGTGCCGAAGCCAACGGCCACATACTTGATATCGACTGTCTGCTCCTGATAATAGAACGTCTTGACGTTCTTCTTGGCCACGTCAGCCGGATCCTCAATGGCGATGTTGATCGCCTGATTTTCCGCGCTCACCAGCGTATAGCCGGGAATGGTCTCCGCCTTCTGCGTCACCTGTGCCTGATAACGGGCTTTGCCGGTAACGGGATCCCGAAGCACCGTATTCGTTCCCTGCTCAAGGAACTGGAACTCATAGGGATACTTAATACGGTCGTAGTACAGGTTCAGGACGAGACCGCTTGCCGTCAGCTTCCCGGAAGCCTTCGCGGGGTATCCGTCAACCGGGTGATCCGGTTTTGCATTGTACGTAAATCCTGCGATTGTCAGCGACGCCTCAGAATAGGTTTGGCCGATCTCGCCATTCAGGTTCGTGCTGCTCTGGTACTCCGTATAACCGTCGCCTGCGATGTTCTGCGTCCAGTGGATGATCTGAACCGGCGCATGTGTATTGTCCTTGACGTACCAGAAGATAATCTCGTTGTTCTCGGCTGCCAGCACCAGACGCTTCTGGTATGCGTCGGGTGCGTAGCCAGAAATCTGCTTGAATGTCTCCGTCACGACGGCATCTCGCGTCTTCACGGTTTTCGGATTTGCAAGCTGTGTTTCTGTGCCCTTCTCCAGATACTTGACGGTGTACTCCACTTCGGCTTTCGGCACATAGACAAAGGTGTATTCGTTCTTCGCGGGATTGTCAATGTCCATGATGATGGAGTGGCTGGACGTCGTCGGGAAGTAGCCGGACTGATAGCCTTCCTTGAGCTGTGTGCCGGTCTTGGCCTCAAAAGTCTTGGTGGTCAAGGCCAGCGCACTGCCCTTGGTGTCATCCGCGATATAAGTAAGCGTGCCATCCTCATTCCGCACGGCATACTTGATCGTGTACGACACCAGTGTGTTTACACTCCACTTGGCGTAGAGGTTGAGATCCTTTGTCACCGGCATGGAGAAGTCAAACGCGTGCTCCGTGCCGTCAGCGTCCTTGTAGAACCAGCCGACGAAGGTATATTCGCCTTTGCTTGGATTCTCCGGCGGATTCTCAACCGTCTTGCCGTGGGAAACCGTCCATGTTTCCTGTGCCGGGGCGCTACTGTTCAAATCGTTCTCCGTCTGATAGGTCTTGACCGTGTGGGTAACGGGCACCCACTTGGCATAGAGCGTCACATCGGAAGCGGGCATTGTCGCCGTAGCCCAGTTGACCTCAGAACCGGCATAGCAGCCAGCGGTCGTGTACCAACCGTCGAACTTATATGCGTTCTTTTCCAGATTGGAAGGATATTCCGGCTCAAAACAGTAGCTGCTCAGCGGTGCTTCATACTGCACGCTGCCGCCCTTGCCATCTACATACGCATTGTAGTTGTAGAACTTCAAGTTGTAGCTGCTGCGGGTGTAGTAGAGGTAGTTATCTCTATGCATAGGCACGCTACCGTTCACGGGGAGGGTCGGGTTGGAATCGCCCTGCGTGAAGCCGGTAATGGGATGAAATTCCTCTTTGTACGTTAAATTAACACTGGTGCTGTAATCAAGATCAATCACCTTATATTGCGTGTAATTCTTTCCATTGTAGGTGGTATCTCCTGAAGTTCCGTTTAACGTTTCAACATAGTAATAAATTTTCGCGCCGGATTCGGTGTCATACTTCTTAAACGTGATGTTCTCGCCGGGCATAGTATCAATGCTTCCAAGATATGTTTGCTGATCGAGCTCGCCATAGGTTTCAGTGCCATCCGGCACCTTCCACCAAATGGTCTCATCTCCGTCCTTAATGGGGAAATTCTTGTGGATGTCTGCCTGATACTTTGCGGTGATGGTCAAATCGGATGTAGTATAGCATTTTGAGCTGTGAGTATGTTCACTCTTCCCACAAGTGGGCTTTTTTGCTCCGCCCGTACCTGTACCTAATCCTTCATATGACCCCGGAGGATAGCATCCACCATAATAGTAAGTTCCATCAAATGCCACATAATACCACCCATCATGTGTGTGGGTGTGCTCTTCCTTGCCACATGTCAAGGTTTTCTGGCCGCCCTTAAATGTCAGCGTATAGGTATTTCTGGTGAAATACACGTTCAGGATGGTGGAGCCGTCACCGGCAACAGTGACAGTCTCGGCCTTGTTTGCGTTATAGGTGAAATGCTTGGCATCCTTGTTGTTGAAATTGGCATCTTTGTAAGTATCACTGCTGACCGAAATACCGGGTGCAACATCCGTAATCTTCTGGTCTGCAACATAGCTGTAGCCGTCGTCATTCGCGTTTTCATACCAGTAGACGACGGTGTAGCTGGTCGTGCCGACTTTCCACGTTGCCTTGTGGGTGGCGCTCTCAGCAGGCATTGTCGCCGGAAGTTCCGGATTCCAGCCATTGAACGAGTAGCCCGGCTTGGTGGGCGTGCCGACGCTGATCGGTGCGCCGTAGCGGGCATAGATGGGTTCGACGCCGTAGCCGCCGTCGAGGTCGAAGTTCATGAGGTAGTAGTAGCGGTCGTAGTAAATTTCGACCACTGTGCTGCCATCGGCCGCGATTTTGGTCGTGGTATCATAGAGCAGGGAGTAGAAACCGGAATATTTAGTATCTGTTTTTGTATTTTTTGCAAGCCCATCGCCAACCGGACTCTCTGTGTAGCCATTCTTTGTCTCCGTCTCAAGGAGCGTGTAGTTGTCATCAGCGACGTTCTGCTTGTAGTGCTTGACGGTGAACTCCACTTCAGCAGGCTTATAAGTGACAGTGTACTCCTTTGCCTTGGAAGAATCTACATGCACAACCGACGGATCCGGCGCATAGCCAACGACCGTGGGGCTGGTAACGTCCTGCGTGTAGGTAGTGCCGTCGGCAACCGTGGCGCTCCAGGGGTTCGCCGCCTGCGTGCCATCTTCAAACTGATACTTGATGATGATCGTGTACGTGCCATATGCATCGTTCGCGGCCGCGGCGACTTTGGCCGGGCTGCGGAGCACCGGGGCGGCTGCAGCGTCAGCGGAGGCAGGCGTGTCCACAGCGGTGGCGGCTGTGGCCTCGACCGTGACAGCATCGCTGAACGTGGCCTCGCCGGTCTCGGCGCTGGTCAGTCTGCAGCGGATCTGAACCGTGTTTTTCTCGCTCAGGGCGCTGGCCACCATGGGGTAGCTCAGCTCGAGCGTCTGCGTGTCCGAGCCGAGGATGTTGGCCCAGACGTTCTTCGCCGCCTGGATCTGCCACTGATAGGCATCGTTCTCGGCGGCGGACTGTGCCTGTGCCGTCAGGCTGATCTTCTGGTTCACCGGGAGGTCAACACGCTTGACGGCCTCGCCGCTGCTGTCGCAAACGGTCAGGCTGTTCGTCACGCCGGCGCCGAGGAACAGGCACATGCTCAGCAGCATGGCCGCGCAGAGGACGAGCGAGAGAATACGTTTTTTCATGTTTTCGTCCTCCTTTCTCATGCTGTCGGGATCGGATCGATCTGCGTGCTCGAAGTGCTCGCCTCGACCGTTCCGACGTGCTTCCACACGTCAATGGGGCCGTACTTGTCCAGGTTCGCCGTCTGGACGGCCTCGGCCGTGACGTAGATATGCACCGTGGTGTTCTGATATTCATTGCCCATGTCCTTGCTGAACGTGACGTGGTTGAAGAGCTTCGACGTGGCGGCCTTCGGATCGACCGTACCATTATAATAAAAGTATCCGTCCGCGCCGGGGATCCAGTCGGTGTCGTTCAGGTCCAGCGTGAGCAGGCTCCTGTCCGTGAGCGGGACAAGCTCGCCATTCGCGGCGACCACCTCAGGCGTGATCTTCACGCGGGTGTAAAACGCGCCGGAGCCGACGTTCTCCACATAAACCACTTTGTCCACGACGCTGCCGGGCACGGCGCTCACCGTCGTAAACGGTTGGCCGGTGCCGTCCTCGTCGTGCAGTGCAAGCTTGACGGAGCCCATCGTGATGACGTTATCCGCCCGGCCGACGGCCGAGAAATACGCCCACGTGCCGACCGCAAGCAGCGCCACCACCAGGACGAGCACCGCCGCGATGGTCCACTTCTTCTTCATGCACAAACCACCTTTCTCCTCAAAGGAATGTCCAAAAAAAGTGCTGAAACTCTCCGCGCCCGGGAGGGCGCGCGCAGGAAATTTTGTGGGATCTCCATTTCTGTCTGCGCGCGGACGGCGGCAGCTCCGCCGCCCGCGCCCGGACGGAACCGGGGATAAAGGGCCGAAAGGGGCCGGGGAAGCTTTGGCCCGGCCGGCATCTGCGCCGGACGGAGGCCAGCCCCTTTCGGGCCCGTAGGCTCCGAGTGGGGCGGCGCGGCGCGCCGCCCCATCGGG
>ERZ1031347.1425-NODE-1425-length-9860-cov-8.926058_pt1 | contig 9860 bp, 5 predicted proteins | sample MGYA00517106_ERZ1031347 | MGnify/ENA primary metagenome ERZ1031347 (study PRJEB33719, sample SAMN04261392) | wastewater metagenome | biome: periurban shantytown; feature: human; material: feces | host: Homo sapiens | place: Peru: Lima | collected 2012-07-19 ...
CCATGCTCGTACTCTCCAGCTCCAGAAACGGCCGGATCGACAGCTTCTGGTGCGCTAGCTCCATGTCGAACTGGTGGCGGTAGCTGTTGAACTGCGGCATGAGCACGAACGGTTCGTTGACGAGGTCGGCCAGCTTGAGCTGCTTGGCGGCAGCAAACGGGTGCTTGGGACTTGCGACGATGACGATCTCCTGCGGGCACTCGAAGAGTTTGACGCGCTGCGCGTCATAGCCCATGTCGTCGAGCGTGTAGATCAGGTCGACTTCATTGTGCATGAGCATATCTGAGAGCGTTTTGGTGTCGCCCTCGACCAGCTGCGTGTTCACATGCGGACAGTGCTCATGATACAGCGGCAGGATCTCGCCGAAACTGGCCGTCATGATCGATTCGATTGTGCCGATGCGCAGCGTGCCGGTCAGATCGCGCTCCTGTACCGTGAACGACACGGCGCGCGCCGCGGCCGATACGACATCGCGTGCGTAGGGAATGAATTCCTGCCCGTAGTGGGTGATGGATACGGTTTTGCCAATGCGGTCAAACAGGCGCACGCCCAGCTCGTTTTCGAGCTGCTGGACCTGTACCGTAACGGCGGACTGGGAATAACCCAGGGATTCTGCGGCCTTGGAGAAGCTCTGCAGCTGCGCGACCTTTAAAAATGTGGTCAGCAAACGAAGTTCCATAGGCAATGCCTCCTTATCCCGATCTGGATCCGTTTATTTCTCGAATTTATAATACGTCGCAAATCCAGCCTGCGTCAAGCTTTTTTTCGGCTAACCAACAGATTGCAGGGACAGATTGACAGGAAATTATCATTTTCGCGAAAGAATATCATCAGATTTTTGAATTGAATCGAAAACGCAAAACGTTCCTTTCAAAATTGTGAATTTTACAACAGGCGGACGTTGTGCTATTATGCAACTGTAAACAGAGGGATCGGAAAACGCCCTCGGAACCCCAAAAACAGGAGGTAGCTGCTATGAAAAACATCTGGCTGAACATTCTGGCATTCGTTGCGTTTCTCGCGATTGAGATCACCGCTGTCTCCTTTATGAGCACGTACTCCGCCGGCTCCGCCGCGATGGCGCTGCTGGGTGTACTTGCGCTCGTGATCGGCGGCTTTTACACGGCTCTGCTTGGCAGAGACATCGTGCGCATCCGGCGCTGATCCCGTTTTCCTTTGCTATTTTTCATCCATTTCTGTTTTTTCTCCATGGTTTCCGGGAGTAACCGCCTCCTGGTGACCGCCCCCCAATGTGCGGTTTCCCCGCACGAAAAAATCTCCTCCCGTAACCGCCGGGAGGAGATTTTTTTAATTTCTGCACATGTCGTGCCGGAGCATTTACAACCGCGCCGTGCTGTGGTACACTACGCTCAGAACTGCATACTGCGCAGTCTTCGCCGCTTCGGGCGGCAGGGGGAATGTGGGTGCAAAACCCCGCGAGTCGGTCACTGTGAAGCCGCCGAAAGGCGGATCAGTCAGAATACCCGAAGGCTGCAGGCATTTCTGCCGGAACCGGAAACTGCATGGCTGAACGAAGAGATTTCGTTTGGCCGGTTTTGCTGCAGCTGTCCGCCGGTCCCGGCGGGCAGAAATTTTTTGTTTCAGGAGGAAGCAACATGAAAAAACGGTTTTTGGCGCTGCTGCTGGCGCTGACGCTGGTCTTCAGTCTCATGCCGGCGGCGCTGGCTGTGGGACCGGACGTCCCGACGGCTCCGACGGCCCCGACGGCCCCGACGGCCCCGTCGAGCCCGTCGTCTCCATCGGTTCCGTCGAGCCCGACGGCCCCGTCGAGCCCGTCGTCTCCATCGGCTCCGTCGAGCCCGACGGAACCCTCGAGCGTGTACACCGTCACCTTCCAGCTGCACACGGACACGGACGTCTGGATCCAGCCGGCTGTGGTCAGCGTTTCGACCGAGGGCACGACGGTGCTTGACGTGTTCCGGCAGGTGCTCGCGGCCAACGGCTACACGTATGATTATGATGCAGATTACAGCTATCTGCGGGCGGTCACCGCGCCGGACGGCACCAAGGTCGCTGAATTCAGCAAGGGGCAAAACTCCGGCTGGCTCTATCGCGTCAACGGCGATATTCCGGATGTGGCGATGAACGCCTTCCAGCTTGAGGACGGCGACGAGATTGAGGTCTTCTTCACGGCCGACTACATGCAGGTGCCCGGCATGGTCCTGCCATTCACCGACGTGTCGTGGGATCACTGGGCGTACACTGCCATCAAGCGCATGTATACCCGTAACCTCATGGTCGGCGTGGACGACAAGACCTTCGCGCCCGACCTGACGCTCACCCGCGCCATGCTCGCGGTCATTCTCTATGCCAGAGCCGGTGAGCCGGCGGTCACGGCGGAAAACAAGTTCTCGGACGTTCCGACCGGCCAGTGGTATACGAACGCGGTCATCTGGGCGGCTGAAAATGGCATCGTTGCCGGCTGCGGTGACGGCACGTTCCGGCCCGACGCTGCGGTCACGCGCGCACAGGCGGCTGTCATGCTCTGCGGCTTTGCGGCTTTCTCCGGTGACGACGTGACGGCGCGCGCCGATCTCTCAGCGTTCGGCGACGCGGCGGACGTTCCGTCCTGGGCGCAGGCTGAGCTGCAGTGGACCGTTGCCAGACAGCTCATCGTCGGCCGCGACGGCAAGCTCCTCGCGCCGAACGACGCGGTGACCCGCGCCGAGATGGCCTCCATCCTCAGCGCTTACATTCGCAAATAAGCATTCCATCAGTGCACCCCCGGACTTCGGTCCGGGGGTGTTTTGCGTGTTCGGCGCCGGCGTGCGGCGCTTTGCGGGCCGTGCGCTTCGCCCGCGAATGCGGTCGGAAAAAGGATTTACAACCGCGCCGGGCTGTGATACACTACGACCGAAACTGTATATTGCGCAGTCTTCGCCGCTTCGGGCGGCAGGGGGAATGTGGGTGCAAAGCCCCGCGAGTCGGTCACTGTGAAGCCGCCGGAAGGCGGATCAGTCAGAATACCCGAAGGCTGCAGGCATTTCTGCCGGAACCGGAAGTTGCATGGCTGAACGAAGAAATTTCGTTCGGCTGGTTTTGCTGCACCTGTCCGCCGATTCCGGCGGGCAGAATTTTTTTGTTTTGGGAGGAAAGCACATGAAAAAACGGTTTCTGGCCCTGCTGCTGGTGCTGACGCTGCTCGTCGGCCTCATGCCGGCGGCACTGGCCGCAGACACGGTGGACGTGTCCGCACTGCCGGAGTATACGGCGGGGGCGGATACGAGCGCCGGTGCCGCGTATAAGATCAGCACGGAGGAGAGTCTGCGGGCCTTCGCCGCTGCGGTCAAGGCGGATGGCGGAAACGGAACGTATAACCTTTCCGGCGTTTCGTTCTATCTTGCCAATGACGTTGCCCTCACCGGCACGTGGAAGCCGGTCGGCAACGGCGTATCGGCGGTTAAGGATTTCTTTTCCGGTACGTTCGATGGCTGCGGCCATACGATCAGCGGCCTGAACGTGCAGAGCAGCACGGCCAATCAGGGCCTGTTCGCTGCGATCAACAAGGCAACGATCCGCAACCTGAACGTCTCCGGCACGGTCAGCTGCGGCACGAAGAATTATATTGGCGGCATCGTCGGCAAGGTGCAGGCCGGAACGATCGAGAACTGCAGCTTTTCCGGCAGCGTGACCGGCGGCTACACCGGCGGCATTGCAGGCGGCCTGAACAGCAACGACGTGACCATCAGCGGCTGCGTGAACGCGGCCGATGTGACCGGAACAACGGCCGGCGGCATCCTCGGCCACTGGAAGAATACCGCTGCGATCCGCGATTGCTACAACACCGGCAGCGTGACCGGCTCCGCCAAGGCAGGCGGCATCGTCGGCCAGCTGCAGAAGGGCAGCATTGAAAATTGCTACAGCATCGGCGACATTGGCGGTAAGGCATCGCAGAAGGGCGGCATCTTCGCCTTCAGCAACGCAGCGGTCAAAAACTGCTATTATACGCTGCCGGAGGCGGAAACGCTTGGCGGCACGGCAGCGGCGGCTACGCAGATCACCTCCCCAGAGGGCCTTGCGGGCAAGCTCGGCAACGCCTTCAAAGAGGACACGGCGGGCGCGAACAACGGCTACCCCATCCTCGTCTGGCAGGCGGGCGAAGTGGTGCAGCCTGATCCGCGCATCGAGCTGACCGGCCCGGACACGCTCTGGCGCACGGCGAATGAGCCGCAGCCGCAGGCGACGATCACAGCCGCGTGCAAGGACATGGACAAGGACACGCACGTTGGCTGGACGCTGACGGAGGGCGAGGGCATCGTCACGCTCGAGACGCCGGAGGGCGCGGGCGCGGCCAACCAGTCCGTGATCGTCAAGGCGACGGCCGACGGCGCCGGTAAGGCGGTCATCACGGCCAGCACGGCCAAGGGCATCACGGCGAGCCTCACGATCTACGTCATCCCCCAGATCACGACCGTGGCGCTCGAGGGCGTTGTCGCCGTGGGCGAGACGGTACGCGCCAAGATCAATGTCCTCGGCGGCGAGTACGACTACGAGAATTTCCCGAAACTGAAGATCGAGTGGCGCTATCTCACGGCCGCGGACTACAGCGCGGGCAACACCGGCAGCAGTTCGTATAAGGAGATCACCGGCACGACCGGCCGGGAGTACACCATCCCGGAGGACATGGCGGACAATTACCTGTCCTTCCTGCTCTATGACACCGTCTCCAGAGAATATAAAACGCTCAGCAGCCCCGTGCGCATCGCCACGGCGGAAGAGCGTCTGCTCAAGGCCGACGCCTCGGCCCTGACGCTCGATACCTCCGACATCCGCGCGGCCACGACGCTCACGCTGCCGGCGGCCGGGGCCGTGAACGGCTCTGCCATCACGTGGGCGAGCTCGGACAGCAGCATCATCGACCCGGCCACCGGCGTCGTGACGCTGCCGGCCAGCGGCATCCAGACCGTCACCCTCTCGGCGACGCTCACGCGCGGCGAGGCCACTGCCTACCGCAGCTTTGACATCCACGTCTGGTCGCAGGCGGAGCTGGATAAGGAAGCCGCCAAGAGCGAGCTGCGCAAGCTCGTCGAGCGGCTCGACGGCACCATCACCCTGACGCCGGAATACGGCCGGGACACGAACGTGAACACAATGCTCAGCGCGAAGCTCGACGACAGCAGCATCGCAGTCAGCGTCTCCAAGGTCGAGGAAGTGTACGGCGGTGCGGGCGTCGCGGCCGACGGCACCATCACGTATTTCTTCGTCGACCCGAACACCACGCCGCTCGTGCACAACGGCAGCTACAACGTCACGTTTGCGCTCAGCAAGGCCGGCGCGGCCGAGACACTGCAGGTCCCGGTCGTCATCGGCTGGGACGTGCAGCGCGTGCGCGATGCGATCTCTGCCGAGATCACGAGCCAGCTCACCACCGAGGGCCTGTGCGCCGCCGGGGAGGACCCGAACCTGCTCACGCAGGATCTGACGCTGCCGAAGGTCATCGACGGCAAGCGGTGGGCGCTCATCTCCTGGACGTCCAGCGACCCGACGGCGATCGCCGTCAGCGACAAAAACCAGCAGACGCCGGACACGCTCTTTGACCCCTATGTCGGCGTGGTCAAGACGCCCGCACAGGACAAGGCCGTCACCCTCACCGCGACCGTGACCTTCCAGTTCACGGACACGCAGGAGCAGGCCATTACCGTGAGCAAGGTCTTCTATGTCACCGTCAAGGGGCAGGAGACGACCGTGCGCGAGGATCTGCTGGTCAGGCTCGACGCGGGTTTTGCCGCCTACGGCGGCCTGCGCGATGCCGTGACGGGTCTGCCCCTCACGCAGCGCGACGGAAAGTATCTTGCAGCCAATGATATTCATTTCCCGACCACGCGCGACTTTGGCGTGGACGGCAAGGACACCCCCGTGACCATCACGAGCAGCGATGAAGACACCATCGTGCCGCCGGATGTGAACAACGCCGCGCGTGCGGCCGTCTACCGCCCGCTGCCCGGCGAGGCGGCAAAGGACGTCACCGTCACGGTGACGCTCACGGATGCCGACAGCGGCGTCGCTGCTTCGCGTGATTTCGTGATCGAAGTCCAGCCGCTCACGCAGGCGGAGATCGACGCGGAGCTCGCGCTCATGGCCGAGGTCAAGGCGCACTACTTTGACGGCATCCGCAACGCCAACACGGACGCAAAGAACATCCTCACCGATCTGCGCCCCTTCCAGGAGGCGTATCTGGATGCGGACGGCCAGCTCGTCTGGGTGTATGACCGTGCAGACCTGACCGGCAGCGGCATCGTCCCCGTGGCGATGGACGGCTGGACGGAAAGCGAGCAGTGGCGGCTGTTCCGCTCATCCAATTCCCGCGTGATCAGCCACGAGAACCTGCTCGTGACCCGTCCCGCGGAGGACAAGACCGTCACGATCCGCAGTGAGCTCTCGAGCGAGACGCTCGGCAAGTACGCCGCACGTTATCCGGACAACGCGGACTTCCAGGCGCTGAGCCGTCAGGCGGTGTCCGCGAAGGTCACGGTCGTCGGCACGAACACGCCCATCCGCGCCCAGCTGCAGGCAAAGCTGGACGGCGGCTTTGCGGCGGCCGGCCTGCGCGATGCCTACACCGGCAGCGCGCTCACGCTCAGCGACAGCAAGTATCTGACCACGGAGGATATTCTCTTCCCGACCCTGCGGGACTTTGGCGTTGACGGCAGAAACTGCACCGTCACCGTCACCAGCAGCGACCCGGAGACGCTCGCTGCCCCGGACCTGAACGACACCGTCTGCGCGGCCGTCTGGCGTCCGCTGCCCGGTGCATCGGCGAAAGACGTCACCGTGACGGTGACGCTCACGGATACGGCCACCGGCGTGGCGGCGGAGCGCAGCTTTGTTGTCACTGTTCAGCCGCTCACGCAGGCGGAGATCGACGCGGAGCTCGCGCTCATGGCGCAGGTCAAGGCGCACTACTTTGACGGCATCCGCAACCAGAACACCGACCCCGGGAACGTGATGACCGATCTGCACGCCTTCCAGGAGGCGTATCTGGACGCGGACGGCCAGCTCGTCTGGGTCTACGACAGCAAGGATGTCACCGGCAGCGGCGTCATCCCTGCGGAGATGGACAACTGGCAGTCGGTCAAGCAGTGGAGCCGCTTCCGCTCGTCCGACCCGGCTGTAATCAGCCATGAGAACCTGTCCGTGACCCGCGCGGCGGAGGACACGGCCGTTACCATTTTCAGCGAACTCACCAGTGAGCGGCTGGGCAAATACGCCGCGCACTATCCGGACAATGCCGAGCTCCAGAAGCTGAGCCATCAGGCGGTGTCCGTGGAGCTGACGGTCACCGGCACGACGCCTGTAGAGCCGACGCCCGTGGAGCCGACGCCTGTAGAGCCGACGCCCGTGGAGCCGACGCCTGTGGAGCCGACACCCGTGGAGCCGACACCCGTGGAGCCGACACCCGTGGAGCCGACACCTGTAGAGCCGACGCCTGTGGACCCGACGCCTGTAGAGCCGACACCTGTGGAGCCGACGCCGGTGGACCCGGATCCCGAGACGATCACGGTCACGTTCCAACTGCACACGGACACCGATGCCTGGATTCTGCCGACTGTGGTTCGTGATCTGCCCGAGGGCACGACGGCATTTGAAGTGTTCAAGCAGGTGCTTGCCGCCAACGGCTATACGTATGATGCCAAGGGCAGCTATGTCAGGGCGGTCATCGCGCCGGACGGCACGAAGGTGGCCGAGCTGAGCAAGGGTCAGTATTCCGGTTGGATGTACCGCGTCAACGGCGAGTTCCCGGACACTTATATGGGTGCGTATGAGCTCGAAGACGGCGATGTGATCGAGGTGTTCTTCACCGCGGATTACACGAAGGAGACCGGCGCGTTTCTGCCGTTCGTGGATGTGACGAACCACTGGGCCTACACGGACATTAAGCGCGTGTACAACCTCGGTTGGATGGTCGGCGAGAGCGCGACGATCTTTGCGCCGGATCAGGACCTGACCCGCGCAATGCTCGCGGTCATCCTCTACGCGATGGCGGGCGAGCCGGAAGTCACGGCGGCCAATCCGTTCTCGGATGTGCCGGCCGGCGAGTGGTATACGGACGCTGTCATCTGGGCGGCGGCAAACGGCATCGTCGTCGGCTGCGGCGACGGGACATTCCGGCCCGAGATGGCTGTTACGCGCGCGCAGGCCGCGGTCATGCTCTGCGGCTATGCGGCCTTTGCCGGCCGGGACGTGACGGCGCGCGCCGACCTCTCCGCCTTTGGCGACGCGGCGGACATTCCGGCCTGGGCGCAGGTCGAGATGCAGTGGGCCAACGCGGAGAAGCTCATCCTCGGCCGCGACGGCAAACTGCTCGCGCCGAATGCCGCGGCGACCCGCGCCGAGATGGCCTCCATCCTCAGCGGCTACGCGGCTGCATAAGCGCAAGCCGGAAAGACAGGAAAAATATCAACAGGAAAGATATAAAGATATCATAAGCAATGCCCCCGGACGGTTGTCCGGGGGCATTTTTGCTTGTAAAAGCGTCGCTGCGGGGCAATGCGACAGAGCAGCGGGGGAGCTCGAGGGGGCGAAGTGCCCGCCTCGAATGAAATGCGCATCAAAAGCCTGATCTATCAGGGTTTTGCAATGCCCCCGGACATGTGTCCGGGGGCATTTTTGCGCTTTTGGGAAAGAAGAGGGAAGGGATTCTTTTATTTTTTTGTGCCGCAGACCTGATACATCCGGTCGTCCGAGATGACGACGTCCACGTCGAAATACGGGGCCATGAGCGCGGCGAGCTCCGTCTCGCTCATCAGCGAGACGGAGACCGTGCTGGCCGAGCCCGCGTGGTGCCGGTCGAGCATGGCGCGGCTCATGCCGTGCGCGATGGACAGGCGGCCGCTGGGCTTGAGCAGCGTTGCCAGATGCGCGATCAGGCGCGCCGGGTCGGGGAAGTGCGGGAAGGCGTTGTAGACCATGCAGCAGTCAAACGGCTGCGGGAGCGGCACGGTCTCAATGTCGCCGCAGAGCACGGTCACGCGCGCATCCGGGAACTTTTCGGCGGCGCGCCGGGCCATTTCCGGGGAAATGTCCACGCCGGTGACGCTGTGTACGCCCCGCGCCAGATAGTCCGGGAAGAGTACGCCCGTGCCGCAGGCCACGTCGAGCACGTCCACGCCCGCGCGGATGCCGGCGTTGTCAAGAATGGTGCGGATGACCGGCTCGTTGCGGATCATCTCCGCGTCCCAGCCGGGGGCGCAGCGGTCAAAAAACGAAATGACGTCCTTCTGATCAATCATGCTCGGGTACCTCCTTCGGATAGCGCTCGGGGATGAGGCGCGCCTTCATGAGCGCGAACACGATGCTCGGGATGAACACAAGCTGGATAACGGTGCCGGGCCAGCTCTTGACGACGGAGCCTGCGACCCACGTGGCCATGGAGTAGCTGCCGCGCGCGAAGATGAGCGCATTGACCAGGCCGTTGACGACGCGGCCGGCGACGATGGCAACGATGAGGCTGATGTAGAGGTCGGCGTACACGTGCCGCGTGCGCACACAGCGCATCATGAGGCCAGCAATCAGACCGTAGACGGCCAGCTCGATCATCATCGACGGCAGAATGCTCACCGGGGGCATGCCGCACAGCGCGCTCGAGAGCGCGGGGCCGGCCAGACCGCACAGCAGGCCGAACTGCCAGCCGCACACGAGCCCGCACAGGAAGACGGGGATGTGCATCGGGCAGAAGATCTGGCCCGCACCCTGAATGCCGTGAAACAGCAGCGGCAGGACATAGCACAGGGCAATGCACACGGCGGTGATGATGGATTTTTTGACGGTAGACATGGTTCGCATTGGACTTCGGTTCCTTTCTGATTTTGGATTTACAGGAGTATTTCCGCTGCGCACAC